>Ga0310695_10004763_pt1 | contig 24554 bp, 23 predicted proteins | sample RumenRJG_04DNA_FD_203882 | JGI IMG/M metagenome (GOLD analysis project Ga0310695, IMG submission 203882) | Bovine rumen microbial communities from Lethbridge, Alberta, Canada - RJG_04 (v2) (version 2) | ecosystem: Host-associated > Mammals > Digestive system > Stomach > Rumen | place: Canada...
AACGTGTAAACTTTTGAAAAAGAAAATGATGAAATAAAGTCTGAAATGACTACTTTTGCAAACGTTAAACAACGAAAAATAATGCGAGTGTTCACTTTTATAATTATTAATCTCTAAAAAAAATTTTCGTGTCCACTGAAAGAGGGCAGTACAAATTTTTGATATACCGAAAAGAATTCGTCCGAAAAAGATTTAAATTGTGCAAAATTATGAATAATTTTTTATAATCGCCTCTTTTTTGCCGCTTTTTGGGGCTTTTTTGTCGTTATTCTTTGTTTTCCTTCTCTTTTAGACTATTTTATTTCTCTCTCAGCCTTTTTTATTTCTCTCTCAGCCTTTTTTTTGCTTCTCTCCCAGTCACTTATCCGAATAGCTCGCGCAGCGCTTCTTCCACTTTGCGCACTGGGTGGAGTTGGATGTTGTGCGACTTCAGTTTCAGGCCGGAGAGATTGTATTTGGGCACGATGATGTGGCTGAAGCCAAGCTTCTCGGCTTCGGCCACACGCTGCTCTATACGGCTCACGGGGCGTACCTCGCCGCTCAGACCAACTTCGCCCGCCATACACCAACCGCTTTCTATTGGGGTGTCTACATTGCTCGACAATACGGCGGCTATCACGCTCAGGTCGGTGGCAAGGTCGGTTACGCGCAGACCGCCGGCTATGTTCACAAACACGTCTTTCTGGGCCAGCTTGAAGCCTACACGCTTCTCAAGCACGGCCAGGAGCATGTTCAGACGGCGCTGGTCGAAACCGGTGGCCATGCGCTGAGGGGTGCCGTAGGCGGCTGTCGATACGAGCGCCTGCGTCTCTACCAGAAACGGACGAACGCCTTCGATGGCGGCCGAGATGGCCACACCCGACAGACCGTCGTGGTCTTCCGTCAGCAGCAGCTCCGAAGGGTTGCTCACCTGCCGAAGACCGTTCTGCTGCATCTCGTAGATGCCCAGCTCGCTGGTGCTGCCGAAACGGTTCTTCATGGCGCGGAGTATGCGGTACATGTAGTGCTGGTCGCCCTCAAATTGTATCACCGTGTCTACAATGTGCTCCAAGATCTTGGGGCCGGCCAGCGTGCCTTCCTTGTTGATGTGCCCAATCAGTATCACAGGCACGCCGCTCGACTTGGCAAAGCGGAGTAGGGCAGAGGCGCATTCGCGCACCTGCGTCACACTGCCGGGCGAACTGTCCACGTCTTCGGTCGAAATGGTCTGGATGGAGTCAATCACCACCAGCTCGGGCTGCTCTTCCTTGATGTGGGTGAATATCTGCTCAAGCGAGGTCTCACAGAGTATCATCACATGCTCGCTGTCGTCGTGACCGATGCGCTGGGCGCGCATCTTCAGCTGGTGGGCGCTCTCCTCACCGCTCACATAGAGTATGTGGCGGTCGGTCATGTGGAGTATGGTCTGAAGGGTGAGCGTGCTTTTGCCGATGCCGGGCTCGCCGCCTAAAAGGATGATGCTGCCGGGAACTAAGCCGCCGCCAAGAACACGGTTCAACTCGCAGTCGTGCATGTCGATACGGGGCTCTTCCTGCGTAGGAATGTCGCGAAGACGAAGCGGACGGGCTTTCTGCTGACGCCCGCCACGCACTGTGCTGGCGGCCGAGGCGGCTGCCACACTGCCGGTGTCGCTCGATACGCGGATCTCCTTGAAGGTGTTCCACTGGCCGCAGGAGGGGCACTTGCCCAGCCATTTGGCCGACTCCTGGCCGCAGTTGCTGCATACGTAGGCTATCTTGTCCTTTGCCATCTTTCTGGTGTGTGCTGTTTATGCTGATTGTTTGTTATTAAGGCTCTTTCTATTCAAACAGTTCAGGCTGCTTCTCGCCATGCTTGTACTGATAATGCATTTAATAGAAATAGATAATGCAAATTTATAAAAAAATCTCTTATTATCGCCCTTTTTTCTCCATTTTTTCTCTATTTATTATGCATTTTTATCTATAATCGCAACAAAATAGGGGGCTTGTGGATGAAAAAAGTTACAGTTTGTTTTGTTTTGACCTCGATTTGTGCTATCTTTGCAGTAAATAACCAATAAATAATGTAAAAGATGAGAAGATTTCTGCAAATCGCCTGTATGGCCTTCCTGCTCGCTGCCACCGCACTGCAGGTGGAGGCAAAACCCAAAACCGCCAAGTTCAATGTCAATGGTCGCTGCGCACGTTGCGGACAGAAAATAGAGGCTGCCGCAAAGAGCGTCGACGGCGTGCAAACCGCACAGTGGGACGAGGTGAGCAAGGAGATGGTCGTGACGTTCGACTCCAAGAAAACCAGCAAGAAGGAAATCCAGCAGGCTATCGCCAATGTGGGTTTCACGGCAGGGAAAATAGCTCCGCAGCCCGGCAAGGAGAAAAAGCATGATGCCAATTGCAAAGAGGGCTGCAGCAAATAATAAAACGGCCTGCTCTATACGATAAAAGCCTTGACCATTCCGGTCAAGGCTTTTATCGTAATGCGAGGGTGATTCTTACTGGAAGTTCCTGATCCTCACCTCTATACCGCTGCCTTCCATGGCGGCTTCCATGGCTTCAACCGGGGTGTCGCCGTAGTGGTAGGGGTAGAGCACGCGGGGACGTACCATGTCGGCGGCTCGGCGCAGCTGCTCGGGGGTCATCGTGTAGGGCTGGTTGCAGGGCAGGAAGGCCACGTCGATGTCTTTCACAGACTGCATCTCCTCGATGTCTTCCGTGTCGCCGGCTATGTAGAGGCGAAGACCGTCGAGCTCAAGAATGAAACCGTTGTCGCGGCCCTTGGGGTGGAACTGCAGGTGCCCGGGGGTGGTGTTGTAGGCGGGCACGGCAAATAGGCGGATGCCGGCAAGCGGACTCAGACTGTCGCCGTTGGCCATCACCTCGCCCTTGCCGAGAATCTCGGCAGAGTTGCGGTTGGTCACAATCACGGTGCTCTCCTTGCTCAGGTCGGCCACGGCCTGGGCGTCGAGATGGTCGTAGTGCTCGTGGGTTATCAGTATCAGGTCGGCCTTGGGCATCTGTGTGTAGTCGGTCGTGGGGGGAGTGGCGGAGATGACGGGGTCTACCTGTATCTCCAACTGGTCGAACGTGATGCCCATGCTGGCATGCTTGATGGGGTGAATGGTGACGGTCTTGCCCGTCTTGGTCTTAAATGTGTCCATGGTGCTTGGTGTTTGGGTTGATTGTGCCGTGCAGGCTGTGGATAGCAGCGCGCAGGCTATGATAATGAAATAGTATAATCGGGGGCTGTGCAATCGTTTGCTCATTCGGTTTGTCGTTTTTTGAGGGGTTTTTGATACGGGTTGTCAATATTCTTCCTAATTTTGCATCAGAAAAAGATACAGAGGTATTGGTTTATAAGGTAAAAAAGATTGTTAAGAAGGATTTAAGATTAGGAATTTAGATTGTTTTTTAGGTTTTGGTTTACAGAAATTGAATAAGTTAGAAACAGGTTAGTCCCGGCACCGTGAGGCGCCGGGATTTTTCTATTCTTCATCCAGAGAAGGGGTATCGAGCTGCTTCTCCCAGAGATACTTGCGCGTCTCCTTTACCAGCACGCTGCTCAGAAGCAGAAGCGAGACAAGGTTGGGAAGGGCCATCAGCGCATTCATGCAGTCGGCAAAATTCCATACTATCGTCAGACTGGCGATGCTGCCCACAAACACGGCGATGATGTATATCACACGGTAGGCGGTGATAAACTTCTTGCCCGTCAGATATTCCAAAGCGCGCTCGCCGTAGTAGCTCCAGCCCAGAATGGTGCTGAAGGCGAAGGTGAGCAAACCGAAACTAAGCAGCGGCAAACCCACTACGGGTATCTTGCTGAAGGCGGCTTTCGTAAGGGTGGCGCCGTCGGTGTAGTTGATGTCGGGATAGGCTATCACACTGCTCACTATCACCAGGCCGGTCAGGGCGCAGATTACCACGGTGTCCCAAAAGGTGCCTGAACTCGACACAAGGGCCTGGCGCACGGGATTGCGGGTCTGGGCGGCGGCGGCCACGATGGGGGCGGAACCAAGGCCCGACTCGTTGGAGAACAAACCGCGGGCTATACCGTAGCGGGCGGCCATCATCACCGTGGTGCCCACAAAACCGCCGCCGGCGGCTTCAGGGGTGAAAGCGGCCTCGAATATCAGACAGATGGCGGGCCACAGGTAGGGACCGTTGGCCACCAGAATGTATAGGCAACCTAATATGTAGAACAGGGCCATGAAGGGCACCAGCAGACCGCACGTGCGGGCGATACTCTTCACACCGCCCAGGATGACGAGCGCGGTGAGCAGGCATACGATGCCGCCCGTGAGATAGGGGGAGATGGCATAGCTCTCGTGGGCTATCGTGGAGATGGCGTTGGCCTGAACGGTGTTGCCGATGCCGAAGGCGGCAAGGGCGGTGAAAAGGGCGAATAGCACACCGGCCCATTTCCAGCCCAGACCGCGCTCCAGGGCGTACATCGGACCGCCAAGCATGGCGCCGCTGTCGGTCTTCACACGGTACTTGATGGACAGCAGACCCTCGGCATACTTCGTCGATATGCCGAAAACGCCTGTCAGCCAGCACCATAGAACGGCACCAGGACCGCCAAGGGCCACCGCCGTGCCCACACCGATGATGTTGCCCGTGCCGATGGTGGCGGCAAGGGCTGTGGCGAGGGCGCCGAATTGGGATACATCGCCGGTGGTGCCCTTGTCGGGCGTGAACGACAGCTTGATGGCGGTCAGAATGTGGCGCTGCGGAAAACGGAGCAGCACCGTCAGATAGAGGTGGGTGCCCAACAGTAGGATAATCATGGGCCAGCCCCACAACAGGGAGCTGAGCGTGCTGAAAAAGTCGTTTATCGTTTGCATCTTATTGCGTGATTGGTCGTAGCGGAGCGGATTTAGAAGTGAACGTTCACATACATGAATCCCATCGCCATGAATATCTTCTCAAATTGCTGGATGGCGTTGCGCTGCGCTATCTGGACATTCTCGTTCGTCACACACCGCTTCTTCATCTGTTGCTGGGCTTCGGCATAAAGGGCTTCTTTCTCTTCGTTGCTCCAACTGCCGGTCTCGTAGAAGGTCTCGGTGCGGGCCTCGTCTACATAAACGTGGTCCAGCAACTGAAGGCGGGGAAGCGTCACGTCCACCGTGTCGCCCACCATCTGTACCCAGTCGGGGGAGGCCTTGTCCAAGTCGATGCCGAAACGTACCTTGCCGTAATAGATGCGGGTGAGCTGGGCGTCTTTCAGCAGGCTTTTCTTCGTGTGGGTCACCAGCTCCTCGTCGTCAATCGACAGGAATTCCCATATGCGCACGTCTTTCACCGTCTTGATCTGAAGAGGGGTCACCTCCATACGCTCCTTAGTGGGAACCTCGCGCAGGTGGAAGTCGAACTCATAGATGCAGTACAGCACGGTGAGAAGCGTGCAGCCCAGCACGGCCAGGGTGAGGTAGACCAGGGGGCGGATGATATGCTGGTTGTAACTCTTATAAATCATGGCTCTTTTCTCTTCTTGTAATCTGACTTAATTGGATGCTCCTTCTTTATAGAGAAACTGCAGACGGCTGTCGTCTAAATCCTTGCGGAAACGGATCTTGATGTGAGAATCGTCGAAACCCAACTGCCGGATCATGGGTATCAGCGTGGAGGCGGCCTGTTTGCGGGCACGCTCCGTAAACTGGATGTTGCGGATGTTCTTCTCTATGCTGTCGCGGCCCATACGCTGAAAACGGGTTATCTCCTCGTCGGTGAAGTCGCGGCGCAATAGGGCCACGGCCGTGCTGATGTCCTTGTTGTTCACCTTCGTGTGTACAATCTCTATCGTGGGGTCGGGAAGCGTGATGATAATGTCGTCGTCCAAGTATTCTATCTGCTGCTCGCTGAAATCGCTGAAATCGATGTAGGCACGAACACTCGCATCTATCGGAATGGCTATCTTGCGAGAACCGGTGGGCAGATTCACATGGTAGTCAAATCCCAGAATGCTGCCTTCAAGCTTGCTCCCCTTGTCCTCGTATTTCGCTATCACGTGTATCTTGTATTGCGTCAACTCCAACTTGCTGCAACGGCGTATCTGCGACAGCATCTGGGGTATGGTGTCGACCGTGGGGGCGGCAACTTCGGCCTGGCGCTTCCGGCAACTGGGCAGAAGCAGCAGGGCCAGCAACATCATCACTATAGCGGCTCTTCTCATCTCGTGATACACATTATTTATATAAATAGGAAGACAAAGATAGACATTTTTCTTTAATCTGCAAGATTTCAACTCATTTATTTTGTTTCTTTAATCCTTACTGCCAACCCTTGTCTAAACAAATGTTAGTTTGTGCGAAAAAAGTATTAATTCCCAACTTTCTTTAAACCAACAGGCTCGTTTTGCGTCTATTTATCAGTAATGGATATCCAAGAATGTATTATTAACAATAAAAAGATTTGTAATGAAAAAATTTTTAATTTCAATGGTGGCTTTGATGACTATCGCCACAGCCGCCATGGCACAGGATACAACGGGCAAGCAAAGACCCGCAGGAAGACCCGATAAGGAACAGATGGCACAAATGCAGACGGAGAGAATGGCACAGAACCTGGAGCTCAATGAGGCACAGAAGGCCAAACTGCTCGATCTCAACAAGGAATATGCAGATGTGTTCCAGTTTATGAGGCCCCCGCACCGCAATGGCGGGCATCATCCGCAGGCCATGAAACCGGGCACAGAGCAGCAGGCCCGTCCGCAGGCTCCCCAAGGTGAAAACAAAATGCAGAGGGGTGAGGGCAGACAGCGCCCCGATGAGGCGCAGATGAAGAAAATGCACGAAAGGAGAGAGAAATACGAGGCCGAACTGGCCAAAATACTCACTCCGGAACAGCTCAACAAGTATCAGGAACAGAAAAAGAATCACAAACCTCGGATGAGGAAACGTGACAATTGATTGTAGTTTTGGTGACAACCGCCGGTCGTAACAAGGCCGGCGGTTTTTTTAGTTTTTTTTTCCATACACCGGCTTTTTCTTTGGCAGATTGGGTTTTTTATGTACTTTTGCAACTATGAAAAAACTTATTCCTATTTTGGCGGCTGGATTGCTCATCACGGCTTTCTCCGCCTGTAAAGAAAAAAAAGAGGTCAACCACGACAACATCATCCTTCCCAAGGTGCCGCATGAGGTGGTGGACACCACCGTCGGGGCTATGACCGAAACGGAGAATACCAACGAGGTGAAGTGGGGCGGCGACTATAAAATATATGTGCACCGCGAACCGGTTGACAGCGGCAGCCTCGTAAAACTGCCCAACGGCAGAAAATACAAGGACAATAGAATAAAAATACGCATCACAAGGGCCGATGGCAGCGTGTTCTTCGATAAGGAGTTCACTAAAAATGCTTTCGCTGCTCACCTCGATGAGGCTTACAAGGCCAAAAGCACCCTGCTCGGACTGGTCTACTACAGCCTCGATGCCAACCATCTCTACTTCGCCGGTAGCGTGGGCTCGCCCGATATGATGAGCGACGACTTCGTTCCCTTCAAGGTGTCCATCAACCGAATGGGGGAGGTGGGAATCGCCAAGGAAACGGTTATCGATGTCGATGGTTCGGCCGATTCCGTCAAAACAGAGAAGGATACAGCCAGGACGGAATAGTAGTAACACGCAATTAGACTTCCGGAGAACATACCTTTAACCCTAATCGGTCATTAGGAATGATGTCAGTTCTGTATTTGTTTTAGACAGATTGTGCACATCGATATCGAAGGCGTAGCGGGCTACGTCGAGATATTGATGTGTGCAAGGTGTCAAAAGAAATGCAGGAATGGCATTCATTAGACAGAAAATCCATAAGAACATAAAGAATGTCGGCCTAATGACCGATTAGGGTTTAATCTGAATAAACATCAAATAGTAGGAGGCAACCCCGCGGGGCTGCCTCCTACTGCTTATGGTATGTTCTATATCTCAAGATTAGAATTTTGCCATTTTGATGGCGGCAATGGCGCACTCGCTGCCTTTGTTGCCCAAACGGCCGCCGCTCCGATCCAAAGCCTGGTCCATGTTCTCCGTGGTGAGAAGACCGAATATCACTGGTGTCTCGTTGGTGGCGTTCAACTGCGCGATGCCTTGGGTCACACCCTGGCAGATGTAGTCGAAATGAGGGGTCTCACCGCGAATCACACTGCCCAGGACAATCACTGCGTCAAAGTCTTTCAGCGTCATCTGATGGGCACCGTAAATCAGCTCGAAACTGCCGGGCACACTCTTCACGTGGATATTCTCGGGCAGAGCGCCATGGCGTTCCAAAGTGCTCACGCAGCCTTTCAGAAGAGCATCGGTCACGGTGTTGTTCCATTCGGCTACAACAATGCCGAAACACATGTTGCTGGCGTCAAGACGCTTGTCGCCGGGAAGGTCTTCTACGCGGTATAGTTCGGTGGCCATTTATTTCTGCAGATATTCAATGTACTTGTCTACCTCGCTCTGGGCAGGTGACTGAACGTACTTCTCCTTGATCTGCTTGAACAGCTCAAGTGCCTCGGCTTCCTTCTTCTGGTCTATCAGGATAATACCGGCTTTCTGAAGAGCCATCGGCGAAACACTGTTGTTCACGCCCTCGTCAGTGGCGGCATCGGCCATCTTGGCGGCTTTCTTGAACAGGTCAACAGCCTTGTCGAGCTGCTTCACATTGGCATAGGCGTCGCCCATGGCCATCACGGCAAGAGGACTTACTATCAGGTCGTCGCGGGTGTCAAACTTGTCGAGATACTTCACAGCCTCATCCCACTTGTCGAGTTTGGCGTAGCAAAGACCGGCATAAAGATTGGCAAGATTGCCGGCGTCGGTGCTGCTGTAGTCGTTGGCCAACTGAAGAAGGCCCGGGGTGCCGAGGCTGTCGCCTTTCAAAGCCTTGTCAAACTGCTGAGCGCTGAAAAGCTCCTGGCATTTGGCCAGACTCGTGCTGGCGGTCTCATTGCGGTTGGAAGAGTAGTTGCGCCACAACATGATGGCGGCTACGATAACCAACAGCGCCACCAAGGCGCCGATAAGATGTTTCTTATACTTGTCGAAGAATATCTCCGACTTGTTGAGAACTTCTGAAATCTCTTGCTGACCCGCATTCGGGGCCGTTTTCTGTTTTTTAGCCATTATTTTTTGTTCTGTTTTTAATTGTTCTGCCTTCAGTGCCTGTAAGAACAGGACATGGCCTATATTTTGGCGACGCAAAATTAGACATTTTATCGCATATAGTGAAATTTATTGACCACTTTTTTCGTTTTTACATTATAAAACCCCTAACTTTGCAAGGATTTTGACCGCTATGAGGGTTGCTTCTGCCGGCAAGACTGCGCATAAAGCGCTGACTGACACCCGTAAGGAGCTTCCTCCTACAGAATGCTGAGCATGTTATTAAGAAAACTCTCCATCTTGAACTACCGCAATATTGAGACGGCACTGATTGAGCCGTCCGACAAGGTGAATTGCCTCGTCGGCAACAATGGCGTGGGAAAGACGAACTTGCTCGACGCACTCTATTTCCTCTCATTCTGCCACAGCGCATCGGTCTCGGTCGACTCGCAGAATATCATGCACGAGCGCGACTTTTTCGTCATCGAGGGGGAGTATGCCAATGAGCGGGGCGAGACGGATATTGTCTATTGCGGCATGAAAAGGGGGCAGAAAAAGCATTTCAAACGTAATAAGAAGGAGTATAAGCGGCTCTCGGCGCATATCGGACTCATTCCGCTCATCATGGTCTCGCCGGATGACACCCAGCTCATCGATGGGGGAAGTGAGGCCAGAAGAAAGTTCATGGATGTGGTCATCGGACAATACGACAATACGTATATCGAGGCGCTCAACGGCTATAACAAGGCGCTCCAACAGAGAAACGCACTGCTCAAGATGGAGGAGGAACCCGACCCGCTGCTGCTGGATATCTGGGAACGCGAAATGGCGCAGCATGGCACGCGTATCTTCCAAGCACGCAGCGCGTTCGTCGATGAGTTCGTCGGGGTGTTCCAGCTAATCTACAGCCGTATAGCACAGTCGAAAGAACAGGTGGGCGTAAGCTATGTGTCGCATGCCCAGAGGGGCGACCTGCTTGAGGTGATACAGCGCGACCGCGACAAGGACCGCATCGTGGGCTACTCGCTCCACGGGGTGCACCGCGACGACCTCGAGTTCTTCATCGACGGCTTTCCTATCAAGAGGGAAGGCAGCCAGGGACAGCGAAAATCCTTTGCCATTGCTCTCAAACTGGCACAGTTCGACTTCCTCAAGCGGACAGCCAGCAACACCAGCCCTATCCTGCTGCTCGACGATATCTTCGACAAGCTCGATGCTTCAAGGGTGGAACAGATTGTAAGAATTGTTTCCGGACCCGACTACGGACAGATTTTCATAACCGACACCAACCGGCAGCATATCGACTCGATTCTCAGGGCCGGACAGTGTCCTTACCGCCTCTATCGGGTGAACGAGGGGGACATAGAACTGGAGGAGGAAAGCCATGTTCAAGCGTAGACCGGCTTCACTGGCCGATGTGGTGAGACTCTATCTGAGAGAGTCGGGCATGGAGACTCCATTGCTCCAAAAGCGCCTTATCGAGGCATGGGACAAGGTGACTGGTCCGATTGTGGCGCAGTATACCGGCGAAAAAAAAATACGCAACCAGACGCTCTTCGTGCAAATCAACAATCCTGCCCTTAAGGCCGACCTCATGATGATGCAGTCGCAGCTCGTGAAAAGGCTCAACAATGAAGTAGGGGCTTTCATCATAGCCGAAATCCGGTTCTTCTGAAAACCCCTACCTCAAGATACGCTTCTGCAGCGTCTATTTCTTCTTGTCTTTCTCGCTTAGTTTAGGCCATGACATTCCGTCGGCAAACACTTTCTTGCCTTTCCGCACGTCGGGGTCGTCCTCGTTCAGATACTCCATCCATGCCTGCTCGTCGAGCATGTTGTAGATGATGCGGCTGTAGAGATACTTCTCCAGCAGATGGCGCGACTTGGCCACCATCAGGTTGCGGCGCTGAAGACCGTTCTTGTCGGCGTAAGTCACAAATTTCTCTACAAGGTCCTGACGCTTCAGATACGACAGCAGCTCGGGCATCGTGGAATACTGCTTCAGCGTGTTACGGTGCTCGTCGGTGTATTCGAAGGCGTACTGGAGAATCAGACCGCTCATGGCTGCCTCCTTGTAGTAAGACGTGATGTCGGTGGTGTCTTCCGGGACAAAATAGTCGGGCGTGATGCCGCCGCCGCCGTAGACCGTGCGGCCTATACGGGTGTGGAATTTCGGACCGTTGTGCTTGATGCTGTCTTCCGAAAACAGCTCGCCGTGGGTGTAGCGGGTCATCAGGTCTTCCACATAGTCCTTGTCGTTGCCGTCGGTATAGGGCTTCTGGATACAACGGCCTGAGGGGGTGTAGTAGCGGGCTATCGTCAGACGGAGCAGGCTGCCGTCGGTGAAGTCGAGCTGATTCTGTACCAGACCCTTGCCGAACGAACGCCGGCCGATAATCGTGCCGCGGTCGTTGTCCTGTATGGCGCCGGCGAAAATCTCTGCAGCCGAGGCGGAACCTTCATTGATGAGCACCACCAGCGGTACTCTCTGATAACTGCCGCGCCCGGTGCTCGTGTACGACTGGCGGGGCTGCTTGCGGCCTTCGGTATAGACAATCAGACGGCCCTTAGGCAGAAACTCGTCGGCTATCTGAATGGCGGAGGCCATCAGACCGCCGCTGTTGTCGCGCAGGTCAATCATCAGATTCTCGAAGCCGTGCTGGGATAGTTCAGCCAAGGCCGAAAGCACTTCTCCGTAGGTGTTCTCGCCGAAGTTCTTGATGCGGATGTAGCCGGTGGTGGGGTCTATCATGTAGGTGGCGCTCACACTGTGGGTCACAATGTCGTCGCGCGTCACCGTGAATTTCTTCACGCCTTTCTGCTTGCCGCGCTCCACACCTATCTCCACCTTGGTGCCTTTCTTGCCCTTCAGGCGGTGCATGGCCTCGGCATTGGTCACCTCCTCGCCCACAAAGGGCTTGCCGTCTACCATGACAATCTTGTCGCCGGCAAGAAGACCGGCACGGTCGGCAGGTCCGTTCTTGATCACGTTCTGAATGCGCACGGTGTCCTTGCGGATCACAAACTCGATGCCTACACCCGAGAAGGAGCCCTTCAGGTCGTCCGTGGCCATCTGTACCTCGTCGGCGCTGATGTATACGGAGTGGGGGTCAAGCTCGGCCAGTATCAGGGGCATGGCTTTCTCCACCAGGTCGTCAAGATTCACACTGTCCACATACTGGTCGTCGATGATGTGGAGCAGGTTGTTCAGACGGTTGCTGCCTGAATTGATGATGTTGAGCTTGTTGCCCGAGAAATGGCTGGTGTAGAAGGTTCCAATCAGAATGCCGATGACTACACACACGGCCATAAGAATAGGCATCAGACGCGGTGACTTATTCAGATTCATGCTCGTCGGGATTTAGGTAGATAGTTTCTATATGGGCGCGCTCCAACAGCTTGATACCGTCGTCCAAACGGTATTTCTCGCCGTAGACCACACGCTTTATGCCGGCCTGGATGATGAGTTTGGAGCACTCTATGCAGGGAGAGGCGGTCACGTACAGGGTGGAGCCGTCGCTGTTGTTGCTGCTGCGGGCCAACTTGGTGATGGCGTTGGCCTCGGCATGCAGCACATAGGCCTTGGTCACATTCTGACTGTCCTCGCACACATTCTCAAAACCGCTCGGCGTGCCGTTGTAGCCGTCGCTGATAATCATTTTCTCCTTCACCACCAGGGCGCCCACCTTGCGGCGAACACAATAGCTGTTCTCGCTCCAGATACGGGCCATACGCAGGTAGCGAAGGTCTAACAGATGCTGTTTCTCTTGCTCTTTCATCACTTGCTTGCTTTCTTCGGAGAGGAGGAGGTAAGGCGGATGCCGTTGCGGCGCAGAAGGGCCTTGATGCTGGGATCGCTGCCCTTGAAGCGCTTGTAGAGTTTCATGGGGTGCTCGGTGCCGCCTTTCGAAAGCACTTCACGGCGGAAACGCTCGGCCGTCTTCCGGTCGAAAATGCCATGACGGCGGAATACGGCAAAGGCGTCGGCGTCGAGCACCTCGGCCCACTTGTAGCTGTAGTAGCCGGCGGCATAACCGCCTGCCATGATGTGAGAGAACTGGGCCGTCATGCAGGTGTCGGGGCGCTCCTTGAAAAGAATGGCGCGCTTCCACGCTTTCTTCTCAAAGGCGAGAAGGTCGCCCGTGAAGGGCTCCTTCAGTGTGTGGTAGGCCATGTCGAGCAGACCGAAACTCACCTGACGCAGACAACCGTAGGCGGCGTTGAAGTTGCGGCTCTTCACAATGCGCTTGATCAGCTCGTCGGGTATGGGCTCACCGGTCTGATAGTGGAAGGCGAAGGTACGCAGAAAGTCTTTCTCTATGGAGTAGTTCTCCATAAACTGCGAGGGCAACTCTACAAAGTCCCAACTCACGCTCGTACCTGACATACTGGCGAAACGGGTGTTGGCGAATATGCTGTGAAGGGCGTGACCGAACTCATGGAGAAAGGTCTCCACCTCGCCCAGTGTCAGCAGCGAGGGCTTGTCCTGGGTGGGCTTCGTCAGGTTCATCACGATGCTTACATGGGGACGGTGGTTCACTCCCTTGCGGTCTATCCACTGCTCCTTGTAGTTGGTCTCCCAGGCTCCGCCGCGCTTGCCCTTGCGGGGATGGAAGTCGGCGTAGAGCACGGCCAGATAGCTGCCGTCCTCGTCGAACACCTCATAGGCTTTCACGTCGGGATGGTAGACGGGTATGGCGGGGTTCTCCTTGAAAGTGATGCCGTAGAGACGGGTGGCCAGCGAGAACACACCCTCTATCACGCGGTTCAGCTCCAAATAGGGACGCACCATCTCTGAGTCGATGTTGTACTTCTCCATACGGAGCTTGTGCGAGTAGTAGCTGATGTCCCAAGGCTCGAGCACGAATTTGCGGCCTTCAAGCTTGCGGGCCATGCGCTCAATGGCCTCCATCTCGCGGACGGCTGTAGGACGGTAGGCATCGATAAGCTCGTTGAGCAGCTTGTAGACGTTGTGCTTGTTGCTGGCCATGCGCTTCTTGAGCACATAGTCGGCATAGGTCTTGTAGCCCAGCAGCTGAGCCGTTTCAAGACGCAGATTCACAATGCGCTTGCATATCTCTATGTTGTTCTCGCTGTTGTCGTGGGTGCACAGGGTATTGTAGCCCATAAACAGCTTCTCGCGCAAGTCGCGGCGCGGACTGTACTGCATGAACGGAGTGTATAGCGGGGCGTCGAGCGTAACCACCCAGCCTTCCATGCCGCGCTCAGTGGCCTCGGCCTTGGCGGCGTCGAGCAGGGTGTCGGGCAGTCCCTCGATGTCTGCGTCGGTGGTCAGGTGGAGAAAGAAGGCTTTGCGCTCTTTCAGCAGATTCTGAGAGAACTGCAGGCCCAGCAGACCGCCTTCCTCGCTCATCTCACGAAGCCGCTCCTTGCCCGCCTCGTCCAGAAGGGCACCGTTGCGCACCAACCCGTCGTAGGTGTTGTCCAGCAACTTCTTCTCTTCCTGGGTCAGAATGCGGTGGTGGCGGTGCACGTGCTTCACACGTTCAAAATAAGTGGGGTTGAGGCTTATGTCGTTGGCGTGCTTGGTAAGTATGGGGTCCATTTCCTGGGCCAGCGCCTCCATCTCGTCGTTACTCTCGGCACTCATAAGATTAAAAAACACACTCGATACGCGGTCAAGCAGGCCATAGTAGTACTGCTTGTCGTCGTCTTCGCTCAATAGGGTGTTGTCGAAGGTGGGACGGGCGGGATTGTTGATAATCTTGTCGAATTCCTCGCGCTCACGACGGATGCCTTCCAGAAAGGCTTCCTTGTAGTCGCTTAGTTGGATACGGTCAAAAGGGGGCGTATCATGGGGGGTGCCGTACGGCTCAAAAAACGGATTCTCTCTCTCTTTTTCTTCCACAGTTGTTCTTTTTATAGGTTCGGACTTGATAGGCGACTTGGTCGCGTGCCAATGCTTATGCAAAGTTACATGTTTTTTTCCGAATAGGGGCATGGCACTGCCCTTTTTTGATTACTTAACTTAATGATTGTTACAGATTCCAGGGTCCAGGCGGTTATAGACTGCCCGACAGCAGCTTCTCCAAATGGGGAATGCGCACCTCGCCACGGCTCATGGCGAGGAGACCCTCGGCGGTTAATTCGTGAAGAACACGCGACAGATTGAGGCGGCTCTCACCCAATAGATGCGCCAGCGTCGACATCTTCACATAGAGTGTCTTGTCGCCGGTGAGACGCAGACTGTGGTCGGATACGAAACGGGCCAGCTTGCCCTTGATGTCATGAGGCGGCGTGCGCCAGCACTGCCGGCTCACGCGCTGGGCATGGGTGGTGTAGATGTTGAGCAGGTTGATGCGGAATATGTCGAAACGCGACGACAGCGACACCACTTCGTCCTTGCCGATGCCGAACAGACGGCAGTCGCTCTGGGCTGTGTAGGTGCGGGCATAGCGGGGGGTGAGACCGAAAAGACGTTCGGGCTCTATCAGCCAGGGGGTGGGCAATGTCTCGGACAGCGTGTAGGAATGGTCGTCGGAGGTGGCCGTGGCGGTCAGCGTGCCGTGGGTGATGAACAGCAGACTCTCACAGCGGCTGCCCTCTACGGCGATGGGGGATAGGGCGGGCACATTGCTGAAGTCGAAATGGGTGTGACCTACCACCTGTTCCAAGTCGCTCTGGCTCATGCCTTGGAATAGCGACTGCGACAGCAGCGTGGCATACATGTTGAGGTCCGACTTCATCGCATTTATTCTTGTATCTTGTCGCGGAGGGCAGGAGAGTACCACACTTGGTTCTCTCCGTGGGAGCCGGAATAGATAAAGTAAGCCAGCAACTCCGGATGGCGCTCCAGCACCTTGATGGCTTTCTCCATGCCCATCACCATGAACGAGGTGGCATAGGCATCGGCGGTGGCACAGTCGGGAGCCAGCACAGTGGCGGAGAGAAGCGAGTGCTGAACGGGCTGACCCGTGCGGGGGTCGATGGTGTGGGCTACCTTGCGGCCGCCCTCATAGTAGAAGTTGCGGTAGTTGCCGCTCGTGGCCATGGCGCGGTCGGTCACGTTCAGTATGGCCTGCAGGTCTTTCTGCGTGGCAAGGGTGTCGTCAGTGGGCACCGTCACACCGATGTGCCAGGGCAGGCGCTTCTCGCTCACACCGTGGGTCACAATCTCACCGCCTATCTCTATCATGTAGTTGGTCACGCCAGCGCGGCTTAGCAGGCGGGCCACCACATCGCAACCGTAGCCCTTGGCCACGGCACTGCAGTCGAGCATGATGCGGGGGTCGCTTTTCTTCACCTGGCCCGAGGGGGTGAGGCTCACTTTCTTGTATCCCACCAGAGCCTTCATACTGTCGATGGCCGAAGGGGTGGGGCGGGTGTCGTGCTTGAAACCGAATCCCCAGGCGTTGACCAACGGGGCGACGGTGATGTCGAAGGCACCTTCGGTATCTTTTGATATTTGCATCGATTTCTCAAACACTTCCCTGAACAGAACGTCCACCTTCACGGCTTCGTTGCGGTTCACACGGCTGATGATGCTCGCCTTGTTGAAAGGCGACAGCGATGCGTCGACCTGCTGAAGAGCGGACTCTATCTCATGCTGCAGATTCTTGTCGTGCTGATAGGTGATATTGTATACGGTGCCGAATATGAATCCATGGTCGTGCTGGTAGACGGCCTGGTGCTGCTGGCGGATAACAAAAATGGTGCCGCCGATAAGAAAAAGCAGGAAGGGCAACTGCCATAGCCATTTCTTCTTGTCGTTCATGGGGTATGTTCTATATGTCGATGATTACATTGAAGGTGCCGCCCAGACGAGTACTGCCAGCCTTACCGTAGCCGGGCACGTACCACACATTGTCCAACGGACCGTCGTCGTGGGCGATGCGGCGTCGGTAGCGAACCGACCAACCAAGATGGAACGGTCCCCAAATCTTGCTGTCCACACCGGCCACTATCTCCGCCCAGTGGTAGTTGCACGACACGTCCTGGGCTTCGAAAACGGCTGTGCCGCCCCATTTGGGGTCGGTGACGCCTGGATGACTGATGTCGTACTTGAAACTGCTGAAGCCATAGCGTACACCGCCGTAGATGCGGTTCACATCGTGCTTCATCTTCATAAGGTTGAAGTCGATGCCTACCCTGAAGTAGGGGGCGCTGCTGCTGTAGCTGATCTTGGTCACCGCATCGTTGTGGCTGGCCTTGCCGATGCCGGCCTCAATGATGGGGAAATACTTGTCGCGCAGATTCACACGAAAGGCGCCTTCAAACTGACCGTAGTCGCTCACCATTTTCTGTATCGGCCCCACCAAATCTACCGACACGGCAAAACCGCGCAGAAAGGCGACACTGTCTACCGGTTCCGCGACCCTCAGCTTGGGCTGACCGTAGGCGCTGAGAGCTCCGCACAGGCAGAGAAGACTAATCAAGTGCCTTGAAATAGAGCTTAATGTTGGTACGGGTCGTGTCATAGTCTACAGTGGTTTTGTACAGCACTGCCGAGTCGAGGCCATGATGGGTGTGGCTCACACTCTTGATTTCATGAAAGTAGGCGGGGGCGCAGTCTACCGACTCAAAATGGGCCTGGTTGCTCTTCTCCACAAGCAGGGTGTCGATGCTGTAACGGCCGGTGCTGTCGTGGCGGTTCAGTATCAGCACGTCTACATCCTGCGCGTAGCTCATCTCCACCCAGGTGCTCCCGGCCTCTACAAGGCTGTTCACCATGGTCGTGTCGCCAAGAGTGGGGCGGTGGGCTATCACGTTGAGCGTGTCGCTCATCATGCCGCTGCCGTCGTCGAGGGTCATCTTCAGGTAGACGACGTTGTTCAGCGGACAGTCGATCGATGAGCAGGCCGACAGGATAAGGAGGGCCGCAGGCAAAAGCCGCCGCGCTATTCTTCGCATCGCAGGGTCTCCTCTATCTGGTAGTCGTTGCGGGTGGACGATGAGCGGCTTATCAGGTCGCCGATAAAACCGGCCAGAAACAGCTGCGTGCCGATAATCATCATCGTCAGGGATAGATAGAAGTAGGGGGAGTCGGTCACAAGCGGACGGGGAGTGCCGTTGGCCAGGGCCACCAGCTTGGCGGCGCCGATAATGAAGGCTGCTATGAAACCAATCATGAACATGATTGTCCCAAGAAAACCGAACACGTGCATGGGCTTGCGACCGAAACTGCTCAGGAACCAAAGGGTTATGAGGTCCAGATAACCGTTCACAAAGCGGTTCAAACCGAATTTCGACTTGCCGTACTTGCGGGCCTGGTGGTGAACTACCTGCTCGCCAATCTTCTCAAAACCGGCGTTCTTGGCCAAATAGGGAATGAAACGGTGCATCTCGCCATACACCTCGATGTTCTTCACCACATCTTTCCGGTAGGCCTTCAGGCCGCAGTTGAAGTCGTGCAGGTTCTTGATGCCGCTCACACACCGCACAGTAGCGTTGAACAGTTTCGTGGGGATGGTCTTCGACAACGGGTCGTAGCGCTTCTGCTTGTAACCGGAAACCAGGTCGTAACCCTCCTCCTTTATCTTCTTATACAAACCGGGTATCTCGTCGGGAGAGTCCTGAAGATCGGCGTCCATCGTAATCACCACATCGCCCTGGGCTTCCTTGAAACCGCAGTAGAGGGCAGGGCTCTTACCGTAATTGCGGCGGAATTTGATGCCTTTCACCTCGTCGTGAGAGCGGCTCAGGTCTTCTATCACCTGCCAGGAGGTGTCGGTACTGCCGTCATTGATGAATATCACCTCGTAGCTGAAGTGGTGCTCTTCCATCACACGGGCTATCCAGGCATACAGCTCTGGAAGCGATTCGGCCTCGTTATATAGGGGAATTACTACTGATATGTCCATTCTTTTAATAATGATAATATTTGATTTCTACTTTTTCTTAATTCTTGTTGCGGCGACTTCTTAATTCTTGTTGCGGCGCCTGAAGTAAAGCACCGCCTTGCAGTGAAGGGCCGAAATGAGGCTTATCAAACCGCTTGCCACAAGTGTGCTCCACAGAAACTGAAGCGTGATGTCGATGGGGCGCATGCTGCGAAGCGCAGTAGTGGCCTGTTCGAAAATATTCTTCATCGTAGCCTTGTCGTAGCCCAGCTCTTTCATAATCTCCTGATTGCGGGGGTCGGTCAGCGCACTGGTATAGCGGTCTATCACATAACCGTCGTCCATATAGCGGAGGTAAATCCAAAATGCCAACGCCAGAATCAGGGCGCCGCAAATGTAGGTGATGAGCGAGTAGAGGTAGGCACCGGCATACGACAACTCACCGCCTCTTTCACGAAGGGCATAGCGGATGGCAAGTCCACCCACAAAAAAAGGCGTATATAGCATCATAAACGACCATATCAGGCCGCATACGGGAACGGCAAACTGGCAGATAAACATGCCCATGGTTACCATCCAATATAGTCCCAAAGCCAGTCCGTCGCGCTGGGCCGATGTGGTCATAGGAGGATTTGTGTCTCTTTCTGACATCTTTTTTCGATGAAATAAACCTCAATGGTCTCGTAATTCGGGTGCAAATTTACAAAGAATCATTGACAATAACGAACTATTTCAAAACATTAATGCCGACCTTTTATTATTTAAGGTGTCAAATTTATGCCATGAGCATCAAGCGGATAATATCTTATTGTTAAAATATCTAAAAATATTAGGGCTGCTGGCGGAAGAATAAATATTTTATATACCTTTGCAACCGCAAAACGGGTAAGTCTTGCACGGCCAGCTCCTTTCGAATCCTCCAGGACGGGAACGTAGCAAAGGTAGTTAGTTGAGCGGCGCGATGCAAGTAGCTTGCCCACCCGCCTCTTTAGCTCAGTTGGCCAGAGCACGTGATTTGTAATCTCGGGGTCGTTGGTTCGAATCCGACAAGAGGCTCAAGAAAAGAGGTTGTGTAATAAAACACAACCTCTTTTTTGATTTAAACCGAATACTGTCTTTTGATAATAATTCTTATGGCAAAATTCTTTAACCGCTATGATGTCGCAAAAATGCTTGCTATGGGTGTCGCACTTTTCCTGACGGCCAGCTGTATTGACGACGATTACGACCTCTCAAATATTGACACCAGAGTGGGGGTAGGATCCGACACGCTCAGCCTGCCTGGCAACAACAACACGCAGGATATCACGCTCGACGATGTCTTCGACCTCTCTTATACCCATTTCGTCGCTGTCGACGAGGATGGGTACTACTATTTAAGGGCCGATGATAACACCACACACTCGATGAAAACCTCGATTGCTAAAATAAGAGCCACGGATAATGCTACCCATACTTCTGAGTTTACATTCACACGCGAAGACCTCTCCTTCGGAGCCATGGCCAAAACTCGTAGGGTGAACAGGGAAATCGCGGCGCACTTCACGGGCACCATCGGGGTCTACGATCTTACAATGCACAATATTCCCGCTTCTATTGTCGGTCTTGACTATGTGGCCACTACAGCCAAAATTAGAACAACGGTGTCTTTCTCCAGCAATTTCAGGGCGGGGGTCAACAACATCGCCTCTGTCAAGCTCTTCTTCCCTAAATTCATGGATGTGGAGAAGGTTGTCGTTGGTGAGGAGGAAATCGAGGTGAACGATGACAATACGGCCATGCTTTACAATGTGTCACCGAAAAGTAGCACCACTATTTATGTGACGGTAAAAGGACTTGACTTCACCAAAACACCTGAGGAGGGCAGTGTCCTGGAATATGTGAAAGGTGATAATATCCATGTGAAGGGAGTAGTAACGGCTACAGGTACGGTCTACCAGTCGGATGTGGACCTCAGTAAGCTGCATGCCTCTGATGTTTATACACTCACAGGCAAGGCCGTGATAGGAACCGTTACCATCGACGGCGCTAAAGGATATTTCTCGCCTGAAGTGGATTTTGACCGGCTCGGAAGGGTGAATATTGGAAGTCTGCCGCTATTCCTCGATGATGACAATGTGGTGCTCGATTTGGCCGATCTCAGACTTGACCTCGATGTGGATAGCGACCTTCCTTTGGCTCTGCTTGTCGGTGGAGCACTCGTCGGAACAAACGATGATAAGGAGGTCTGCAGGGTCGTGGTACCCCAGTTTGATATACCTGAAAACTTCAACGGGGTAATAAGTTTCAGAAACCAGAAAAGGAAAGCTGAAGGCGACACATTAGTGGTGGAGGTGCCTCAGCTCAACGAGGTGCTGAAAAAAATTCCTCATACCATCTATTTCACTGACCTGGAGGTGGTAGGCAACCATGAACAACTTTGTGAACTCCAGTTCGGACATACCTATAAGGCAGCGGCCAACTTCTCATTGCAGGCACCGATGGCCTTCGGACCTGAGGCACAAATCATTTATCGACATCCCTATAGCCATTGGAATCATGTCCTCAAAGATGTGTCGTTTGTGACCGATGAACAGGGCAAGCCCAAAGGTTACTGTGTCGCAACAGCCGATATGGAGAACAAAATGCCTTTCTTCCTTTCCATGTCGGCCTATGGAATCGATGTCAATGGCGACAGCATCAGTACGCAAAGGCTCAGCGTGGAGGTGCTAAACCAACTCCCAGCATCGGTCGATGGAAATACACCCGTCAATATTAAGCAGCAAATCATCATCAAACCGCTTGACAATGGGGTGTTCAAGGAAATGGACGGTGTCATGCTCAAAATAATAGGAACCTCTACAGATGAGAAGGGCGAGAATACTGTTGTTGGGAAAAGGCTCAACTATAAGAACCACACTCTCAATCTGAAAAACCTGAAAATGACGGTCGTCGGGCAACTTGCCATTGACCTTAATTAGTCAACGCTTTTAAATGAAAATCTAATTGTTCTCCATATGAAGCTCAATATCAGATGTATTACATCGCTCATCGCACTGGCTGCTATGCCTGTTGTGGCACAGGACATCAATACGGCCTATTTCGATGAAGGTTTCCTTTATCAACACTCGCTCAACCCGGCTGCTGGTAATGAGCAGAATTATATTGCGCTGCCCATTATCGGTAATATGAATATCAAAATGATGGGCGACTTCGGATACAACGACGTGGTGAGAAAAAATCCGCTCTATCCGGCAATGAGCGACAAGAAAATGACTTCTTTCCTCAATCCTTATCTGAATGATGCCCTCGACGGATTCAATACTGGCGACAACCGAATCAGCGGACAGGCCAAGGTGGCGGTGTTGTCGGCCGGATTCAAAGGACTCGGCGGTTACAATACGCTCGAACTCAATGTCAGGGCCAAAATCAATGGGGTGATTCCTTACGAACTGCTCAGAATGGCTTGCGACCTGAAAAACGAGCATTATGATATCGGCACTGTCAGGGCCGATGGTATCGCCTTCAGCGAACTTGCCTTCGGACATTCAAGAGATATCAACGACAAGTTGAGGCTGGGGGCCAAACTGAAACTGCTGCTGGGCATCGGAAACGCTTCGCTGAAAATGGACAATGTGCAGGCCGACCTCAATGCGAATGATTCATGGACCGTGGCTGCCGATGCTGAGTCGCATGTCAGTATGAAGGGCTTCGAGTATGAAAGCGGCACCAAGGAGTATGACATTCGTCCGGGAGAATATCAGTATGTGAGGGATGTGAATGTGCATAATGGCGGACTCGACGGCATCGGACTGGCCGCCGACCTGGGACTTATCTACAAAATCAATGAGCAGTGGTCACTGAGAGGCGCACTCCTCGACCTGGGCTTCATCAATTGGAAACATGATTTCTATGCTAAGAATACTGCTGAGTCGTTCAATTTCAACGGATTCCACGACGTATCCATGAAGAAGCACGACGATGAGAACCTCGAGGCGCAGACGGACAGATATGTTGACCAGATGGCCGATTTCGCCCATCTCGTGGACCAGGGCGACCAAGGGGGAAGAACAACGGGCATCGGCGCTACACTGAATGTGGGTGCCAGTTACACGCTGCCGTCATATAAACCTCTTTCGTTCGGTCTGCTCGCCACACAGCGTATCAATGGTGACTATTCCTGGACAGAGGGACGGCTCTCTGCCAATATCACACCAAACAACTGGTTTGATGCGGCACTGAGCTTCTCGGTGAGCAGTTTCGCCGCAAGTCTGGGATGGATGGTCAATTTCCATCCAAAAGGCTTCAACTTCTTTGTCGGTATGGACCAGCTCCTGGGCAAATGCAGCAAGGAACTGATACCGCTCAATTCCAACGCCAGCATCTCCATGGGATGCAATATCGTGTGGTAAAAACAACTCTTACTCCAAGTCGACTACCGTGATGCCGGCACCGCCAAACTGGACGTGCTCATCACGGTAGTTGGTCACTGCCGGTACGGTGCTAAGATATTGGCGTATCAGCTGGCGTAGTATGCCGGTACCGGTGCCGTGAAGAATGCGCACACGGCTCACACCCACCAGAATGGCGTCGTCGATGAAATAGGTCACGGCGTTGAGGGCTTCGTCGCCGCGCATGCCGCGCACATCAATGTCTTGGTGGAATTGCTCCCGTCGGTGGTCTATCGTCTCGCGCGTGGTGCGGTTCACCGTCACGGTCGGCCGGTCTTCAAGGGCGGGTTTGTCGGCATGCTCCAAACGGTCGGCACGCATCTTGGTGCGCATGTCGCCGAATACCACGGTGGCCGTCTTGCCGTCGGTCTTCTCGATGGTGCCTACTGTGCTCAGACCTTTTATCCTCACACTGTCGCCCACCTTCAGCACTTTCTCTTCTTCTGCCTTTTGGGCCTTCTGTGCCTTTTGGGCTGCCTCGGCGGCCTGGCGCTCGGCTTTCTCCTTGCGGCGGCGGTCACGGCGCTGCTGGCGTTCTTGTATCTGGCGTATCTTACGCGACACAAGTTCTTCCTCGGCCTTGGTGTCTATCTCCAGTACTTCCTGCTTGAACTGGTTCAAGTCTTCACGCAGCTTGCGGGTGGATTCGCGCTCGGCCTGACTCTCGCGTATCTCACGGATGGTGTTCTCTATCTTGCGGTTCGTCTCGCGGAGCAGTTCCTCGGCTTCCTCTTTCGCTTTCGACAGTATCTGGCGGCGGCTTTCTTTCAGCCTGGCTATCTCCTCTTCGTAGCGGGCTGTGGTCTGCTCCATCTGTTTCTCCTGCTGGTGTATCTGCTGCCGCTTGCCTTCCCAATAGCGCTTGTCGCGCACAATGTCCTGCAGATATTTGTCGCTCTGGATATAGTCGGCACCCACTATCTCGCTGGCGTCTCTGATCACTTCCTCCGGGATGCCGGTCTTGCGCGCTATCTCTATGGCGAACGAACTGCCCGGACGCCCAATCTCCAGTTGGAAGAGGGCGCGCATCTCGTGGCGGTCGTATAGCATGGCGCCGTTCACCACGCCTTTGTGGTCGTCGGCAAAATGTTTCAGGTTCTGGTAGTGGGTGGTGATAACACCCCAAGCATCGTGCTTCCAGAATTGCTTCAGCACCGATTCGGCAATGGCACCGCCTATCTGAGGCTCGGTACCGGTGCCGAACTCGTCTATCAACAGCAGTGTCCAGCGGTCGCACTGCTTCATCATCTGCT
>Ga0310695_10004764_pt1 | contig 24548 bp, 17 predicted proteins | sample RumenRJG_04DNA_FD_203882 | JGI IMG/M metagenome (GOLD analysis project Ga0310695, IMG submission 203882) | Bovine rumen microbial communities from Lethbridge, Alberta, Canada - RJG_04 (v2) (version 2) | ecosystem: Host-associated > Mammals > Digestive system > Stomach > Rumen | place: Canada...
GCTGCCCCCAACCTGTATATAACTTTTGAAAACAGCAACCAGGATAATATCTACACAGCAAAATGCCTCATGCCATCCATGCACTTATCATTATAAAGGTATGGATGGCATGTGTGCAAATGCTTTTTCAGTACCCGCAAATGTCAAGGTGCTGACAAGTACTTCCTCAATGCGGAAACATGGGGACAGAAACAAAAGGACCGTCCCCGATAAAGGCCTTGAGATCAATGTGCATACAGAGGGTTGGCTTTCTGTTGTTTTTCTTATTCTCATTGTTTCCTTACATACTCCGATTCATAAGTCCCTGCCTGACGAAACAGATTGATCAGAACGTTTCACACAAAGCCATGAAGCCTGTTTCAAGCACTCTAAGAATACCCCTACTGCAGATATTGCAGAACAAGAGACAATATCTCCACAGTGATCTGATAAGCCTCCGGGCACTCGCTGGCTCTGGGGCCTCCGATGCACAGATCCAAATTGTCCGGGAGTTCATTCAGCCATGCCATAATCGCGTGAATATCTTCCGGTCCCCGAGCGGTAAACATGGGCTTGTGAAGAAGGATCCCCTCCTCCAGTCCAACCCTGGTTCCCTTTGACTCCGCAGAGTTTTCCGGCATAATGGTCAGAATGGCATCTGTATCCCGCATATTCCATCGGGTCCTCTGGGCTGTACCGGCAGAAGGTGTTTCCTGCAGTTCGGGATAGTCCGCCAGGAGTCCCGGAGGGAAAGGTCGATCCTCTGCCCATCCGCCCCTGGGGCACCAGCCACAGATTTCAATATGATTTTTTCTTGCGATATCCAGGGCAGCCCTGTCGACGCCGGTCTGGCCGCCGCTGCGGATGCGTTTAAGTTTTGTTGTCATAAGATTCTATTCTTAAAAACCGTGCCTGTTATACCGAACACAGTAGCTACCCGATGTCACTTATTCTCAAATCAGTCGATTGCTCTTATACCATTGTGTCAATGAGAACTTTGAAAAAAAGTTCTCACTTATCAGAGGCTATTCGAATACAACGATATATTCTTTCGAAATATCATCAAATGTACGGTCAACGGTTGATATGACTTCAGAAAGCTCTTCATATAGGAGCCCGGACACATAACGATCTCTGAGTGCCGGTTCCTGTATCAGTGCCCATTTCAGTTGAGAGTATGAGTATTTTGCAAAGGCGATCCACTGCGGATAGTTAATTGCCATCGGATTCTTTGTAAAATAGACTTTTCCGGCATTAACAGCAACAGCTCCTGCCTGTCCTATAAAAAGCATGGTCGCAAGTTTAGGATGCTTCTCTCTGTTCAAAGACACTGGTATGGATTCCTTTACGGAATATCCTTCCTTTATACGTTTGAAGGCATATCCTAATCTGACCACAACCTCTACCATCATTACCGGGACAGACATGGAGCAGAAATGAATAAAATCATAGCCCTCGTAATACATTCCCTGTACTATTTCAGCAATAGTCAGTTCCTCTTCTCCGATACTCCCAAACTGAAGAAGATTAAAAAGAGACATCAACGGTACGGGAAGCCCCATAGATGTCGTTAGATCCGATTTGAGGTGGATGATCTGCTTTGCTAAAGCCGCGAAGATATCACTCTCTTTTCGGTCTGCATAACCTTCCATCACCTGAGAAATGATTTTGCCTGACTTATCGATCGTGGTCATTCTTCCAGTCAGGATATCCGCCACACCGAAAATAAATCCCAAGAGCGGATCGTGCCCAAGTGATAAAAGCCGGTGATAGTATGCGGAAAGGCCATCAACATCTATGGTCGTATGTCGATTATACTGTGCATCGTAAGGGACCTTGCTGACCTTTGAATTCGCCAGTTTTTCCATCTCTTCTTCAGGATATTTCTTGTCGAATTCTGCCCGAATGAAATCTGACAACTTCCCTGCAGAAAGGCCCTCTGGCGTTTTCTGAGGAATGCCGACCAGCATGATGTCTACTGCTGCGCCAAGGAGGCCGGCAAGAGCACTTATTGCCACATCATATTTGTCCAGATGATGAAGCATATTGTATTCCTGGTTCATCAGCCTAACGGCTTTCGTGTTTTCAGCCAACTCCTCAGGTGTGAAGATATCCTCCAGAGCAGTGTCCGTCCCCACTGCCAGCTCGGCCTCTCTGCAAAGTGTTTCCCAGGAAGGAACAACCATGACCGATTTCCTGCCTGCTGTCGCCTGTACTCTGTCTGGCAATGCATATCCCAGACTTTTTAACAAAGTTTCACTTTCAGATATTCTTTCGTCAACGGAGGCCTTATTGCCAAACCGAATCACATCCAGTTCCTGACTCTGGTGCAGCAGGACGCTGTTGATCTGATGCTCAAGCTTGCTGTAATTGTATTTACTCATACTATTCCCAGATCCTTATTCAAATCCTTTATTGCCTGGGTCAGAAGTATATTCAGGCTCTGCAGATAATCGAGCCGTTCTTTATCCGCATCCGCTTCTTCTTTAAGTGCCTTGATAATTGCCTCATGTTTTCTCAACGCCTCCTTGTAAAGGCGTTCTTTTTCCTGCCGAAGCTGTTTGTTCTTTAAGTGTGATGCAACACCGACTCCTCCGGCAGCAAGTGCCGCAACAGGTGCTGCCAAAACGAAGACACCGGCAGCCATGCCGCCGCCCACAACCGCCCCGGCAGCGGCAAGGCCGGAAGATATACCGGCAGCCGAAAGTCCGACTGTTCCAAGGCCATACAATGCGGCAAATGATCCAACGCCACCAATACCTGCCCCCAAAGCACCAGCAAGGACTTCCGGAATCGCGCTTTCTCTTATGGTCCTGTCCTTATCATTCAGCGCTGATGCCGCCTCATTGACAACGTTAACAACCTGCTGAAGAGACTCAACACTTTGAAAGACCATTTCTTTTTTCTTTTTCACATAGCCGTCCGACTCTTTTTTATCCTTCTCGTCTTCTGACGAGTCTGAATTGCCTTTTTTCCCGGGAATGACTTTTCTCGCTGATTTGGCAATAGAGGCGGCTCCAGAACCTGCATTCTTTGCTGCCTTTGATACATCGGCACTGGTTTTCGAAATACGCTTCAAGGCTGTTTTCCGACGTTCAGCCTTATCGAACGAACTGAAATCCGGCAGCAAAGCATCATGCTCAACCCTTGCATGCACAGCACCGCCAGGATAATCGCCATCTGCTTCTAAGGTTGTCCCTGCCGGAATCACTTTATCAACAGCATCATCGATGACATCGAATACAGTTCTTGACGGTTCTCCATACTCATCCAAAGCCTTCGACGGATATTGTTTCTCAAAGTAATAAAGAATCTCCATCTGTCTGGCATCAAGATACTCGATTGCTCTGTCAATGATTCTTTCAGGAACACCATAATACGCCTCCGCAACAGCGCCTGCCATGGCCCCGATCGTATCACTGTCTCCGCCGACCGATATTGCATTTCTCACAGCATCCTCAAAATCAGCAGCTTCAAAGAAAGCTTCCAACGCAACAGGAACAGAGCCCTGGCAAGACACATCGAATTTGTATTCCTTCCGTATCTGATCCAGTGTAAAGTTTATATCGTAATAATTCTCATGGATATAAGTCCGAATCTCTTCTTTGCTTTTTCTGGATCTGGCAAGAAATACTGCAACAGCAATTGCTTCCGCCCCTTTCATCCCTTCCGGATGATTGTGACTGACCTTTGTAACCGCAGTGGAAAGGGCTTTTGCTTCCTCCAGATTTGCAGCCGCAAAGCCGCACGGACCTACACGCATTGCGGATCCGTTTCCGAAGCTGTTATAAGGCTGTGGATCTTCTGCCCAGATCCATTTGAAAAACGTGCCGCCGTATCCGGCATTTTTATAGATCCTCCCCAGTTCCTGCATAACATCGATGGCTTTCCGGCTGAGGTCCCCGAAACCGTCTTCACTTTCAAGAATAGCCTTGGCAATCGCAAGAGACATCACGCTGTCGTCTGTCGGCCTGCATATTTTGTCGAAAAGCTTAAACTGTTTCGATTTATGGCTAACTCTTTCATAGCGGGAGCCGACTATATCACCTATAAGTGCTCCGATCATAATCCCCTGCCTCCTGTCCAAGATTCTAATAGTCAGTTGTTCTTTACTACATATCTGATAAATTGACTCAATACCGAAAGCGGGTAATATGGTAAAAGACCATCATACCGCTTTTAAATAAATTTGTTTGTTAAAGAACATAGAATAAATCTTGATATCGCACGAAGAATAACTGCCGTCAGCTGCTCCTGCGTACTTTGGTTTTCCTCATCGAACAAGCCAAACACGGGATAAGGTCTGGCTGCGTGAAAAGACCTGTTCCTAAGCATATAGCAGTATTCTGTTACCAGAAAAACATATTTCTCCTTTATGCTATCTTTTCTACTCTTCAAGGGCTTGGAAATTAATACTTCCAATTTTTCTTTATCGAAAAACTTATCCCGTTTATTTCGCTCCCTGATTTGATTGGCCAGCAACGTATATATTGTTTTGTCCTGTATTTTTGACCCGATTCTTTGTAAATCGTCATCCACTGTCTTTCCATTCAGGTTGCGCACATAATTATACCATTCCAGTCTTTTCCAGAATCGGTCATCCAGAGTGGCAACATAAGAAGAAGTCTCAGACATATCACTTTCGTTCATAAGGTCTTTTACAACAGCTTGTTATCAGTCATATCAAAAGATACTGTCAGGTGATATTCATATCTTGCCATTTCCCTGTTTCTCCCCGAATAATCCGATAAAAATATTGTGTCTCGGGTCAGCTAAAACCCGGACTAATGGTTAATAAAGTGTTCTATCTCATCTAATAATCCGTTAGTCGAGTTTTTTTACATAATCCGGTCTTCCTATGAAATAACTGCAGTGAGCTTATCTCATTTCTTTCAAACAGGAGCCTGCTTCTTCCACCTAAGAAACTCCTGATACTCTTTTTCCGAAACAATCCTCAGCCCTTCCCTCGCTGCCAGTTTTTCCAAATCTTTCAATGCCTTTTCTCTTCTTTTAATCCCTTCGCCAAAGTTCAAGGCTTTAAATATGGGATTATCTCTATAGAAAGTAAAATCGTCATGAATATCTGTGACTTTTATGTTTTCCGGCATATAGAATCTGCCGTCTTTGCCGGGGACCCATGTGCGTTCTCTGAGTATCAGTATCAGGCTTGAATCAAATCGATTGACTACACTCCTGTTATTGACTGAGTATTCTGCATGAAGAATACTATCACTGTTATCAGAAGTGTTCTGCATCTGTAATGCGTCCCAAACCAGCCTGCTCAATTGAAGGGATCTTCGCTTCAGGATATCTTCCAAACCTGGAATTGTGTAATCGTAATCGGTGTCTCTGGCGCCTTGCCTGCCTTCTGCGAATAGTCTGGTCGCAAAGTCTCTGTGTTTCTCAGCCTTCTGTTTTATTATTTTGGGTGAGCCAATCGCGCCGCTTCTTTCTGTAAATGCTAAAACCGTTGCAAGCTCTTCTTCATTTAACAGTGCTTTTAATCCTTTCCAGACAGGCTTTCTCTTTGTAGCGGACGCGAGAAGGTTTCCTTCACGCACGAACGGTTTTCCGATTACCAAATCATTTGCATTGGTCCTGCTGATTCCCCTTGCTGATTCATACGGAAAAATAGCATACGACCGGAAATCAATCTCTCCGGGGTAGGCTTCATCAAATTTTGCAAGTAACAGCAGTTTTCTGGCATAGATTCTGTCGACGGCTTGTTTTTTGTTCATCATCGACCGGGCAAGGGTTTCCATTTCAGGTTTCTGTGAATACTCTTTAATCCTAAGATCATTCAGCAGAAAGTCTCTGATCTGGGCAGAGTATTCATCATCGATCCCTGCGAGGGATATAAGTTCCGGCTTGACGATAATCGATTTTTTTCCTGCAGTCTCTATATCAGTGACCAATGAAACATCGCCGGGATACTGCATATTCCCTTTTGCGTCTCTTATTGACGGGATATTTTTTAGTCCAGAGATTATCTGTCGTCTCGTGGTATCATCGGTGGTCGGTGCCAGACAAAAGATGTAAAAAGATCTTAACCACCGGTCATTCTGCTCTTTAAGGATTCTGCTCAGATCTTCAAGGTTCTCTTTTCTGAATAGTTCTTTCAAAAAGCGTTCCCTGTCATAGTATGGAATTCCGATATCTATCAAAAAACGCTCTTCTCTGCTTCCGGCATTACAAGGCTCAATCCAGTATTTTTTCCCGAGAACAATTCCTGCAGATTCCTGAGGAAAAAGATTGGTCACATCTTCTGTTCCGCAAACAATGCTGTCTCTGGAGACAATCCTCCCTTTTCTATTTTTAAACAAAGGGTAATAATTACAGGCTTTTTTTATTGCCTGAACAAGCGATAAATTTATAAACGATTCTCCATCCATTGTACTTGAGAGAACTGAGAAAAAGGGCATTCCAGACAATCCCAAATGCACAACTGTATTTAATGAGAACTCCATTACTGTCGCCAGTTTATCCAGTACACCCTGGTTTTCCTCGACAAGGTCCATGTCAGACATCCCATTTTTCACATGAAAATTACCGCTGATAATAAACTGTAAATTGGTTGGAATGTCTGTTGTATTTGGCCCATTCATTACCATGCCAGAACATGGAATAATCTGATAACGACCACTTTTTAATGTCTTTAATGCGAATGCAATTCCAGTACAAGGATCATCTTTTGCGGTAAAGCACACGAAGTGAAAGCTCTTCTCCTTTGATTCATTTGCCTTCCGAGCAGTAATTGTGCAGATGTCATTATGATCTACTCTCCGAAAGGCAGCAGTTTTTCCATTGGCTAAAGAAATATTGATTCGTGCTAATTGCCCCGAATATAAGAGACTTTTTTCGCTTACTGTTTTTAATACCTTCTCATTCGCCTTTATTTCGTTTTTTGTCTGGCGATAATTCCTTGTACTTTTTCTGGAGCCGCCATTGCATATGAAAGCGATTGTATCCTCGGAAACAACAAATTCAGCATACGTTCCGCCTGTCTTTACTGCTTCCATCAATAACTTTTCAATCAGATTTACGGCCATGTTACCCACCCTGTTCTTTATGTCAGTCTATATGTCATCCGGTTTTTGCATTGCCTTTCCAATTCTCCTGAACGATGTATTAGGGTACCTGGAAAAACATTTATTCTGCTATTCTATACTAGGTTATAGCCACCAGTTCCGGGTAAAGTATTTTCTTCTATACATTTCATCAAGTAGACTGCCTTTTTTGCTGAAACAGGGGGCAGTTCCTGAATACCATCAGGTATAACCCATTTAAACCTTTCTTTATAAGCAACAGGGATGATCCCGCTTTTGCAATAATCCCGTACTATATTTTCATTACATCCCCACTTTTCAGATGCCTCTTTTGTATTCATATTCAGCTTTTCCTTCCAATCGCCAGACCTTCTTTTCCATTCTCGCATTTAGAAATTTTTCAAAATACGCTTAGAGTTGTCTGAATAAATCATCATCTAAAATAGCCTCTTCTATATATGTTCTATCAAAAATTGTCCCTTTAAAATGCGCCCCTCCAAGGTTAGCTCCTTCAAGGTGCGTCTTATAAAGAGTAGCCCCTTCAAGATATGCCCCACAAAGGTTAGCTCCTTCAAGGTGTGCCTCACTAAGATTCGCGCCTTCAAGATGAGCCTCATAAAGATTAGCTCCTTCAAGATGTGCTCTGCTAAGGTTAGCACCTTCCAGATGTGCGCCTCCTAAGCTAGCTCTATTAAGAAAAGCCCCTTCCAAGTTTGCATATATCATACTTGCCCGCACACATTGTATATTATAGGCACGCACTTTTTGCATGTATGTGTATTCGAGCTTAGCCAAATTCAAATTGACACCGTCAAGAATTGCTCCTTCTAAATGAGCCCTATTAAGCAAAGCATCCTTTAGGTAAACGTCTTTGAGGGTAGCCCCTTGTAACTGTGCTTCCTGGAGTTGAGCCATAAAAAGACTGCTTCCGATAAGATAAGCATTTTCCAGACAAGATCGACTCATTTGCGCTTTTTCAAATTTCGTTTTTCTAAAAACTGCTTCTTTAAAGTCTGCATTTTTTAAATGAGCGCGATTCAATATAATATCATCCAGAATTGCATTGCAAAATTGAGCATTTTCCATATGAGCATCTATAAAAGACACATTTTGCAATCTGGAGTTGTTTAGGCATATTCCATTCAAATTAGAACTTCCAAAAGAAGTATTATATATATTGGTGTATTCTAGATGGGCATTATCAAGGAAGCATCTCTCAAACAAAACATCTTTTATGATAGCCCTTTTAAAATTCGCTCTTGTCAAACTTGAACCAGTAAACCGAGACCCTTCTAGATTAGTTCCACGAAAACAAGCTTCCTTTAATAAGGTATTTTCGAATATAACCTGTTTGAGAAAAGACCTTTCCAAATGTGCTTTATTAAGTAAGACTTCTAAAAATTCAGTGCCGTCCAGGTTATCGCCAAAAAAATTATAACCTTCAAGATTCCAAAACCGTAATTTAACACCACTAAAAGAATAGAAACGTAAAGCAGTCGGAGAATATAGTTCAGAAAGATTAGAGTGCTCAGTTAAAGTATATAATGAACCTATATTAATGAAGAGATTGTTACCCGCTTCCAATGGAGTTATGCGCTTAGTGACTGGAGAGTTATAATTGCAATCCATCTCACTAATTTCAGGAAGAATAGCGTCTGTTTCTTTTATTACTTTTTTGATAATTAGAAAGTTTTCTTCACTGTATGCCTTTTCTCCTTCTGAAAGGCGAGCATATAAATCTTTTACATAATCTAAAGTTGTGGCATCGAGCCGTCTTTTTGATAAACTTGTCAAAAAATTAATCAATCGGTCGGTCGAAGAACTAGTTTGTGCATCTAATAACGCAAGTATTATACGCTTAGCAAGGAAATACTGATAGAAAGATCTATGCATAAATCCAACCCGTAGTTTTTTTCGAACTCCAATGTAAGGTGAATCATATGCATTCGAATCATCTATTACTCTTGTATAGAATTGATATGTCCAGAAGGAAGAATATCCTATATCCGCAATGGCAGAATCCGCATTATTCTCAAAGCACTTCATTGCATGTTCTGCAAGCGCCGCTATAGTACTTTCTTTTGTAATATTTGTATTTATGGAGAATTCTTTTGGATGTCTATCCCAAGTGATAGAAAATAAGTTCTCGTATATATCTACTGATCCTTTTAATTCACTAATATTCAATTGGTTATCAACTATTATACGGAAAATAATTGGTATGGATAGTATGTTACGATTCTCTTCAGTTACTGCCAATCTTCCTTCTAAGTTTAATGAAGAAAAATGCTTTTCATATTTTTCAAGTCTTGTTACTTTATCTTTCCAAAAAGTTCCTGAATCAGCTTCTTTGGCAGCTTGTTCTTGGCAAAACAGAGTATATATCCTAATCCAATCAATTTGTTGTTTGAAAGACAAGGGTTGTATTTCAAATAATCGATATTCGGATGCCCCATAAATGTGTAACCCATGATTAATCGTATCTTTAGTAAATTCTCGTTCTATACTCATCCGCCGGGTTGTAATGACCACTTTTGCTTTTGTTGCTTGAACAAAACGTTTTACAGCATTATTTATAAACTCTGATAATGTAAGATTAGGTATGGAATCCAGGAGTTCATCAAAGCCATCAAAAAATACCAGGGAATTATTGAAATCGCATGTTTGCATAATATTCTCACGAATGTCTCCCCAGCATAATATATTTTTTATATCAAATTTCTCATTTACAACTTGTGTATCTGTAGGATTTAGAGAAATACAAAATACATTCTCTACAATACCAGATAACCATCCTTCTTTATAAAAATCGTACATGGCCTTATAGCATAAACTGGTTTTTCCATGTCCAGGCTCACCATATAATACCATAATCCTGTCTTTGGGTAAGTCACTTTGTTTCTTTGCCCATGTATATAAAAAAGCTTTTATACGCTCTCTTTTGTTTTTAACGAGGATATTTGGCTCGATATATCCATCTTTTAAAGAAATGGCGCCAAAGATACTTGTTTTTTCATAAGCACAGATTTTTCGCATTACATATTCATAAAATGCTACGAAACTGACTTCATTTTCATCTGTACCAAAGTATATCTTTCGTATATACTGATATTCTGGCTTTTCTAAAGAAGTATTTATACTACTTTTTGTTCGCCACTCAATTGTCATATTATGAGAAGCAGCAACTGTGTAGATTTCCTGTTCATAGGCAGGTTTCTCTCTTGGCTTTGTAGAATCAGAATCATTGTTTTTGATATTATTAGAAGAAAGATCTTTGTTTGTATAGAATATTAGTTTACCAACACCTTCACGAGCAGCTTCTCTTACAGATTTCAGAAGATCTGCCTTTCTTTCACTTAATTTGACGCCTTCACCATAGTATTTAGCTTGAAAAGCTATTTTTTGTCCATCACAGTTAATAGGATCAGCTTCAATACCTGCCTGGTTCACTCTGCGATTAACTCCATGACTTAGCTTAAATTCTATGCAAAACAGCAGAGCGGCAAGATCTTCAAAATAGTCATGGTGATTCTTACTGTATTTGTCTTCTAATTTTTTTAAAAAATCCATATCTAAACCTTTACTCTATTTCCTCACTAATACCCTACCTTGCATACCACGTCCTGACTTCTCTTATTTCGTCTTACGTATCTGGAATCCAAAAGCAATCAGATATCTATCTTCCACTCCTTGCCACCTTCGTCCTATCCTTCACATCTTCAAACGCCATCCGATAAAACTCATTATATCCGGTTCCACTCTTTGACCCACACTCAATAATCTGCACTCCATGTGCTATGAGAAGCTTGTCACGCAGCCTTTTTTCTGCTACTGCGTGACTATCTTTTGTCATATCAATTGCTTTATCGTAAAAGTATACTTTCCCATCTCCATTTCGTTCACGCTGTTTGCGGTGCAAAAGCCACCACAAATCAAACTCACACTGTGCAAACCCAAAGCCAATTATGTAAACATCGCCGAACAGAAATAACTCTGGCCAGGATTTATATGTATGAAGACCATTCTCTTTAGAAATCCCCCTGTAATTGATGTTGGAGCAGCAGTCGATGATGCGTTTCAAAAGGCGTCCATAGCGGTCATGACCGATTACTATGCCAGAAGAGGCATGGGATTCACCGTGAATATGCCATAGAGCAACTGTCGTTTCATCTCTATTTGATGCCAGATAACCACTGTGTAAACGATATTTTTCATTCTTTTGTTTGCCCTTTGCATTCAGAGGGAGCAGACTAAAACGTGCTTCTGTCCTAGTGCTGGGTTTTCTAAAATCTTTATCTGGAAAAAACGCTTTTTCAAGACAGTACGAATAATTTGTAGTCATAATATGGTCAACCCCTAGTTCGGGCAGACTATCCAGTAAATCATTACTGTCATTTTTGAGATTTATCATTTCCGTCCTGAGCCGCTGTTCAATTTCCTTAATATCCCCAATCCCCAAAACAGAAGGTATCGGTTTATGAAGAACAATTGTTTCATAAAGAAGCGGAAAAGGGACTGTCTCCTTTTCATCTTTAGTTATAGGTACGCAATCCGAGACTGTTAGATGATCTACAAGTTCACTCCAACTTACTTGACCGCTATCATATTCCAGTCCATTTCCTATGAGAAGGATCTGTGGGCGGCTTGACCCGCGGAGAGAATATTCGAATTTTGCTGTTTTGCCCATAAGATGCTCCTAGATAATCTTACTGTAAAGAGTAATATACTGTGAGCCACAGTTTCTTACTGCCCCATTTTAACAATAATGTGATATATAAAAAACTTTATACCGCCAACCTCATACTCCATTTTCATGCAACGAAGATACTCCCCCTCAAAACGGATATTTATGGGTTTATCAATACAACTATAGGGTTCTGGTGCATACTCAGCTATATGATCTCTATATTTATCGAAAAAACTGTTAAATTTAACAGAATCGCACTCTAAATAAGTTGTAAGAATACTATATTGCAGTCCTTGGGGGTTATAATTATCAAGTACTTTCTTTAGGTGCTTGTCGATATATGTTTTATCAAGTGTTTTAAGGTTTAGTCCTTCATAGATTAGAATCTCTTGTCCAATCCCGTTCTTAACAACAAAGTCACGTTCTCCAGGAGCCTTTCCCATCAAGCTGATCCCACCAGTCTGTTGATCAGCACAAGTATAGCCCGTTCCTTGTAGCTGTGCAGTCAAATGTGAAGAAACAAAACTGTTTCTTGAATCCTCATCACAGCTATAGTAAATCTTCTTAGACTGCATTTCTTGAAGCGCAAATACTACTGATTTCAAAATATTGTCTGTTTTGGGATGCTCGTCAAAATAGCGATGAGCTAAAACATCATAATGAATATCCTGGAAGCTTTTAGCCATTCCTCTCACTTAAGCTGTCTTTCGATCCAGTCCAGTGCCCAATGATAACGGTCAGGGTATTCTCTACCTTCTGCCATTTTGACTTCCACACCGAATTTTGTGAGTGCAGTATTTCTTGCCTTGTAATTTGTTTTATCCCGATCCTCCGGCTTATCTACATCAATAAAATATACATGATTTGTAATGGGAAGCTTTCCTTCACGGATTTTTCTATAGCGATAATCCAGCAGCCACCACAAATCCTGCTCAGCAAATTCTATATTGAATCCCAGGATATATACATCTTCAGTAAATACTTTCAGATACCAACAGTTGTCTGCCGGCTCCACTCCAGTCAGTACATCCTTGAGATGAAATGTGTGTAGGTCCTTCTCAATTTGTCTGTCATGTGTCCCTCGTAAAAGGTCACCTCTCATTTTTTCCAATGTTCCGGAATAGTGTTCAAAGCCCAGACAAATTGAATTCGGTGCCTCAATCTCACCATGTATGTGGTAGACCGCTTTTTTCTGTCCATCCACATTGACGGTCTGATACCTCATCCTGCTGTATTCAAGTTCCCTCGTGGAAGGCTTTCTTACAAAGTCCGGCCTGACTGACTGCTCTAAGGCATAATCATAATTGGTTGTAAAATACGTCTGAACCGGAAGTCTCATAATCCGGGCATGAACTGTGTTGTTCCAGCTGAAATCCTTTTCTTTCGTCCTCTCCTGAATCTTTTTACGGATCACTTTTGCAATATTCTTTTTGAGCATATATCCGTTATTCGCAAGATCATTATCGACCGAAAAAAACTCCAAGAGTTCAAATCCCATGGTCATGGAAAGTCCATCCACCTTAGGCCTTTCCAGCTTCTTCTTGTCGGCAGCTTTGCTATCTCCCTTTTTTTCCTTTTCTGACTGCAAATACTCTACAACCTTATCCAGGAGATCCTCCCATGAATAGACCAGTCCCTCGTTCTGGTTGATGCCATTTCCTGCAAATATAACTGCCATCATTTCACCTCTTCTTAAAAAAGCACTTGTCAGATTGGTATGTCATTTTCTTGCTTCAATCGCTATTTTGTGCCTTTCCGAATCTGAGATTTGAAGAACCAAATGGTACACCAGCATGTTCATTCCTGTTCCTGCACGATATGTTCAGTCTTCACGTACTGCGTTCTATTTGGTTCTACGCATCTCACAATAGAAACCGGGGCAAATGTGCCGCCTTTTTCTTTGAGTCTTTCCAGTTTTTCGCAGATGTAATCAAAAGCTTCCTCCCAACCCTTGTCTTTATTGATAGAAAGTGTAAATCCGGCAGTAAAGTCAGGTTTAAGATACCACATAAACTGCAAATACTGAGAAGAAAAGTTCTGTATATTTATTTTCCAAAATGAAAAGCTACCACTACATGATGAAGTTCATCGATAATGATATAATCGTAAAAACCTGACCGTTCCTTGTTCACACATACTGGTCAGACGCACCTGGCTAAATGTATTTCTTACCAACATGGCAACTAAAATCATTCTAAAGTTTATGGATTTCGTTTAATATGCTCCATTAGCTGTTCTTCATCAATTCCAAGTTTTAAAAGCAATTTCATAATCTGTACAGCCAGTCGAGTATCTTGTGTATATGGATGGGCTTCACCCAATTTCATTTTACGCACTATCAACGCTCTTTCATAATACTCCATTGCTTTCTCGTATTCGCCCTGAGTACGGAACACTCCTGCTATATTGTTGTAAGTCGTTGCCGTATCAGGATGCTCCGGCCCTAACACTCGCTTGCTGATGGCGAGAGCTTTCCCGTAGTAATCCAGCGCCTTCTCGTATTCGCCCTGCGCACGGTACACTACTGCCATATTGTTATACATCGCTGCCGTTGATGGATGCTCCGTCCCTAACACTCGCTCGCTGATGACGAGAGCCTTCCCGTAGTACTCCAGCGCCTTCTTGTATTCTCCCTGCGCACGGTACACTAGTGCCATATTGTTGTACGTCGTTGCCGTATCAGGATGCTCCGGCCCTAGCACTCGCTCACGGGTGGCGAGAGCCTTCCCGTAGTACTCCAGCGCCTTCTCGTATTCGCCCTGCGCACGGTACACACCTGCCACATTGTTGTACGTCGCTGCCGTATCAGGATGCTCCGGCCCTAACACTCGCTCGCGGATGGCGAGAGCTTTCCCGTAGTACTCCAGCGCCTTCTCATAATCGCCCTGGTCATAAAACACGCCTGCCATATTGTTGTACGTCGCTGCCGTATCAGGATGCTCCGTTCCTAACACTCGCTCGCGGATGGTAAGAGCCTTCCCGTAGTACTCCAGTGACTTCTCGTATTCGCCCTGCGCACGGAACACTAGTGCCATATTGTTGTACGTCGCTGCCGTATCAGGATGCTCCGTTCCTAACACTCGCTCGCTGATGACAAGAGCCTTCCCGTAGTACTCCAGCGCCTTCTCGTATTTGCCCTGGGCTTTATACACACCTGCCATATTGTTGTACAAAGCAGACGTTTTTACGAGAAGCCCATCTTCCTGTTCAGGAATGACTCCCATAGTTAACATTTCCGCTGTCCGCGCCGCGAGATGATCTGCAATATCCTCTACTAGGGTCAACCGTCCCCGAATCTTTGTATATTCAAGATGCCTTGGTATATAACTATCTGTTTCTATTACTTCCTCAAGAAGGTTATTATACTCTTCTTCAATTGTCAGCACTTCCCCACTATTCTTCAACTGCCTGGTCAGGGAGTCTTTAATAATCTGATGAATTGTGTAGTTGTTCTCTATTCCTGTCCTGCCAAGCCATGCGCGCTCGACCAGTTCATCGACCGCATCCAGGTCAAGCCCAGCCCACTCGGGAACTTTCCAATATATCTCCTTCTCGGGTGTAAATATGCTGAACAGCTTCATGATCCGTTGCTGTTCTTTCGACAGACTGGATATTTCATATAGTTTCATGACACAGTCTTCAATCGTCCGGTTCTTATTTCTGTCATGCGCAACTGCGAGTTTGCGCTTAAATACATCGAAGGCCCCTTTTTCTGCCAAATCTTTTGCAAAGTCTTCCAGAGTGCCCCCTGATTTCGCTGCGGCTTTAGCCAACAGTTCAACGAGCAGCGTATGACTCCACACAGAATTGACGATATCCCAGGCTGCTCTTGCATAACGGCGGTCAGTGTCTCCATTGTAGTATTTGAAGAACATTGTGAGCGCCTCTTCCGGTTCAAGTATTTCCAGATCAATAGAAGGGAATGCACTGTTTTTCTGCCTCGACGTGACCATGATATGAGCATTCAGCGAGTTCAAGTCTCTCAGTTCGTCATCATCTGGCCGCCTTGCCAGATTATCCATAAAGAGATAGAGCGATCCATCCAGCTGGTTCTTCACAGCACTCAATATCTTTTTATATGCAGTATCCGGCTCTTCATCATGTATACCAAATGCATCACCCAGAAGCAGAATGTCCTCCTTAAGGCTGCTGCCGCAGTCGATCCAGGCGACGTAGTTCCCCTTCTCCTTGAGGTCGTTGCACACCCACTGCATGACGGCTGTCTTTCCGATTCCGCCAAGACCGTTTACCAGGGCAAGGCGCTTTTCTCCTTCAAGCAAAGTAAAGATTGTTGCCATTGTTTTATCCCGGCCAATGAGACCTACATCCTGATCGACCATGGGGATGGCTGTAAGACATTTGGGGATGGGCTTCAAACCCTTGCTCACACTCTCTGGCACAGTAAAATACTGAGATATAAAATTCGAATTATTCAGTCGATCGCATTTCTTCATCCGCTGGATGATCTCATTCCCATCTATATATGAAATGGGTATTTTATTGGATTCCCTGTCTTTACAGAACAAATCCCATTTGGAAATGTCTTCCTTCTGCATCTCACGGGGCATGCACAGACACCAGCGGAGCATCTTCACCCCCTCGGCTTCATCACTGTCAAAAAATTCAATAGCCCGGTTAAAGGAGTTTTTTATCTGGGTCCAGCGGGAGGGATTCATCGAACCCATGAAGAACTTGCACTGGTAGACATCGATGCCGTTTTCCTGATGGACATAAACGTCAATGCCGCCATCCCCTTGGGAGGCCTTGACCAAGTGAACCTCTTTCCCGGGATTCTCAGCACGGAGGAGTTCCTCCATCACATCCTCAAACACGTTCCGTGCTCCGGCTTCTCCACCGTTAAACCTTATGAAAGAATACCAGTTATCTGCCAATGCCATAGGATTCTCCTCTTAAACAGTAATCATGTAAGTGTAAATCTTAAGTGTCTTTAAGAAATCCCTTCTGAGATAATTGCCTTAAAAATCTTGAGAATCTTAAGACTGTCTCAAAGGAGGTTGGGTTTTATGGAAACAGGTCTTTCAGTAAAAATCTGCAACATCATTCCCAGTAACTAATATTCCAAGAACAGATCAGGAGCAAACTGAGGATAGGTGAATGGTGCTAACAAAATATCATCAGCCCCAAAACGTTCTATACTCTCTTTTTTCATGTGATTATCTTTGTGTACTACTTGTAAAGGTTAATCTGAACAATTATTCCATCGCTTCATCTTTGATTCCAAAAGTTAACGACGTCAAAATTCCCACTCATGCAACCACATTCGAATTTATTCGGTATTTTCGAAAGCTAAGCCAACACCTCATGGAAAGCTACATGTCCTCTGTCGAAGACATCTCAGCTATTTCTGACTCACTACAATTATTTATGTTCTTCGCTTCCTTTGTCGAGTTAGTGCTCATAAAAAGAAATCCGGTAAACATGCCGAGGATTATTATCATTACTATCCAAAGACCTATCATCCAGCATCGCAGCTTTTCAAACTGCTTTCTTGCGTTCTTTATAGGCTGATTGTGATTGAAAGCTTCCTCAATATCCTGATTATCCAAGGTATCCTGATAGTTCGCCTTCAGGTCATCGTATGCCTGCTCCAGCCATATCCATTTCTGATTAGCCATTATAATCGTAGCGATTAAATAAAGGATTGAGCCCACTGTGAAAATACCGCAAACAGCAGTAACATTCGAAGAAACAGCTTTTCCAAGAAATTGCGAAAAGTCTATGGAGTCTGTCAACAAAACTGTCATCAGAAATACAATAACTGCTACAAAGTTATTTCTGAACGCTTCAACCACATCATGTGACAATTCCTGCATCTGTTTTGCGCTATCTACTATGCACTCAGAAATTTTATTCTTCATGTCGATATATTGATCAGCATGATTTTTTTGATATATCACATAATCTGATTTGATTGAGTTGAATACCTTCTCATCAAGGGCCAAAATTGCTTCTTTGTCTCTGCAATATACGTTAATAATCTTTCTTGCGATACTGGCTTTATCGACGCACCCATCATCCTTATAAACCCAGTCATAAATCCGAGAAGCCTCTGAACTCATGACCAGTTCTTCAAATTTATATTCTTCCGCCACCCCAGCAGGATCGAATTGCAGTATCGCTTTTTCATTTGCGATATACGCTGAGTTAGCTAGATATAGGAACGACCAAATATGGCGAAGTCTCTCAAACAGTTCTTTAATATCTCTAAACCCAGAGCCTTCTACAGGTCCAGTTACTGCAAAATCTTGTGGAAGCAACGGATACTTTGCTCTATCAAGAAAAACACTTGCGTCTTCGCAATTTTTCAATTGCTCATGTCTTGGAATATCAACTTTCCATTCGACATCGTTGTCAGAGAACGCAATTGTTCTGGTTCTTAAAGAACCATTCGTGTCCAACAAATGAAATACTATACGGTTCCCACATACTTTAAATAGTTGAACGAAATTATCAAAAAGTTGTGTGTATGATCGTCCACCAAGAAATTTTGAGAAGGAGTCTAGATTATATACGTTCAGAATCCCATCGTGAATCTTCTTCTCTATTTTGATAAAGGCTGTTACTTCATCCGAATCATAAAGACTATTGACGAACTCCTTGTATGCCTCAGTCCACCCGTTAGTGTTGACTGTCACGCTGGTAGTTCCGTCAGAAAAAGAAACCGAAATAACATCTGTCTCTGGAACATCGCCTGTGAAGGCAAGTATTTCTTCTATATCGGGGATACTATGTTTTCCAATCTTATAATCGGATTTGAATTCATACAATATTTCACTATACGCAGAAGGAACAGTCTTCAGCATATTATTTGCCCTAGCGATAATGTTGAACATGCGGTCCTCCTATCTCAAGTTCAATAGCTAATATAAGAGATCAATCCCTGTCTTTCGGAAACATCCGTAACGTCTTTTCATCCTCACATCGAATCATAAGATATGATTTTCCATCTGGCTTTTCACGAATACGAAAGTTTTCTACCCAATTATTCTGAGCCTCTCGGATAAGGACATCAATCGTTGGTGAAACAGAAACTTTCACTTTCTTAAGATTCTTGATTGCTTTCGGATCCGTATGAAACTGAGTATCAAATTTGCCTTCAGCTGAAAGCGCTAAAAATTTCTCTTTTAAGACTGCTGTATCCACACTCTCTTCTGTCGGGATGTATTGATCCAAAAGACTACAAACCATATCCGGAAAGCTTATTGTCTGGTCTGTCTGTAACTCATGAGTTGCGGAATTCTTCAAATTATAGTAGTCAATCGGAGCCGCTTCTTTCAAGGGGTGCAGTACTTTATCCACAGCTTTCATGACAGCAATCGTATTCGTAGTATCATTCTTAGCTTCGTCAACCTCAAGAAATGATTCTGTCCAATACTTCGCCTTTGTATTTACATAGCATCGAATCGGTGACAGCAATACTGCATCCTCTACCAAGGATAAACCAATAACTGCAGATTTCCACACCTTATTCTCGTTGGGAAATCCAAAATTCTTCAATAAAGTTTCACCCTCAAACCATTCTTTATGCTCAACTTTGGCGATAATATAGGAATACATATCCTCATCTTTTATCAATGCCTGAACTATGCTACCTTTTTGAATCGTGCTCATACCCTGCACACGTTCCTGCGCATTCTTTTCTGCATCGAGCAGTTTGAGAGCAATCGAATCAGACATAGAATCGGGGACCTCATGATTCGTTATCACACCTTCCTGTCCAAGAGCATCAGTAAACAAATCAGATATACAACTTACGACAGTCCTGTTCTTATCTCGTACAGTATATTCCCGCGACGTATCATTTGAGGCTGTTGCAAATTCAATATATGCGTGAATAAAAGATTCAAAGTCAGAAGGGATATCCTTTCTAATCGGTTCATTCTGACTAAGATCAAGATTATGAAGAGAACTATAAAGGACTTGCATTGTAGTTACTCCTTTTCTATGACTTGCTTGCTGATTTCTTCGGTCTGGAAACTATTACATCTTTATTGTCGAGAAAGAGCTATTCCAATCCATCTTTGCTTCTCAAATCTATGACTCCTATTCCCGATAATGCATCTGGAATATACTTTTTATACTCCTCAAAAAAATAATAATTTAAAACAGCATTTTTTCTAAAGCACTCCCATCAAGAGCATCTCAATCAGATTTACAGCCATAATATCCATCCTGTCCTGTGTTTTGATTTATCTGTCATCTGACCTTTGTATAGCCTTCCCAATTCTCCTGAACGAACTATTGGGATGCCTGGAAAACTCGTTTATGTCACATTCAGCAACTGCTTTTCCTTCTCGAATAATGACAATCTTTCCGTCTGCAAAGAGTACCTTGGTATGCCCGATTTCAAAACCCTGTTCGTTTTCAGTCGAGTCTCTGTCCAGTGCCTTTCCAGTCCTTCTCTTCAGTTCCATGTAGAACCGATATTCCTCTTCAGATCTGAGCAACAGCTCGGGAACAAATTCCACGTTTTCCAATAGAAAGGTATTTGTATAGGCATGAACGAATCCGGATTCTTTAGGCAGGATTGGTCGTGCCAGAGGGATCCATTCGCGTATCACAAAGCGATAATAGATGTCATCCGGATTTCCATGGGTCATGGGGACTTCGCGGATAGAGGATCTGCGGACACGGGCTGTACGGAGGACTTCTCCGTAATAATAGATTCCGGCTGCATCTGAGAAGATGCGAGGTGTCTGAAACATAGCCACGTAGTGGATTGGAAGATTGTCGTCCTTTACCCGCTCCGCTGGAATGTAATAGAATTTATTCTTCAGGCAAATATCAAACTGGTTCCGGCTGCGGAAGGTTCCAATCAGGACGTCTCGTCTGGACCAGTCGACCTTTGCCAAGCGCTCCTCTATACCAACCGGCAGAGTGGCCCGTTCGAAAGCAGAATCCGGAGAATCAGCAATCAGCTGGTCCAGCATGTCGGTTACCAGAGTTGTAGCAGAAGGCAGGAAAGGAAGGCCGCCGATATTGACCTTGTCTATGCTCTTGTAAAACCTATGATTTCTGTATTCTTCCTCGTTATGATATGGAAAAAGGACATATGCGCCAAACATAGTGCGTTCAAAAGAAGAGGCGCCGCTTTCGGCAACAATAGCATCCCGGTACCGGTGCATGGTATTGATATCGCCTTCCTGAGGACCGGGTGTTTTATACATGACTTTATAGAGGCTGTCCTCGGGTGCTGCGTTAATCCGGTACTTTGCATCAAAGACATACTCGTAAACCGAATCACTCCCCATCTTCTTTTTCTCAAGCCGCAATACATTGTCTGGTTTCTGGGGTACTGTCGCCCCCGAAATCTCCTTCGGATTATACGAGAGCGTGATCCTTTCTCCGTTCACGGGATTGTGATAATTCACACGACTCCTCTGCCCTTTGATCAGGGAAACAAAGAGGCCGTTGCCGGCAACTTTGATGATATCCTGCGAGATCATTTCGTAGCGTTCTTTCATCAGGCTGTTGAGTTTAATGAAGCACCAGTATTCGTAAAGGACTGCAAGATCCTTGACAGATACATTGAAAACACTGCCGGTGACGGACAGTCCATGCTGCAGGAGCAGGTAGCAGCGGTATAGTTCCCGATAGCCGGGAGCCATATTGAACACCAGCGACATACCGGATTTTGCGGGAACTGCTTCGACTTCCCTGAAAAATCCTGTATTGACGCGGCGCCGGATGCCCTGCGTCATCCTGTCAATCTGATCGATCATAGCAAGGTCTGTATCACGAGCGAGTTTCAGATACTGATTCCGAAAATGCTCCAGCCGTCTTGCAGTCGTTTCCAGCATATATTTTGTCAGACGATTTTCCTTTGTGTTGTAGGTGACATGCTTTTTCACCGCCAGGGCTTTTGCTGACAGAATCCGGTCTCCGGACCGCAGAGTCTGATCCGGATGTTTTTCGATCCAACGTAGTGACCGGTTATCTGTGCGTCTGACCTTATGACCGGGTAATACCTCATACTCTTTTTCAAGGATGTGGTGCGGTCTGGCGATTACCATGTCCGCCGCTACAAGAAACTCATGATAAATCTTTCGGATGATAGAGAAGAATTCCACCGGAGAAGACTGTTTATCAGATGAGATGTCAAAAGAGTCGTAGGTCTTCCGCAGGAAATCAAATACCAGGTTATAGACTTCGGCAGTCACATCCGCCACGATGGCCTTGTAGTCGTCTTTATAGCTGATCTTGGAGGGGAAAACTTCAATCGTCAGTTTCAGATATCGTTTGCCGTCAACCATAACGACAAGATCAGACATTCCGATATCATTCCCAAAATAAATAATGCCCGTCAAAATATCACCCCGTTTTCCGACCGGGGTAACATTCTTACGGACATTGAAATTGTCATGCCAGAATTCGACCTTGTGTCCGGATTCAGGCTCTATGATTATTTCGTATCTCTGCTGTTCAAAAAAGAGAGGGCGCAGGCGATACTGTCCCAGGCATGCTCTGCCCAGGTTCTGCACAGAAAGAATCTCCGGATCTCCGGAGAGATTGATATCAAAAGAATCGTCACATGCTATACGGAGGGTGGATTCTCTGTCCCGGAATTCAATCCCGGGAAACAGCGGGTGGGAGGCCACGCCTTTGATCGTAACTTCCACCAGATTCGTCTGAATATTGATCAGTTCATCATTCCGTACTACTGTTTCCATGCAGGCCGCCCTTCGTTGTCTTTTCCCATCTCTTAATTACAGCCAGTAGGATGTGAATCCGTCCTCTTCAAATCTGCGGACCATCATCTGCAGCTTTTCTGCGCTTTTTCTATACCTGCAGGTAATGCTGTCATCCTCGAGTACTTTCCGCATTTTCTCTGAATCGGTATCACCGTTCTTCTGCGTATGATCTGTTGCACAATATTTGAACAGTTCACAGAGCATTTCTCTCACGGATGCCGAACTGCCCTGCAAACGGGGAAGAATCTTCTGCATGATTTCATTGTCGAATGCTTCCTCTTTTTTCAGAATTCCGCCGTCTCTCTGGCTCTCAAGCATATAAAACACTATCTCGTCCCGCACACGGTATCCAACATGTGCATTTGCTTTTCGCAGGATTTCATTGATAGCCTGCAGTTCTCCACAGATTTCATTGACATATACCGATTCATTGACACAATCTCTGGCAAGAACCAGGTACTCACTGCGAAGGAAGGTGTTTGATACCTTCAATGTCTCTGAAGATATGGCCGCATTATCAAAATCAGGCATCAGATCAACATAATTGAACTCTATTGTATTAGCACGATCCAAAACCTTCCTGCTGAACGGGAAAGTCGTCTCATCCATATTGACAGTACCAACGATATAAAGATTATCCGGAATTCCTGTTTCATACTGCGCAATTCCTGTCGTCAGGATGCTGCCGTCCTCCTGTTTTTCTCTGGACTCAATGACTGAAAGAACGTCGCTCAGATAATACTCGACACGAGCCAGATTCATTTCATCAAGGCATAGGAATACCGGCTTATTCGGGTTCGTCTCTGCCATCTCAAAGCATTCACATACCGGGCCTTCAATGAACTTGCCGTTTAAGTCATAGTGCCCGAAAAGATCGCTGCCGTCGCTCCAATCCGGCCGGACCGGAACCAGCTTATACTCTGCACCGATTGCCTCTGCAAAGAGTTTTACAAGACGGGTTTTGCCTGTGCCGGAAGTGCCGGCGAGAATCACAAAAGGTTTACTCTTGAGGCTGAGGTAGAAGTTTTCAATCAGGCCGTCAGGATAGGAGAAGCCTCTGGCAGCAATATAGGATTTGATCTGTGGCAGAGCCTCTTTTGTCGAAACAAGCTGTTCCTGCTCAACCAGCCACTGATATCTCATAATATCAAACTGAGAAAGTGCCTCGTATAATTCCGGTCGAAGTTTCCAGACTGTACTTCCGTCCTCTTTCTGATTTGCATCGCGTATTTCAAACAAAATATACCAGTACTTCTCTACTCCGTCCTGAACAAAAACCGGACACCCCGTCTTTTTTTGAATTGCTTTTGCAAGCTGCGTGCAATTCCCACTGATTGATGTTGCACTACGGTGGTATTTTTCACCAAGCTGTTTGCAGGAAGCTTCTCCGCCTGCACTATAGAAAGCAGCAAGGAAACCACCCCAAACAGGACCGACAATATCCTGATCTTTTAGTAATACAAGCCATTCCGAGGAGGTAAAACCCGGAGAATAATCCTTTTCCTGTTGATCTATTGTTGGAGATGACTCTTCGTAGCCGAGATTTTCTCTCAGTTTATTGAGATCCTTGATAAGCTTGTTTTTTGACTTTGCGTTTGCAAATCTCATGGCAGCCCGAAAAGCTTTATCTCCGCTTTCTTCTCCAAGTTCCTTATAAATATTCTCAACATAATAAAGAACTAATTCACTGTTCTGGTTCCAGGTGGAACCTATTCCACTAATATATTCGCTGTATAAACCTATATAAAATTTCGCAGATGTCTCAGCAATATCATTTGGGAAAGCCTGAATAATATCGGATGTTGCCTTGTCAAGCGTTTTCTCGCCTTGATATACGGACCGGCCTGCAGAGTATAACTGTTCTATTACCTGTAATGTTAATTTTGCCATTCAAATACCTCTCCCTGCCGAGTCTTTCATAGGCTTGAAATCTTGTTTTCAGGGAAACCCTATTATCCTTTTGTCCTGCTCGTTTCTATAACTTATGTAAATAGTTTATCCTGAATTATTCATAGCGGTAAGTCATAAACAATGCTTTTCCGCGTAGTTACAATGTGATCAACTGAATATTGCTTTCACTGATCTGGTGAATTAAAAAAGAGCCCGATCCATGGTAAAATTTAG
>Ga0310695_10004768_pt1 | contig 24533 bp, 22 predicted proteins | sample RumenRJG_04DNA_FD_203882 | JGI IMG/M metagenome (GOLD analysis project Ga0310695, IMG submission 203882) | Bovine rumen microbial communities from Lethbridge, Alberta, Canada - RJG_04 (v2) (version 2) | ecosystem: Host-associated > Mammals > Digestive system > Stomach > Rumen | place: Canada...
AAATAAGGAGTACAGCTGCCATGGCAAAACTGAATGGTTCCGAGATCGTGATCGAGTGCCTGAAGGAACAGGGCGTCGACACTGTCTTCGGTTATCCGGGCGGAGCGATCCTGAATATCTATGACGCGCTCTACAAGCATCAGGACGAGATCCATCATGTCCTGACCAGCCACGAACAGGGCGCTGCCCACGCTGCGGACGGGTACGCCCGCGCCACCGGAAAGGTGGGCGTCTGCTTCGCTACCAGCGGACCAGGCGCGACCAACCTGGTCACCGGCATCGCCACCGCGCATATGGATTCGATCCCGCTCGTCGCGATCACCTGCAACGTCGGCCTGCCGCTGCTCGGGAAGGATTCCTTCCAGGAGATCGACATCGCCGGGATCACCCTCCCCATCACCAAATACAGCTTTATCGTCAAGGATGTGAAGAAGCTGGCGGCCTCGATCCGCCGCGCCTTCAAGATCGCCCAGAGCGGCAGACCGGGCCCGGTGCTGGTGGATATCACCAAGGATGTCACCGCGGCCGTCACGGATTTCAGCCCGCGGGAGCCGGAGCGCATTATCCGCATGAAGAACCAGTTCAATGACGGAGACATCGACAACGCGATCCTGATGCTGAAGCGGTCCAGACGTCCCTGCATCATTGCCGGAGGCGGCGTGATCCTCTCTGACGCGTCCGAGGATCTGAGCATCTTTGCCCATAAGATCCAGGCACCGGTGGCCTGCACCCTGATGGGACAGGGCGCCATGAACCAGAAGGATGAGCTGTATACCGGCATGGTGGGCATGCACGGGACCAAGACTTCGAATTACTGCGTGACGGAGTGTGACCTGCTGATCGTGATCGGCGCCCGCTTCTCCGACCGTGTGACCGGCAATACCTCGAATTTCGCGAAGGACGCGAAGATCCTGCAGATCGACGTGGACGAGGCGGAAGTCAACAAGAACATCCATGTGGGCGCCCAGATCGTCGGCGACGCGCGGGTCATCCTGCGGAAGATCAACGCCCGGCTGGATCCGCTGCGCCACGAGGAGTGGTTCGAGCACGTGGAGATGATGCGGGATATGTATCCGCTGAATTACGATAAAAACAAGCTCACCGGTCCCTTTGTGGTGGAGACCATCGATCGCCTGACCCCGGACGACGCCATCATCGTCACCGAAGTTGGCCAGCACCAGATGTGGGCTGCCCAGTACTACAGCTTCACGAAGCCGCGGACCTTCCTTTCTTCCGGAGGCCTGGGGACCATGGGATACGGACTCGGCGCCGCCATCGGCGCGCAGACCGCGTTCCCGGACAGAGTCGTCGTCAACATCGCCGGCGACGGCTGTCTCAGGATGAACATCAACGAACTCGCGACCGTGAGCAGGGAAGATCTTCCCCTCATCGAGGTCGTCATCAATAATCATGTGCTCGGCATGGTTCGCCAGTGGCAGACGCTGTATTACGGAAAGCGTTATTCCGCCACCGTCCTGCGGGACAAGGTGGATTTCTGCAAGGTTGCGGAAGGCTTCGGAGTCACTGCATACCGGGTCACGGAGAAGGAAGAGTTCGAGAAGGTGTTTCAGAAGGCCCTCGACGACCGGAAACCCGCATTTATCGAAGTTGTCATTGACGACGACGACAAGGTGTTCCCGATGTGTTCTCCGGGCGCAGCCCTGAAGGATACCTTTGACGAGACTGATCTCAGACTCAAAGAGGGACGGTAAAGGATCTCTGCACCCGGAAAAATCCGGCAATGTAAGAAAGAAACAAAAGCAATACATAAAGAAGTAAAAGATTTACAGAAAGAAGGAAATGACCAATGGGAAGAGTATATAATTTCAGCGCGGGACCGGCTGTCCTGCCGGAAGAGGTACTGAAGGAAGCTGCCGATGAAATGATGGATTACAAGGGCACCGGCGTCTCCGTTATGGAGATGAGCCACCGCTCCCAGGATTTCCAGAACATCATCGACGAGGCAGAGAAGGATCTCCGCGATCTGATGAACATTCCGGACAACTACAAGGTCCTGTTCATCCAGGGCGGCGGACATGTGCAGTTTGCCATGGTCCCGATGAACCTGATGAAGAACAAGGTCGCGGACTATATCATCACCGGCCAGTGGGCGAAGAAGGCCTGCAAGGAGGCCCAGATGTACGGAACCGCGAAGGCCATCGCATCCAGCGAGGACAAGGTCTTCTCCTATATCCCGGACTGCTCCGACCTGCCCATCGACGATGATGCGGACTATGTCTACATCTGCCAGAACAACACCATCTACGGCACGGTCTTCCACACCCTTCCCAACACCAAGGGCAAGGACCTGGTGGCGGATGTTTCCTCCTGCTTCCTTTCCGAGCCGGTGGACGTCAGCAAGTATGCCATCATCTGGGGCGGCGTGCAGAAGAACGTCGGCCCGGCAGGTATGGCCATCGCCATTGTCCGCGAAGACCTGATCGGGGAAGCCCTTCCCGGAACGCCCACCATGCTGAAGTACAGCACCTATGCTGAGAGCGGTTCCCTGTACAACACTCCGCCCTGCTACACCATCTACATCTGCGGCAAGGTCTTCAAGTGGCTGAAGAAGATGGGCGGCCTTGAAGCCATGAAAGCGCGCAACGAGCAGAAGGCGAAGATCCTCTATGACTTCCTTGACCAGTCGAAGATGTTCAGCAACCCGGTCCGGAAGGAAGACCGTTCCATGATGAACGTTACCTTCGTGACCGGCGACAAGGATCTGGACGCGAAGTTCGTCGCTGAGGCGAAGGCCGCAGGCTTCATCAACCTGAAGGGCCACCGCACCGTCGGCGGAATGCGCGCCAGCATTTACAACGCGATGCCTGTTGAGGGCGTCGAAAAGCTCGTTGCCTTCATGAAGGCCTTCGAGGAGAAGGAGGCAAAGTGATGTTCAGGATCAAGTGCCTCAACGCGATCTCGAAGGTCGGCACGGACAGCTTTCTCAAGAACTACGGGCTGACGGAGGACCTTCAGCAGGCGGACGGAATCCTGGTCCGTTCCGCGGACATGAAAGAGATGGAGATCCCGAAAAACGTGCTGACCATCGCCAGAGCCGGCGCAGGCGTCAACAACATCCCGCTGGAGAAGTGCGCGGAACAGGGCATCGTGGTGTTCAATACCCCCGGCGCCAACGCGAACAGCGTGAAGGAGCTGGTGCTCTGCGCAATGCTGGTCTCCGCCAGAAACGTGATCCCCGGCGTCGAGTGGGTCCGCAGCATTGCGGACAGCGAGACGGTGGCAAAGGACTGCGAGAAGGGAAAGAAGCAGTTTGTCGGATCGGAGATCCGCGGCAAGAAGCTGGGCGTCATCGGCCTCGGGGCCATCGGCGCGGAAGTCGCGAATGCGGCCATCGATCTTGGCATGGATGTCTACGGCTATGATCCCTACCTTTCCGTCAACGGCGCCTGGAGACTGTCCCGCGAGGTGCGGCATGCCACCAGCCTGAACGAGCTCTGCGCAGCCTGCGACTACATCACGGTCCACGTCCCGCTGACGGACAAGAACCCGGGCATGATCAGCAAGGAATGCATCGACGACATGAAGGAAGGCGTGGTCCTTCTCAACTTCTCCAGAGACAAGCTGGTGGATGAGAACGCTCTTGCCATGGCCCTTGCCTCTGGCAAGGTCAAGGCGTACTTCACGGATTTCGCGAATCCGCTGTCCGTGAAGATGAAGAACGCCATCGTGACGCCCCACCTCGGCGCTTCCACGGAGGAAGCGGAGGACAACTGCGCGGTCATGGCAGTGAAGGAGATCATGGATTACCTGGACAACGGGAATATCCGTCACTCCGTGAACTATCCGGACTGCGAGATGGGCGTCTGCACTTCCGTGGACCGCATCGCGATCCTGCACAAGAACATCCCGAACATGCTGGGCCAGTTCACCGGGATCCTCGCGAAGTATCAGCAGAACATCGCGAACATGATGAACAAGAGCCGCGACAAGGTCGCCTACACGCTGATCGATCTGGACAGCGAAGTGAGTGAGGAGTGCCTTGCGGAGCTTCGCGCGGTCGATGCTGTCATCCGCGTGAGAGTCGTGAAATAACAGATGATCGATTGACACCGAGCCGCCGCATCCGGTGCGCATCCGACAGGCTTTCTCCTGTCAGGGCGCATGCCGGATGCGGCGGCTTTCTATTGATACCTTACTGCAGCGGAAAGCGCAGACTCGCAAGCAAGTCTGAGATATGGTATAATTGTTCAGCACCCAGGCCGGAGCGCAAAAAGCAGCTGAGCCCGGGGCCTGAGCATGATGCAGTGCCTCAGACTCAGGCTGCAAAGAGCAGGGAGGAGATTATTTATGGCAAAAGTAAAGGCATTCCGCTGTGTCCGCCCGAACGCGGACGTGGTGAGCAGGGTGGCTGCGCTGCCGTACGACGTATATGACAGAAAAGAAGCGAAGAAGGCAGTGGAGGGGAACCCTCTTTCCTTCCTGAACATCGACCGCCCGGAGACCCAGTTCGGCGACGACTTCGACATGTATTCCGACGAGGCTTATCAGAAGGCCAGGGACATGCTGCAGGCGGAGATCGCTGACGGTACCTTCGTGAAGGACGAGACGCCCGCCTTCTATGTTTATGAGCAGACAGTCGAGGCCGGCGCCCTTATGAAGGTCATGCCGGGCCGCAGTCAGACAGGCATAGTTGCCTGCTCCTCGGTGGACGACTATCTGAACGATGTCGTCCGGAAGCATGAGAACACACGGGAGGAAAAGGAGCAGGACCGCATCCGGCACGTGGACGTCTGCGGCGCCCAGACCGGCCCCATCTTCCTTACATACCGGAGTGATCCGGATCTGAAGGCAGTCATGGCGGAGGCTAAGAAGGAGACGCCGCTCTATGACTTCGTATCCGACGACGGCATCCGCCACCGGATCTGGAAGATCGGTGACCCGGCAAAGACTGCGCGGATCGCGGAAGACTTCGGCAGGATCCCTGTCACATATATCGCGGACGGGCATCACCGGGCGGCCAGCGCCGTCAAGGTGGCCCTGAAACGCCGGGCGGAGCACCCGGACTATACCGGGGAGGAAGAGTTCAACTGGTTCCTTTCCGTGCTGTTTCCGGACGACGAACTGCAGATCCTTCCCTACAACCGCGTGGTGAAGGATCTGAAGGGCCTGTCCTGCGAGGACTTCCTGCTGGAGGCGGACGCCTGCTTTGCGCTGCGGGATCTCGGCGACGAGCCTGCGGTGCCGGAGTACAAGGCGGAGATCGGGCTTTACATGGACCATCACTGGTACCGGATGGAAGCCCGGGACGGGGTATTCCAGATGGATCCTGTCGCGGATCTGGACGTCTCGATCCTGCAGGACTGCCTGCTGGGACCGGTCCTCGGGATAGAGGACCCGCGGACCAGTGACCGGATCTCCTTTATCGGCGGGATCCGCGGGACGGAAGAACTGGTGCGCCTGGTGGACAGCGGCGCTGCCGCGGCAGCATTTGCCATGTACCCGACGCAGATGTCCGAGCTTCTCGCTGTGGCGGACGCGGGGCTCCTGATGCCGCCGAAGTCCACCTGGTTTGAGCCGAAGCTCCGCAGCGGAATCTTTATTCACCTGATCTGAAGAAACACAGGAACGGTATGCCGGATCTCCGGTCAGACCGTATCCGGAGGGCTTTTGATATGACGAAACAGGAATTTCTCCAGGGACTGGAGGAGCGGCTGACCGCGGAAGGCGCGTTTCAGCTGGTCCGGGAAAACCGGGAGTTTTACAGCAATTACATTGACGGGGAGGTCGCAAAAGGCCGGACTGAGGAGGAAGTCCTCGAAGAGCTGGGGGATCCTTCCCTGATCGGGCGCACCATTCTGGAGGCGGCCGGTTATGACATTGACGGTGTGCCGGATACCAATCCCGGCGGGGACGCCAATGCCAGAGAGCAGGATGCCGGATTCGGAAACTACAGCGGGGGTTCGTCCCGCAGATATGAAAGCACCATGGAGGCCGGCGGTGAAGATCCCTTCGGCGGGAGGGTCTTCCGGACGGAAGGCGCAGGGGCCTGGCTGATGATCGGAGCAGTGATCCTGATCCTGGTCCTGGTGATCCTCTTTGTCCTGGGACTCTTCTGGATCCTTTCCCCGATCCTGATCCCGATCCTGCTTGTACTTTGGATCTTCCGCCTGCTCCGGATGTAAAGCCATGAAGAAATACTTGTATGTAGATACGGAAAACACAGGACTTTCCTTCATAAACATCGTGAACCGGATGGGAAAATCCTGGCATGTGTCCATTTTTTACTCTGACAGGTCTCCGAAGCTTTCTTTCGCGGAGATGGATCTGCTGGACAGCAGCAGGTGCCGCGTGAAATACCGGCACTGCAGGAACGGACGCCCGAATGCCATGGATTTCTGCATCATGACACAGCTCGGCATGTCGGTGCGGAAGCATCCGGACGCCATTCATCTGGTGCTGAGCCGGGATAAGGGATATCTGTCCGGCATCGAGATGCTGCGTGACAAGGGCTATTTCGTCGGGGAGATCGTGATGGATGAGGTGACCGGTTCCTTCGGCTGGGTCAGCGAGACAGCGGACCAGAAGCCTTATGAGGTCATTACCCACTTTATGGACGGGCTTGTGACGCCTGCGAAGGAAGTGCTGAAGGAACTGCCCGTTCCGGCGGGGGCTGCAGCATCGTCCGCTGCGGACGGCACCGGAGGCACCGGCAGGGCAGCAGAACCGAAATATGTGTCGGAGCAGGCGCTGGAAAAACAGTTTGTCCGGATCCTGACTGGCGGGTTCGAGAGCGTCGGTGTGGACCGGAAGCGGAAATGCCTTGGACAGGTGGTCAGGAAAGGCCTGCACACTGCCTATGCAAAGGGTGAGCTGAATCTGGAGCAGCTGGAATACCATATCCGGAAGCTGGCCTCCTTCCGTGGGAGCGACGAGCGGACCCGGAAATTCCTGCAGGCAGTCAGCGAGATCCCGGACATCATGTTCACCGGCATGGAGAAGACTCTGCTTATGATCGACACGGAAGGGGCGGAGACCGGGGCGCCGGAACAGGAACCGGAGAAGATAACAGGGGAGGAGACCGTCATGGAAACAGTCCGTACTGAAGGGGCGGAAGATGATTTCTATGACTCCGACGCCGAGAAGTTCGAAGCGGCTCTTAAAACTGAAGACGACGGGCAGTAGACCGGAAGGATTACGGAATCTGCAGAGAAACGGCTTTTCCAAAGAGAGGGGCCGTTTTTTTTTTGAGAAAGGCCGTTATTTCATAAGGAAAACCGTATTTCAATAAAGAAAGGCCGTCTTTTCTGAAGTTTCCATAAAAAAACTTGACAGATCAAATGTGAAGTCATATACTCTGGCTCGTAACATTTATGTAACATTTGAATTAATAATTGTAACAACTGGAGGAGATGACTTGATGAAGAGACTTTTTGGATTTGCTGTTATGCTGAGCTGTGCGGCGGCGCTTTCTTTCGGGAGTGCATCGGCTGCGTTCGCAGTGACAGAATCCGCAGAGGCGCAGATTCAGGAGATCGCCGATACAGATACGACAAATACAGAGAACATCGGCGCGGAGACTGCGGCAGCAGAGGAAGCAGAAGAGAACCGGGAGGCAGAGGCAGCAGCGGCAGAGGAAGCTGCTGCGGCGGCGGAAGCAGCGGAGCCTGAGGCGGAAGCTGCAGCAGAGGAGACCGCTCAGGACAATAAGGAAGCCGGACTTCCCGTGATGATGGGAGATACCGCGGATGAGGCGGAAGAGGCTCTGGAGCGGGAGAAAGAGGAACTTCGCCAGGAGGTCGTGGACTATGCCCTTTCCTTTGTCGGCGGACGTTACGTCTGGGGCGGAGAGGATCCGCACTCCGGCGCGGACTGCTCCGGATTTGTGAGATACGTGCTGTCCAATACTGCCGGTGTTTCCATGAGCAGAAGCTCTTATGAGCAGGCACGGGAAGGGGCGACGGTATCCCCGGAGGAAATGCAGCCCGGAGACCTCCTTTTCTACGGAAACGGGCGGCGTGTCAACCATGTGGCCATGTATATCGGGGACGGACAGATCGTTCATGCTTCTACGGCAAAGACCGGAATCAAGATCTCCCGCTGGAATTACCGGACTCCTGTCAGAATCGCAAGTTTTATCGGATAACTTTTCAGGGAATCGTAAGAGTTCGTCCGTTGACTTGCAGGGCGCGGGATTCTATACTTGATTTTGTTGAAACACTTTTGTAATGTTTCGGACAAGACTTGTATTCCCGGAGGGCCAATGAGGAAGAATTCCCACATCCTGATTACTGCTGCGGCTGCGCTGATGTTATCATTCAGCGTATTTCCCGCGTATGCAGCGACAACCGGAGCAATTGTAGGCGCCCCCGGAGCCGGCATATCTACAGAACAGGCGTCAGCACCGACATCTGCCGGGGCGGCAGTCCCGACGACGGCTGCGGAGACAAAGTCTGCATGGGAGTCGGCTGCGGCGCTCGAGGAAGTGGAGAAAACCGGATTTGTCCCGGCACTGCCGCTCGGCGACAGTATTTTCAGCACACCGACCGGTTCGGGCCAGACTTCGGAGACGCAGGCGCCTGAGACTACGGCGGCGAAGACAACTGCTGCTGCGGAGACGCTGGCACCGGTGGAGACCACAGCGGCGAAAACGACTGCTGCGGCGGAGATGCCGGCACCGGCGGAGACGACTGCTGCTGCGCCTGAGACTACGGCGGCGAGGACAACTGCTGCTGCGGAGACGCTGGCACCGGCAGAGACCACTGCGGCAGAAACCACTGCTGCAAAGACGACTGCGGCGGAGACGACTGCTGCAGCGCCTGAGACCACAGAGGCAAAGACGACCGCAGCGGCGGAGACCACAGCAGCAAAGACTTCCGGATCCGCGGAAGTAGTGGGCGCTGCCCCGACAGAGGCACCTTCCACAGAGGCGAAGACCACTGAAGCGGAGACGACCACTGCGGCGCCTGAAACAACTGCTGCGCCGGAGACTTCTGCAGTCCGGCCGGAGACCACGGCGGAAAGCTCTGCGGCTTCCCCGGAACAGCAGGGAACGGTGACGCCGGAGACGGCTGCAAGGACCGGTTTCCCGGCTGAGATGGCAGGCAACGGAGATATGCCGGATCCGGACACCATGACAGGACCCGGCGTGGTGCGCGCAGGGAATTCCGGAGTGAGAGAGCCTGTGGTGAACGGCGGATCCGCCGGAACGACGGACTGGGGTTCTGTCAGCGAGCAGCGGGAACGGATCGTCCGGATGGCGGAGAGCTTTATCGGAGGAACCTATACCTACGGAGGAATGTCCCCGGAGACCGGATTTGACTGCTCAGGACTTGTCAAGTACGTGTTCAAGAACGCGGCGGGGATGAATCTTCCGCGCACTTCCGCAGAACAGGCCGGCGTCGGACAGTCGATCTCGGCATCCGAACTGCAGCCGGGAGACCTGATCGCTTATGACGGATCGGATCACGATGGAAGCGTAAACCATATCAGCATCTACGTCGGCGACGGCATGGCGGTCCATGCGGTCGGAACCGGAAAGGGAATCCGGAAGACGAAGTGGGACTATCAGCCCGCCATGACCATCCGGAATGTGATGGGAGACTGAGGAATCTGACGGCATCCGCAGGATTTTTCTTGCGGGTGCCGTTTATTTCATGTATCATATGGAAGATATTATTTCCACATTGATGATATTTGTTCATGCCCGCCGCGCGGACTGCAGGAAATCAGTGTCAGTCTGACCAAGGCGGGTTTTTGCGAGGAGCGGAGAGTTTGGGAAAGGTATTTGAACTGGTCGCGCCCTGCCACTTTGGCATGGAAGCGGTCCTGAAAAGAGAGATCACGGATCTCGGATACGACGTCACGAGGACGGAGAACGGAAAAGTCAGTTTTGCCGGAGACGCGGAAGGGATCGCCAGGGCAAACGTCTGGCTCCGTACTGCGGAGCGCGTCCTCCTGAAGGTCGGCGAATTCAAGGCGACGACCTACGATGAGCTGTTTGAAGGAACGGCTGCGCTTCCCTGGGAAGAGTTCATCCCGAAGGACGGGAAATTCTGGGTCACCAAGGCCACCTCGGTGAACAGCAGGCTCTTTTCTCCGTCGGATATCCAGTCGATCATGAAAAAGGCGATGGTGCGCCGGATGAGCCGCTGCTACGGCCTGGAGCGTTTTGCGGAGACCGGCGACAGCTATCCGCTTCGGGTCACGCTCCTGAACGACGTGGTCACAGTCTGCCTTGACACCAGCGGCGATTCCCTGCACAAGCGGGGTTACCGCACCATGGCCGCGAAGGCGCCCATCACCGAAACGCTGGCTGCGGCGCTGATCCTTCTGACACCCTGGCACGGAGACCGGATCCTGGTGGATCCCTTCTGCGGCAGCGGGACCTTCCCCATCGAGGCCGCGATGATCGCCGCGAATATGGCTCCGGGCATGAACCGGGAGTTTACTGCCCAGACCTGGGACCATCTGGTCCCGAAAAAAGAGTGGTACGCAGCGGTGGACGAGGCGAACGATCTGCTGAATACGAAGATCGGGACCGACATTCAGGGCTACGACATCGACCCCGCGGTCATACGTTCCGCCCGCATCAACGCGGAGCAGGCGGGCGTGGATCACCTGATCCATTTTCAGCAGCGGGATGTGGCGGAGCTCTCCCATCCGAAAAAGTACGGGTTCATCATCACAAATCCGCCTTACGGAGAGCGCCTGAAGGACGAGGACGGCAGCATCGCCGCACTGTACCGGACCCTCGGGCAGCGTTTCGCGGCGCTGGATGACTGGTCTTTGTATGTGATCACCTCCTTCCCGGACGCGGAGAAGTGTATCGGACGGAAGGCGGACCGGAACCGGAAGATCTACAACGGTATGATGAAGACCTACTTCTATCAGTTTATGGGGCCGAGGCCGCCGAAGCGGAAGCGCCCGGAGGAAAAACAGTGATGCACAGAATCGTGATTGCCACCGGCAATAAGGATAAAATGAGGGAGGTCCGGGAGATTTTTGCGGATCTCGACGCGGAGATCCTTTCCATGAAGGAAGCCGGATGTGAGGCGGATCCCGAGGAAAACGGGACCACCTTTGCGGAGAATGCCATGATCAAGGCGGAGGCGGTACACGCACTCTGTCCGGATGCCATCGTCATGGCGGACGATTCCGGCCTGGTGGTGGACTATCTGAACGGGGAGCCGGGGATCTGGTCCGCCCGATGGCTCGGCCGCGATACGCCCTACAGCGTAAAGAACGCGGAGATCATACGCCGTCTGGAGGGCGTGGAGGGCGATGCCCGCAGCGCCCGGTTTACCGCCGCGATCGCCTGCATCCTCCCCGACGGGAGACGTTTCACCACCACCGCGGACTACGAAGGAAGGATCGCCTATGCCCCGGCCGGGGACAACGGCTTCGGCTACGACCCGATCCTTTACCTTCCCCAGTACGGAAAGACATCATCGGAACTGACAGACGAGGAAAAGAACGCTATCAGCCATCGGGGCAAGGCCCTGCGGCTGATGCTGGAGAAGCTGAAGGACGAACTGAAGTAAAAATGAAGATACTGATCGTAAGTGACACCCACAGAAAGAATGAGAACCTGAAGAAAGTGCTTGACCGGGAACCGCCGTTCGACATGATGATCCACCTTGGCGACGCAGAAGGGAGCGAGGTCATTTACCGGAAGTGGCTTCCGGTGCAGACGCGGCTCATCGTATTAAAGGGGAACAATGATTTCTTTACCGAGCTGGAAAGCGAGAAGGAGGTCCGCATCGGCCGCAGTCTCTGTCTCCTGACCCACGGGCACTATTACAACGTGTCTCTGGACACCGAGCTTCTCCGGAAGGAAGCGAAAGCCCGGGGCTTTGACGTCGCCATGTTCGGACACACACACCGCCCGTTCCAGGAGACCATCGACGGCGTGACGCTGCTGAACCCGGGCAGCCTGTCCTATCCGCGGCAGGAAGGCCGCAGACCGACCTATATGATCATGGACGTCGATAACAAGGGCAGGGCAGAATATACCCTGCACGAGCTGGAGGACTGAATGGTCCTGTGCGCCCTCCGGTGAGTCCTGCAGCCGGCGGAAACGTCATTGAAAATGAATGCGTTTTACGGTATACTTCTTGTGTTCTGAAAACACAGGACAGCGCGGAACTTATCCCGCGCCGACGGGGCGTAGCGCAGCCCGGTAGCGCGCCTGCTTTGGGAGCAGGATGCCGCAGGTTCGAATCCTGTCGCCCCGATGAAACGAAAAGTGAGCAGTGATATGGGAGACCGTATAACTGCTCTTTTTTAGAATCTGAGAGATTCCGCTGAGAAAAAATATATGAAAGATGATCAGAAGCTGAACACTTTGATCCTTTTGTTCTGTCTGGTGTCTGCGGCGGTGTTCCTTGTATCCGGCCGGTGGAGGCAGGTGGAAACCGATGAGCCGGAGCATCGGGAAGAAAGCTGGCTCTGCCGCAGCAGCGAGCTTTATACTTATGATGAAATGATGCATGACATTGACCTGATGCGGTTTCAGTTTGCCGGTCAGTTCCGGGTCGATTCCCTGGCCCTGACGGCAGACGGAAGAGAAGTGTTTGACATTGTCATCGGAAACAGTGCCGCAAACCACCGCATCATGGTCAACGGGGCGATCCATGCCCGGGAGTATGTCACTTCCAGGCTTGTCATGTGCCAGCTCCTGGACATCCTTGAAAAGGAGGAGGACGGGACACAGTACAAAGGGAACGAGATCAGGGAAGTGCTGGAGGATACGGAGATCCACTTTCTTCCCATGCTGAATCCGGACGGTGTTGAGATCAGCCAGTCCGGTCTGGACGGACTCCGGACTCCGGCGATGAAGGTGCGGGCCCGGTCCATTGCCGCACAGGACGGACAGCCGGCGGACGAACTGTACTTTTCCCAGTGGTGGTCCAATGCGAACGGTGTGGACCTGAACCGGAATTTCGATGCGCTCTGGAAAAAGTACGACGACGGGGTGCATCATCCCTCCTACAAGAAATACAAGGGAACTTCCGTGGAGTGTGAGGCGGAATCCGCGGCGGTGGCGAAGCTTGTACGGGAAAAGAAGTTTTCCGCCATACTCTGCTACCATGCGCCCGGCGAAGTGATCTACTGGTATTTCCGGCAGAACGGGGAACTCCGGAGAATGACGGAAGCCTATGCAGAGGAACTGTCACAGATCACCGGATACCGGACCGACGTGAATTTCCAGAGTGTTGACCCGGCCGGCCTGAAGGACTGGGCGCTGGAAAAGGAAGGAATTCCCGGCTTCACCATCGAGATCGGCGGCGAGGATAATCAAGTCGACGCAGAGGAGTTCCGGAAGCTTTGGGAGGAGAACAGGTACGTTATTCTTGAGACTGCGGTGGCAGCGGCGGAAGGACGTCTGTTCCGCATCCCGCCGAGGATACTGGAAGCAGGGGAGCACCTCACGGTGGTCAAGTGCAGCGAGTACACCTATCTCAGGGCGAGGCCGAATTCAAGAGCAGAGGAACTGGCCAGGATCCCGCTGGACGCGGAAGTGACCTTTGAGGGGTACGCGAACGATGAATTCTACCGGGTCACCTATCAGGGACAGACCGGATACGCCATGATCAATTTTCTGGAATAGGGGGGATAAACCATGTACGTGAACCGGAATCCGGAATATTTTCTGACCATCGCCCGCGAGGGCAATATCTCCCATGCGGCGGAGAAACTGTTCCTGACCCAGTCCAGTCTGAGTCAGCATCTGCAGCGTCTGGAAAGGGAGGTCGGAATGCCGCTGGTGGACCGCAGCACCATCCCGCTGAGGCTGACACCGGCGGGAAAGGTCTACCGGGAATATCTGGAGACACATGCTTATCTTTACCAGAAGATGGTTGCGGACATGAATTCCAGCTCCGGCGGGGAGACGGTGACCGTGGGCATCGGGACCTGGCGGGGCGCGCGGCTCATGCCGAAGATCCTTCCGGACTTTCTCGAAGCACATCCGGATGCGGACGTCCGTCTGGAGGAAGCACCCCAGCCGGAGGATCTGTTCCCGGCGATCCTGAACGGCAATGTCAGTTTCGGGATCCGCAGCATGAGCCCGTACGGACTTCCCCAGGGAATCGTCACCGAGACCCTGATGCAGGAGAAGATCCTTCTTGTTCTTCCGAAGGATCACAGACTTGCGGATCAGTTCCTGAAGCAGAGCGAGGACGGAGGCTCTCCGGATCTGAGGCTTCTGCAGGACGAAAGGTTTATTTCCAGGGGCCCGGAGATCATTCTGGGAACCTACATCGACAATTTCCTGATGAAGAACCGTCTGACCTACTCGCATAAGATCGTCACGTCGAACAACAATACCGCGGTGCATCTCACCGCTGCCGGCGCCGGATTCTGCTTCATGCTGGAGGAAGGGCTGCGGAACGAGTCGCTGCTGGACGTGGTCTGCATCGACCTCCATGCGCCGGAACTGGTCCTCCCGCTGATCATGATGTATCAGGCAAACCGGTATTTCCCGCCGCTGACGGCAGAGTTGATGGACCGGATCAGGGAATACTACAGGAACTTCAGAAAAGAATCGCCGTAAAAGGAGATCTGCCTGAAAAGATGTAAAATTGACTTCCGGCACCAGAGAAAAGGAGAATTTGAATATGGCGGATTTGAAAAAAGAAACCGGCACTGCAAATCCGGAGGACCTCATCCCCCAGGCAAAGGTCCCGGAAGGCGTGGAAGACGAGCCGCACGGGCCGCTGGTGGAATTCAGTTATAACCTCAGCACCCACAGCATGATGGCAGGGGGCGGCGGAAGCCGGTCCAGAAAAATTGAGTGGAACTCTGACGGGACTGTCATTTACAGTGACCGGTCCGGCGGCGGCGGGAGGAATTCCTGCCTGGAGTACAGGCTCACGCCTGAAGCTGCTCAGATGGTCCGGGATTTTGTGAAGGAAAAGCGGCTCGCGAAACTTTCGAAAATGGATATCCAGACTCCGATGGTATACGATTGTTTCACCAGCGCAACGATCGCTATGCACTTTGACGACAGCGGCATCGGAGGCAGCCCGTGGGAGAGCTGTACCATCTATTGCGGACCGGCAGGAATGACTTACAGGAGTCTGGAAGATCAGATTGGAGAGCTGTTCAAAAAGTGTGAGGAGACCGGCGAATGCATCCGGAATGAAGAGAAGACCCAGGATGAGCGCTTCGGTTTCGCAGGCATGGGCGGTTTCATGATGATGGGGCCACCGGAGCAGCAGAGGCAGGGAACCTCTTCGCCGGGCCAGCCTGTGAATCAGCCTGAGCCCCGGCGCACTGCCGTCATCATTTCAAAAGACAAGTGGATCTGTTCCTGCGGAACGGAAGCTTCCGGGAAATTCTGCCCGGAATGCGGAAATGCCAGACCGGCAGGCTGGATCTGCTCCTGCGGGACGGAAAATACAGGCAGGTTCTGCACGAACTGCGGAAAGCCCAGGTAAGATTCCGGTAAGCAGGACAGACGAGTCATCCTGCATGCACAGAATCCCCGCCTTCAGCAGTTCAGGAAAACATTCAGGAGGAACTGTTTATGCCGGTCTACATCGCGTACAGGGATCTTAAGCGTCATCATTTCGAGAATTCATTGATGGGAGGACCGCCCGCCAACACTGACTTCAGACTTGCGAATGTCAGGGATGATATATATCTTCTTACACGTGACGGCAGGAACTATGCGGTCTCAAAGGAGAGGGCGGAGCGATTTGCCGGCGAGGTCCTGGGCAGATGCACCGGGGAGCATTCCGGTTTGTTTCCCATGGTGCCTTCGCTGAACGGCAGGGAAACAGCCGCGGTGATCGAGAAGACCGAAGGGATAAAAACCTGCTGGTATGACATGGATGACCAGGTTTTACTGGGAATGCTGGAGGCTTTGCAGGCGGAATCAGGGGAACCGATGGATGAGAAAGCCCTGATGAATTACTGTTATCCCAATGCGTTCCTGCCGGAAGGGGATTTTGAACTCGACACGGTCTGCCACCAGATCTACCATAAGCCGCTCAATCTTCCGCCGGGTCTCATTCCTTTTTCCCAGCTTGACAGGAAGACCAGTTCTTTCCGGGTCCGAAAAGGCGGTGCGGATCTGGAACTCCGGAAAGAGAACACCCTGGAAACGTATGATGTTCCGGCGGAACTGATCCCTGAGGTCAAGGCACAGGTAAGGGAACTCTGCGGTGATCCGGTCGGAGCTTACGTGGAAGACGGGAAATGGGAAGCTTTTGTGCGTTTTGGGAAAGAGGAGGAAAGGATCTTTACGGAACCGGAGAAGACCCTTGCGCTTCTTAAAACCATCGCGTCGAAGTGCAGTCTTAAAGAGAAAAGAGAGGTCCATATCCCTGCAGGCGGAGCCTGGATGGGCAACATAAATATCATTTATGAGCCTGCTCCTCAGCAGGCGGAGCCGGCAGACGGCTCCTCATGCCCGATGTGCGGGGCACCCCGCACCGGAGGTAAGTTCTGCACGGAATGCGGTTACAAGTTCTGATGCTCTTTACAGCGAAGAAAACTCCCGCTTTTTTTCAGCAGGGGCATAACAAAATCAGCCTGGGCGGCAGTCAGCGTTCTCTGAACCTGACTGCCGTGTCTTTTCAGCGTTCCGCGAATTTTACGGCTTCGACGGACCATACCCTGAGGTTGAATTCCGTGAAAGCGCCGCCGCAGTAGGGGCATTTCTTCTCGCCGGTGCTGTGGAGCACTGCGCCGCAGTGCGGGCAGGTGGGGGCGATGATCTTCTGCTCACTGCCTGCTTTTTTCAGGTCCTGGATATGGACCAGGGTGGCGGTGCAGATGGTCTCGACTTTGTAGGGTTCCCGCTCGCTCTGTCTGATCTTCGGGTTTCCGCTTTCCGCGGACTTGTACGTCCGGAACCCCAGAGCGCTGTCGATGCGGATCTCGCAGCGGCCTTCCCGGTTCCGGTAATCCGCGATGGCAGTCTTGTGAATGTCCACGTCAGAATAGTGCCGGCGGAGCCCCGCGTCCTTATCGTCCCGGATGTCCAGAAGCACTGCGTCCCTGAGCCGCTCGGAGGCATTGACCAGGACGGAGACGTCCTGACGGTCATAGGCGCGGAGCACGGAGGCAATGCAGTTTTCGGTCTGCTTCTGGAAATCCTTCCAGGAGAAGTCAGGGAAATCCTTCTGGATCAGCGGGAGGAGCAGGCGGGTCACGTCGTTCAGGCTTTTCTGGGGCGGCCCGCCGTACTGCTGGTTCCCGTGCTCGTTCTCGGAGGCGGTCTTAGCCGCGCTGAAAAGCGAGGACGCCTGGCTCATGATATAGGACAGGTGCACCAGCACGTGGAGCAGGCGGCCGAGAAGCAGAAAACCTGCGATGGCCGCAATGACCACGATCACAATGACCACGATATTGCCCTCGGTCAGAGAAGAGAGAAATCCGTTTTCAGCGGTCAACAGAATCATGAAAGACCTCCGTCATGGTTTTTTTGCGGCTTCTTTACTGTCCGCGTCCCCTTTCCTGCGCAGCCGGAAGGGGCGCTTCAGGCGGGGCCGGCCGGGACCGGTCAGGGTCATCTGCTCGCGCATAGCCACGGAAGTGGGCTCCGCATCCTCCCGCGGTGCCGGAAGATAATGTTCCAGGATGGGGAGCAGCAGCATCGCCGTGATGCCGTCGGTAAAGCCGCCGTTGTAGAGGATCAGGCCGCCGTGGAGGGCGCCGGTGGCGGTGCACATGGCCGCGCAGAGGAAGCCGGCCGCGATACCGGCCCGCTTTCCGTAACGCCCGCAGATAGGGCAGAGTCCGGTGGCGAAGGCTGCGCCGTTGATGTAGCCCTGGGTCGAGACGGACCAGGCGAGGCCGTTTCCGGTCAGGTTGGAGATCACCGTCGCCACGGTGTAGAGCAGCAGGTAGCCGCAGAGGATCGGCCAGATGTTCCTGGGATGCTGCCCCAGGGCAGTGAAGGTCAGTGAAGCGATGACCACGCCGATGGTGGGACCTGTGAAGCCGGCCCCCGGCGTAAAGGTGATGATCAGGAAGACGTAAAGAAAGAAGAAAAGGCCATAGAAGCCGATGTTGATAAGGACCAGATCCATTCCGAAAGTCCGGGCGTAGTTGCACTGATATCCGGTGGTCCGGATCAGATCCGCGTATCCGTAGAAGGTTCCCTCATTCAGGATCCAGCCGGCGATCAGGCAGATCAGGAAGATGATCAGGAAGTACACTGTGGCAAAGCCGCGGTAGGAGCGGTGCACTGCCTCGTACAGCTCATTGGAATAGTTGATGACCAGGGGCTTCGGGACGTCAAGGGTCTTGTACATGAAATTATAGACCAGGAAACCGAAGAGTCCGAAGGCAAGACCGCCGTTGTAGAGGTTGTAGCCTTTGTGCCAGGCCTGGGCGCCGGGCAGAATGGCCGGGATCACGAAAGCGATGAGCAGGGTGAACAGGAGCGCCAGGATCAGACCGGCGCCGGTGATCCGGACTTCACCGGGAACAAACCTGTATTTGAGCGTGTAGCGGAACAGGAATTCACCGATGAAGGGGCTGAAACAGGTGGCGAACATGCAGATATGAAGATTCTGCTTGACGTTCAGGTTCCGCATCCACATGTAGATCATGGGAGCGAAGAAGCAGGGCCACATGTTCAGGAAATTCAGTCCGTAGAAGCAGTGGGCGATGACCAGGAAAAAGCCGGCCAGGGTGTTCGCGTGGGAGTTCCCCTGCAGCCGGATCATGAAAAAGCACATGCTGATGCCGCAGGCGCCTGCGTTCAGAAAGGCTGCGGGCAGACTCCCGAGACGGAAATAGTCCGTGACCAGAGGGCCGGGCGACGTCATAATGCGGACCCAGTCGGTCAGAACCGTCTGCAGGGAAAGGCCGGTATAGACCATTCCGACGCCGGCGGCAATGAAAAACGATATGGAAAAGAGACAGGCTATCCCGTCAATGATCCTGCTGTTGTGCAATCTGCTTTCCGGAGTGCTCATGAAGTCTTCCCATAAAAAAAGATGACTGGTGAACTTGCTTCACCAATCATCTTACTTTGGAAATACTCTTTTTTCAATAAACAGCGTCAGGATACGCCGGCAAAACACCTCAGGATCCGGTGGGAATCATCCAGATGTTCAGATCCACCGGTCCGCTGACTCCGTCCACACTCCCCTCGTCCGTGTACTGCCACCAGGTGAAACGGTAGGGCGTCTGGGGCTGGGGCTCATAGTCCGCGTACCAGATCGGGATCCCCTCCAGCTTCGCAAGGTCCAGCTGATAGGCCTCCCAGAGCATGTTGGCGTAGACGCCGGCTTCGAAACCGGCTTCCCGGATCTCTTTGCAGAAGGCCAGGGTATTCAATGTAAACTGTTCACCAGACACCCCGTCGGTCCGTGCGTTGTCGCCGGTGATGCTTTCCGGGTCGTAGATGACGGGGAGCTGAAGCTTCCTCTTTCCGAGGATCCTGAGCACAAAGTCAGCCTCCTCCCGGGCCTCCTCCTCGTTCACAGCCTGGGCGAAGAAATAAACGCCCACGTTGAAGCCTGCGTCGATGGCCGCCGCGTAGTTTTCTTCAAATTTCGGGTCCTCGTTCAGGGTGCCGGAAGCGCCGTAGCCGCGGTAACCGATGCGGAGAAAGCAGAAATCATAACCCTGCGCCTTCACCTTTTCCCAGTCCACCGTCCCCTGGTAGCGGGAGACGTCGATCCCGAGGCGGGTCGTATAGTTTTCGCTGTCCGCGTAGGTGAGTGTTCCGTCCGCCCCGTGGAGAAAACGGCCCGGCAGATATTCGTTTGCGCCCACTGCACGGTCGATGGTCATCTGGTGGTGACGGCCCATGACATCTACAAAGTCCATCCGGTCTGACGGGGACGAATCTGCCGGGGTCTGGTTATTCTGGCTTCCCGCCCCGTTCTGACTGCCGCAGCCTGTCATCAAGAGCACCGGGAAAACACAGAGAAGGATGGAGAGGAACAGAGAAAGAATACCGGTCTTGCGTCGGATCTTCAAGATCAAGAAAAGCACCTCCTGATATCTGTGATTTCTGAAGCGCCGGGGAAGCGTCCCGGCGGAATGGTCTGTACCTGAGTATACGAAAAAAGTATGGATAAACTGTGTACCGGATCATGAGAAATAATGAAGACGGCACAGAAAGGTGACAAAGCCGAGGGCAGTATTTTATAATGAAATACAGAAAACAGCGTTGCCGGAAACCAGATAAGAATTCACCGGCCGGAGCCGGAGGAGGCAGGAATATGGGACTGATCCAGGGAATGCATCATGTTGCGCTGAAATGCTCGGACGTGGAAGAGTTTGAGAGGGCCATTGAGTTTTACACAAAGGTCCTGGGAATGCGCGTAAAGCGCAGATGGGGCGAGGGAAAAGACTCCGGGATCATGATCGATACCGGGGAAGGCCTTATCGAAATTTTCGCGAAGAACGACGGCCCTCTGCCCCAGGGAACCATCCGCCACTTTGCACTGAAGGTGAAAGATGCGGATGCCTGTGCGGAGGCGGTCCGCGCGGCAGGCTATCCGGTTACGGACGGGCCGCGGGACGTTCTGATCAAGTCGGATCCGCCGCTCCCGGCAAGGGTCTGCTTCTGCCTTGGCGCAGTCGGGGAGGAGGTCGAGTTCTTCCAGGAAAAGCCCATGGAGCGCGCGCCCGGGGACGACCGTCCCACGGAACTCACCCAGACCTGGACCGTGACGGAGGATATGACAGCTGCCCATCTCCGGGGCAAGGGGACTGCGATCTTCTCGACTCCCAGTATGGTCTCTCTGATGGAGCGGACCTGTCTGGAGCTCGCGAAGGCATATCTTGCGGAAGGTCAGTCCACCGTCGGCGCGGAGGTCCGTGTACGGCACCTGGCGCCTACGCCGGTGGGAGGACACGTCACCTGCCGTGCGGTGATCCGCACCATCGAAGGCCGCAGGATGTGGTTCGATGCGGAAATGACCGATGAGAAGGGAAAGGTGGGAGAGGGTTCCCATCTCCGCGTGATCGTCGCCCCGAAGGCCATGGCGGACAAGGCTGAGAAGAAATAAGCCGGAGAAACAACACTGAAAAAACGACAGAAAGAAGACCGGGAAAAGAGAAGGACCGGCGAAGAAAAGAAGATCCCGGGACGTGTCATGTGTCCCAGGATCTTCTTCCTGTTTTGTCGGGGATTCCCAGCTCGGTGCGGTATTTGTTTACTGTGCGTCTTGAGATCGCCATACCCTTTTTCGCCAGGGCCTCGCCGATGGCACTGTCGCTCAGCGGCTTTTTTTTGTCTTCGCCGTCAATGATCTCCTTCAGTGCCTGCTTGATCTTCTCCGCGGTGAGGGCTTCCCCGGAGTCTTCGGAAACCACGGCGGCGGTGGTCAGAAAGTAGTTCAGAGGAAAGATACCGAACCGGCACTGGAGATACTTGCTGTGCAGCGCACGGCTGACGGTGGACTCCGAGAGGGAAACCTGCTCCGCGATCTCCGAGAGACGGAGCAGCTGCTTGTTTCCGGGACCCTTCCGGAAGAACTGGTACTGCCGGTCCACGATCACGTTCAGCACGGCGGCCAGGGTGGAGCGGCGCTGCCGGATGCCGGCGGAAACACTGTTTGCCTCTGCGATCTTTTCCCGCAGGTATTTTCTGGTCTCCCGGTCTTCAGTCTGCCGTTCCAGATCCAGATAGTTTTTGCTGATGGTGAAGGGTGCGTACTGATAATCATTGATCAGGATCTCAAAACGGTCTTCCAGGGAAACGATGACGGCATCAGGGACGATGTAGCCCAGCAGTTCCCTGGAACTGAAGGAATTTCCGGGCTTGGGGTTCAGGGCGCGGATCTCATTACATGCCGCGGAAATCTCGGAGACCGGACATCCCAGTTTCCGCGCGATCTCCGGCAGATGATTTTTGCCGACGGCCTCCAGATGATTCCGAACGATTTCTTTTGCGGTCTCTGAACTGTCGGGATTCCGCTCCAGCTGGAGAAGAAGACACTCGCTGAGAGATCTGGCACCCACGCCGGCAGGGTCCAGCGACTGGATCTTTCCGAGCAGCCGTTCCGCGGTCTCCTCGGGAAAACCATAGAGCGCAGCCATACCGGCAAGGGAATCAGTAAACCATCCGCGGCTGTCCAGGGAATTCAGGAGACAGTCCATGAGACCCTGTTCTTCAGGGGCGCAGGGAGAAGTCAGGAGCTGAGACCGGAGATAATCCTCAAGAGTCTCTTCGGTGCTCCGTCGGTCCTGCCAGTTGTTTTCCGGGTCTTCCGCGTCTCGCTCACTCTGATAATAGACGTGGTTCTGGGGATCGGCGGAAGAAAGCCAGTCAAGCTTCCGCTGGAGTTCCATCTGCTCTGTACGGTCGGTGTGGGTCTCCTGCCCGGCAAGCTCGATGACCGGATTTTCCAGCGCAAGATCTTCAATGTAGGATTCCAGTTCCGCAGCGCTCATCTGCAGGATCTGCAGGGACTGGAGCATCTGCTGCGACAGGAGCTGCTTCTGCCCGGTGGAAAGATTCAGGTCGATCGATGCCATGAGAAACCTCCTCAGGTATAGTAGAAATATTATATCATCTTTCGGGACAGACCTGTCTGACAATATCTTTGGCACAGATCAATTCATAATATGATATTATATAAAATGGCAGGCTGGCACGGCAGGTGCCGGAAAGAATAATGCCGCGGAGCAAGATATGACCATTGAGACAAAAGAGAGCGACGGAAATCTGTATGTAAAGGTGCGGGGGCGTCTGGATGCGCTGACGATGCCGCAGCTGGAAGAAACGCTTATGCCGAAGCTGTCCGGAATCAGGAAGCTTATCCTGGATTTTGAGCGGCTGAGCTATATCTCGTCCGCAGGGCTTCGTCTGCTCCTGAAGATACAGAACGTTCTGGAAGATGAGGAAAGTAAGATGACGATCCGGAATGTCAACGAAATTGTGAGCGATGTCTTTGAGGTCACCGGTTTTGTCGATTTCCTGAACATCGAATAATCGCCTGGGGAGCGGAAAGTCAGATGAATACATTTTCAGAAGAAGTCCGCAACCGCAAGATCATCCGTGCCGGCACTGTGATCCTGGTCGTAGAGCTCCTGATGTTTTCGGCGAAATACATCGCCGGACAGAAGATCGAATCCATCTCGGTCCAGTCGGACGCCATCAACAACCTGACGGATGGTCTGTATGCGCTGATCACGATCATTACGACCGCTCTGGCCAGGAAGTCCCCGGACCGGACGCATCCCTTTGGTTACGGAAGGATCGAGTATCTGTCTGTACTGGGAATCTCGATCCTCGGCCTGTATCTCGGCCTGCTGATGTTGGGAAACGTTGTTTACCGCTTCCTTCATCCACAGACCCCGGAGTATAATCTGGAAGCATTTGTCGTGATCCTGGTGGCGATGCTTGTCAAGACGATCCTCTGTCCATATATGCTGATCCAGGGAAAACAGACCCAGTCCGCCGCACTGGAGAGCTTCGGTGTCGATGCGGTGCTGGATGTTCTTCTTTCCTTCGGCACGATCATCTCCGCCATCGTATTTGTGAGGTTCCAGATCAACCTGGAGATCTGGATCTCCATCATCATTTCGTTCTTTGTCATCCGTGCCGGGGCCGTCACTCTGAAGGATACGGCGGAAGCGCTGGTGGGGCAGCGTCCGGACCGGCAGTTCCTGCATGATCTGAAGCGGACCATCATGACCGTAGACGGCGTCCTTGGCGTACACGACGTATATATGCACAATTACGGGAAGATGCGGGAATTCGGCGCGATCCACATCTCTGTGCCCGGCAACATTACTGCCCGCAGAGTCGACGAGATCAGCCGGGAGATCCAGCATCTGGTCCTGGAGACCTACGGGTTTCCGATCCGGTGCATCGGGATATTCACATCCTACGGCGGAACCGAGGCCTGCACGCGCCTGGAGGATGAGATCCGCGGTTTCCTGAGATCTTATGATGACGTACTTCAGGTCCACGGACTGATGGTAGACATGGAACGGAAAGAGATCAATGCGGACGTCGTGATCGATTACGCTGCTCTCGGACGGCAGAAGACGTACGATGACATCGAGGAGCGGCTGACGGAGAAATATCCTGAATACAGGATCTACATTTCGAGAGACGCATCCTGAAAGGGGTGCGTTTCTTTGTGGAAGAAGATCCTTCCTGAGGTCAAGGGGAGAACAGCAGCATGGGAAGAATCCTGAGTTACATGAAAAAGTACTGGTTCCTGGCCCTCCTCGCCTCGGCGTTCATGGTAGGAGAGGTCTTTGTGGATCTCCTGCAGCCGCGGCTGATGGAGATCATCGTGGACCGGGGGATCCTGGGCCTGGACCGTGGCGGCGTCCCGGATCCCGGGCTTGTGGTCTCCACCGGTGTCCGGATGATCTTTATCGTGGCGCTGGGCGGTCTTTTCGGCCTCCTGTCCGCAGTCTTCACCAATGTGACCGGACAGAATCTGGGGAACGATGTCCGGAAAGACTGTTTCCGGAACATCATGCATTTTTCCTTCGGCCAGATGGATGATTTCTCCACCGGCTCCCTGATCACCCGGATCACGAACGACGTGACCCAGGTCCAGCAGCTGGTCATGCAGATGATCCGCGGTCTGGTGCGCTGCTGCATGTTCTTCTTCGGCGGCACGGCAGCCCTT
>Ga0310695_10004769_pt1 | contig 24532 bp, 18 predicted proteins | sample RumenRJG_04DNA_FD_203882 | JGI IMG/M metagenome (GOLD analysis project Ga0310695, IMG submission 203882) | Bovine rumen microbial communities from Lethbridge, Alberta, Canada - RJG_04 (v2) (version 2) | ecosystem: Host-associated > Mammals > Digestive system > Stomach > Rumen | place: Canada...
TTCGTCCTGAGCCAGGATCAAACTCTCCATAATACTTTATAGAAAGCCGATTTGGCTCTTCTTATTTGTGTTTCAGAATTTCTTTGACTTTTTAGGTCCGTCCTTCTTGCAAAGGACTGACCCGCACATTCATCTGGTTCGTTATTCAGTTTTCAAGGTTCCGCCGTCAACCGACGACTTGATTATAATAGCACCCTTTTATAATTGTGTCAACCCCTCTTTTTAATTTTTTTCATAAAATTTTCCGGTACCGATCACATACCTTTTTCTTTCGTTTATTTACGATCTGATCTTTCAGACTGATACATGCTTTCGACACCGGAATGTTCTCGTTCACCGACATGTACCGAAATATTTAAACTATAAAAAAAGAGAGGCAGAAGCCTCTCTTTAAATTTTTAGTACACAATGAATTAAACAAATCTGCGTGATTGTGTTGCACACAAAAAGCCCGACCTTCAGTTGCTGCCCGTTTTATTCTTCAGCCCCGTCTGCTTCCGTCTTTTCCTGCGTCAACGGTTTCATGGTGGGGAACAGCAGCACGTCACGAATAGAAACAGCCCCTGTTAGGAACATGATCAGGCGGTCGATACCGATGCCCAGCCCGCCGGTAGGAGGCAGCCCGTGCATCAGAGCGTTGATGAAATCTTCGTCCATCATGCCGGCTTCTTCATCGCCGTTGGCCCGTTCTTCCATCTGCTTTACAAAACGTTCCCGCTGATCGATGGGATCATTTAATTCGGTGAAACCGTTACACAGTTCACGGCCGTAAATAAAGCCCTCAAAGCGGTCTGTAATATCCGGATCCTCCACACTGCTCTTGGCCAGCGGGGAAATTTCCTTCGGATACTTATAAATAAATACAGGCTGGATCAGTTTATCTTCTACAAACTCATCAAAGAACGCATTGATGATCTTGCCCACGCCCCAGGATTCTTCATAAGCTACATGGGCTTCGTCGGCCATCTGCCGGGCCACGGCAATATCCTTCACACCGGTAAAATCCTTGCCGCTGTACTGTTTTACAGCATCAATCATGGTAATACGGGGCCAGGGACCAGCCAGATTGATTTCCTGTCCTTCGTAAACGATCTTCTGGGTACCCAGTACCTTCTGTGCCGTTTCCGTAACGATCTTCTCCGTAATATCCATCATGGATTCCATATCGCCATAAGCCTGATACAGTTCCAGACTGGTAAATTCAGGATTATGTTTGATATCGATACCTTCATTACGGAAAATGCGCCCCATCTCGTAGACCCGCTCAAGCCCGCCTACGATCAGCCGCTTCAGATTCAGTTCCGTCGCAATACGCAGGTACATCTGGATATCCAGTGCATTGTGATACGTAATGAAAGGACGGGCAGTCGCGCCGCCGGAAATGGTATTCAAAACCGGGGTATCCACTTCAAGGAACCCTTCATTATCCAGAATCTCACGAATGCTCTTGATGATCTGGCTGCGTTTGATGAAAACATCCTTCACATCCGGATTCACGATCAGGTCAACATAACGCTGACGGTAACGGAGATCCACGTTCGTCAGACCGTGCCATTTTTCCGGCAGCGGTTTCAGCGCCTTGGACAGGAATTCAAGTTTTTCCACACGGATAGACGGCTCTCCCATATGGGTTTTGAAGGCAGTACCCGTTACGCCTACAATATCACCGATATCCATCAATTTAATGATGGAATAATCTTCTTCTCCCAGCACGTCTTTACGTGTATACAGCTGGATCCTCCCTGTATTATCCTGCAGGTCCAGGAAGCTGGTCTTGCCGTGACCGCGGATAGCCATGACCCGTCCGGCCACTTTCACTTCAATACCGCTGGCCTCCATCTCGTCCACATGATCATAAATTTCTTTCGTATGATGGGTCCAGTCAAAACGATGCCCGAAAGGACGGATCCCTCGCTCTTCCAGCTTATGCATCTTATCAATGCGGTTTTGCATCTGTTCGTTGATGTCCATCGCTGCCGGAGCCTGCTTGCCCTGGGCATTCTTCTTTTCTTCTGCCATGCCGATTCTCCTGATTATTTAATCTTGGTAATTTTATACTGATGATCGCCTACGGGAGTACGTACCGTTACCACTGTCCCCACTTTTTTCCCCATGATTGCAGAACCAATGGGGGATTCGTTGGAAATACGTCCTGCAAAAGGATCTGCTTCCGTCGTTCCAACAACCGTGTAAGTCTGTACCCGATCCTCTTCAAATTCAGGATCCATATCCTCAATGGTGACGATCGCGCCCAATTCCACCTTGGTTTTACGTTTCTTGGTATTATCAATAACCTTAGCGGTATTGACCATCTGCTCCAGTTCCAGAATGCGGCCTTCGATACGGGCCTGTTCATCCTTGGCGGAAACATATTCAGAGTTTTCGCTTAAATCACCGTGAGCGATGGCTTCGTGCAGCCGCTCTTCATTTTCCAACCGTTTGACAGTACGGAGTTCTTCCAGTTCTGCCTCCAGTTTTGCCAGGCCTTCCGCTGTCAGGATCGTTTCTTTTGTTGTCATTTCCATTCCTCCAGTTAAAGCATATATTAAAAAATACCGTGTTGTCCGCTGATACAGGGAATATAACGGAAACTAATCGTAAAAACGATTGCTATATATTATAAAATTTTCTATTATCCTTGTCAAATACTATAAACGGGCATTTCGTTTTACCTGTTCTATAGTCTCCGGGGTAACTGCATGTTCAAAATTTCGGAAACCGGCCAAAGTAAAGCCGTGTTTATCCGCCAGAGCCGAAATCGTATCGATCTGGGAAGGCTTCAGATTCCTTCCGAGAGTAAAATTCTCGTATCGTTTTTCCAGAGCCAAAATCATAGTCTCCGCCATACAGGCAAAACATGTCTTTGGAGGAAAACCGAAATCAAAATGAAAATCTACGTCACCGGGCACGTGTATGACGCCGCCTTCAATCACCAGTACGTCCTTCCGCCGGGCCGACACATTGCGGGATACATTCCGTGGACGGGCTACATCGCAGACCACAGCGCCTGATTTCAGGTCGGCAGGATCAATAATAAAATCCACCGCGCTGGTAACAGCAATGACCACGTCCGCTTTATGCAGGATTTCCTTCGTATCCGAACTAACCGAAAATGTGGCTGCTCCCTGCCCGTTCAGCTCCTGTGCCAGTTCTTCCAGAGGAGACAGCCTTCTTGCCACCAGGCTGATATGCCGGACCTCCCGGGATAAAATACGGGCACAGGCAGAACCAATGGAGCCGCTGGCACCGATAATGGCCACCTCTGCATCCCGCAGATCATGTCCCAGCAGACGGGCAGCTTCCCGTGTTCCCTGGAGGGCCGTGGCCACAGTGTAGCTGTTTCCCGAAGTGACCGCTATATTAAGACGTTCTGCAATCGTAACACCGGCATCTCCGACAATAGAGGTAAAGGCCCCCAGTCCAAGGATCTTTGCCCCCAGTTCTTCCGCAATCTTTCCCGATTCCACGATCCGGTCAATGACAAATTCCTCCGGCAGTTCCATCATCTGCTTCGCAGTCAGAGGACAGCCGATAAACCAGCCTTCCGCTTCGGCATAGGGACTTTTTACACCCGTTATATGCGATACCTTAAAGGGCTTTTTTTTCCGCAACACATGCTCCAGCAAAGAATCCGGAATACATCTTATAAACGGCGAAACACGCCGCATATCCCCAATAGTCAGGGGATGCAGAACAAACGCAAACTTTTCCATCCTTTTCTCCGGCTCCTTACTGAAAATGGGTTACGGAAGGCACAATGCCATAGCGACGCACCAGCGCTTCGTACTCTTCCGGGCGCAATGCCTCTCCTTTACCGGACGCAGCCACAATGGCCGCCTCCAGTACATTGGTTCCAAAACTTCTCCCCTGCAGGCAGGGGGTTGTGGTGACAAGGGTCTTTACACCGGCTTCCTGCAGTCTCTGCCGGTCAGACGGGGTCACTGTATTCGTAATAATCGTTTTCCCGTCCATCCGGGCCGGCATGAAGCGTTTAATAAATAAAAAGTCGCCGGCGATAATATCACTGTCCGCAAAATATTCGGGATGTCTGTCTATATGCTTTTCCTGTTTCTTTCCGGTGGGGTACATCCATTTGATTGGAAGCTTTGTAATGACTGGGACGAGAACCGAAGCCCACCGATTCAGGGAAGAAAGGCTGTAGATCGGAATATTGCAGCCCAGCCCGTAGATGATATCCCCGAAGACAGTCCGGCAATGTTGGGCATCCAGCGCTTCCGCCATGCCAAACCGGTCTACCGCACAGACAAGTAGCACTTTTTTCCCGTCGAACGTTACGATACGGTTATCTGCAAGATACTTCACTGCCATCCGTTCCAAGGTGTTTTTCAGGCCGCTTCCGTCCAGGACAGGCGTATGCCTGACCTGTTTCAGAAGCCTGGCGGATTCCGCAAACACATAACGGCGCTTTCCTGCAACCAGGTACAGGTCTGTTCCCCCTAACCCAATAGCATCTGCTTTTCCGTCATAAAAGTGTAAAAGTTCCTCTGCCCTGCGGATATCCCCGTCAGTCCCCTTCCGGACCAGTTCGACGATAGTATCCCCCAGCTCAAGGACGCCTTTGGCATCACGACTGGAAGAACCCAGGCTGATACTGATCACAGTTTTATTTTTCTTTGCTCCCTGCACATTATTTTTGTCCATAAACATCCCTGCGATGAGATTTTTCCGAAATAATATTTTATCATATTACTTTGAAATAAACAATCTGGCAAACGTGGCAACTGTACGAACTACGAATCATTGAACCTGCATTCCCTTAAGAAATTCTCTGTAACGGTCAACTATTTCGCCCAGTTCTTCCAGCGTTTCCGCCTTATGGAATTTTTCCCTGTACCCGGAAGCACCGGGAAGACCTTTTATATAAGCTGAAGCGTGACTTCGCATCTCCCTGATGGCAACAGGTTCTCCTTTAAAATCCACTAACGCTCTTGCATGCTTCATAATTTGCAGCAGTTTTTCTTCCACGGTGACTACAGGAATTTCCTTTCCCTCAAGGGCAGCCCGAAGCTGTGCAAACAGCCAGGGATTCCCGTAGGCCCCCCGGGCCAGCATCAGACCGTCGCAACGCGTCTCTTCAAACATACGAAGACCGTCTTTCACAGAAAAAACATCACCGTTCCCAAAAACCGGAATCGAGACTGCTTCCTTAACCTGTCGAATGATATTCCAATCCGCATTTCCCATGTAAAACTGATTGCGGGTACGCCCGTGAACTGCCACTGCCGCAACACCTGCATCCTCCGCTATTCTGGCAATTTCTTCCGCATTCCGGTGTTCTTCATCCCAGCCGGCCCGGAATTTCACCGTAACAGGTATTTTTACTGCTTTAACCATCGCTGCCAGTATCTTTCCTGCCAGTTCCGGCGTTTTCATAAGGGCGGATCCTTCCCCGTTATTTACCACCTTAGGCACAGGGCACCCCATATTGAAGTCAATGATATCTGCACCGCGGTCTTCCACAATCTTAGCCGCTTCTGCCAATTCTTCCGGCACCGAGCCAAACAGCTGGATCGCCGTTGGCCGTTCCGCGGGATCGATCTGAAGCATGGCAAATGTTTTTTCATTGTTGTATAAAAGCCCTTTGGCGCTCACCATTTCTGAAACAGTAAGACCGCAGCCGAACTGCCTGCAGATGACCCTGTAAGGCAGATCGCTTATTCCTGCCATTGGTGCAAGTACCAGGGGCGCATCCAGTTTTATATATCCGATTCTCATAATATCCCCGGGATAAAAACACGGACGGAAAGATTTTCTCCCCGCCCGCATCAAATAAATTTTTACGAAAACACGGACTTCATAGCCCACATCCTCACAAAACGGTATACACACAAACGAACTTATAAAATCAGTCGGTCATCACTTTTTGTTTTTTTCAAAAATAATGCGAAGACCTTCCAGCGTCAGCATGGGATCTACTTCGTCAATGCAGTCGGTTCCCTGGGCCATTGTATTGCCAAAACCACCAGTTGCAATGACAAGTGCATCACCGCCCAACTCATCTTTCATCCTTGCTACGATTTCCTTAATGAGCCCGTAATATCCGAACATGATACCGGCACGCATTGCTTCCACCGTATTACCGCAGATGGATTTTTTCGGCGGAATCAGCTCGATACGGGGCAGCTTGGCTGTCCGCTGGAACAGAGCTTCCGAAGAAATACCGATACCGGGGCAGATTGCGCCGCCCAGATATTCCCCGCCAGGAAGCAGGGCGCAGAAAGTAGTTGCCGTACCGAAATCGATGATGATCATGGGCTTTTTCAGATGGGCATACTTGTCGTAAGCGGCAACTGCATTTACGATCCGGTCTGCACCGATCTCTTTCGGATTTTCATACCGCAGCTGCAGTCCGATCTTCAGCCCCTGCCCTACGATCAGCGGCTTGATGTTGAAATAGCGTTCGCACATATGACAGAGCGGAACCAATACGGGAGGAACTACACTGGAAATGATAATATCCGTGACCTGTTCCTTCTTCAGGCCGGCAAAGCCCAGCATGCTGGTCATGAACATGCCGAATTCATCTGCCGTCTTGGACCGGTCAGAAGAAAACCGCCAGTTGTCGATCAGTTTTTTTCCGTCATAGATACCGGCTACCGTATTCGTATTGCCTACATCAATTACCAGTAACATAAACTGCCTCCTCAATAATAAAAAATTGTGTAAAAATACAATACCTGATATGAAAAATATTTCAGTTCTCTGAAATTTTTGTGTTTCCAGGACTTCAGTATATCAGAAATTCATGTTTACGCAACAAAAATTTTTATGAAATCAGGAGTACCGTTTTCCTACAGCTCCGGCCGGACGGATGGAAACATCTCCCGCAATCACCTTTTCCAGGGTGCCGTCCTCTTTTTTAACAATGAGAAGACCCTCCTCATCAATGTCCACGGCAGTACCGAAATACGTTTTATCCGGCGCGATGACCTTCACTGCCTGTCCGATAGTGTCGGAATATTTTCTCCACTCCTCAAGGACCGGTCCGAAACCATTTTCTAAAACCGTTTCATACAAATCTTCAATATTCTTCAGGTAATCTGCCAGGATCTGCACACGCTGTATAGGCTCTTCCGCCACATCCGCGACCGATATGGCCAGGTCCTTCAATTCATCCGGCACAATGGATTTAGGAACATTGGTATTGATACCGGTGCCGATGACAATATAGTTGATCTTACCAAATTCAGCGCTCATCTCAGTCAGTATTCCCACCATCTTTTTGCCTTCCAGCAACACATCGTTGGGCCATTTGATTTTAGCGTTGACGCCTTTATATTTGTTAATGGCCTTGATGACCGCTACGGCAGCCAGTAAGGTACACTTAGACGCTTCCGAAGGCATGAAAGGGGGTCGCAGGATAACGCTGCACCATACCCCGCATCCCATCGGGGAAAACCATCCCCGGGCCAGCCTGCCTTTCCCCCGGGTCTGTTCCTCAGCCACAACTACAAGGCCATCGGCGCATCCCTGGTCTGCCAGCCTTTTCCCCACTTCATTACTGGAGTTTGCTTCTTTTAAGTAGTGGATATGGTGCCCCACCCATTTCGTCTGCAGATGAGCCACAATTTCTTCCGGCCTGAGCAGGTCCGGTGCTTTATGCAGTATATATCCTTTTTTGGGTACCGACTCAATATCATACCCTGCATTCTTTAAAGACTGGATATGCTTCCAAACCGCCGTACGGGAAACTCCCAGCCTGGCTGAGATATCTTCGCCGGAAACCGGTTCCGGCATATTTTCACGCAGCAATCCTAAAATTTTAGCACGCATGCTGACGCCTCCGTATTGCAATGTAGGTTTAAACGATCCCGGAAACTACGTCCTCAGGTTCGGCAGCCTGCAACGCAGGTCCGTCTTCCGTAAGATACCCCTGCTGCATCAGTTCTTTCAACTGTTTTCCGTCCAGGGTCTCCTTCTGCATTAGCGTTTCCGCAATCAGGACCAGCTTGTCCATATTATCCCGAAGGAGTTTTTCCGCCCCCTTGTAAGCTTCATCCATCAGGCGGTGCACTTCTTCATCAATAACAGCAGCCACTTCATTACTGTATTTTTCCCTGGCAATGTCCCGGCCCAGGAACACTTCCTCTTCCGGATGACCGAAGGTCATGGAGCCCAGGCGGTCACTCATGCCATACTGGCAGACCATCTTACGCGCCAGCTGGGTAGCCCGCTGCAGGTCGCTGCTGGCCCCGCTGGAAATATCTTTCAACACAATGGCTTCAGCCACACGGCCTCCCAGCAGCATCTGGAGCTCGTCCAGCATTTCCGATTTGGTCTGATAATTACGGTCTTCCTTGGGAAGGCTCATGGTATAGCCACCGGCACGCCCCCGCGGAATAATGGTAACCTTGTGCACTACACTCACATCGTTATGCAACAGTCCGATCAGGGTATGCCCTGTCTCGTGATATGCCGTAAGCTTTTTCTCCGGTTCGCTGACCAGATGGCTGCGACGTTCCGGTCCCATTACCACCCGCTCTGCCGCTTCGTTCATAGCCTTCATGTCAATCATGGGCGCATTCCGGCGGGCGGTCAGAAGCGCTGCTTCATTCACTAGATTCGCCAGGTCTGCCCCGGTAAATCCGGTAGTCTGTTTGGCAATCGTATTCATGTCTACATCCGGCGCCATGGGCTTGCCTTTGGCATGGACATGGAGGATTGCTTCCCGCCCACGCATATCAGGACGGTCAACTACGATCTGCCGGTCAAAACGGCCCGGACGCAGAAGCGCGTGGTCCAGGATATCCGGACGGTTGGTAGCCGCAATCATGATAATTCCTTCGTTGATGCCAAATCCGTCCATCTCCACCAGCAGCTGGTTCAGGGTCTGTTCCCTTTCGTCATGTCCGCCGCCCAGGCCTGCGCCACGTTGACGGCCCACTGCATCGATTTCATCGATAAACACGATGCATGGCGCATTTTTCTTTGCCTGATCAAACAGGTCGCGGACGCGGGAAGCACCTACGCCTACAAACATTTCCACAAAATCGGAACCGGAAATGGTAAAGAAAGGAACACCTGCTTCTCCGGCAACAGCCCGGGCCAGCAACGTCTTGCCGGTACCGGGGGGACCGTATAACAGGACTCCTTTGGGAATCTTTGCACCCAGGGCATTATAACGCTGGGGATGTTTTAAAAATTCCACAACCTCCTGAAGCTCCTGTTTTGCTTCATCCGCTCCGGCCACATCCTTAAACGTTATTTTATTTTTGCTCTCATCGTATCGTCTTGCATTGCTTTTGCCGAAATTCATCATCCGGCTTCCACCGCTGCTCTGGTTCATCAGCATAAACCAGAGACCCACCACAAGCACCATGGGCAGAAGCGTGCTAAGGACGGAGGCCCACCAGGGCGTTTGTGGAGGCAGTTCCGCCTTGATCTCCACATCCCGCGAGCGAAGTGTGGGAATCAGGGTCGCGTCGTTAGGTGCGACAGTAGTAAACACCTTTCCATCCTTTAACAGGCCGGTGATCCCGTTTTCCCTGTTGCACATGCTTGATAAAAGCCGTATATGAAATATCCGTTTTACTCGTGTTTCCCGCTGAATAATGATCCATGGCCCAGATAGCTGCCACAACTATCAGCAGATAAAAGGCTACGTTTTTAAAAAATTTAAACAAAAACGTTTCCTCCTTCCTTGTTTATTAATACCCTCACCCCGTTATGTACGGGCATATACAGAAGGCTTCAGTACCCCGATATACGGCAGGTTACGGTAATCGCCTGCATAATCAAGGCCGTATCCCACTACAAATTCGTCCGGAATAGTAAAGCCGACATAATCTGCTTCCATGCCGTTCATGCGGCGGTCTTCCTTATCACACATGGCTACCGTTTTGATGGAAGCCGGATTTTTCGTTTGCAACAGATTTTTAACCCTTGCAAAGGTCAGGCCCGTATCAATGATATCGTCAACCAGTAACACATGCAGGCCCGCAATATCGTCTTTTACATCAAGACGTACGGCCACGCTGCCGGATGTCGTCGTACTGTCACCATAAGAAGATGCCACCATAAACTCCATGCGGACCGGAATGGTCATGGCCCTGCTAAGGTCACAGGCGAAATATGCCGCTCCTTTCAGCAGGCAGATCATGATGACCTTTTTCCCTTCATACTCCTTGGATAACTGCTCTCCCAGCTCCTGCACACGCTTTTTGATCTGTTCTTCATTAATCAAAATATTTTTTATGTCTTCATGCATAAAGAACACCATCCTTATTTAATATTAATAAACAGCCATCCCTGTTTCCGGCTGTTCGTTTCTTCTTCCGGCAGCCAACGGGCATTGGCAATGTCCGGTATCCAGACGATTTCACTGCCCACGGCCGCAACTACCAGCCGGTCCCTGTTTTCCACAGGAACCTTGCATTCTATCAGATATTTTTTCAGGCTTTTATGACCCGTGCCTTTTAACGGATATATCCGGTCGCCGGGTTTCCTGTACCGGAATTCCAGACAGTTTCCCAGTTTTTCTAAACCGTTCAGCGGGTAAACCATCTGCGCACGGTATGTATATGCCGGCATCTCTTCCATTATGCTTAACAAGGCCGTCCTGCCATCCGGAAAGCGTACCTCCGTACAGTTCCGTCTTGCTTCATCAGATTCGGAAAGAATTTCCTCCCAACATATTACCTGAGACCATTCGTACTTATCCTGCAAATGTTGCCAATCTTCAGAAGAGAATAGTAATAGTTTATCATAAGAACACAATGCTTGCCAACTGCCAGGCAGTAAAATTTTTTTTCCACTGCTGTGATTTTCAACAAGCTGTTCCATGTCCCCGAGATTTGCGCCGGACAATTCCCTGTTACCGCCAGCCTGCTGCCAGAACTGCTGAAGGATGCGGAAACGCAGTGCAGGTGGAACCGTTTCCCATCCGTCAGTCCGTATGGCCCAGCCGCCCCTTTTTTCCGCAAGCAGCCGTTTCTTCAGTTCATTGGCAGCCGCTTCTTCCAGAAAAAACGAATCCTCCTGCAAATGCTCCGCCGTCCGGCATAGCACATCGGTGACGGCCGGGGAAAAATATTCCTTCAGCAACGGCATCACTAACTTACGAATGCGATTGCGGGCATAACGGATATCCTCATTTGTACTGTCCTTCCGCCATGTGATTCCCCTTTTATCGCAATAAGAACGCAGTTCTTCCGCGGAAAAAGGAAGAAGGGGCCGCAGTATCCGTCCCCTCCGGAAACGGATAGCTCCCAGTCCTCTTGTCCCCGATCCACGCAGAAGCCGCAACAGAAATGTTTCTGCCTGGTCGTCCTTCTGATGGGCCGTAAGGATAAAATCCGCCCCGGTTTCCACGGCGCACCTGTTAAGCGCCTGATACCTTAGCCGGCGGGCAGCATCTTCCATGGACAGTTTTTCCTTTTCCTTTAATTCAGGCACGCGGACCTGTTTGCAACAGAAAGGGATCTCCCTCTGTTTGCAAAAAGCTTCTACAAACCTTGCGTCTTCCAGACTCTCTTCACCGCGGATCCCATGCTCAACATGGCACACCGTAAAGTGAAATCCCGCCTGGTAAAGCCCATCTGCAAGAGCCAGGGAATCCGCACCGCCACTGACCGCTGCAACATATTTTTTTGTTTTATCCAATGTGCTTCCCAAAATCCGGGGAAGTTTTTCCAGTATTGTTTCCTTCATGGTTATCTATTATCCACGATTATCGCACAAAAAAAGGCACTCGTAACGAGTGCCTGTCTTTAACGCTCACGGCTCGCGCCACGACCTCCGCGTTTGCATTCCGTATTTCTGCGCAGATCCAGCAGCCTGTCGTCACTGTCTTTCATAAATTTGGATAATTTATCTTCAAATGACATAGGTCCTGCCGGACGTGCCGCCTTTTTTTCCGGCATGGCAGCAATTCTTGGCTTTACAGGCTTTACCGGAGCTTCCGGTTTTTCTTCCATCTGTTTCAAGGACAGACCGATTTTTCCCCGGGCATCAATAGACAATACTTTCGCCTTTACCTTCTGATGCTCTTTCAAGAAATCATGAACATCTTTTACGTAGGTACTGGCCACTTCTGAAATATGGATCAGCCCTACTTTCCCTTCGGGAAGCTGAAGAAATGCGCCAAAATTCGTAATACCGGTAACTTCACCTTCAACGACGGCTCCAACTTCGATTGCCATAAAACCAAAAATCCTCCTGCGCAATTAATAATAGTTAAGGATATACAGATCTACCTAAATATATAAATGAGTACTTTTTAATTTTACCATTTTAAAAGAAGCAGTGTCAATAATAATACTACCGCTTTTCATTATCTTTTTCGGAATTTTTCTTTTCTTCTTTTTTGTTTTCCCCACTCGTCTCCGCTTGCTGCGTTTCCTTGTCTTTTACTATGAATATGGGAACCTCATCCTTTTTCACATAATTATGGTCCTCCCGGGCCAGTTTCTCAATATATTTAGGGTCGTAAAGGCGCTTGCGTTCTGCCTCCAGGTCCGCCTGCACCTTCTGCAGTTCCTCCACCCGTTTCTGCGTGGCTTCCGTTTCTTTCTGGATCTGGTGTATCTTATATTCCTGGCGGCCCAAAATCGCTATAAAAATAATGACCAGTACGATCAGCACCCGGCGAAAATCCCTGGCCACACGGTTTTTCTTTTCATTATCGTGAACTGCCATGTCATCCACCTCCCGCAAAAGAACTTACGTACTTCATCCATTTCATATCAGTATAACAAAAAAACAGAAGACAGGCAACGCCCATCTTCTGTCTGACATATTCATTCTGTCTTTTTTGCCTCATCCCAGAATTCATCCAGTTCTTTCAGGGAATAATCCTTCCAGTCTTTCCCGGAACCTTCCACACGGTCCTCTACATGTTCAAACCGATTTGCGAAACGGTTATTGCACCGGTTCAGCGCTGTCTCGCTTTCTACACCCAGATGCCGGGCAAAATTTACCAGGGAAAAATACAGATCTCCCAGTTCTTTCTCCATTTCTTCCAAATTTTCCTGGGCCACTGCTTCGTTAAACTCTTTCCACTCTTCCAGCACTTTTTGCTTTACATCGTCCGCATCCTTCCAGTCGAAGCCAACTTTTGCCACCCGTTTCTGGATCTTATGGGCACGCAGAAGGGAAGGAAGTCCTTTGTATATACCGTCCAGCACCCGTTTCCGTTCCGGTTTTTCCTGCAGCTTGATAGCATCCCAGTTGGTCAGCACTTCATCGCTGTTTTTTACTTTAACGGTACCAAACACATGAGGATGCCGCTCAATCAGTTTATCTGTCACGACGTCGATTACATCCTGCAGGGTAAATAATCCTTTTTCTTCCGCCATCCGGGCATGGAAGACCACCTGCATCAGAATATCCCCCAGTTCCTCCGTCATGCCGTGGACATCCTGGTCATCTACTGCCTCCAGGAATTCATAGCATTCTTCAATCAGATTTGCCCGGATAGTGGAAAAATCCTGTTCCCGATCCCAGGGGCATCCCCCAGGCTCACGCAATACCTGCATCACATCCGCCAGGGGACGGATATCAAAATCTGTTTTGCGGGAAAGCAAAGGAAATTTTTTCCAGTGCCCGTTCTCATCCGCAACGACAGCTTCTGACAGAGATTCTTTCAAGATATCGGTTTTATCAACCCCGGCACCGGCAACCGCTGTGGGTCCCTGTTCTCCGTTTTCCTCATCGCCGTACTCCTGCAAAACGGAAAGCAGCACTTCCCGGGGCTGCCGGGGAATGAACACACTGGTAAGATGGTCGATGGACCGCTGCCTGTCAATTTCATAGAGGGGGATCTTCCTGCATTCTTCGTCCTCCATTCCCAGATTCCGGAGAAAATAAATTTCCAAATCGTCCGGCAACGCATCCATCAGGGACAGTTTCATATCGGAAGCCACCATCCGGTTATACACCTGGGTGACCATAATGGGATACCGGCCCGCATCTGCCAGGGCGCCGAAGTCCTGTGCGTCTATGATCCGCAGCCCATCAATGGGATCGATTCCCAGTGCCACATAGGCCAGGTCCAAAAAGCTCATGGCAGGCTTAACAGTCAGGGGAATTCCGGCCTGTTTCGCTTTTTCGCGCAGCAGTACCACTGTCCGCTCTGCTACAAGCGGGCTTCCGGGGACTCCATAGACCACATCTTTCTCCCGGGCCTGCTCAATGACAAAGGAAGCTATTTTATCATACACTTCTTCAAACGTCGCTTCCCTTTCGTAAAAGGTATCGCAGGAAACATAGGAAATACCCCTGCGCTTTAATTCAGCTACCGTAGGATGGATTTCCGTCCTCAAAATGACAAAATGAGTTTCCAGCAGTCCCAGTGTCTCCAGAGACAAATGCCCGGCTGCGCCAGGCCCCAGCCCGACGATCGTCAGGGAGCCTTTGCCCGTTTCCGCATCACGCTTTATCAAGCCGTCCGTTGTCATGATAATACCCTCCGTAAGCTTACGCCCCTGCCTGATGATGGCAGGTCATTCTTTACAAACAAAGACAATCTATAAAATCATTTTACCCCGGGCACAGATGTTCTCCGGCTTCACAGGGTCAAATCATTTTTCTTTGTCCGAACAGCGCCGGATAAATTTTCCGATCAGCGGGATTTGTCCGGCTTCTTCCCGGTTAATACAACCCAAAACCATGACCGCTGCCCCATAGACCAGTACAGAAACTGCCATACCGGCTGCCAGTCCCGCAACAATGCCGACGTTTCCTGTTACAAAAGCCGCTGTCATCTTTCCCGCAGCGCCCATACACCCGGATGCGGCAAGAATCTTCAGGCAGTCCTTTACCGGGAAAGATATCCCGTTCCGATACAGAAAAAATATATTTACAGCAGCTACGGCAGCAAAATTCAGATTGGAAGCCCAGGCCGCCCCCAGGATATGGAAAGACGCCATGGACGCAAGCTGCCACACAGCAAAAGCTTTCAATGCAACGCCGAACAGCATATTCCACATGGGAATCGAGGTTTTACCGATTCCCTGCAAAGCACCTGTGGTCACCTGGAAAATACCCAGAAATGCAATTGACGGAGCCAGGTTCGCAATCACTTCCGCAGCCTTCATAGTACCGTACAGCGTTCCGGAAATTGGCGCCGCCAGCGACCACATGCCCACAGAAGCAGGTACTACCACAAGCATGCAAATTTTAAAAGCAGAAGCCGTCTTTCGCAGGATATCTTCCGACCGATGCAGGGTAAAAGCTTCGGAGACAGCCGGAACCAGACTTGCCGCCAGTGACGTGGCGGGAATGATGGCCATCATCATAAGAGGCTGTGCCATTCCGGTCAGATAACCAAACAGTGTCGTAGCGGCTTCCACACCAAACCCGGCCCTGCCAAGGGCATTGGGCACCAGAAGCATATCAATGCTGCTGGTGACCGGTATCAGCAGATTGGCACAGGATACCGGAACAGCCAGTAAGAACAACCGTTTTGCAATCACCCTTATGCTGTCTTCCTCCGTAGCAATCTGCCTGTCAATTTTTTCCTTCCATTGTTTTCGCGCCCGGCCGTAAAACCAGGAAAGCACCAGCAACCCTGCCAGGCCCCCCGGTATGGCGCCGAAAGCCGCCCCGGCAGCAGCATATTCCAGACCGTAAGGCAACAGGAAATAAGCCAGGCCGATCATGGTCATAACACGGACCAGTTGTTCCAAAATCTGGGAAACCGCAGGAGCCGTCATCATCTGGTACCCCTGGAAATATCCCCGGAAGCTGGCCAGAATGCTGGAAAAGAACACCGCAGGCGTCAGCACCACCAGGGCATAATAAGCCCGGCTGTCCCGGATCCAGCCGCTGTTTACAAGGAGTCCGGCCGATCCGTACAGTATCAGCGAAAAGACAAGGCCAAAGGCAGCCATCAGCCCCAGCGTCACCTTAAAGACCCGGTGGGCCTGAGCATAATCATCCTTTGCCACTTTCTCCGCCACAATGATGGAAACGGCTACAGGCACTCCCGCCGAACAGATGGACAGCATCAGCAGATAAAAAGGATACGCCATCTGATACAGACCAATACCTTCCCCTCCCAACAAACGGGAAAGAAGGATGCGGTTCACAGAACCGATGACCTTCACCATCAGACCTGCGACAGTGAGGATCAGAGCTCCTCTCAGAAACTTATCCTTGCCCATTCTGAACTGCTCCCATCTCAACATGATCTGCAGACTTTGCCAGAGCCGTCTGCAGAGTTTTTCTACAATAATCTCTCGCTTTTAGCGTTTTTCTTTTAAAACGGTTCCTGCAAAACTATTTTATCAGCTTCACAAGATGCTTTTCAAGCCAGTCTAAAGGTTCGATCTCCAGGGAAGATGTCCGGAACATCAATACTGTTTCCTTTCCCGGAATCAACTTCATGTACCGGCTGTTCCGATCTACCATCTTCACCAGGGCATCCCCGTTCACATCCGAATGCTGCGCAAAAGCAATGCGAATCATTCCGGCCCGCACATTAATTCGAAGGATCTTCAGCTTACGGCAAAGAGCCCGCACCTTGGCAAGGCGCCATAACAGTTCCACTTCTTCCGGCGGCGTCCCGAAACGGTCGATGATCTCATCCATCAGATCCTCTTCCTCGCCCCAGGCCAGATCTACGAAACGCCGGTACAATTCCAGCTTATATCGTGGATTGGAGATATAGGAATCGGGTATATAGGCATTCAGCGGTATTTCCAAAATCGGATCCGGTTCCCGTTCCGTTGCCATGGAACCGCTCTGAAGGCGTTTGATCGTTTGCTCCAGCAGGTCGCAATAGGCGGCAAAGCCGATGCCTGCAATATAGCCGTGCTGCTGGGGTCCCAGCAGGTTCCCGGCTCCCCGTATCTCAAGATCCCGCATGGCGATTTTAAAGCCTGCACCCAGCTCCGTAAAATCACGGATGGCCTGCAGTCGTTTGGAAGCCACCTCACTGAGGGCCTTGTTCCGTTTATACATGAAGTACGCATAGGCAAGCCGGGAGGAACGTCCAACGCGGCCACGCATCTGATACAGCTGGGATAAGCCGAAATTCTCGGCACCGTCAATGATGATCGTGTTGGCCAGGGGGACATCCAGACCGTTTTCCACAATGGTTGTGCATAACAGAACGTCACAGCTGCCTTCATAGAAAGACATCATGGCATCTTCCAGCCGGTCTTCCGCCATCTGGCCATGCCCGACCCGTACGTTGATACCCGGTACCAGCTTCCGCAGCCGTTCCGCAATGGCCGGCAGCCCTGCCACCCGGTTATGGATATAATAGATCCGTCCGCCCCGGCGCAGTTCCCGCTCCAGGGCTTCCTTGATCATACCTTCGTTATATTCTGCCACATAAGTCTCTACCGGCAACCGGTCTTCCGGCGGCGATTCGATAAGACTCATGTCACGGCTGCTGACCAGGGCCATATGCAGCGTACGGGGAATCGGTGTGGCCGACAGGGCCAGCACGTCGATGCCCTGTTTCCACTGTTTGATCTTTTCCTTCTGGGCTACGCCAAACCGCTGCTCCTCGTCTATGATCAGCAGTCCAAGATCGTGGAACGTAACATCAGCCTGCAACAGCCGGTGTGTACCGATCACCATGTCGATATCCCCCTGCTCCAGCTTTTGCAGGTTCTTGGTAACTTCTTTGTTGGATACAAAACGGCTGATCATGGCGATCCGCACCCCGAAAGGTTCCAGCCGTTCCCGGCAGGTAAGCAGATGCTGCTGGGCCAGCACTGTTGTTGGCACCAGCAGGGCTACCTGTTTTCCGTCCATAATGGCCTTAAATGCCGCACGCAGGGCCACCTCAGTTTTCCCGTATCCCACATCCCCGCAGAGCAAACGGTCCATGGGGATGGGTTTTTCCATATCCGCTTTGATCTCTGCAATGGCTTTCATCTGGTCCGGTGTTTCCTCGAAGGGGAACCGTTCCTCAAACTCCCGTTGCAGATCCGTGTCCGGGGAATAGGCATACCCATTGGTAATTTTCCGCAGGGCATACAGGCGGATCAGTTCCTCCGCCAATTGGGTGATGGCGGTGGAAGCCTTTGTCTTCATCCGCTTCCACTCAGCGCCTCCCATTTTGGAAAGCTTGGGGGTGACGCCTTCGCTGCCAACATATTTATGCAGCAGGCCCACCTGGTCCACCGGCACAAACAGCCGGTCGCTGCCTGCATATTGCAACAGCAGGTAGTCCCGGTGCATACCGTCCACCAGCATGTTTTCCACGCCAATATAACGACCGATGCCATGGATATCATGCACCACGTAATCGCCGCCCTTTATATCCGTAAAATACTGGAGCTGGGCACCCTTATGCTTTGATTTAAAACGGCGGCGGCGCTGCAGGCCGTAAATATCATTTTCTGTCAGCAAAAGCCAGGATTCACTCCAGAACCGAAAGCCGCTGAACAGTTCACCAAATCCTATATTGACCTTACCCGTATCTTCCGGCCCGTCGGCCAGGCATACCGAGGGCACGCCCCTGAGATTAAGGCTTTCCGTAATGCCCCGGGCTTTCAGGGTCGTGCTCATCATGATGTAAGGCGTTATCCCCTCGTCCAAAAGATTCTGCAGATCCTCAATCAGGCGGTCAATGCTCCGGTTATAGGAAGTGACTTTCCGAACCGGGACCTGCCGGTGGGAGACATCCGGAAAAGCAACCGTATCCAGCGCCGCAACCGCCACAATAGTATCCTTTTCTTCTCTTGCCAGGATTTCATCCGGAGTCCATAAATCTTCCTTATATTCCTGTCCTTCTTTATACAGGCGGTCCAGCATCTCCTTAAACCGGGACGGCTCATCCATTACAAACAGGGTATCAGACGCCCCGTATTCCCGGAGGAACGCGTCAAAGGCTTCCTCAGACCGGGTCTTCAGGGGGACGATCTTTAGCGTTTCCGTGTTTTCCAGGGATCGTTTCGTATTAACGTCGAAAAGACGGATACCGTCAATGTCCGCATCAAACCATTCTATGCGGGCAGGATTCATGCTGTTCAGGGGAAACACGTCAATGATTCCGCCCCGGACAGAAAACTGGCCGATCGTATCTACTTCATCGGTCCGTTCATAGCCCATCTCTGCCAAACGTTCCATGAACATCCCCTGTTCCAACGTCTCACCCGCAGTAATTTGCAGGCTGCTCCGGGATAACCCGGACGGCCGGGCCTGCTTCTGCAGCAGCGCTTCCGCTGTAACAAACACGATGCCCGTCTCTTCCCCTGCAATCATGCGAAGAGCAGCTGCCCGCCCCGCCTGTATCTCCAGATTCCGGCTGTCTGCGGTTACCCGGGGCAGGTTTGTAGGATAAAATTCCTGCACAGGCACATCCGGATACAGATACGCCAGTGTCTGCCGGTATTCCCGGACTGCGTCACGGCCGGGGACCAGCAGTACCAGCGTACCGGCCGCAACAGCCTCCTTCAGGGCGCACAAATAGAGGGCTTTGATGGTTCCATCCAGCCCCGTAAGGACACATCCTTTTTTATTTTTGTACAACGCCGCCGTATCCTGTAACTCTTTAATGTCGGCAATGCGTTCCAATAAACGGTTTTTCATTTGGTTCGGTTTAATTTTCAATAATTACCGGCTATAACTCAAAAAGAGGTCAGGGCAAGGCCATGACCTCATACATATGGTATCACAAAAAAATATGAATTACAACGGTAAATCAGAACAGCTTCACAGAAAATTGTTCATCGCTGTCTTCCAGTTTGTGTACGGCATCCACAAACCGTACCGTACCGGTTTTATAGCGCATAGAAATGCTGTGGGTACGGACACCGCCGCCAAAATAACGAATCCCTTTCAGAAGGGTGCTGTCCGTAATGGCCGTAGCAGTAAACATACAATCGTCGCCCTTGACCATATCATCAATAGTCAGCACCTGGTTGATTTCTTTGATTCCCATTTTGTAGCAGCGCTGGATCTGTTCTTCGCTTTCCGGGCAGAGCCGGGCCTGCATATCGCCGCCCAAGCATTTCAGGGCCGCTGCCCCCAGTACGCCTTCCGGGGCGCCGCCCTTGCCGATATACATATGGACGCCGGTACCCTCAATGCCTGCATTTACAATGGGATTTACATCCCCGTCCGTAATCAGTTCAATGCGTGCACCGGTTTTCCGGATCCGCTCAATCAGATCCGCATGGCGGGGCCGGTCCATGACCACAACGGTAATATCGTCGATATCACGCTGCAACGCCTTCGCCACCCTGTGCAGGTTATCTTCCACCGGCGCATTGATATCGATACACCCCTTGGCCCGGGGACCTACCGCAATTTTTTCCATGTACATATCCGGCGCATGGAGCAGACAGCCCTTTGGCGCAATGGCAATGACAGCAATGGAGCCGGGCTGTCCTTTGGCAACCAGGTTCGTTCCTTCAACCGGATCCACCGCAATATCCACTTCATCTCCGCCGGCTCCAACCTTTTCCCCTATATACAGCATGGGGGCCTCGTCCAGTTCCCCTTCCCCGATGACCACCGTACCGGAAATGTTCACCGTATCAAACATTTTACGCATGGCGTCCACCGCCAGCCCGTCCGTCAGGTTCTTATCGCCTCTTCCCACACTGCGGGCCGCCGCAATAGCTGCCCATTCCGTCACACGTACAAATTCCAGAGAAAGTTCCCGCTTCATGCTGCTACCACCTTTCCTGCATTATTTTTTCAAAAATTGTTAATCTGCTTCCTTTAATTAATTATCCCATTTTTAACTGGAGGAAGCAAGTAAAAAAAGCAGACCGATTACACGATCTGCTTACTGTTTTTTATTTTCCATATTTCAGCGCCGCGGCGATAAAATCCCGGAACAGAGGATGGGCTTTGGTAGGACGGGACTTGAATTCCGGATGGAACTGGCAGCCAAGGAACCAGGGATGTTCGCTTTCCGGAAGTTCCACGATTTCCACCAGGCGGTCATCCGGAGAGATACCTCCCAGTACCAGTCCTTTTTCTGTCATGATATCCCGGTATTCATTGTTGAACTCATAACGGTGACGGTGACGTTCGTAAACCAGAGGCTGGCCGTATGCTTTTTCCGTCAGGGTGCCGGGATATACCTTGCAGGGGTACAGGCCCAGACGCATGGTACCGCCTTTATCCTCAATATCCACCTGATCCGGCATCAAATCGATAACAGCGGGTACATCGGGCTTAAACTCACTGCTGTTGGCATCCTGCAGGCCGCACACATTCCGGGCGAACTCGATAACAGCACACTGCATGCCCAGGCAGATACCAAAGAAGGGGATTTTATGCTCCCGGGCATAACGCACCGCGGAAATTTTCCCTTCAATGCCCCGGTCGCCGAAGCCGCCGGGAACCAGGATGCCATCCACACCTTCAAATACTTTATCCAGATCCGTGCCAGGTGCTTCGATATGCTCCGCGTTCACCCAGCGGATATCAATTTCCGTTTCATTATGTACAGCCGCATGCTTCAGGGATTCCGTAATGCTGATATACGCGTCCTGGAGCTCCACATATTTACCGGCCACCGCAATGGTCACCTTCCGGTCATAATGCTTCAGGATTCGGGCCACCATATCATGCCAGCCGGACATATCCTTCGGTTTCAGGGGCATATCCAGCTTCTGCAGCACGATGTCGTCCATGTGCTGTTCTTCCAGCAGCTGGGGCACTTCGTAAATGCTCTTCGCCGTCAGGTTCTGGATGACCGCTTCCTTATCCACGTCGCAGAACATAGCCAGTTTTGCAATCATGTCTTCCGACATGGGATGCTCACTGCGGCAGACTAAAATATCCGGCGTAATGCCTATGCTGCGCAGTTCCTTCACGCTGTGCTGGGTGGGCTTCGTCTTCAGCTCGCCTGCCGCACCGATATAGGGAACCAGCGTAACGTGGATGTACAGCACGTCGTTTTTGCCCACATCCTTTTTTACCTGACGGATGGCTTCCAAGAAAGGCAGGCTTTCAATATCGCCTACCGTGCCGCCGATCTCCGTAATGACGAAATCCGCGTTCTCGTTATTGCCAACCCGGAACACCCGGGATTTGATCTCATTGGTAATATGGGGAATGACCTGCACCGTGCCGCCCAGATAATCGCCCCGGCGCTCCTTGGTAATAACGGACTGGTAAATCTTGCCGGTGGTTACGTTAGAGCTCTTTGACAGGTTAATGTCGATAAAACGTTCGTAATGGCCCAGATCCAAATCCGTTTCCGCCCCGTCGTCCGTTACAAATACTTCCCCGTGCTGGTAAGGGCTCATGGTACCCGGATCGATGTTGATATACGGATCGAATTTCTGCACCGTGACCTTATAGCCCCTGCTCTTCAACAAACGCCCCAGGGAAGCCGCGGTAATCCCTTTACCCAAAGAAGAAACCACACCGCCCGTTACGAAAATATACTTGGTTGCCATTGCAATACCCATCCCTTCTGATCACTGATCCTGTCATTTTTACCGGCTGCATCCGTTTTCGCCTGCCCGCTGCAACATCTTTGAATGAATACGCCCACAGGCCTGCTTCACGGTTTCGTATCCCCTTCGGGGAACAATATATTTATACTCATTATAAAAATAAAACGAAGGAAACTCAAGCCCTAATTTACAGCCTTGCAAAATCTGCAAAATATTTTGCATTTCCCTTCAAACTGTTACATTTTTTCCGGCGCGGATACACCTAAAATAGACAATGCATGCCGCACTACATGGCCCACAGCCATAACCATGGCCAACCGGGCCTGCTGTAGTTCTTCGTTCACACCAAGGATGCGGCACTGGTTATAAGCGGAATGGAACAGTCCCGCCAGGTCGTACACATAATGGGCCACCTGCTGCACGGCCCGCTCTTTGGCGGCTGCAGACAGCATCTCCGGATACTCGCCTAATTTTTTGATCAGGTCGACCTCTACCGGCTCCGTCAGCAGACGGTAGTTGCCTTTTCCCTGTACGGTAATGCCGGCCTCGGCCACCTGCCGCATGATGCTGCAGATACGGGCGTGGGCATACTGCACATAAAACACCGGGTTGTCGTTGGATTTTTTCACCGCCAGATCCAGATCGAAGTCCAGCTGGCTGTCGATGGAACGCATCACAAAGAAGAAGCGGGCTGCATCCGTCCCTACTTCATCAATCAGTTCGTTCAGGGTCACGCTCTGGCCGGTCCGTTTGGACATCTTCACTTCCTGTCCGTCCCGGAGCAGGCGAACCATCTGCAGCACCAATATTTCCAGCTGTTCCGGCTTAAAGCCCATGCACTGCATGGCCGCCTTCATACGGGCAATATAGCCGTGGTGGTCTGCCCCCCACAGATTGATGACCCGGTCAAAGCCACGGTTGAATTTATTGGTATGATAGGCGATATCTGCAGCGAAATAGGTAGGAACGCCGTTGTCCCGGATCACCACCCGGTCCTTGTCGTCGCCGAATTCCGTAGACTTGAGCCACAGGGCTCCGTCCCGCTTTTCCATGTAGCCTTTTTCCAGCAGATACTCGCAGGCCTCATGGATCTTGTTCGCCTCATGCAGTGTCTTTTCGCTGAACCATACGTCAAAACGCACATTGAAACGTTCCAGGTCTTCCTTCAGGGCCGCCAGCTTTTCCTGATAGGCAATGGTCTTGAACTGTTCCAGCCGTTCATCCTCCTCCATCTTCAGGAACCGGTCGCCGTATTTATCAATAATTCGCTGGGCTGTATCAATGATATCATGACCGTGGTACCCGTCCTCCGGGAACTCACAGGTCTGTCCAAGTAACTCCAGATACCGGGCGTTGACGGAACGGGCCAGGTTGTTCATCTGGTTGCCGGCGTCATTGATATAATATTCCTGTTCCACGTCATAACCTGCCGCTTTCAGCAGGTTAGACAAGGCGCTGCCTACAGCGGCACCCCGGCCGTGGCCTACATGCAGGGGGCCCGTAGGATTAGCACTTACATATTCAATCTGTATTTTTTCATCCGAGGCTTTCGGCAGGTTACCGTAATTTTCCCCGGCCTCCACAATATGGGCCAGCATATCATACACCCAGTCCGGATCCAGATAGAAATTCAGGAAACCGGGCCCGGCGATCTCCATCCTCTTAACATAAGCACAGTCCAGATGATCTACAATATACTGTGCCAGCACCCGGGGGTTACACCGTAATGCCCGGGCAGACTGCATGGCAAAATTTGTGGCAAAGTCACCGAATTCCTTTTTCGGCGGCACTGTCAGCTGCACCTCCGGCAGCGTCCCTTCTTTTACCACACCGGCCGCAATAGCCTGTTGCGCTGTTTTTACGATTGCGTCACTTAAAATCGCTTTTATATCCACAGTTAGGTTCCTCCCTGTTTGATTTCTCTTTTAAGGAAACGCTGATTAAATGAGTTTGCGCGATTGCCGAGGGCAAGCGTGCGGACGAATTAATCAGCGGTTTCTTAACTATCTCAGATCCACCGTGATCGTCGTGGTGATCCGGTTCATATCCACAGCCCCATAGGCCAGATCGTAGTCCAGTTGGATCTTCCATCCGTAAGGCAGCCTTTTGATCCGTACCTTTTTCGTCTTCGTCTCCAGCGGGATCATCATATATGGCGTCCGGTAATCTCCTGTATACGTCCCTCCCTCTGT
>Ga0310695_10004771_pt1 | contig 24525 bp, 28 predicted proteins | sample RumenRJG_04DNA_FD_203882 | JGI IMG/M metagenome (GOLD analysis project Ga0310695, IMG submission 203882) | Bovine rumen microbial communities from Lethbridge, Alberta, Canada - RJG_04 (v2) (version 2) | ecosystem: Host-associated > Mammals > Digestive system > Stomach > Rumen | place: Canada...
TCTGTATCCTGGCGAGTGAGCCCATGAACCTGAGTACACCAATAATTATAATAATTCGGTTCCGGCTGTATCAGGGAATAGAAAGAGTCTACAATCTCTCCGTTTCTTACAATCACTACACCAACAGAGCAAACACTGGAACGCTCATTGTTGGCAGTCTCGAAATCTATAGCTGCAAAGTCTTTCATTTGTCATCCTTATATTTATTCCACATGTGTTCTGAGATCTCAGCAAGTTCATCGCGGAACCACTTTGGCGAAAGAACTTCGATATCGCTACCCATTGAGAGTATCTCCTGCCGAAAATCGAACGTAGGACGTAGCCTTACCTTGAAGATACTGTATTCATCATTGCGCTCAATCTCCTTTTGCGATTGATGGAGTATCAGGGAACGGAGGTAATTAGCCTGTCCTGCTGAGACTTTCAGCTTTACCGTCTCTACATCGTAATTCTGGTCTGCAATGATTCCAAAACAATCGTCGAAATAGTCCTCTGCTACGAAATCCTTGGGATAGTCAAATGTTTCGTCTGTGGGTTCAATACTTTGAGTACGATCAAGAGCATAAATCATTATCTTATCGTAATATGGGCTGCGGGCCACAAGATACCAACGCAGCTTGAATGCTTTCAGGCAATATGGTTCTACCGGGAAAGTATTGGCTTCATCACGCCAGAAGCTCTGATAGGTTATTTCAAGAACCGTATTCTTCTTCAACGCCTTGATGATGACTGGCAGGAACTGCTGCCCATCAATAATCTCTTCAAACAGTATCTTATCCTTGATACTTACGCTATCAAGCATCATGTTACTTACTGTCAGGGTGTTGAAGATCCAGCTGCGCATAGAACCGTTTCTCAGTTCGTCTGCATTCTGGATATAGTAACGGTAAAGTCCACCTTTCTCATTCTCAATGATGAGGCCGAACATTTCTTCAATAGCATCGCGCCATTTGTGGAAGGTCCTGATAGGTAAGGGCTTATTCTCACTCATGTCATTATCAAGCCAACGGCTGTTTATTTCTTCAAAAGAAATCTTCTTTGCCTTGTAGATTGTTTCTACCAACCAGACATACTTATTCAATAGATTCTTTGCCATAATAATTTTGTTTTTGACGCTACAAAGATATAAAAAACCCATGCAAAATCAAGGCATAGGTTTAAAAGAAAACACACTTTAACATTTTCCGCTACGTAAAATTGAGTATCGATATACAAATAAAGAAGGCAGTCATTTGACTGCCTTCTTTGTCTAGACGCCCAGACAGGATGTTGCTCCGAGGGCTGTGAGAATTGCTGTTGCGATGCTCGCTACGAGCTGCACGATCCACTTGAGGGTTTCCTTCTTCGTCATACGCTACCTCCTTCCCGTTACGTTTATCATTTATCATTTATCATTTATCATTTCCAAAGGATTTGATCAGTTGCCCGTCTCGAAACCACCGCTACCTACGTTGCTGCCGTTCTTGGTGAACACCTTAGTGGCTGCCTCGCTGCTTACGCCGTTCTTGATGGCGATAGCCTTCACGGTTGCGGTATCAGTCAGAGTGATTGCCGTATCATACAGTGTGCTCTGTGCGTTAGGTGCAGTGCCATCTGTGGTGTAGCGAATCTCTGCATCTTCAGGACCTGTGATAGTCACCTCTGTACTCTCATCAAATGGTGTTGTTCCATCAATGACAGGTGCCTCAACGGTCTCTGAGCTTGTCGAAGAGCCGTTACCCGAGCCGCCCTGCTCTGAACCAGAACCCTGCTCTGAACCTGATCCGTTCTCAGAGCCAGTGCCGTTCTGCTCCTCGTTCTCGTCCTCATTATCCTCCACAGTACCTGGATCGGTAGAAGTCACTCGCTTCACAATCTCTCCATTACGGTCGTAACACGTAATCTGGATAGCTGTGTTTGCCAGCTCGTCCTTCAGGTCCTGAGTAGGAACGAAGATGATACGTCGGGTCTTGATAAGGCTGGTCTTCACCTTGTTCACATCCTCCACTGACTTTGCTCGCAGACCGAAGCGCATGCTTCCCAGTCCAGGCAGTGCCACAGAGTGACCTTCGGTTGCCCACGCCTTGATTACCTCACCGGCTGCATCCCAGCATGCCTTCATCACGCCCTGACTCACTCCGCTTCGGAGAGCTGCCTCACGAATCACCTTCGCCTGATTGAGTGCGATGTACAGGTCGGGCTGCATCACGTAGCGATAAACGCCTTCGTCCTGTTTGTTGAACTTGATCTTCTTCTCAACTGCTTTTACTTTAAGTGCCATAATTTTTAAAATTTAAAAGATTAATAGATTGTTGTTAATTATTTTTACTTGTCGCTGATTTGACTCCGTTTTTGGCTTTCCCTAGGAAACACTGTCCCGCGCGCTAGGAAATTTTTGTCGCCTAGTTAGGCCGCAAATTTCATCATTTTTCATTGACAATGCAAAGGTACGAATTTTTCACACATATACCAAATTCTAAATCTTAAACTTTATGTTAAAACTTGTAAAAGCTAATTTCACTCCGTTTAGCGTTACAGTGTTACAGTGTTACAGTTAAATTTCTCCTTGTTATCAAATGCTAAAATAGTATCTTATATTATATATATATTTATATATATATTATATAAGGGAATCTTTTTGTACATACAAGTCTCCTATTTTCAACTGTAACACTGTAACACTGTAACGCATTTCTGTCTTTTCTTGCCTGGAATAGTTGACACTCATTCCTTGTAAAAGTTGACTATTTCCTGAAGTCGTTGACACTATTCTGAAAAGGTTGTCTTTGCTTCATCACAAAGTGTCTGACACCTTGTGAGCATAAAAAAATAAAAGCCACCCGAAGGTGACTTTAAAATGGAGCAGGGGCGGTGATGTCTTACTCCTAAGCGGTGTCAATATAGTCCTGCCCTCTCGGGATTCTGCCCGGATAGTCAGAATAATATTCCGACGCTGCAAAGATAATAACTTTTTTTTATGCTTCCAAATATTTCCCGTATTTTTTGGTGATTTGAATAAAAGGTTGTATCTTTGCAGACAATTTAGGCATAATTCTTTCTAGTCTGTGAAGATATGAGAGATTATCCTCCTTTAATTTTTATGAACTCATGATGAGTTCAGTTATTCATAAAGCGCGTTCCTCACCAGCTGTTGAAAGCCCGTGGGGAATTTTTTTTCGTTAAATTTTTGGCAATATGAAAAATATTCGCAGCTTTGCAATTACTGTAAATGTTATAAGTCATCTATCGCATCACCTTGGATTGCCATAGTATTAACATTATCAACGTATATCAGAGAGACATAACATATCAGATTTTCAACTTGGGTTATCTGCAAAACTATTTGCCCCTTCTTATTTGCAAAGACTGTCTTGAAGTTGCTTCGTCCCATCTTGACCTCATAAATCTTAGAGTTGTCATCGTCCGCACTATATGGGTGCTGAAATTCCTCGCTCTCTTGATATGGTTCGCCGTATTTTGTAGTGAGCATCGTCTTCAGATTTGAATAGTTGGAGTACAGAATCTGCCAGGAATTAGTTTCTTGGAAGATAACCCCCACACCATAAACAAGGTCTTTATGTTCATCGTACGATGTTACTATTTTGCAATCAGCATATCCTGCAAAAGTACCCAGAAGGAATCTTGGCTCTGTAGGATCTTGAGTAAAGCCCTTTTGCTTCAATTTGGAAGTGAATGACCTATAAGTTCCATCAATAGGAACTCCTTTAAATGATAGATGCAACGAGTCTGCCTGTGCAAATGATGTCAGCGCCATAAGCGAGACTATCAGTGAAATTAGAATCTTTTTCATATATTCAATATTTGGTTTATGCAAGTATGTCCGATCAGAGCTAGTAAAGGTGAATGATGCAGATATCGAGCATTATTTCTTTGTCATCATCGGATTGCGAGGACAAAATTATGCAAATTATCCGATATTAAGGCAAGAAATAGAAAAAAATAGTAAACAGGTGGGAAAAATCGTGAAATACGATGATGTATCTTTGGAAATTGTCCTATTAAAGCAGAAGTTCATGAAGCGGATCGTGGGGATATATCTTTTTTCTTTTTGAAAAGAAACGGGATGTTTACATTTAAATCCATATTTATCTCAAAGCATAGGATATCTCGCTTTTCGTGCATTCATATCTATGCCTAAACTCTTAAAAGATATTAAAATTTCGAGGGGTGCACCGAGTTTTGAAACACCCCTCATTATATATTTGCAGCCGATAACTGATTGTTGAACTAAAATTATTAAGTTATGGCTGGATTATTTTTGATGTTTATTATGGCTATCGCCCTTGGCGAGATGCTGGGTGGTACACTTAAGAATCAGGAAGATGTCGAAGAATCAGATTGTCCTACTGTTATTATTTTCACCCCTGACGATGATGCTCATGAGTGGGATGATGTTTCAAAAAAGTAATTTTGTGGAGTTTTTTTTGGTAATTCGAAATAAAACACTACCTTTGCAGTATCAATAATAAGAACGATATGAAAGACTTAAGACAATTTATCGGTATATATCCAGTTTCAAAGACCTTGCGCTTTGAGCTGAGACCTGTAGGTAAGACACAGGAATGGTTAGAAAAGAATAAAGTGCTGGAGAGCGACGAGCAAAAAGCAGAGGACTATCCTAAAGTGAAAGCACTCATAGACGACTATCATAAGGTCTGTATTCGAGAATCGCTGAAAGGTATTCATCTCGACTGGTACCCCCTTAAAGACGCTATTGAGACAAATCGAAAGAATAACAGCGACGATACAAAGAAGGTTCTGGAAAAAGAACAGGAGATAATGAGGAAACAGATTGCAGCTGCGCTAAAGGATTTCCGCCATTTCAAGGAACTTACAGCCCCAACACCTCAGAAACTCATAGATAATATATTTCCTGAGATTTACGATGATGAAGCCTTGAAATCTTTCAATAGATTCTCTATCTATTTCCGTGGGTTCCAAGAAAACAGAAATAATATCTATAGTTCCGATGCCATTAGTGCAGGTGTTCCATATAGACTTGTACATGACAATTTTCCTAAGTTCTTGGCCGATATAGAGGTCTATGAAAACATTAAGGCATTATGCCCAGAAGTAATAGATCAGGTTTCAGTTGAACTGCAGCCGATTCTCGAGGGTGTGATGATAGACGATATCTTCAAGATAGATTTCTTTAATGCTCTTATGACGCAATACGGCATAGACTTCTTTAACCAAGTATTAGGTGGTGTATCTGAAGGTGGAAAACAAAAATATCGTGGAATCAACGAATTCTCAAACCTCTATCGCCAGCAGCATCCTGAACTTAGTAATAAGAAAAAGGCATTAACGATGATTCCGCTTTACAAGCAGATCCTGTCAGATCGCGAGACGTTATCATACATCCCTCAGCAGATAGAGTCTGAGCAACAATTGACAGAGTCTATCAATCAGTTCTATTCGTTTATTACCAACTATGAAAAGAATGGAAAGACAGTTAACATCCTAAGAGAGTTGGCTCTTCTGATTGGCAATATCTGCAAATATAATCCTGATGGCATTTTCCTTTCCTCCAAAAATATAATGGATGTTTCTCAAAAGGTATTTGGGCATTGGAGAATCATCAATGACAAATTGCAAGAATTGGCTATCGGGAAGTTTGGAAACATCGATGTGGCAAAGAACAAAAAGAAAATAGATAGTTATCTTGCTAAAGATGCATTTAGCCTTTCAGAGCTTCCATTTGACGACGAGCACAAACTCTCTGACTATTTCGCAGATCTGTCTCAATCCGTTAATAATATTCATAGTTATTGGATGCAATACAAGGAATGGTGCAAAGGTAATGGTAAACAACTATTCCTGAATAATCCTGATGGCACTGAGATTATCAAGAACCTGCTTGACTCGATGATGGACGTTCTGCACAAGGTTTCTGTATTGCTTGTTCCAGAGGAATATGATGTCGACAAGGATTTCTATAATGAGTTCATCCCATTATACGCAGAGTTTAGTAATGTTATATTTTTATATAATAAGGTGCGTAATTTCCTAACCAAGAAACCCTCAGACATAAAGAAGTTCAAACTAAACTTTGGAGTCCCATCACTTGGTGATGGATGGGATTTGAATAGGGAAAAGAATAATAAGGGCATCATTCTGTTTAAAGATGGATTTTCGTATCTGGGAATCATGAATGCCCAAAATTTGCCTAATATAACAGGTAGCGACCATCATGATGAAAAGTCCTACTCAAAGATGATTTACAAGTTCTTGCCTGGTCCTAATAAAATGCTGCCAAAGGTGTTCTTTTCGAAGAAAGGTCTTGAAACATTCTCACCATCCAAACAGATTCTCGACATTTATGAAAGTGGCTCGTTTAAAAAAGGATCACCACAATTCAGTCTTGTCAATCTTCATACACTGATAGATTTTTACAAGGATGCTATCAGCAAACATGAGGATTGGAGCAAGTTTGGATTCAAGTTCTCTCCCACATCATCCTATGATGACATAAGTTCGTTCTTCAATGAAATATCGAAGCAGTCGTATGTGATACGTTTCACCAATATTTCAGAACAGCAATTGAACGAATGGATTGATAACGGGCAGTTGTATCTCTTTAAGTTATACAATAAAGACTATGCGGAAGGTGCTCATGGGAGAAAGAACCTGCACACGCTGTATTGGGAGAATCTTTTCTCTCCAGAAAACCTCAAAGACCTTGTGCTTAAGCTAAATGGTCAGGCAGAGTTGTTCTATCGCCCACAAAGCATCAAAACGCCAGTCACCCATAAGATGGGCAGCAAGATGCTGAATAAAAGAGATAAGAGTGGAATGCCTATTCCAGAGTCTATCTACCGCAGTCTCTATCAGTATTTCAATGGCAGAAAACAAGAATCGGAGCTGACGGATGCAGAAAAAGCCTACATCAGTCAAGTGGTGGTGAAGGATGTAACGCATGAGATTACGAAAGATCGTAGATACACCAAGTCAGAGTTCTTTTTCCATGTGCCCATCACGTTCAACCTCAATGCGGACGGTAATGATTTTATTAATGAGAAGGTACAGGAATATATCAAAGGAAATCCTGATGTTAACATCATTGGAATTGACAGAGGTGAGCGTCACTTGATATATCTGACACTTATCAACCAAAAAGGCGAGATTCTGAAGCAGAAGACCTTCAATATGGTTGGTGATTACAATTATCAGGCTAAGCTCGTGCAAAGAGAGCAGGAACGTGACGAAGCCCGTAAGAGTTGGAAGAGCGTAGGAAAGATTAAGGATCTGAAAGAGGGCTTCCTCTCTGCTGTTATTCATGAAATAGCCAAGATGATGATAGAGAACAACGCCATTGTTGTGCTCGAAGATCTCAACTTCGGCTTTAAGCGTGGACGTTTCAAGGTAGAGCGTCAGGTATATCAGAAGTTCGAGAAGATGCTGATAGACAAACTCAACTACCTGTCGTTCAAAGACTGTAAGGCTGATGAAGAAGGTGGCATTTTGCGAGGTTATCAACTGGCCCAACAGTTTACGAGTTTCCAGCGACTGGGCAAGCAAAGCGGGTTTCTGTTCTATATCCCTGCTGCCTATACGTCGAAGATAGACCCTGTGACAGGCTTCGTCAATCATTTCAACTTCAACGACATCACTAATGCTGAGAAGCGTAAGGACTTCTTTATGAAGATGGAGCGTATTGAGATGAAGAACGGAGACATAGAGTTTGAATTCGACTATCGTAAGTTCAAGACCTATCAGACGGATTTCCAGAATGTGTGGACAGTCAGCACCTATGGCAAGCGAGTCGTTATACATATGGATGATAAAGGCTATAAGAAAATGGTTGATTTCTATCCCACACAGGAAATCATCCAAGCATTTGAAAAGAAAGGTATATCAATAGAGGAAGGTACTGATATAAAGTCTCTTTTAGTAACTGTTGAGGCGAATCCGACCAATGCCTCTTTCTATAGTACCCTTTTCTATGCTTTCCAAAAGACTCTGCAGATGCGTAATAGCAATGCTGCTACGGAGGAAGATTATATTCTGTCGCCAGTCGCTGCCAATGGAGAGTATTTCAGTAGTATAGATGAGGCCAACAAAGGTCGCGATGCCAACGGCAATTGGGTTTCAAAACTGCCCGTTGATGCTGATGCAAATGGTGCATACCATATTGCGCTAAAAGGACTCTACTTGATTATGAACCCTCAAACGAAGAAGATAGAAAACGAAAAATGGCTCCAGTTTATGGTCGAAAAGCCATATAAAGTGTAAAATCTCTCGCAATTATTTGGCTAAGTCATTAATAATCACTAAATTTGCAGGCACATGGTGTTAGACCATATAAAATTTCTACTATTGTAGATTCGGAGTCTCTAAAATGTTGCGGAGGTAGCGGTGTTAGACCATATAAAATTTCTACTATTGTAGATCGGACGTGGTGATATCAACGAGCTGATAAAGGTGTTAGACCATATAAAATTTCTACTATTGTAGATAGGGCGCGAGCGATACGAGCTGTGGTAGCAGGTGTTAGACCATATAAAATTTCTACTATTGTAGATCCGCCCTTCTTTAATGAGGCTTTCAGGCCTGGTGTTAGACCATATAAAATTTCTACTATTGTAGATTGGAGTAGTTCTTTGCCATAATTTCTCTTTTGTGTTAGACCATATATAATTTCTACTATTGTAGATATCACTCGGCAGATGTTCTACACAGCCGTGGGTAGACGATATTTAATTACTATTATTGTGTTACGGCTTCTTCGCGATGGACAAGAAAAACAAATGAAATACAAATAAATATGGAAACTAACGCTATAAGTTGCAATTTGTAAATATTGAATCAATGAATCATTGAAGTATAAATGCTAAGCGAAATAGACAAACAGAAAAATGAAAGATTTAGTTTATGTAGATGGTAATATTGTAGCAAAATCTGGTCGCCATTTGGCTAAAGAATGGATTGCCCCTGCTCCTGAAGAATATAAGAAAAATGCCGTAAATATTATTGAAGGAGATTTGAATTTGGATGATAACAATCAATTCTGGTCCTATTTTAGTTATGCTGCTAAGAGTGGAATTACCAGCTATAATAGTGGTGGTATTGAAATAATTCCAAGTCCACATAATATTAGAGACTTGTTTGATAATGATATAAATAAAATAAGGGATCTTTTGAATCTTCAAGTTCCAGAGCATTTGGTTTCAGAATTGAACAGACACTTGTATGTAGGAATAATAAGTGATTTAGAGTTATTCCTAACAGAGATGTTGTCATGCCTTGTTTTAGGGAATGAAGGGTTTTATCATAGTTTTGTCGAAAAGACAGATTGTTATATTTCTCTTCATGAGAGTAAAGAGGAATTGTATAATAATCCTCTGAAAATATTCAGGTACATACACAAAAACATTAATTATCATCGACTGAAGAATGTAGGAGAATTGTACGCATCTGTTTTTAATATAGATTTTCCCAGCGATGATAGATTGCAACAGATGATAATTAATAGACATGATTTAGCTCATCGTGGTGGGTATACCTTAAAAGAACATTATATTGTTCATATCGATATAACAAAAACGATGGTATGTGAATTAATAAAGGCATGCGAAATGTTTATCGATGAATTGATGGCGGCATTGCAGGAATCTATAACAAAATGGGGCGACATAATACCCAGTAACGAATATAAAATATAAAAACCTATGGCAACATTATTCGAATATAAGTGTAAGTGCTGTGGATATACAGTATCTGCTAATCCCAAGGGCCATGATATGATTATGTCTGGTGAATTGTATAGCTATCTTTGTGAGGATTGTAAGGAGATTGTTGATGTATGCTATCCTTATGGAGAGAACTCTAAAAAGTTAGCTTGTCCGAAATGTGGCAATGAGAATGTCCAAAAGTGGAACCCCCAAAAAGGGAAATGCCCAAAGTGTGGGGGAAATATGGAAAAAACAGGAACGGTAATAATGGTGGATTGAATTTCATCTATGAACTCCACATAAAAATTCGACAACATGCAATAAATTTTTCACTTTAGAATCTTGTATATTCCATTTATTTTTTATATATTTGCAACCAGATTATTAATTACTAGTTATAAAAGGGATGAAAAAAGTATTAGGTTGGTTATGTGCAATTCTTGTTTGCATGTTACTTTTGTTTTGTGCGTGGAATCGTAACAAAGAGATAGATAATGATATTAACGAAGTTCAATCAGGCACCACAGTGGATGAGACAGAGGCTAGTGTTATATCTGAATGTTACTTAAAAAGTTTTATGAAATTTCCAGATGATGTAGAATTTGACAAATCCTCGAGAAAAGTTATTTCTGAACCCGAAAGCGTTTTTAAAGTAACAGGGCATATGAAGGCAAATAACACTTTTGGACAAGCAATCCCATATATTTACAATATTAGAATTAAATATAATGGCGGTAACTGGAGTGATTTCAGAGGTGGCAGACCTGTAAACTGGACATTTATTGGAGGTAATATATATAATGAAGCAACACAAGAAATTACAGAATTTGATTCACAAGAATGATAACTATATGAAGAAGGTCTTATATTTTATACTCTTGATTACATTATTTACGAGTTGTAGTCGTAAAAACGGCATATATTCCGTAGAATCAGGATGGGATATCGTATATAATATTTATGAGTATAAATATCGCTGTGAGTCTGATGGATTCTATCTCTATACGAATGATAGTGAAAAGAAGCTCTATACGGCAGATTTTTACCATAAATTACCAAGTAAAGAAGGGAGATTTCAGACATCAGATGATGACTTACCCATAGGTCTCCGTTTTATATGTACGGACGAAAAGGGACAATATGTGTATCGAGCTGATTATTCAGCATTTGATCATCGTTTCTACAAAATTCAGATGGTATCTTTCAACATCAATGATAGCGTAGGCTTTTGTGCTATGTCAGATGAAGTAAAACAACAGTTGGAAATCATACAGAATTATATCAGAAGGAACTAGTGTTATGACCCATCAAAAGAAGAAGATAGAAACGAAAAATGGCTCCAGTTTATGGTCGAAAAGCCGTATAAGGAGTAAAGCCTCTCGTAATTATTTGGCTAAGTCATTAATAATCACTAATTTTGCAAGCACATGGTGTTAGACCATATAAAATTTCTACTATTGTAGATTTGTTGTTCTGAGGATTAAAATTCGAACAATGTGTTAGGTCATATAAAATTTCTACTAATGTAGATATCACTCGGCAGATGTTCTAAACAGCCGTAGGTGTTAGTCAAAATTTGATTTCTATTATTGTGTTACTTTTTATTTTTCCCTATGGTTAGTGGTACACTTTTCGATTATTACGGGTGGTACATTTTTCTGTTAAAATCTACATTAAGGTAAAAATATGATAAGAATTCAATATCAAAGTTTGCATATGCATAATGATATATGAGGATAATTAAAAAAATTGGTAATGAAGCTTTGTGGAACAGAGAGAAATCGCTTTTTCTTTGTTCAAAGCATGCACCATATTCTAAATACGACAAGATATTTGGTTGGGTGGATTCTCTTACTGTTGACGATTGTGTTATCTGCTTTAATTCATCAGAGTTAGAAGATGAAGTGATGAGGGCTTTGCTTGTTAATCAGGTTCCTACGATACTTGTTGTGATGAATCGTTTTACAGATAAGTACAATGTACAGATAGATAAGGCTTTGGAAGAAGAGCGAATGCTGATTATTGTACTTCAACGTGATGAACCTCGTGGGGCAGGTCAGACACCAAGGCTGAGAAATCAGTTCATAATGCAAATGGCTGAACACATTGTCTGCGGATATGTCAACACGAATGGTACCATATTCTCAATCTTGTCAGGTGTCAAAGATGTACTTTATTTGGAGCAGGAAAAGATCATGCTAGCTTCAGAACCCTCGGAGCCTCCTTCTCATCAACGCTGGAAAGTATGGGAGGACAAGATCCTTTTACGAATGTTTTATGAAGACATGGGCCTTCACGCTATCAAGAAGCGACTCTGCAGGACATATATTTCTGTGAGGACACGAATCAGAGCCATCACACTGCCAGAAGAAGTATTGAAGGGACGAGAATTTGAGGACTTTGTATTAGAACTTTTTGACTTAAATGAGACAAAAACCTATTCTTTATTAGAGTGGCGAAGTGACAAATCTTCAGGAGAGATTAGACCTGTAAGCAATACTTATCCTGACTTTGTTTTGGAATATAAAGAAGGGAGACGGAAAAAGAAGTTCGCTATTGAATGTAAATGGCGAGCAAGCATACAAAAACGATTTACTCAGCCCTTGTTTGAGCCAGAGCAAATAACTCGTTATCAAGAATATGCAATAGAAAAAGCCCAGAACGTTTACATCATATTAGGTGTTGGAGGTGAGCCTTCTATGCCAGAGGAACTCTATCTGATTCCTATTAATACTATTTCTCAAATACAATCTAGGCCTTCACAGCTCAAGCAATTTCAAAGAGAGGTAATTGATAAGTGGTTCTCAATAGATGAGTTTAAAGAGAGCGTTCCCTAAAAGGTGTCACACGACAGACAACCTTTGCGTCACACCGTGCCTGGTCTTTTGTGACGCTATTTTATAACGTAGAACTCTGATTGGATGGTATACTTTTCGATTATTATGGTGGTATACTTTTCAATTACTATTTACAGTAAAATAAAGAATATATTTTTTGGATAATCCTAAAAAAATGATTATCTTTGCATCGAATTAGTATTATTCACATTAGATGTGGCTGGCACCACAATAAATATTGGCTATTGCATTATGAAAAAAACAAGAGTAACTTTTCTCGGTGAGAAAAGAGTGTTGGTGGAAACAACAAGTGGAAAGAATTACAATGTTCTTTTCAATTCTAACTACAATTATCAGTTAGAAGAACGAGGCTTTTTAAAGTTCACAGATTTCTTAGGTGCATTGTTCGACAAGTTTTATCAGGGTGATGATAATGTCATTATGGGGCCCATATGTCAGAAATTAGTTCAAGAAAATCTTGAAATGATATCTGGTTACAATGAAGACCATGATGTAGAACGAAGGCGTATTGGAGAAAGAATTAGGCAGCTAAGAATGCAAAAGGGGATTAATGTTGAAACGTTGGCTCAGCGAGCCGGTATTAGCACGGCTAATTTGTACAGAATTGAGGATGGAAGATATTCTATTAAGTATGATGTGCTCGCTAGTATCGCAGCTGCTCTTGGCATGAAAATCGACTTCGTTGAAAAGTAAAACAATTGAAAGTGGCGACAACACTTTAGAAATTCGGTGTCATTATTATGAATACAAACAATAAATTTCCTTTGGAAGTAAAGGAGTGTGAATACAAAGGTGAGCATTATTCTGCTCGAGATGATGACGAGGATTGTATGATAACGGACTCGTTGACACCATTAGCTGCTCAATATCATTGGACTACTCCAACAGAATTTCCATGTTGCCCAAATGTTATTAATGATGAAGGTTTGCTTATATATAAAGAAAATTTAAAAGAAGGAAGAGTCTTTACATCAAATAAATATGATACATATTATGTTGTTGATAAAGGAAAGTGGACGGATGGTGATGAATTGATAATACTTGCTACAAATAAAGATAATACATTTCTATCATGGTCTATTGTGTCGGTCAAAATAAGAAAAGGCAAATATGTACATACTAGTATAAAAAGAACATTGGGCAAAGATCTGTCTACTAAATTCTTTAAGGCACTAATTGGTGAAGGAACATTGTCTAGTGACGAGTTAAATACGATTGATTGTCTATAATCTAAAGATGTTACTTTATGGGCGCAATGTTGCACGGGCAACTTTGTGCCCATAATATTAATAATAGGTGTATAGTGACGCGGGGAAAATGTATTTTTTCCACAAAATATTTGGAGGTTTCGAAAATAATGTATATCTTTGCACCATTGGAAATGTAACTTTTAAATTTTTAGATTATGAACAACATTACAACATCAAAAAGAGAGATCGTTATGTACCAGGCGGATGATGCCATTCGTTTAGAGAATGTAGACATTGAAAGCCTAATCCGCACTATCAGAGGTCAAAAAGTAATGGTTGATTTCGACCTCGCCAGCTCTATGGAGTTCAAAACAAACGCCTTAACGAACAGGTGAAACGTAACATCAAACGTTTTCCTGATGACTTTATGTTTCAACTCAGCCAAGACGAATGGACTATTTTGCGGTCGCAATTTGCGACCACAAAAGACATTTCGAAGATAAGAACTCTTCCATATGCGTTTACACGAGAAGGTATAGGAATGCTGAGCAGTGTATTAGGCTCTGACACGGCAGTTGAAATGAATATCCGCATCATGCGAGTATTTACTGCTGCTCATAAGATAATGGAAAGCAACACTATTCTGTTTCAAAAAGTCCTTCATATAGAACAACATCAGTTGGAAACGGATGAGAAGATAGAGCATATTCTTACAAAGATGGAAGAGAACTCGCCCAAACTGCTACCTGAACAGATCTTCCAGACGGGATGCGTATGGGATGCATGGACGTATGTTTCGGACTTGATTAGAAGTGCAAAGGAGAGGATTATTCTGATAGACAACTTTGTAGATGACCGCGTTCTGTCTCTTTTTGATAAGCGCGCTGATGGTGTGTCGGCAACAATACATAGCCGCTATTACGAGCAGTTCCAAGTAGACTTGAAGAAACATCACGAGCAATACCCAGCTATCGATTTCGTTCAATTGCCTCGCAAAAATCACGACAGATTCTTAGTCATCGATGATAAGGTTTATTTTATGGGGGCAAGTTTGAAAGATATGGGCGCTGGCCTTTGTGCGATTACTGAGATGCAGGCATCACCGGAAACAATACTTGAATTGTTGAAGTGATGATACCAAACCAGCTGAGATAAATGAGTGTATTGAATAAAAACAGATATGATTATGAAGTGGAAATTGAAAATTATAAAGACGATTTCAACCCCTATAGAGGTTGAGGCAGATGATTTTATATCGGCATTAAGCAAGGCTTATGCAATTATTCCTGAGATTGATACTGATCATGGACAAGTTGGGTATGCTGTAGATACTACTCCATCAAAATCTCTAATCAAATGGTCTGATGAGTTAGAAACATAATATCAGACACGATAAATGTCCAGTCCCATTGATTTCTTAAGCTGACCCCATTTTTGTTATTTGTTGCTTTTTCCAAAATTATATACAGAAAACTTGTGGGTACCGAAGATTTAGATTATCTTTGCATCCGAAATTGTGCTCGCATAGTTCTATGTAGAGGCTTAGGCCCTTATGTAATATATAAATAAGGAATAAGAACAATGACAAAGAAAGAAATACAGGAAATTTTGAAGATGCTGAGGGAAGACGGATGGGACCCCAAGCTGTGCGATACGAAAGTACCTTTTTACGATGCTGTCGTTCCCTGTGGTAAACCAGAGGATATCGAGGAGAACTATCCCGACTTTATCATGCTGCCAAAAGATATGTTGTCGATGCACCCAGAGATTACGCTCACAGTGCACGGGGATTCGATGAAGGATGTTGACCTGCTACCGGGCGACGTAGTGAAAGTGGTATGCGAAGTGCAGCCCCATGACGGTCAAATCGTGATGGCCTACGTTGACGGAGGATCAACCATCAAGACATACTTCGAAGACAGAAACGGGCAACCTTGGCTGCTGCCTCAGAACAGTAAATTCAAAGCCATATCGCTTATGGATAAAGAGGATGCCTGGATTATCGGTTGTGTAACTGAGATTATCAGGAAAGCCCCTCGTACGAGCTACAGGGACTGTCAGAAGATTGTAGATGCGGCTATAGCTGAGAGTGCTGAAGCAAAGGAGATACCGCAGCAGCTGATATCACAGATGATCAGAGAGGCAGCCAAGAAGATAAAGATAGCCAGAATGTGGTTCCCCGTATATCGTGGTATGGTGGACACCTTAGTAGAAGAACTTGGAGACTATGACGGATTCTGTAATCGTATCAGAGAGGAAGTGCCCGACCATCAGCATCTGCCTTCGAGCGTGGAAATGTCGAGATTGGCAGTGGGCAGCTTTACGAAAGCAGTAAGACTATGGATTGAACTGAATGCTCCCGTTAAAGGTAAGCGCTTTAAGGAATATAAGGCTCTGGGTGAATGGGTAATCAGAGTGCTTAAAGGAGAAGAACAGTTGCAATAAACACTAGTAAAAACTCTCAAAAAACTCTCAGAAACTCTCAAAAACTCTCACGAAAAACACGAAAAGAGCCGAAATCAGGCAAAACTCTACATAAAACTCTCAGAAACTACGCAGCGACGGGAAATTACTTCCGCCGCTGTTTTTTTGTGCCTAATTTTGCAATGTCGATAGACGAAAATGATTTTTGGCTTGCTGTTACAAATTGGGATAAAATATGAGGGCTATGTGAATGAAGTTTAATTCATATTCTAAATCATGTTAAATATTCAGGTTTTAAGGATGGAGAAAGTTGTCTACGTATGTGCATAAATTTGTGGACTAATTTTGTAAAAGTTTACAATCCGATGCATATATCTTCAAAAACATATTGATATTGTTAGTGAAGTGTTGACACAATGTCTCAATCTTGTGATTTTATTATGCAAATTGTCAGTCCGTCCATATTATTTGAAGGACATACCTTTGAAAACGAAATCAGAAGTTGATGGGACTCAATAAACTCCCTGAAACACTGATTCCCTGAGTATAAATATTAATAATTAAATTTTCAAAATTATGAAAAAGAAGAATTTTAAAAAGACCAACCGTGTTGGCAAAGAGAGAAAGTTGAATCAGAATGTTCTTGATCTTCTTGAGAGAGGTAATGACTTTGGTCAGACCTTAATCGGAATCATGGCACAGTTTGCCTACGACTGGAAGCGTATGGGCATAGCTGCTATCGGCTTGGCTAAGGCCGTTGCAGCCCTGAAGACAATAGCTCGTGATGCAGGAGTAGAAATTGAAGGCATCTTCAATAGTGAGCTTGCTTACTTTGAAGAGGAATTTTCTCTTGATGATTTTGATCTGACTGATACTGACAAGAAGTAAAGAGTATTAATCCGAGGTTTGTGAGGTCCCAGGGAAAAGTTGCAACGCCTATCACATATCTCACAAAGCATCGGAACAATGGAGAATTTACATAAGGAATACATCTATCTAGACGGGATGTGGCTGAAGGAAGAGCAGCTTCTTAAAATGGCAAGTAATGCGGGAAGCTGGAACGTGGCTGAGCACTATCTGTGCGCATATCTTACTAATGCATTAATAAACGGCAATACTGAGGCTATCAAGCGTGTGAATGAATTAAGAAAGTCATACCAGTTTGATGCTATACCCTTTACTGATGAAGATGATGACAACGTAAAGAAGATAGACAAAGTTGCGGAACTCGCAAGGAAAAAATATTCTGAAAAGCCCGACAAAGAAAAAATGAAGTTGTTAATGGCTTCATTGGAACAGCTGATAGAATTTCATCGGAATTTGTTTACTTCAAGAAATCATTGGAATGGAATTTATCTTGTTGTCAGAGATCGATTGGATAAAACCATCAAGAAGTCTGATTTTGCGAGCCGGGTTTATAGAATAACTCCTGCGGGCTGGCCAGACGATCTTACCATCGGAGATTCTACTCTAAGTAACTTTTCTCACTATGTTAAATACTGTGATAGAGATAAGGCTTATTATAATATGAACAAGAACCCTTGGGAGGGTCTTTGCAATGCTTTTTGGGATATTGTCAAAATGAAACTCCTTACGAACGGCTAACGAAAAAATAAGGTAATTTACAAGAATTCTTACGAGTATCTTGATAGCTTACGAATAAATAGTAAGGTTGTGATAATAGAACTAATTTTGCATCGTGATTCAGAAATGATGTTCGCATAAATAAGATTTAACTCTTTTCCATAGTAGTAATACTTTTTGTTCATTGTTAATCGAAATTTGCGGACGGTGGTCCGCGCCAACCAGCCCTCTGTGAAGATCGCTGTTCTTTCAAAGAGATGGTTAACGTACGCTCGCGTACATAATAATAATTAAATAAGTAAATAAGAAAATGAAAAAAAAGATTTTTAAAAAGTCCAACCGAGTTGGCATAGAAGTAAATGAAATCAAAGCTGCTCAGGGGCTTGTCGAGAGAGGTGACCACTTCGGTCAGACGATTATCGGGATTATGGCGCAGTTTGCTCATAACAGGAAGTGTGTTGGTATAGCCGCCATCGGTTTGGCAAAGGCTTTAGCTGCTCTGAAGTTTGTCGCAAAGGAGACAGGGTGTAATATAGACGGAATCTTCAATAGTGAGTTGGCTTACTATGAAGAAGAGTACGATCAAAAATAAAGCTCAGCTTTATGGTTAGAGAAGTAATATGTGTAGGAACTATCTGGGATCTGGATGACTACGTCTATCCTGAGTTAGATGAGATGACTGGGATGACACCTTGGAATTTCTACCAACTTGTAGGACATCAATTATGCGGTTCGCGAGGAGAAATCTACAAGAGTGATAAGAAACCTATGGTGGTTCGGACCCAATATGGCGTCAAAGTCAGAGCTTGTTGCGCCTCATGTTTCTTTAAGGAAATCCTGGGTAACGGTTCACGAACCTGTTCTCTGCACAACTATAAACAGGTGGCTTCATGCGACGGTTGTAAAAAATGGATTATGGCCGAGAGTCTGATGAATGCGGGCTTGGGCACAGGGATGGTTAGGAGCCGTGAGACAAAGAAAATAATAATCCGGTAATTCCTTTTTATAGTAATAATTTAAAATAAAAAGAAAATGAAAAATCGTAAGATGAAATTCAAGAAGCGTCACCAGGAGCTGGAGCTTGAGGTGATTGAGCAGGACCTGAGACAGGAACAGAAGGTTGATGGAACTGCTATGACGGTAATGGAGTGTCTTGAGGACAAGGTGAGCAAAGGGCTCTACGAAATGCTTAAGACTGTGTTGTTAGGATTCAGTGAGCCAATGCAGCTTGAAATCGCTGATGATCTGCTGGACTTCGTATGTCACCAAGTGATACACACAACAGGCTGCATCTCGGTTGATGTAGTGCTGGGCTCTTGTTACAAGTGGATTGCTGAAGAGAAAGGAATAATGATTAATTTCGAAAATATTATTCTTTAACATGCGATTATGGATGGTGTTGAGAAAATCGTTTGTCCCGGTTATGCTGTTAACCAGTATGGCATTCGGATAAAGATGTGCTGCGCCTCGTGCAAGATGCGTAAGATCAATAACAGTGAGGGGCGTTTTTGCGGACGTAGCGGAGAGGAGGTGTTTGGATTTCAGTATTGCAGGAAATGGGCAATGAATCCGAAGTTCCGCGATGCTGGTCTCGGTGGAGGTAAGATAAAGAGCCTCAGGTATCTGAACTACTATCGAGAGCGATGGATAATGCAACGCAACGATCTTCTGGCAAGAAGAATAACAGCTGACGAGGTAATGTCTGAAGTTGGTATAAGAAAAGAATACGAAAAGGAGCACGGCTCCATATTTTTAAACTTTTAATTTATTTTACAATTATGATTATCAAAGGTTTTATCGTGGCTGTCGGCCAGCCCAGAGAATGGTCGAACAACAATGGTGAGAAAATGCAGAGTACTGAACTTACGTTGGCTATTCCCTTCGTAACAAGAAACGGAGAGGAGAGAAACGACATGCTGATGGGTGAGATGAGCTTCGGCAATCCCGACTTTCTGAAGGTTTTGCAGAGTACGTGTGATGCTCATGAGAAGTGTGAGTTCCAGGTGGGATTCTATCTATCTGACTGGAACGGGAAGAAGATTCAGAATATCAAGGTTCACAACCTGACAAAGCTAATGATGTAAGAAATAAAAAATAAAAAATATAAAATAAAAAATATTTCAAAGAATAATCGGGCGAAGTAGTAGTGGAGGAAGTCATCGATGTGAAATCAAATTAGGCCTAAAATATTCCGACACCAACCTTCACCACTAATACGCAAGATTATGAAAAAGAAAAGTATTAAGACAACGACGCTGAGTGCCTTAGTGGCAGTAAGCAAGACAGAGAGTGGTATGGATTATGTTCAGGTGATGCCTGACAATCCGAGTGCAGGACTGGTGCAGCCGTTTTGCGGTATGGGACGAGGTCAGTTGCTATCCAACGGTTCATTTGACTTTATAAGGAAAATACGCATAAGGAACAAGCCGTTGTATAAGACGGAATATGCAACTACGTCATGCGGTATGGATAAAAAGACTAGATTTATCTGTACAGTTCCTTTTGAGGTTGATATAGATTTTCCTGATATTCTGGAGAGAGAGGCAAAAAAACATGCAGACTATATGAGAGGGCTAATGAAGAAGAGGAAGTAAAATATGGTTAATCTGATAACAATCGAGGATGGTAGCGGGCGCAAGGTAGCCCGCCCCATCAAGGACTCTAAGGAGTATATCGCTCTGAGGAATGCTCCTGATAACGCTAAGAATTTCTATGATGCTCGCGGCGGCGATGAAGCAGCCAAAGCAAGGCAGATACAGTTTAATTATAATGATCTGTTGCCGGATGGTGTGCTCAAAGGCTGCTGTCATCCTTCATCGACGTTCGCACATGATATCGACTGCGGTGATGCAAATGAGCAGCAGAGAATCAAGGCGGTGCTCATAGAGAAGAAGGATGAGATAGGACTGCTGGAGCTGTCGGGGTCTGCAAGGTACGGGATTCATGCTGTATGTCGCAGGGAACGCGGGAAAACAGTGAGAGAATGTCAATTTATTTTATCACTAACCTGTCATACGGAATACGACACTAATTCACGTGGGTTGGCGAGGGTGTTCTATACCGGTCCTGCTACTTCGGATAATCTCTTTTATCTCGATGAGGCTCTGTTTGAGGAAACGATGACAGTAGAGGAGAGTGAGAAGGAGTATGAGCTGCTGAAGGAGAGAGAGTCGCAGGGGTTGGAAGAGGTGCCGCCAGGGGCTAAGAAGGCGAATAAGCATTATAGGCCTTGGGAGGAGATGGGCGACAAGCAGGGCGACACACAGGGGACAGGCACCCTGTGCTCCGCAGGCTTCGCACAGATGAGCCAGTCCCCGAGTGTCGCAGGCCAGGCCCCATGTGTCGCGAGTGTTGATTATGATGCGGAGGCGGAGTATAATGGGCATAAGTTCAGGGATATTATCCAGAAGTACTGGGATCTGTTTAACGACGGGAAGGAGCCTGTGGATGGTGACCGCAATGCGCTGACATTCGAGCTGGCTATGACCATAAGGAGCATCTGCGGATATTCGCTTGAGAGGATGATGCAGGTGATTCCTAACTACTGGAAGAATGCTGAGGGGAAGTGTACGCCCGACGAAGAGGCAGAGTGGCGCAAGACTATTGAGAACGCGATGAATCAGCCTCGTAAGGGTATGTCGAGCAGGTTGAAGCAGGTACTGCAGGCGTTGAAATCTACATCTGGACTTAGGGCCTGTGGAGGAACTCTTACTTCGCCTCCACCGATGCCAAAGAAGCTGCCGCCACTGATTAAATTGCTGACGAAGAACGTCCCTTGGTTCTATAAGCCTGCTGTAGCAAGTGCGGTGTTCCCGGCTCTCGGTGCTCATCTTCACGGTGTGAAGTTCCGCTATTGGGATAATGTGGATCATGAGGCTACGTTTATGAATGTGCTTATCGGTCGTCAGTCGATTGGTAAGGGAACAGTAAAGAAACCTATCGAGTATATCATGGAGGATATCCGTCAGCGAGACATCCCTAACCGTCAGCGCGAAGCAGAGTGGAAACAGAAGAATCCGGGAGCCAAGCAGAAGAAAGACCCCAGGCCTACTGATATCTGTATCCAGATGCTTATTGATAATCTGACAGATGCAGTATTTAACCAGCGCATTGTGGATGCAAATAATAATGGAGAACGATATATCTTTACCAGCGTTGACGAGATAGAAGCATTGAAGAAGGTAACTTCGAAGAATTCTGTCGACGAGGTGGGCTTATTGATACGTAAGGCTTTTGATAACTCTATGGCTGGTCAGGAGCGCGTGGGTTCGGATTCTGTCTCAGGAATTGCCCCCTTGAGGTGGTGCTTTAATGCCTCAACAACCCCACCAAACGCGAGGAAATTCTTTTACAGAATGGTTAATGATGGGACGGTGAGTCGACTGGATATCAGCACCATTATTCACACTGAAGAAGATGAAGATGAGGCTCCAATCTTGGGTATCTATGATCATGAATTCGCTGCAGAACTAAAACCTTTCATAGACCGTCTGGAGGCTGCCAACGGGCTTATAGAGTGTCCTTCTGCAAAGAAGCTTTCGCTTGACATAAGGAAAGAAAATCTCGATGTTGCGCAGCTCTACGACTCTGAGGCTTATAAGGTGCTATCGTATCGTGCCAATGTGATTGCCTGGCTGAAGGGAATGGTGCTCTATGTGGCTCACGGGTATAAGTGGTCGAAGGAGATTGCAGAATTCGTCCGCTGGTCTCAGCAGTATAATCTGTGGTGTAAGATGCTTTACTTCGGAAAACAGCTTGAAAAAGAGCTGCGTGAGGAAATAGATATCCAGAGACAATCGGGTCCGCAGAACCTGCTGGATCTGTTGCCTGACGAGTTCTCTAAAGAGCAGTATCATCAGATGCGCCAGATTCAGGGGCGTACAGGCGACGGTGAATCTACGTTACGCGTATGGATAAATCGTGGGCATATAATCTTTGATGATGTGAGTGGCCAGTACTGCAAGACGGAAAGCTATAAGAATAAGTTTAGCGGTAATCTTTAATCGGCACAGAGCGTTACAGTGTTACAGTGTTGCAGTTGAAAACTAACGTTTTAAATAAAAAATAATAAATAAAAAATATATGGGTACAGTAAGTATAAATAAGAAGGAGAAACTCACCGAGCATTTTACGCTCGGTGAGATGACGAAGACGAGTTATAAGACTAAGGATGGAAACATTCCAAGTCATGTGGCTATCGAGAACCTGAAGAGGGTTTGTAGCTGGCTTGAGATGCTTCGCGAAGTGTGGAACGAGAGATATGGTGAGGGTGATGACCCTATAATCATCAACTCTGGCTATCGTTCTTGGGAGGTGAATAAGAGAGTAGGGGGCTCTTCGACCTCGAATCATCTTGTAGGATGTGCGGCGGATATCAAGTGCTTAGGTAAGGAGCAGGCGCTGAGATATGCGGTGATACTGATGGATATCGCAGACCAGGCACAAGAGGATTTTGATGAGCTGATCATCGAGGTGCGGGGCTCGACGGTATGGATTCATTTCGCAGTGCGCCCGAAAGGGAATCGACGAAGGTTGCTGCTTGATATCAGAAAGAAGTAGATTTAAAAATCCACATAAATGGGTATTGCCTGCGAAGGAAAAAAGCAGTACCTTTGCACCGGAAAATTAAAACTGGATTTATGAGAAATAAATATATCTTGTTGTGTCTGGCTGTCGCATTCGTTCTGCCCTCTCATGCGCAGAGGCAGGATGTGATGAAGCAGACGGTGGAATATCTGGCTTCACAGCAGTTGGGTGGACGGTTTCCTGCTACTATCGGTGATACCCTCGCATCGGAGTTTATCGTCAACGAGCTGCGTGGCCTGAAGCTCAAGCCTATCATCAAGGGAAAGAAGGATGTTGCTTACTTTCAGGACTTTACCTATGGTAAGACTAAGGAGCAGGAGCGTACTACCCATAACATCATCGCCGTGCTGCCTGGCAAGGATAAGAAACTGAGACATGAGTATGTAGTAGTAGGTTCGCATTACGACCATCTGGGCTTGGGAGGACAGAACTCCGGTTCGCGTCGTCCCGACACGTTGGGTGTACACCCGGGTGCCGACGATAACGCCAGTGGCGATGCTGTGGTGCTCGAGCTGGCTAAGTATTTTAAGAAGGAACGCGCGAGGCGTAGTATCATCTTCGCCTTCTTCGGTGCTGAGGAACAGGGACTGATAGGCTCGAAGAACTTCCTGGAGTGGATGAAGAAGGATGATGCCAAGCGTATCAACCTCCCTGTCGACAAGAAGGGTATCGTGGCGATGGTGAACCTCGATATGGTGGGTCGTATGCGCGACAATGCCATGAGTGTATCCGGTACAGGCACGAGTTCTGAGTTTAAGGCGATGGCTGAGGCAGCCGCTGAGCAGACGAAACTAAATATCTCGTGTACCCCCGACGGCTATGGTCCCAGCGATCATGCCTCGTTTGTGGCTCAGGAGATACCGGTGCTCTTCCTCACCACGGGCGGACACATGGAGTATCACACGCCCGACGATGTGCCCTCGACGCTGAATTACGATGGTATGCAGCAGACGCTTGATTTCGCGAAGACGCTGATCACGAAGATTGCCAATATGCCCGCGACTCCTGATTATATCAGTGTGCCGAGCACCAACAAGATGAAGCACGGCAAGTTTAAGGTCACTTTAGGTCTGATGCCCGATGTGATGGGAGCCAGTCGTATTCCCGGTCTTCGTGCCGATATCGTGGTGGCTGGAAAGTCGGCCCACAATGCCGGTATCCGCAGTGGGGATATCATCCAGGAGATAGACGGTAAGCCCGTAACGAATA
>Ga0310695_10004773_pt1 | contig 24524 bp, 15 predicted proteins | sample RumenRJG_04DNA_FD_203882 | JGI IMG/M metagenome (GOLD analysis project Ga0310695, IMG submission 203882) | Bovine rumen microbial communities from Lethbridge, Alberta, Canada - RJG_04 (v2) (version 2) | ecosystem: Host-associated > Mammals > Digestive system > Stomach > Rumen | place: Canada...
GATACCCATGAAGGTCGGTGATATTTACACCTATGGCAATTACCGGCAGAACGATGACGACGATGACGGCACCAAAACCCCGATTGAGTGGCTGGTGCTGGCACGGGAGGACAAGAGAGCGTTATTAATCAGTCGTTACGGTCTGGATTGCCGGCAGTATCATGGGAGAAATTCATCTATCACCTGGAGAGGTTGCTCCCTGCGGAGCTGGTTTAACTGGGAATTTTTAAAAGAGGCCTTTACCAAAGACGAGCAGAAGCGGGTTCTGGTGACGCATGTCAGCAATGCGGACAGAAACGGCGGCTCTGACACGGAGGATCAGCTTTTCTGTCTCAGCAGTTCGGAAGCCGAAAAGTATTTCAAAAGCGATGCAGCCCGAAAGTGCCGGCCCACAGATTATGCCAGGAGTCGTGGCTGTTCTGTCAGTGACGACGGTTGTTATTGGTGGCTTCGCTCGCCGGGCTTCGGTCAGGGCGACGCGTCGGACGTAAATTCGGACGGTGCGCTCAACCTGGATGGAAACTGCGTCAACAATGATGGTGTCGCCGTGCGGCCCGCTTTTTGGATTAATCTGAAATCGGTAATCTTCTAATCTGAAATCAAATCTATCCGCCCGCGAAGCGGGCGGGCGGTTTTGGAACAGTTCCGGAGCAGGGGCAGAAAAGGCAGGTTACGCATATTTAGCAAGGTATGGTGTGATGCAGGGTGAGAAATATCCGGAAAAACAGGGACGGGTTTTCGGACGTGATCATAAAGAACAATCCGGCCCGAATTGTTGCAATTCCGGAATTCAAGAAAAGCGTCAGCAACGAGCCGGACGTTATGGACAGCCTCTCTGGCAGGGCCCTGAAGCAGATTGAGGATCAATCCTGTGACCGGGAGCTTAAAAACGCCTGCCGGGTAATTCACAGATACGGTATCGCCTTTTATCAGAAAACCTTCCGGATTATCGGGGCATAACGTCCCTGAGGGCGGGGATCTGGCACAATTTCCGGGGCTGCCTGAGCCTGGTGTCCGGAACTGGGTCCAAGCACCGCGCGGACGATCTGCGACCGGAGTTTTTCTGAGGTGTCCTGTTCAAAATTTGCCGGTTTTTGTCAGTGTGTGCGGAGACAGAGCGGAAGCATACCGCGGTCAGTATCAGACCGGACAGCAGTGTGAGAGCCTGCTTTTGCAGAAATGATGGAAAAGTCCTCATTTAATTATAAAACGCAGGCAAAGGCAGGCAAAAATCACCGGCTGTCAATGTTTTTTGGCTGTTTAAAAACTTAGACCGGCTGATTTTTTTCAGAGGTGCTGCTGGTTTTGTTAGTGGGATATTGTTTTTGAAAGGCGGTTTTGACAGAGCTCTGCAGGTTTTGTTTACTTAGAGGAGTAGCATTTTCGGGGAAAGCTCTATGTCAGGCACCAGACTCAACTTATCCTTTCTTTCCAGGCTTAAAAACACCGTTCTTAACAAATCCGGCAGTCTCCCTGACATTACCGGAAAAACGCTGGGAGAATTCCATGCGGAAAGAAGGATGGACATTCCATCCGGCGAGGCCGATATCTACCTCTGCTCCGGTACCGGAAGTCATGCGGGAGAAAGGTTTGTCCTGAAATATTACCGCCGGGAGAATGCGGTAAAGCAGGAGGTGCTGGAAAAGCTCAGCGCCATCAAAAGCCCCTCTGTCGCTCCGGTGGCAGGTTATGGTTCTTATGAGGGGCATCAGTATGCGGTACGGCCCTATTATGAAATGCCGGCTCTGTCAGAGGTGCTGGCCTCCGGAACCACCATCACGGAAGAGGAACTGAAAGTCCTGGTAATACCCTCTGTCATTGAGGGCCTCAAAGCCGTGCATGACGCCGGAATTCTTCATAAGGATCTCAAGCCGGCCAATCTGATTCCTGATGACACAGGGGAGCATATCGTCCTGATCGACTTCGGGATCAGCTCCGATGCCGGCAGAAACACTTTTGTAATGACTGAGACCGGCATGACACCTTTCTATGCCGCTCCCGAAGCCATTCAGGGGCTTTTCCATAAGGAAACCGACTACTACGCTCTTGGCATCACCATTTTTGAACTTTTTACCGGCTTCACTCCCTTTCAGAATCCCGGGCTTACCGGAGAAGACGCGGCGAGACTCGCCTCCGTGAGCAAAATCGAGTTCCCGGAAAACTTCCCGGAAGACCTTAAAAAGCTGGTTTTAGGGCTTACTTACAAGGATATCTCCCACCGTAACGAAAAGGACAATCCCAACCGCCGCTGGGGCTATGACGAGGTTAAAAGGTGGCTTCGGGGAGAGGAGGTGCCCGTCCCTGGCGAAGCCTCGGCTTCCGGAAACGCGCCTTTTGCGACAGTGCCGTCATTTCAGGCGTACCGTTTCTGCGGGAAGACCTATACTTCGGAGACAGAGCTTCTTCGCACGATGCTGAGACATCCTGAGGATGCTCTTAAGGATCTGGGAAGAGGATTTCTCTCGCATCACTACTATGCCTTCAGCGAAAAGAAGGGCGAACTTTGCAGTGCGGCCGAAACAAAGCTGGGAAACAATGTTTCGGGGAACCTGAGACAGCTCTTTTCCCTTATTTATCGGCTCAGTCCCGATATTCGGGATATTCCTTATAACGGCGGGATTCTGGAAAGCATTCAGGATCTGGGGAAGAGCTTTATCGATGCCGGGATCCGGGAAGCTTCCGAAAACGGCAGTCTCCGGGGCAGGAATACCAAACATACGAAGCCGGTGCGGGACTTTGTGATGTCCGGTATTCCCGAGGACTATGCCGTCATCGTTCTTAAAAACACCGGTCTCTCCCGCCTTTTTGAAAATACCGGGAAGCTCTGGAACCAGGAAAATCGTCCTGATTCCGATACGGAGCTTGCTCTGATTATAGGGTATTCCCTCTGTGACGAAAGGCGAATCCCGGTACACGGCAGAGTGTATGACAGCCCCGAAGCGTTTTGCCGGGAAGTGAAGGAGCTTTCCCAAAAGGATCGCAGGGCCTATACGGTATTCATGCAGGCTGCCAAAGCGGATTTGGACTTTCTGGAACAGAGACTTCCTGATGCCGCATCCCGGGAATTCATTTCCAAAGCCCGGGAGGATTCCAAATGGGCAGTGTTCGGGGATAATGAATACCACTTCAGGAACGGGGAGGATTTCAGGAACTACATTGAAAAGCTGGTTCGCGAGGAAAAGCCCTATGAGCTTCAGAGTCTCTGGAACCGCTATAAAACCCCGCTTAAGGAGGTTTCCGAGAAGGTTTGGAATACCGATTCCCGGGCACAGCTTGAAAGGATCGTGTCCGGCTTTATCCGGGTGGGGGAACACCTCTTTACCGGAGAAAAGCAATTCCGGGAATTTCTGACCGGGGTTATTTCCCGCGGGAAAACGGAACCGGCATTCCTTCTTGGTTTTATCAGGGCTCACAAAAACTCCCTTAATCAGGCTGCCAGAGCATTCCCGAGGATCAGAGAATGTGTTTCGGAGCTGTTTGCGACGGGAGATCGGGTAATTGTTTTGGACGAGCACCTGTTTCCCGGCACGGACGAATTCCGGACATTTATTGATTCCGCAGTGTTTCGCGGGAAAAGAGATCCCGGATATCTGGCCGGTTTTTTAGAACGGCACCAGGAAGCACTGAAAAGGCTGGGTACCGATGATACCGTCAGAAAGATACTGGAGCCCCTCAATGAAGCCTTCCGGAATCTCATTTTCTTTGACTGCAGAATCTTTGCAGTCCCGGAGGATTTCGAGCAATACATTTCCGGCATTATTAAAAAGGGGGCGGACGATCCGCGGTTCCTGGTTTCCTTTTCGGAAAAGCATCATCAGGAGATTACGGATCTCTGGAAACATGACCGTCGCTGTCAGAAAGCTCTGTCCGGACTCAGGACTGCCAGAAACCGGATTGTGGCTTTTGACGAGTATGTGTTTCCGTCCATGACGGAATTCCGGAATTTTGCTGCGGATATTCTAAAGACCGGGGAGAAGGATCCGGCACATCTCCGGCGTTTTGTTCAGGCTCATGAAAAGGCCCTGACCATACTTAACGGTGTCAGTACTCTTTCCGCAGTGGTAAAACCTCTTCTGGATGCCGGGAACAGCGTTATCGAGGTTGATGAGTATGCCTTCAGTGATTCAGCCTCCTTTGAGAGCTTCAGAGCCGGAATGGCCGGGAATGACGGTAAGGAAATACTGCGGGTATCTGATTTCGCAGGAGAGCATCAGAAAGCCCTCTCGGAACTTGAAAGCAGCCCTCATGCGGCAGTGCAGGCAAAAGAGCTTCTGAATTCCGCAAATGCAGTCCTGAAAGAGGAGTCCATCAGTGTAAACGGGGTTAAGTATAACTCATTTAAGCCAATAAATGCGCGGAAGGGTGAATTTGTAAAATTCGGAAATTACCCCGGGGAAGCCAATGGCCAAAAGGAACCCATTGAATGGCTGGTGCTGGAGGTCAGGGGAAATGAGGCACTTCTTATCAGCCGTTACGGGCTGGACTGCAGGAAGTACCATCATGAAAATGTCTCTATGACATGGGAAAACTGCGATCTTCGGAAATGGCTGAACCATGATTTTCTTAAAGTGGCGTTTTCTCCGGAGGAGAGTGCGAGGATTAAGGTTTCGGAGCTCAGCAACGATGATAATCCCAAATCTCATACCCGTGGCGGAAACAGTACCAAAGATCGGGTATTCTGTCTCAGCATTGCGGAGGCGGACCAGTATTTCAGGGATGACGAAGAAAGACAGTGTCAGCCCACGGAATATGCCCGAAATCAGGGAGTATGGGTTAATGACAGTAACAGCTGTTGTTGTTGGTGGCTTCGCACGCCGGGCCTCTATCAGTACGACGCATCGTACGTACTTACGGGCGGCGCGCTTCCCCCGCGTGGTGACTTCGTCGGCAATGATGGCACCGCCGTGCGGCCCGCTTTACGGATAATCTGTAATCGGTAATCTTCCAATCGGAAATCATCCGTCCGCAGCGAAGCTGCGGAATCCCGCGAGGCGAAGCCGAGCCTCATTTCCGCCCGCGAAGCGGGCGGGCGGCCGTTTTTAATGGAAAATACAAAAAGGGAAGATTTACAGCAGGGCTTCCCGAATGATTTTAATATCGGAGCATGCCATGTACCGCCGGAAACAGCAGTCGGAGCTTACCGTAATTACCAGGGCCAACGAGCTCTGTTCCTATATCATGACCGTAACACAGAAATCTCCGAAGCAGTTTCGGTTTACTTTTACCGGGAGACTTCAGAATGCCAGTCTCAATGTGCTGGAATACCTGATTCGGGCCAATGAAACACCGCTGGACAGAAAGTCTCCCCGGGATTATGCCGAAAGAGTTTCCTTTCAGAGAAAGGCCATGACGGAGCTGGTAATTATCGGCTATATCGCAGTGATGGCCATGGAGCAGAAATGTATCCTGGGAAAGCAGTGCGAGCAGATTTGCGGACTTGTTACCGACTGCCGCAATCTTCTGGGAGGCTGGATGGCGAGCGACAAAAGGAGGTTTTCCGGAAGCGGAGACTGTGGAGCATGTGCCGGAGGAGGGATGTTTTCGGGAGTGGTGGTTCCGGAGGGGAGTCCCGGAAACCTTCAGGTGAATGCGAATCCTGATTCGGGAAGCGGTCAGGAGGCGCGACGGGTATGAGTCAATACACAAATCGATGTTCAGCGATGCCGGGATCGTTGTGTGGCTGTATAATAGGCGCAGGGACGGAACTGCAAAATGGCCGGTGTTGTCCTTTGGTGGCTTCGCTCGCCGGGCAACAATCAGAACAACGCATCGAACGTAAATACGGACGGCGCGCTCAACCTGAATGGAAACAACGTCAACAATGGTAATAACGCTGTGCGGCCCGCATTGCTCCAAAGTGCCCGAATCTGAAACCATGCGGAATCAGACAGTGCCGGAGCAAAGGAGTTTCATTCCTGCCCGAACATCGGAAAACCGGGCGAATATATGCCGGCAGAGGTCTTCACGCCCATGCTTGCGGACCTATGGAAGCAGAAGCTTTCCTGCCGGCGGTTTTTCAGAAAGAGGGACGGAGACCTCATTTCATCCGAAGGATTCGCAGGATCATTTCCTGCCCGGCTCCGGCATTTCTGACGGCAACTCACCCCCGGACACTGCTCCCGGTTCACACCCGCTTTCATCTCCGCTCTTTGACAGACTCTGGAATTTTCAGAATCTTTACCGCGCGCACCGTAAAGCCCGTCTTTCCAAAAGACACCGGAGGGAGGTGATCCTTTTTGAAAAGGATCTGGCCCTCAATCTGACTTCTCTGTCCCGGGCGATTCGGGACGGAAGCTACCGGATGTCCGGGTATTACAGCTTTTTTGTGTACGAGCCCAAGAAGCGGAACATTTCCGCACTGCATTATGCCGACCGGGTGGTACAGCACTGTCTTTGCGATGAGATTCTGGCCCCGGACCTTGATAAACGGCTGATTTATGACAATGCCGCCTGCAGAATCGGAAAGGGGCTTTCTTTTTCTCTTAAAAGACTGACCGGTTTTCTGACGGACTATTACCGCCATTACGGAAACCGGGGGTATTTTCTCAGGTGCGATATCAGAAAGTACTTTGATTCCGTGGATCACGACCTCCTGAAGGCAAAGCTCAAGAGGGTATTTACCGATGAGAGAGTGCTCTGCTTCCTCGGGGGCATTATTGACAGCTACGAGACCAGCCCCGGAAAGGAGCTTTCCATGGAAAAACAGATCAGCCAATGGTTTGCCGTTTACTATCCGGACGGTTTTGACATGCTTGTCAGGGAACGGCTTCGGATAAAATACTACCTCCGTTACACGGATGACTGCGTGCCTGTTCATCATGACCGGCAGTTTCTTCTGGGCGTTAAGGAGATGCCGGAGGATTTTCTTGAAGAAAAGCTTAAGCTCCGGTTTAATGAGAGGACACAGATTTTTCCCATCAGGAACGGCTTGGATTTTTCGGGCTTTAATTTTTGGCCGGGGGAAACGGGAAGGTGGTAAGAAGACTGCGTCCTCAGGCAAAACGATAATTCAGAAGCTGTCCCTCAGAAATTATGAAACTGTATGCCGCCGGCAGAATTTCAGATCCGGAGACTCCGGCCACGGTGAACAGGTGCAACGCTCATCTGAAGCAGGGGGCATACCGGGTGACTTTGCGGCCTTGCTTTTCGGAGTTGTTCAGGGTGTTGAAGGAGTTTTTCATTCATAAACGCTGATAGTTCCCTGCATGACACAACAGGGTACCCTGTGATTCCCCGCAGCCTTCGCAAACAGGACCGGGAGGTGAGCACTCAGACACATTTGCCATACCGCATGTCATGGTATGGGTATGAAGGTGCGGAATTCTTCGTATTTCCGATCTTTTTGATGCAAGGCTTTTCTTTCACCGAATTCTGCTCCGGAAAACTTCCGTATCCGTTATTCCTGTGAATGATCACCATGTCTGTCATAAATTCCCCTCACTGATATTCGTGAAAGGACTTCGTGTGTTATATTGTACTGAGGATGACATCTGATTCCGTATCAGGCGGGACAGGCCTGTGCCGGAAGATCTTATCAAACGGAGTGTTCTGCAATGCCAAAAATTACCAGCGACAATATTCCTGTAGGAGTTACGGATTTTGAAAAGCTCAGGAACATGAATGCGGTGTATATCGACAAAACCCCGTTTCTGAAGTCTCTTTTGACATCGTCAATTGAAGTTTTTCTGCTTCTGAGACCCCGGCGTTTCGGAAAAACTCTGTCCATGAGCATGCTCCGGAATTTCCTGGAGCTCAATTACGAGAATCCTGAAGACCGGAGCCGCCAGGAGACCCTTTTTAAGGGGCTTAAGGTTTGCACGGAGAAAGAGTACAAGGAACTCCGCGACAAATTCATGGGCCGCTATCCGGTAATCAGCATTTCATTTAAGGATGCGGAGGCTAAAAATTTCAAGGGAGCTGTCTATAAGATTGTTTCCGTTTTTGCCGATTTGGCTTATAAATTTCAATCTCTGACAAGGATTGAGAGTCTGGATACTGTTTTTCTTAAGAGGATCATTAACTGCAAAAACAACACAGAGCCTGTATTTGAAAGCGACGGTACCATTATCGAAAATACCGCCACCATGATTCAGGACTTTTTAAAGGATCTGGCAGGTTGTCTTAACAAAGCATACGGTAAACAGGTAATCGTTATTATTGACGAATATGACGTCCCCCTGCAAAAGGCAACTGTGCACGGTTATTATGACGATATGCTCATCCTTATAAGAGGAATCCTGAGCACCACTCTCAAGGATGATAAAAATCTTTACAGAGGATATGTTACCGGCTGCCTTAAAATAGCACATCAGAGCATTTTTACCGGAGTAAACAACTTCAAGACATTTGGGCTTGGGGATGCGGATTATTCTGATTTTATCGGACTAACCAAAGCCGAAACCGAAAAGCTTTTACAAGAGTGCGGCATGGAAAGCCGGCTTCCGGACGTGAAGTCCTGGTACGACGGTTATAACTTTAACGAGCAGGAAATGCTCTGCCCCTGGAGTGTGCTCAATTTCCTGTATGATGCCCTGAAAGAAAAGGATCCGTCCTCCTTTCAGCCCAAAAACTACTGGGCAAATTCCAGCGGGAACGACATCATCGAAATCTGCATGCGACATCCCCGGGACACCGATACCATGAAAATTCAGAACCTTCTGGAGGGAAACACCGAGGAAATCACGCTCCGGGAATTTACCTCATATCCTCAGATTACCGCAAAGTCCAGCTTTGATCTCTTCGGAACCCTGATGCTTTATACCGGATACTTTACCGTTGTCAGGGGAGCGGTACCGGGAGCTCCGAACCGGGCGGTTATTAAAATTCCCAATAATGAGGTTCGGCAGTGCTTTTTTGAAAAGGCCGGGGAGATCTTTAACCAGGATAACGACGAGTGGTTCAGCCAGGGACTGGATCTCCGGGATTCCTTTTTAAACGGTGAGGCAGAAAAGGCCGAGGAGACCGCCAGAAAAATGCTCCGGCTCTTTGTCAGCGTCAGGGACACCGCATATGAAAGCTTTTACCACGGCTTTCTTGCCGGGGTTCTGGGCATGACGGGAAGCTCCGAGATCTCCATTACCTCAAATCAGGAAAACGGGGACGGGTTTTCAGACGTAATCATAAAGAACAATCCGGCCCGGATCGCCGCAATTCTGGAATTCAAGAAAAGTGCCAGCAACGATCCGGACGTCATGGACAGCCTCTGCAACAAGGCTCTGAAGCAGATTGAGGATCTCTCCTATGACCGGGATCTCAAAAACACCTGCCGGGTAATTCACAAATATGGCATCGCCTTTTATCAGAAAACATGCCGGATTATCGGGGCATAGCGTCCCTGAGGGGCGGGGTGCCGGCACAATTCCCGGGGCTACCGGAGCAGGGTGTCCGGCACGGAGGTAGGCGTCTCACGGACAATCTTTGGCCGGAGTTTTCCGGCAATTACTGCCGTTTTCCTGAGAATGACCGGAGATATAAGGGGCGACCTGGATTTTGTCGGAGTGCGCAGAGACGGAGCAGGAGCATATCGTTCAGGCCCATGAAAAAGCCCTGAACGCACTTAGCGGTGTCAGTGCCATTTCCCCGGCGGTAAAGACGCTCCTGGATGCCGGAAACAGCGTAATCGAGCTTGACGAGTATGTCTTCAAGGATTCAGCCTCCTTTGGGAGCTTCAGAGCCGGACTGGCAGGGAATGACGGCAAGGAAATACTTCGAGTGTCAGATTTTACAAAAGAGCATCATAAAGCCCTCTCGGAACTTGAAAGCTGCTCTCCTGCGGCAGCGCTGGTAAAAGAACTCCGGAATTCCGCAAAAGCAGTCCTGAAAGAGGAAGCCATCAGTGTTAACGGGGTTAAGTACAACTCATTTAAGCCAATAAATGCGCGGAAGGGTGAATTTGTAAAATTCGGAAATTACCCCATGAAAGCCAACGGTCAAAAGGAACCCATTGAATGGCTGGTGCTGGAGGTTAAGGGAAATGAGGCGTTTCTTCTCAGCCGTTACGGTCTGGACTGTAAGAAGTATCATCATGAATTTGTCAGCATGATGTGGGAATACTGTGATCTTCGGGAATGGCTGAACCATGTTTTTCTGAAGGAAGCGTTTTCGGATGAGGAGATTAAGAGAATTAAGGTTTCAGAGCTCAGAAATGATCTTAATCCCACGTACCACACCTTAGGCGGAAATAATACCAAAGATCGGGTATTCTGTCTCAGCATTGCGGAGGCGGACCAGTATTTCGAGGATGACGATGAAAGGTGGTGTCAACCCACGGAATATGCCCGAAATCACGGAGTATGGGTTAGTGACAGTAATGGCTGTTGTTATTGGTGGCTTCGCTCGCCGGGCCTCAATCAGTACGGCGCATCTGGTATAAATGCGGACGGCGCACTCTTCCTGCGTGGTTACCACGTCGATGGTGGTATCGGCGCCGTGCGGCCCGCTTTACGGGTAATCTGCAATCAGTAAAAATCCAATCGGAATTCAAAACCGACACTGCGAAGCCGTACCATCAGCAGGCCACGGTTTCGTGCCGTTTTCAGCCGTCCGCAATATAATTACCGCAGGAAGGTCTTTTTTTCCGGTAATTCGGGAACATAACTTTGAAGCAGCAGGACGAGCAGGCTTCGGACGTCAGAGTGTAAAAAGGAGGCAAAAATGTCGAACCATATTCCGACGGAACCTTTGACCGGAGTTTTTCTGAACTATATTTCGAAGACCGCGGTACATGATGATTTTCAGGGGAATTATGACATTACCGGGCTGGTTCTGAGCGGGTACCGGGTTCTGGAAAGAATTCTGGTGAATTCCGGTATCTGTGATGTCTATCGGTGCTGCCGTGTTTCCGAAGAGGAGCCGAAGGTGCCGGAGGATCCTGAAGCCCCGGAACCAGCGGCGGGAATGACGGATCCTGCCGGGAGTCCTGTTTTTTTGTACGAGAACTCCCCGTCCTTTATTCTGAAGCTGTACCGCAGGGAGGATATCATGGCCCCCGATACTGCCGTAAGGCTTATGACGCTTGAAAGTTCCCGGACAGTGCCGGTTCTGGCGTGCGATACCTTCCATAACCGCCGGTACACCGTTACTCCCTTTTACCGGTATCCCGCGCTGGATCGGGTGCTGGCAGGAGGCGGGACGTTTTCGGAAAATGATCTCCGGAAAATCATTATTCCCGCTGTTCTGGCCGGGCTTCGGGATTTGCACGCTGCCGGGATCCGGCACGGGAATCTTTCTCCTGCGGCCATTGTCCCGGATAATTCCGGAGCAAGGCTTCTTCTTGCGGATGCCGGCGTAATTCCGGATATTTCAGTCCGGTCAGGATCTTCTTCCGATGCTGCGGCATCTGACCGGGAAGACGATTACCGGGCCCTGGGACTTACGGTTTACGAGCTCTTTTCCGGTTTTCCGCCGCCGCCGTGCTGTTTCGGAACCAAAAGCGGCGACAGCGGGCTTCTTTTTCCGGAGCATTTTCCGGAGGAACTCGGGATTCTGGTAACGGGACTCTGCCGGCAGGGCTGGGGGGATTCGGAGGTTCGGACCTGGCTCGGGGAAACGGGGATTTCCGGTCCCGGGGGAGATGCTTCCGGAGTCTCCCCGGGTTCATCGGGAAATCCCTCCCCGGAATCCGGCACTGTCAGAGTTCCCGAGATCTCCGGGTACGGAGAGGCCGTGCTTTCGGGAAGCTCTCTCCGGTTTCGGGATGCTCCGGAGTTCCGAAGTTATATCAGAGGCCTTTATGAGGCCGGAAAATATTATGAGCTCCGGGATCTTATGAATCATTACCGGCTGGCCCTGAAGGACGTTGCGGCCAATGTCTGGCACTCCGATGTCTATGATGAGCTTGACGGGATGGTCAGGCCTCTGATTCAGCTGGGGGAGCGTCTTTTCAGGAATGAGGAGGAGTTCGCGGCATTTCTCGAAAACCTTCTTTCCGAAAACCGTGCCACCCCGTTAAACCTCGGATATTTTGCCAGGGCTCACCGGGAGGTTCTGGAAGGCCTGAAGGAACGGCAGGATCTTGCCGGGATTGTCGGCCGGGTTCTGGAATATGCCGATGTGCAGGACGGAAAGACTGGCACCATAATCATCGACGGTGTTTCCCGTCCCCGGTATGCGGTACCGGCCGGAGAACCGGGAACATACCTGGAGTTCGGCAGGTTCCGGCAGCAGAACAAGGATCCGGATTCCCCGAAAACTCCCGTGGAATGGCTGGTGCTGGATCGTACCTTTGACGCGGCTTTAATCATCAGCAGGCAGGTCCTGGATTATATTCCCTGCCATCACGAAAGCGAGGATCCCGGCCGGGATCTCACCAGTCTGGAAAATCATGATATCCGGAAGTGGCTTAACGGCGAGTTTCTGGAGGAGACGTTTTCGGAAGATGAGAAGAGGCATATTATCAAAACCCGGCTGGTAACCGGAAAGAATCCGCAGTATGACATCTCCTGGGGCGGGAGCGGAGTAACCGAGGATCGGGTGTTTTTTCTGAGCATTGAAGAGGCGGAACGATACTTTAAGGGTGATATTTTCAGGAAGTGCCGTCCCGTCGGAAAAGCTCTTTCCAAAGGGTGCTGCCATGTGCTTCGGGAATGCCGGGGACTTTTTTGCGACTGGTGGCTGCGCTCTCCCGGAGGGGACTACGGTTCTGCTGCGGTGGTGACGGCGGAAGGCAGGATAGCCTTTTTCGGAATTCCTCTTTCAGCCGAGTGCGGGCTGCGTCCGGCCATGTGGGTAAGGGTTGTCGATATCCCGGAATAGACCTGCTCCGTAAAGCCGGTTCTTTTGCTGCGGGGCCGGTTTCAGGAGCGGGCGGTAACCCGCATTTTGCTGCCGTGCCGTGTTTATTCTCCCTTCGCGCCTGTCGAAACCGGCTGATTCTGAAATCGGAATCCGGGATTCCGCATCACTTTTTTTTCTCCAAAACAGCAGGGATGGAGTATTATTCTCATCTCTGTCAGACGGTGTGTTCATAGCAGAGATCTTCCCGTTTTCCGGGATTATCCCCGCAGCTGTGTTTGGGAGACTTAGCAGCAAGATCCGGATTTCGCGGATCGCCACGGAATTCTCCGGACTCCCCAAGGATTTCTCCATGGTAACAATCAACAGTAATTTTGCAGGTCTCAGACATGTTCTGAGAAGGCTTCGCAACCGGGACATGATTTCCCTGAAGCTGACGTTGTGCGCTCTTGTGACCGGAGTTGTCACGGGGGCGGTGTGCTCGTTTTTCGAAACGATTCCCATGGCTCTTTCCGGTTATCGGCTGTCTTCTTTGGAAAAACTGGCCGGGAGTCCCGTTCCGGCTTTTATTGCCGCCTTTGCTGTCAGCGCCTTTCTGGGCGGCTTTGCCATGTATCTTACCAAACGTTTTGCACCTGAAGCCGGGGGATCCGGCATCCCCGAAATCGAGGGGGCCATGACGGATCTCCGGCCGGTCAGGTTCTGGCGGGTGCTTCCGGTGAAGTTTTTCGGGGGGATATTTTCATTAAGCTCCGGCATGATTCTGGGACGGGAGGGCCCCTCCATTCAGATCGGCGGTAATCTGGGAGCCATGGTTTCCAGAATTTTCCGGCTGACTCCCGAAGAGTTTCACGCTCTTTTGGCCGCCGGAGCCGCTTCGGGACTGGCCAGTGCCTTTAATGCACCTCTTGCAGGGATAATCTTCGTAATGGAGGAGCTCAGAAGCCAGTTCCGCTATACAGTGGCTTCGGTGCAGGCGGTAACCTTTTCGGTAATAGCCTCCACCATTACCCGGGATAACTTTTCAGGAACCTTTCCGGTGTTTGAGCTTCCGGAATACCATATGCCGGACCTGCGGGATCTGGTATTTTTCGGGCTGTTCGGCATGCTGATGGGCGGGGCCGGAGTGCTTTTTAACCGCAGCGTCGGCCTGATGCAGGACCTCTACCTCAAAATCAACGGGAGTTCCCTGAGACGACATATCCTTACCGGGGTTCTTCTGGGGGGAACGTTCGGAGTGCTTTCCCTCTGGCTTCCCATGCTGTCCGGATCGGGGATGCAGCATATCACAGGCTGGATTACCGGACACTTTTCCATAACGCTGCTTATTCTGATCCTTCTGGGGCGGTTTCTGGGAATTCTGCTCTGCTTCTGTTCCGGCATCCCCGGCGGCATTTTTGCACCGTCTCTGTCCCTGGGAACCCTGGGCGGAGCTCTGGCGGGGATGGTTCTCCTTCAGACCGGATGCATCAACTTTAATCCCGGAATTATGGCTATTGTCGGTATGGGGGCGTTTTTTGCGGCTTCGGTACGGGCTCCGGTAACCGGCATTATTCTGGTGTGCGAAATGACCAATAATTTTGAATTTCTGCTGCCCATGATGGTGGCGGTGTTTGCGGCTACCCTGACGGCAGGAGCTCTGAAAGGAAAGCCGGTGTATACCCAGATTCTGGAACGCACTCTCAGACTTTCCGGAAATCGCAGCATGATGAGAAAATTCTCCCGCATGCGGGCGCTCTACCGCAAAAACGGAAGTCCGCTGCCGGCAGAGGAAGATGCTGCGCCGGAAGCTCCCTTGTCTGAAAAACGTTCCTGAGTCCGGACATGTCGCCGATTTAAATGCACTTTACCGGACGCGGCAGTCCGGCGATCTTTGTGGCCAGAAGCGCGGGGCCGTCGGGAAAGAGTCTGTAGAGATACCGGCTGGATCCCTTTTCCGGGCCGAACTCCTTTGCCATGGCCTTCACCAGGAGTCTGATGGCCGGGGAAGTGTTGAATTCCTCATAAAACTTCCTGACAAACAGCACCACCTCCATTCTTTCCGGAGTAAGCGGAAGGTTCAGGTCGGCTGCGATTCTGGCAGCCACCTCCGGATTCCAGTCCCGGTAGTTTTTAAGATAGCCGTTTTCATCTGTTTCAATGCACTGTCCGTTTACGTTAAGCAATGTTGTTCTCCTTATGTGGTCAGGACCGTGGGGAATAAACCAGGGAACCCCGGGGAATATCTGCTGAGAGAATGTAATGCAACAAATCCTGTTGACTGTCTTGTCATGTCAGGTGCCTCCCGGGGTAATTTTCTGAAACTTTGTCCGGTTTTGCAACCGTTTCCGGAGATTCGTGATTCAGAATGCCTGTTCTCCGTCCGTGAGACAATAAGCCAGAACCGCAAACATGGCGGCAAGCATGGTGCAGACACGGGGCAAACGAAACCATATGAGCCGGAAGCAAGGGAAAACATTTCAGTTAAACGCACGCAAACGTGAAATTACAGGGACGGGAAAATAACGCAAGCAGAGAAAGAACAGAACAAAAAGGGGAGGAAAGAAAAAGGATGGCGGACAGGATGAGATTTGAACTCATGAACGCTTGCGCGTTGCCGGATTTCGAATCCGGTGCATTCAGCCGCTCTGCCACCTGTCCACGGTTCGCAATTATATCCGTTTCTGTTCAGGATGCAAGAGGAAACTTCATTTTGATGCGATTATCCCGTGCAGGTGCCCGGATTACGGGCCGGTTCCGGGGAGGCCGGCAGGGAAAGAGTGAAAAAAGGTTGTGCCAGAGAAATCCGAACCGGAGATGAAGAAATCAAAATAACTTAAAAAAACAGCACTATTCTTCAGCAGATCCGCAACAGAGTGATTATAATTGCCCCGTGAAACAGTGTTACCGGCTGTGCCGGGAGGAGTTCTGATGTTGAAACGTTTTCTGACCGTTTTTGCGGTACTGGCGGTTTTTTTTCTCCCCGGAAGCGGCACGGCAGCTCCGGCAGGGGCTGACCAGTCCCAGAAGGTTTCTCTGCCCCCGGGCTGGACTCAGGGACACCGCTTTTTCAGTGAAATGCGGAAGCACAGTGCCTCCATGTATACCAATTCCGCCCTGGAGGTCAGTGTGGGGTATACCGAACTCTACTCTTCGGAATACAGCTCTGTTGAAAGCGCAGTAAACGGTGCCACGGAACTCTACAGCTGCAAAAAGGGGAAGAAAGCCTGGACGGCGGAGGTGCTGTCCTGCGCCAATAAGTTCACGCTCTATTTTTTTGAAAGAAACGGCCGGGTGGTGATGCTCACCAGCGATGCCGCAACTCCGCAGCAGGAGAAGGAAGTAAAGAATTTTATCGGAGCCATGTATTTCGGCGATGCCGCCGGCAGTGGCACCACTAACAGCGGTGCCGGCAAAAAGCCTCCCCGCTGAGAAGATTCCGGGAATTGTCTGAAAAACCGGAGCGCTGCTTTTCTCATCCCTTTCACTTTATTTCCGGGCTTCCGGCGGCAGCGTTCCGGCAGTACGGGACTCAGTTTTTCGGGAGCCTCTTTTCGGCAAAGTCCAGAGCGGTGTTTACCACCTCTTCGATGGAGAGCTCGGTGGAATCAAGTATCAGAGCATCCGGAGCCGGCTTCAGAGGTGCAGTCGCCCGGTTTCTGTCCCGGAAATCGCGTTCCTTTATTTCCGCCAGAATCTTTTCATAGTCGGCGGCTTTTCCCTGGGATTCCAGCTGCTTTACTCTTCTTCTGGCGCGTTCTTCGGAGCTGGCATCCAGGAAGATCTTTACCGGTGCATCCGGAAATACCACGGTTCCCATGTCTCTGCCGTCGGCTATAAGTCCGGGCAGGGTGCGGAACGCCTTCTGCCGGTCAAGAAGAGCGGCTCTGACTCCGGGCAGTGCCGCAATCCGGGAGGCGGCTCCGCCGGTTTCCTCGTTTCTGATACCGCGGGACACATCTTCTCCGTCCAGCATGACGGCAACGCCGGTGTCGCGTGGTTCGAAGGATAGTCTGAGATCGGCTGCCAGTGCTGCCAGTGCCGGTTCGTCGGCAAGACTGACGTTTTTCTTCAGAGCGGCGTAGGCCAGAACCCGGTAAATGGCTCCGGAATCCAGAATGGCAAAGCCGTATTTTCTGCTGAGACGGAGACAGAGCTCTCCCTTGCCGGCGCCGCCGGGACCGTCCACTGTGATAACGGGAATTTCTGCACTCATACCTGAAAAATCCTTAAATTGAAAAGCTGTTTTGAAGGACTTCTATTATACGAAAGCCGGCGGGAATCGGCAAAACTGCTCCGGTCCGTTTTTCGGAGATCCGCGGGACACTTCTGAACCCGGCGGATAAGGAGAGTTCACCCCCCGGGGACTTCGGGGCGGTTTTGGAAGATATACTACAGGAAATGATTCCTTTTTTCGGGGCGAAGGCATCTCGGAAACTTTCCGGAAAACAGGCTCTCTTCTGAAAACTCCGGCATTTTCCGTCGCGGAGATCCGCAAAAACTGTTGTCATTGGTCAGAAAATAGCCTGTTATGCGGTATTTTTACAAAAAATATAAAAAAATTGCCGATTTTGTTTACAAAGGAAAATTTTTCTTTATAATAGCACCCGTTGACGCGGACAGATGGCAGAGCGGTTTAATGCACCGGTCTTGAAAACCGGCGACGGTTCGCACCGTCCCTGAGTTCGAATCTCAGTCTGTCCGCCACTTTAATTCTCAATTTTTCTCTCATTTCTTTTATTCAGTTTTTATTTTTTGCGTCTTTTTGCGCCCGTCTGTTTTATTTATCCAGTTCCGTCCCTTAATTAATTTCCCGTAACGCTGTTTTTGTGATCTCTGACCGGGGTTTTTTGTAATATCGCGAGTGATAAGGCATTTTTTTGCCATCTTTTTAAGCAGAATTGCACAGGTACATATTGTTTATTAACTATACGTATTTGGCAGACTCCCGGACCTTTTCCCGGTACCGCGGGGGCTGAAAGGTTATCCTGTTTCCGAAAACGTATCCAGCGCGGTTCTGTTGCAGCTCTTCCCGAATCGGGGGCTCCGCCGCAGAATTAGGGAATGAAAGATGCAGCCCAGAGAAGATCAAGCTTTAAACTCCCCGGTTGTTAAAAATCAGGCAGATTCACAGAATACTCCGGTTTCCCCGGATGCTACCGGACAGCCGCCCCATGCCGTTAGCCTGTCCGATCGTATTCGTCATATCATGGACTGCATTTCCGACAATCTCGTGGATCGGGATTATGTGGTCAAAGTGGCCGTGCTGGCCGTGCTGGCCGGACAGAACATTTTTCTGTACGGACCTCCTGGCACCGCCAAGAGCATGCTGTCCCGGAGACTGGCCTCCGTTGTCCGGGGCGGGAAATATTTCGAACATCTGATGCATCGTTTCTGCACGCCGGAGGAGATTTTCGGGCCGGTGTCCCTTTCGGAACTTAAGAAGGACAATTACGAGAGAAAGACGGCCGGTTATCTTCCGGATGCCGATTTTGCCTTTCTGGACGAAATCTGGAAATCAAGTCCGGCAGTTCTCAATACCCTTCTGACCATAATAAACGAAAGATCCTTTCATAACGGCAGCCGGGTTGAGAAGGTGCCGCTCCGCTCCCTGGCAGCGGCCTCAAATGAAATTCCGGACGACGAATCCGGCATGGAGGCACTGTATGATCGCTTTCCGGTCAGAATTCCGGTATTTCCGGTAAAGGGAGAGGAGTCCTTCCGGCGCCTTGTCGAAAATGCTGCGGAGTTGTCGGATGCGGATTTTGAGAAAAAATTCCGGGGGATATCTCCCGAGGAATATCAGTCCTGGCTCCGGGAGATTCGCAGAATTCCTCTTTCCGACAATGCGGTGGCGGTGCTTTCGCTTATCAGAGAGGAGATTCTCAGGGTTTCCGGAACTCCGCTTTCCGTGTACGATCATGATTTTCAGGAGGGGCATGATGCCGGAATTTCCGGAAAAACGGAACCGGGGTTTTCCTATGTTTCCGACCGGAGATGGATACAGGCTGCGGATCTGCTCCGGGCTGCGGCGTTCTTTAACGGACATGACCGGGTACTTCTTTCAGAGCTTCCCCTGGTGGTTTCGGCGCTTTGGAATGTGCCGTCTGAGATTTCCGCCTTCCGCAATCTTGTTTACAACAGCGTGAAAACCGTGCTTTCCCGGATGATCCGGGACGGTAACACGGGGCGCTTTCTGGATACCGGCCGGGAGATCGGGGAACTCATGAGCCGCTATTCCGATCCTGATTCCTTCAAAAATTCCGGAATTCAGGTGAAGCTTACCCCGGAAAGGGAGGTCTGGTTCCGCTTTCTTAAGGATACCGGACTCTGCTACCGGGCGCTGGACCGCATGTGGAACAACGATGCCGTCATGGAGGATTTTTCTCTGGGCAATATCTGGGCTCCGGGAATCAGAAAGACCGTCAGAAACCCCCGCGAGAACGGCAGAACCGGGTTCGTTCCCGTGGTTGGCGATGTTATCCGTATTGTGGTTACCAGGGATCTCAACGGATATCTTGGAAATATTGACCTTCCGGGACTGGAGTGCTTCGGCTTCTCGGTGCCGGGAATGCTGGGCAGTAACGGGGTTTTGACCGATGACAACCATTTTACCTGCAAGGCCGGACTTCTCCCCAAGCTGATGCAGATTTACCTTAAGAGCTGTCTGGATCCGGAGGTGGAGCTTTTTGCAAGGATCAGCGGTCTGCCCCAGCATCCGACTCTTGACGGCAAGCTTCAGGTAACCGTCAGGATTAATTTCGAGGGAATTTTCGCGGAAAGGTATCTCAGGCCGGACACCCCGTTCTGCGATACTGACAAGATGACTGAAATCAAGCCGGTTTCCGTGGGAATTGACGGGAGATCGATCTACGGTGAATTTCTCCATGAACCCGGCTTCCGGCTTTACTCCGCGCAGATGGAGAACGGCGACAGCGTTATCGTTTCCATTGAGGACAAGACACCGCTGCCGGCCCGGGGTGAGGTGTGCGAGTACTGGAATCGCTTTATGGGGCGCGGTTTTGAGCTCTGCGAGGTTAATTCCTACCGCAAGTGGTTCCAGAACCGGGTACGGGAACTCAGACTGGGAGGGTGTCGCGAAATTTCCTGCCGGATCATGCCCGATGGCAGAGGAAACTATATCCTGGTTCACAAGGGACTCTGCTGTATTTCCGACGAACTTTCCCGGATTCAGAACCACGACGAACTGACAGCCATGATGTCGTCGGTGGTGGCCATGAGACTTCAGGGTATTGACGAAAAGCTCTGTCTTCTGATGGTGTCCTCTCTGAACGGGGCGGATCTCACCGGCATCTGGCTGAACTACGAGGGGATTGTTTCCATGCATCCCTGCGACATCCGGGATGAAAATTTTGAGGTGTCGGGAACCGCCGAGTCCGCAAAACTGGACAACGGAGACTGCCGCATTGTTATGAAGACCTCCGAAGGTCTTCTGGAAACCGTGCTTATTGACAAAACCTACAAGGTGCTCTCGGAATTCAGCGGCGATATTGGCAGGCTTTCCGAGAAGATGTCCCTGAACCGGGATCTGGTGGCGACGGTCACCCGGGATCTGGAAGAGCGCGAGGAACTGGTTAACAGCAGCATCTTCCTGTCAAATTCCGACAAATATGAATTTACCAGACTTCTCAAGGAGATCTACGAACCGTACTTCAACGAATGTTCCGTGTCCTCCACCTATGAGATTCAGCTTACGGAGCTTTTGAGCCGTTATGAGAAAATCACCATTCCGAAGATCGACATGAGTCTCCGGGAACAGGTGCGCCGGGAGGCCGAAAGGATTGAGGCCGAAAAGAAGGCTCTGGAAGAAAAGGCTCAGGAGGAAATGCGGGCCCGCGAGGAAGAGGAACGCCGGCAGCGTGAAAAGGAAGCCAAAATTCCTCCTGCCGCCGATTCTGCTCTTCCGGCGGAAGCCTCCGGAACTCCGGTTTCCGCCGGGGATTCCGGTCAGAAAACCGGGATGGCTTCCGGGCCGGACAAGTCTGCTCCGGAGTCGTTACACGAAGAGCCTCTGGTCCGGGAAGCCGAGAGTAAGGCAGCCCGCGAGCAGGTGGTTTTCGAGGTGGTGGCCGGTGCGGTATCGGGTGGCATTGCCGGAACTCTTGTCAGTGCGGCCCTGGATAACCGGGAAGGCGTTTCTTCGGAAAATGTCTCCCGGACCCCGTCCGGTACACCGGCCGGCACTGTTAAGTCTCAGGAAAGTGCAGAACCCGCCAGGGAATCCGGAATCGCTGAAGCTCCTGCTGCCTCCGGAATCCGGAGTGCGGCCGGATTAAATGCCGTTCCCCCGGAAACATCCTCCCGTCCGAATCCGGGCGAGCCGGTCCGGGCTGCAACTGACGCCCCGGAGCCGGTTTCCGGGAATGTCCGTCCGGAATCCGAAACCGGTTTGGCGTCTTCCGTAGTCCCGGAACCTGTCAGAACGACTCCCGGGAAGGGGAGTCAGGATCCGGCTGCTGCCCGTGCTGACAAGCCCGTGATGCAGCAGGCCCGGAAGTCCGGCTGGAGCTTTAAGAATCTCTTCAGCAAGGGGGTTAAGGGTGGCGAAGCTCCCCAAACTCCGGAGTCGTCTGCTGTACCCGAGGAACCCAGGGCACCGGTTCCGCACCCGGAACGGGATCCCATGCATATTGATGAAGCAGCCTTCCGGGATCTGGAGGAGAATGACGAATTCAGGTACCGCTTTGAGACCGCCCCGAAGCCCCGGGAACCGGAGAAGTCCCTTTCCGGAGCTGAGTCAGCCCGTCCTTCCATTGTTACTTCCGGTTCTTCCGGGAAGCCGGTTATCGGCGAAGGTACCACACTGAGTCAGACCGCCGGCCCGGAAAAGGCTCCGACAGCGGCAACCGGAAACGTGATTCCCGGTTCCGGAAAGCCGGTGATTTCCGGTGCGGAACCGTCTCCGGGTGTTTCCGGAGCATCTCCGAAGAGTCCGGTAAGCAGAATTTCCGAAATCCCGGTTTCTCCGGCAGTCCGGCCGGTTCCCGCTCCGGAGTCCCCGGAGAAAAAGCCCAACCCTGTCGCTGCGGCGGCCGGTGCGCTTCCGGCGGGACTTCTTAAAAAGCTTCAGGAAAAGAAGGTTCAGAAGTCTCCGGAACCGTTTCAGCCGTCAGCGGCTCCGGCTCCCGAACCGGTTCCGGCAGCACCTTCTTCCTCCCGGGAGTCTGCCGGGGATCCGGGGGGCAATCCGCACGTTACCCCGGCTCGGCCCCCGGTCTTTGAAAGGGACAATTCCCCGGTGCTGTCCGGATCGGCTCCCGCTCCGGAGCCCGCGGTGTCCTCCGTGGTGCAGAACACGGAACTGGACTTCGAGCTTTCCGGAGCCGAAGAGGAGATGAGCTATGAGCAGCGGGCCCGCATGGAGAGGTTCCGTAACCGTATGGGAAGTTCCGGGAACGGAGAGGAGGAATCCAAGCCCAAGCGCATCGATATCAGAGAGCTTTTGAGAAACCACCGCAGCAATCTTTGATTCCTGCACATATGCTGAAGGAGCGGATGTCATGAATGCGGCTTCACCTGAATCAGACCCTGCGGAAAGATTTCTGACGGATTTTGAGGGAGTTATCCGGGATCTCGGAGAACGGCTCCGGCCCCGGAAATGGATTTCCGAGAGGGAACAGAAATCCGTCAGCAGGGCGGTTAAGGTGATTCAGGATCTGGAAACTGAAATTCTGGATCGGCTGAAGCACCAGGAGAAGGGCAGTCCGGAGGAGCTTTTTGATCTCAGGCGTCTTGGTTGGCTCTCCCGGCTTTCTCCCGAGGAGATTGTCAGGGAACCTGCCTATCTGGAACAGCTTCGGGAGCTCATTCAGGCTCATGCCCCCGACGAAAATTTCGGGAGCGTGGCGGAGAGTTTTCGGGTGTACCGGGAAATGCTGGAGGAACCTGCCCCGGAAGATTCGGGCCCCCCGGAAAAGCGCTGGGAACGGGAGGATCGGATCAGAATTGCGGGAAATCGCTTCCGGGCCGTCTGGGAGATTCGGATTGCCGGAGTTACCAGGGCCATTCGTGCCAGGGTCTCAGCACGGGAGCAGGTGATTCAGGATTTTCTGAACGATGCCGGGGATACTCAGTTCGAGGAGATGTACTCCGGTATCCGGTTTTCCATGGAAAACGGCATTCCCTCTGATGTCTTTACCGCCATTCAGGACGGCGATCGGGACTGGCGGGACAGAGCGGCCCGGCATTTTGTGTCGCAGTTTGATATTCGGAAAAGGGATCGCTCCTATGTTCTCAGTTCCTACCGGGAGCTTCGGACCTCCAAAACCGGTTTCGGATACCTGAAATACATAAATGAGGTTCAGAAGAATCCGGAACTGGCCACCCTGGTGGATGAGCTCGGGCGGAGTCTTTCCCTGGACGAGGTTTTTCGGGAAGAGCAGGAGGAGCTCCGTCAGGCTCTGAAGGTATCCCGGGGCAGCAGGATCCGGCCGGAGAGCGACAGCATCAATGGCATAAAGCGCGACAATTACATTCCCTATGTTCTCCCGGAGGAATTTGTCAGACTTGCGGATCCGGACTTTGAGATCCTGTTTGATATCCATTACCTGGAACGTACCCTGCTGTCCTTTGACTTTAACCGCATGACCGGAGTCTTTAAGAACCTGCCGGATTTCGGGGGCGGTTCCGGAAAAGGCCGGGGTCGCGGACCTCTGATAATCTGTGTGGATACCAGTGCCTCCATGAAGGGGCGTAATGAGAACCTCTCCAAGGCCACCGCTCTCATGGCAGCTCTCCGGTGTCTGGAAAACCGGAGACCTTGCTTTCTGATAAATTTTTCGGTAAAGACCGTCTCTCTCAGAATTTCTCCGGATCGCAAGACGGAGGCTCTTTCCAACCTCAGCGAATTTCTCGCCCGTTCCTTTCACGGCGGTACCAGCATTGATGAAATGGTCAGGGATTCCCTGGATATAGTTTCCCGGGAGGATTCCTTCAGAAGGGCTGACCTGCTCTGTCTTACTGACGGCCAGCTTTCCTGTTCCCCGGATACCGCGGAGCGGATCCGCGGTATCCGGGATACCCACGGGGTACGTTTTTTTGAACTGATCTTCGGATATTCCGGACTTGCGAATTCCGGGGTTTTTGATGCGGTATACGAGTACACCATGCGCGGTATCCGGAGGTTTCGGAGTGATGCCGAAAGTCCCGACACTCTTTATGGAAATCCGCTTTCCTGAGTCGGAATGAGAAAGCAAAATTCAGCGAAAGTCCGGAATATCGTCATAAACTGATTCCTTTTTCAAGTACTTTTTTTTGACAGTTTTGGAACTCAATCTGACATATAAGGAATCCTCTCTGACATCCCGAGAATCCTCTCTGACATCTTGGGAATCTTCTCTGACATCTAGGGAATCTTCTCTGACATCTGGGGAATCTTCTCTGACATCCGGGGAATCTTCTCTGACATCTTGAGAATCTTCTCTGACATCCCGAGAATCCTCTCTGACATCCCGAGAATCCTCTCTGACATCCTGGGAATCTTCTCTGACATCCTGAGAATCTTCTCTGACATCCTGAGATTTTTCTCTGACATCATGGGAATCTTCTCTGACATTCTGGTAATCCTCTTTGACATCCTGTACGCATTCTAGGGGTATGAACGTGCTTTGGGGGTGAGGCCTTGGGGTTGGGACTGACCCTAGTGAGAGGAAGAGCCCGGAGGTTGGGACTGCCCCTGGTGGAAGGAAGAGCCCGGGGGTTGGGACTGCCCCTGGTGGAAGGAAGAGCCCGGGGGTTGGGACTGCCCCTGGTGGAAGGAAGAGCCCGGAGGTTGGGACTGCCCCTGGTGGAAG
>Ga0310695_10004774_pt1 | contig 24524 bp, 15 predicted proteins | sample RumenRJG_04DNA_FD_203882 | JGI IMG/M metagenome (GOLD analysis project Ga0310695, IMG submission 203882) | Bovine rumen microbial communities from Lethbridge, Alberta, Canada - RJG_04 (v2) (version 2) | ecosystem: Host-associated > Mammals > Digestive system > Stomach > Rumen | place: Canada...
TGCAGGCTATGGCGTGGACATCACGCGCAAATGGCATACCGATACCAAATTCCGGTTTTTGTACGGAAAAGACTGGAGCGGTAATGATCCTGACGCTCTCGACGACGGAACGGAAAGCAAAAATCTGAACACAGTCTTTTCACTGACCCATAATGGCAAGCTTTCTCTCGACAAACCCTTGGCACGCTCCGTCTCCTATACCTTAGGATTGAGCCTTACCAACACCAAATCCCGCACTACTTCTTTTGTAGGATCAGGTACGGGCCTCATCCCTATCATCACCGCAACAGAATCGGGCTATTGGAGTATTCCATGGGAAAATGCCAGTTACAAGGCTACTGGTATCAATCACTCAAAACCTGGAAACTTCTATGCGAAAGTGAACAACTCTTTCTATGTGAAAGCCGGCAAAACCAACCAACGTTTCAAGATGGGTGTTGACTACAAATACGACTGGAACTCGGGCAAGGGTTATTATAATGAAGATGAACGCCATCCGCTGCGCCCCAACAGCGACGGACGCCCACGCGCCTTCTCTGATATTCCCGGACTTCATCAGATTGCTGCCTATGTGGAAGACAACTTCAGTTGGAACTATTATAAGAAACATGCCCTGCGCATCCAGGTCGGAGCCCGTTTCACCGCCATGCAACCTTTCGATGAAGTACGCACCTTCGCCCTTTCTCCCCGTTTGAACATGACGATGGAAATAACCAAATGGTTGAATCTCCGCGGTGGTATCGGACTGAACTCCAAGACTCCAGGTCTCTCGTATCTTTATCCCGACAAGCATTACACCGACCGTGTGGCGGTGAACTACATGCCACAAGATGTTTCCGACCATCAGCTTTTGGTCTATAACACCAATGTTTACAATGTGGAATTCACGAAAGGTTTGAAGAATGCTACCACCACAAAGATAGAAGGCGGTATCGACCTGAAACTGCCTGGCGATCACAAGCTAAGCATTCTGGCTTATCAAGACCGTACACCTGGAGGTTTCGGCAATGTCACAGAATACCTCACCTACCCCACCTACTTCTTTGACAACCCCGCTGGACTGGTTGTCGGCAATCAAGGACTTGTTGACATCAGCGGCGGCACACCGTCACGAACCTTCATGAACTGGTCAACGACAGGTAAAGTAGGCAATACAAACGTAAGCATCAACCGTGGTGTTGAATTTGATTTCGATTTCGGAAAGATAAAACCCATCAACACCAGTGTCTATTTCAGCGGCGCATGGCAGGAGTCGAAGAGCTATTCCAAGAATATGGTGTCCAGCAATCCTCGGAATCTGCCCACCAGCTATGCGCAAAACGTGCCTTTCAAGATGATTTACCCCACAGAACTTGACTATTCACGCTATCGCCGTTTTGTCAACACCCTCCGGCTGGTGACCAATATCCCTGCACTTCGTATGGTGGCTTCTTTCACGGGACAGGTTATCTGGCATAACTCATCGCTTAGTTATGTGGCTTCCAAGGAGCCCATCGGATGGATGACTTCCGACCTCGTCTATCACGAACTCTCCGGCGATATGCTGAGCGGCTATCTCGGCATGGATGGCATTTTCTATACATCAGCTCCCGCTAACATGGAGAATGTATCACTTAAAGACCAGATTGTGACGACCAACGACAACGACCCTGTGAAGAATCCCGTCACCTGGAACCTCTCTTTCCGGCTCACAAAGGAATTCGGCAAAACCGCCGGCCTCTCCTTCTATGCAAACAATGCATTATTCTATGAACCTTACATGACCTCGAACACCTCCAAGACGCTCACTCAGCGAAATACGGGAACCTATTCGTTCGGTGTGGAACTGTTCTTCAACCTATAAGATAAAGGTAAAAAAGTAAAAAGGTAAAAAAAAGAGATAAAATATGGCAATGAGAAAAGATATATATAAGCAGAGAATGGCAAAAAGGACGGTAAAAGGTATCCTACTATTTTACCTATTTACCCTTTTACCCATATCCTGCGTCGATTTCAATGATGCCACACAAGCCATCACGGTGAAAGTGCAAGTACAAATGCCCAGCGATTTCAAGGCTGCTGACATTTCGGGGAAAACCGTGAAGATGACGATGAACGGACAGACCATCAGCGCTGAGACGGATGCCAATGGCATCGTCACCTTCCAGAATATTGTTCCTGATAATTACGACATCTCCACATCCTGGAAGATGGACGGTGAAGAATATGCCAAGATCACAGGAACGCATCCGGAGAATGCCACCTATACCGTTTCAGGTAGTCTTAACACCCAGATGTTGGCTACTTCCAACGAAACGCCCATTATTCTTGCCACCAATATTCAGAAAGACCAGTCGCTACTCATCGGAAAGGTCTATTATGAAGGCAGTAAGGACAGTAACAACAAGAACTACTTGGCAGGAAAATACGTCGAGATTTATAATAACAGCGACCAGACTGTGGATGCAGCCGGTCTCTATATCGCCCTGATGGAATCGGAAAGTACCGTTGCCTATACACCTGGACAGATTCCCGATACTGTGATGGCGAAACAAGTTTACCGCATTCCTACGGGAAGTGCCGTCAATGTAGCTCCCGGCGGAACACTCCTGCTTGTGAACAGTGCCATCGACCATACAGTCACTGCCCAGAATGCTTTTGAGCGCAATCTGCTTGGAGCCGATTTTGAAGCCAAAGACCAGCAGGGACGCACCACCAACAATCCAGCCACACCAGCACTCGAACTCACTTACAGTTGCTATGCCACCATAACGCAGATGAATATCACGCAAGGCGGTCCAATGTCACTTGTCATCTTCACCTCAGATGAAGATGTCAGAAACTGGGAGCGTGTCTATGCCTACGGTAAGACCAAGGGCAATATGTTTATGAAGATTCCCACCAGTGCCATCATAGACGGTGTGGAAATTCTGAAAAACAAATCCCAGACGGGTCCCGACATCAACACCAAGCGTCTCTTCAATTATGTGGATGCAGGGTACACTTTCTGCTCTTCTGCCTCTGGCTATTCTGGTGAACTGGTCTATCGCAAGACGGCTTCCATCACTCCTGAAGGCCGTAAGATTCTGCAAGACACGAACAACTCACTCGACGATTTCGCCACCAGTACCACTCTAAATCCAAGAGAGTATTAAAAAGTAAAAAGCAATGAAAACGACAATACAACTACATCAAATGGCAAAAAGGATGGTAATAGGGGTTCTACCTTTTTACCTTTTCACCTTTTTACCCATAAAAGCCCAGGTCACCTCCGCTTCTTATGGTCTCAGCGACCAGCAGCAAATCTGGCACCAAAGTCGTAATGCAGCAGGAATGGCCTTTGATTTCAATACGGCTGACAGTTCTGCCAATCGCGGTATTGCCTACTTCGATTATCAGCATCAGGAAGGTGATTATCACCGCGTACAGGATGGCGGTATGAAAAACAATCTGCGATTTTTTACCGAACGATACCAGAAAGTCGGGAAATACCTATATGGCTACGGCTCCTTTGATTTCAATATGGGCCGTACCAAGGACCGCGCCTGGAGTGATGTACTCCGCAGCTACAACAGCAATCCCTTCATCTCTGGCAGCAGTGTCTTTGGCAAATACGACCATCAGGACTTCACGCTCGATGCTTCGTTGAGTACCGTTCAACTGGGACATTTCACCTATGGTGCCAGCATCCGTTATGAAGTTAGTGACCTGAGCCGCCTCCGTGATCCCCGTTCACGTATCAATCTCCTGGATTATCGCATTACGCCTTCCATTACCTACAGTTTCCGCAACGGCATCCCAATGATTTCCGCAACACACACCCTCGGCCTGGCTCTTCACTACGACCGCCGCAAGGAAAAGTTGCCCTCTCTGACAACCGTACAAACGGATCCTAATCTGAAATACTATGTGATGACAGGCTTAGAAAACACCACGGGAACCATCGGCGGCTATAATGCCTATACGCGTGAATATGTGAATCATGAGTTCGGCGGTGAGCTCTCCTACGGGTTTAAGGGCCTATGGTTTAAGTCGCTGAATACCATAACCCTCGACCGCGGCACAGAATATGTCTATGGACAATACAAATACGAGCCTGGCCGCTATTTCAACTACCGCTACGGCTTCTCTACACAGAATCGCCTTAACAGTGGCAGCATGCTGCATTCCATCGATGCTGCTGTTAACTACCAGCAGGCTTACGCCGATGAATATCGGCAGGAGCGTATCTCTACAACTGACAGCATAACGGGTTACAACTCCATACGTTGGAACACCACCTTGGAATACCGTAAGCGTTTCCAGCTGAAGACACTCGACTTCAATTTCCACTATCGTCTTACCTTCACGGAGGAACAGGAACAGAAAGGATATGTGGGACTGAAATATCAGTTGCAAAACGTCAGCAACAAACGTTTACTGCCCGTCTCCACACTCGACTACACTTCCCATTTCATAGCTCTTGAAGGAGGTGTGAATATAGCAGGACGTCTCTCTGTCGAGGCACTGGCAGGTTACAACATCTCGCCGAAGGCAGACCTGAATCTTGCCAATCCCACTACCGACTATGCCATCAATGTGCTCATCCCCGACATGAACATCCTGGATGCCAACTATTTCCGCGGGCATCTGCAGCTGGAATACCAGCAACCCATACGCATTGCCCAAAAGGCCACACAATGGTTTGCCCGCGCTTATGGTGACTATCTCAAAGCCGACCACAGCCTTAAGCGTTCACTTGTCGGCGTTTCCATCGGACTCTATTACTAACTTATTCAAAATCATATTACGATGAAAATCTCTACACCTGTCAAGATGCTGGTCATAGCTGCCGCTCTTTTATTTACAACGAATGTTCGGGCTCAAGAAAATCGTGATACGGTGGTCACCGTTCCTTCTACGGGTTATCTTCCCCTGAAGCCTAGTCAAAACTTCACCGGAACAAATGAGGATGTGCTCGTCACCAGCTTTTCCGGCTCTTCGTCGAAAGGCATCAACTTCAACACAAAAAAACTGAGTGAAGGGGTTTTCAGCAGTTCTGTTAATAGCGGATCAGCTGTCATACTCGTGGCCCAGCCTGGCAACTACACGCTAACGCTCACCGATGCTGCTGTAACAGCTAACTTCTTTTCCACCACTGTCTTTTGGGTTTATGAGCCTTGTGTCGCCTACAAGAAAGGGCGCATGCTTTATAAGTTCGTCAACACTGCTGACAAAGTCGGTTTCCAGCGCGATGAAACCTATGCCAGCGACAACTACCAGTCTTGCACAATGGGCGAAGGTGAAAATATCTATGCCCCGTTTGCAACTAAAAACATCGAAAAAGCTGCCGAACTGTTGAATACAACGGTAGCCGATCTCACTTTCATCCCATGGAGTAAAGAGGTTTTCGGCGCACCACTTCTCAGTGACATCACTACAGACATTCAAAACATCAATCTGCAATCTGATAACAATGCCCGACAGCTTTTCAATCTCTCCGGACAAAAGGTGAACGAAAACTATAAGGGTATTATCATCAAAAACGGACGTAAATACATCAAATAAATATAAAAGAAATGAAGAAACTCCTATTCTTAACGGCTGCGATTCTTATGCAGACTGCAGCCATGGCGGCCGGCACTGACTCGCTAACCGTACGTATCAAAGGTATGCGCTGCGATGAATGCGCACACAAAGTCATGACCGCTGTCAACAAACTGCCTGGCATCGACAACATCGATTTTAATCTGGAACGCCGTACGGCCACCATCTTTTACGATGGCTCAAAGACCTGCGCTGACTCTATCATAGGACGTCTGGCCGCAACAGGCCGCTATAAATCATCTCCTTACAGCAAGGACGATGTCATCAAGCGAGGTTGGGGTATACATATCGACGACATGCACTGTCAGAAATGCTACAACCGCATTCAGGAGAAGCTTCAGCCCATGGCGGGTATCGACAGTATGGCTCCCCACATCGACAATCAGTACATTTTCGTCCGCTATGATGCCAACCGCACCACCAAGGCAGCTATCCGTGAGGCCATCTTGAGTCTTGGCTATACTCCCGTCAACCATTACACCAGCGACAAGGTGGAGTTCACCTATCTTCTTATTCCCGAGAAGGAAGCCCAAAGTGAAGACACCTATGAGACTGTCATTTCGCTGAAAGGTGTGGAGGATGCCTGTGTGAATGCTAATCGCAAGGCCCTCGCCATCACCTATTTCAACGATGAGACGAGTGAAGAACAGCTTATGAAGGAGCTCAAGGATGCAGGCATAAAAGCTGAACTACCACCTCTCCACGTCTGTGATGAAGAAAAGAAATAATCAGAAAAGAAGGGCTGTAACACCATGCAGTCCTTCTTTTTTATTGTGTTGTCTTCGTCTTTCCGATTTTTTCACTATATTTGCACAAAAAAGATAAAACTATGCGAAGAATCAGTTTTTTACTTCTGGGCCTTTCTGCCCTTTTGTCCTTACATGCCCAAAGCCTGAAGGTGGTCGTGACGAACCCCTCTGACTTCCAACGGCAGCAAGTGGTGGAAATCTCCTTGCAGAAAGTGCAACAGCAGATGAACATTGATGCTGAGGCACCTCTCTGCGTGAAGAATGCCTTGGGGCAAGTTGTCACTTCTCAGATTACCCACGACGGTAAATTGCTTTTCGAGGCTGCCGTTCATCCTCATGGTCTGTCGGAATTCACATTGGAGGCTATTCCCACACCCATGAAAGAGGGGAAAAGTGCCTTTGGCTTTGTGGCCAAGACCCGCAAGGATGACCTCTCCTGGGAGAACGACCGTAGTTCCTACCGTGTCTATGGACCGCCTCTCCGCCGCACTGGTGAAAAAGCTTATGGTGTGGATGTGTGGACCAAGAGCACCCCACATCTGGTCAATGCCGACCGATACCGCATCGACCATGAGGGTAATATCGTCAAGGACAGTCTTCGTAGAATGAAGAAAGACGACGAATGGAAAACTGTGGATCTTGCCACTTCCTTCCATCTCGACCACGGTGACGGTCTCGACTGCTATGGTGTGGGTCCCTCGCTGGGATGTGGTGCCCCTGCCCTTTTCCTCAAGAATCAGCTCCTCATGCCATGGTGCTATGAGACTGTGAATATTCTCGACAACGGTCCCCTGCGCTTTACCGCTGAGTTCGTCTTCGGCTCCGCCAACAACGAATCACTCTCCACTCTTCTCTCTCCTCTCTCCCCTATCAAACAGCACCGCATCATCTCCCTCGATAAGGGAAGCAACTACAACCGCTGCGAGGTGTGGTACGATGAAATACCATCTGAAGCTGCTCTGGCAGCAGGCGTCGTCATTCATAAGGCTGACACCACATCCCTGAAGATGACTTCCTCCAGCATCCTCTATGCCGATCCCACAGACCGTCCAAAGGAGTTAGGTACCCAGCTCTACGTCGGTGTTCTTTTCCCCGATGCTGTTGAGCGCACAACTTTCCTCCACGATCTACAAGGTGATATCGTTGGCAACGCCATCGGCATGAAAACCTATACAGCAGGTCAGCATTTCGTCTATTATTTCGGTTCGGCGTGGAGTGCTGCTGATGTACGCTCCTTCCGCGAATGGCAGCTCCGCAGCGAAGAATACCTGGAGGCCTTGAAGGCTCCCCTGAAAGTGACGCTGGTAAAAGAATAGACGTCCACAAAACGTTTATTGTCCCGTAGCCTGTTTCATACCTTCAAAGAATTGCTGCTGTAATTGCTTGGCAAGTTTGTTGTCTGGATTCAGTTTCAGGGCTTTCTCATAGTGCTGCATCACGTCCAGATAATAGCGCTGTCCGTTTAGTGCAGGATTTTGCACGATGCGCACCATGGCGAGGAAACCTTGCAGCGTGTGAAGGTCTGAGAGATTCTTCTGCGGCATCTCCTGCATCTTCTTTAGTGTTTGTTCTGTTTCGGTGAGCAGGTTTTCCGTCTGTTCTGCCATTGGATTCATCACGCAGAAATAAAGACTCTGCAAGGCCATCTGATACTTAGGCTGCACACTGTCGGGAAACATCGCGTCGATGCGCTTCAATTCTGCAACACATTGAAGGAAAGCCTCAGGTGTGGGCTGTTGGATTTTGGCCAATGATTGTCCGATGAGGGTACTCATCTGCGACTCTTGGGCTTGGATACGGACTGCGGTCATAACGAGCAACAGCATAACGAACACACGGTTTCTAAAAGTTTGAAATGTCATACGCTTTATTATTTTTTAGTGAAACAAATATACCGATATAGAAAAAGCGGTCGCGAGTGGCAGTAATGGAAGTGCCGTCATTACGGAATCCAAAGATATTCCTTCTCCCCAGTACATTGTTGATGGATGTATAGACGATGACCTTCGGATGCAGCAACCAGGTTACGTTCACATCCAGACTGTTATAATGTGGTGTCACCCCTTGGGGATAATGCCGGCCGCTGGCATACGATTCCGTCACGCCCACAATGGTTTTGCCCAATCCATATTTGGCCGAGAGCCGCAGATTATGACGCGAGGCATAGTTCGGCATTCGCGGTGAGGTATAGTCGAGATAATATCTTTCGGAGTCGTTGAAAGAATAGCTTACGGTAGTTGTCAGATTCTTCACGAGCGAATGATTTTCCACGAAGACATCCAAGCCACGGCTCATGCCATTGCCTACAGACTGATAACACTTTTGGTCAATCAACAGGGGCAAACGGCGATAATCCTTCACGTAGGGTTCAATGCGCAGCAGCACCTTCGGCGAATTGTATTGCATACTGAGAATGAGATGGTCGGCCGTACTTTGCCGCAACGGGGCCTCACTTCTTGCCATATAGTCGTCGGCAGCCGTCTGGCTGTAGCGTCCTATCATAGCAGACATTTGGAACCGATTGGAGGGAACGTAACTCAGCGTAGCCCGTGGCATCAGCAGCCATTCGTGACTGTTGCTCTGATGCTCCGCCCTTGCCGAAAGATTCAGAAACAGTCGTGGCACCATTCGCCATTGCACATCCAGATGAGCCGCCAGCAGCTGATAATTCAAACGATAGTGATATTCCTCATAGTCCATCTTGCTGTTACGGATATAGTCTTCGGCACCTGCCGACAGTTTCAGCACTTGTGAAAAAAACTTGCGGAGTTCGCCCTTCAGATGCACTTCATTGCGGATATTATGATAGTGGTCGCCTGCTATTTGCGCATCATCTACATTGTTGAAGACCGAAGAATTGGCCAGGCCCGTGAAGAGCGACCATCCCCTGCCTACATTCGTCTTGAGCGTGGCATTGGCATAGAGATTATGCTCTGCAAACGACAATTGCCGTTCATCGATGTGCTGTCCTACGGATGTCAGGTCATAGCCCACATAGGTCTTCAGCACACTGGCCTCAGAGAGTTCAGCCTTATATTGCGCTTCTGCGGAAAGTTTCCGGTAGGGCCGCGTCCAGTCGCAACGATCGGGAAACAGTTTATTACAAAGGCCCATACTCGTCAGGGCGGTGTTAAACGAAAGACTATTCTTTGAGAAAGCCTTCGTGCCTCCGATGTTCCAGTCCACCAATGAAGCGCTGACACCCAGTTTGTCGCCCGTCTGCACATCTGTGGTTTCCATCGGCAGCACCGACGAAAGTGCCTGTCCGTATTCGCCGCCATAGCCTCCCAGCGAGAAGTTCATCCCTTTGAAGAGAAAGGGTGAGAAACGTCCGCGCTGTGCCTGTCCCTCCACATTCGTACTGTAGGGGACAAGCACGTGCATCCCGTTGACAAACGTCTGGCATTCCTCACTCTCTCCGCCACGCACGTAGAGTTTTCCGTCTTCGCCTACCTTCTGCGTACCAGGCAGCGTCTGGAGGGCAGCCACGATATCACCGCACGAACTGCCGGTCATCACCACGTCGAGGGCATCCATTGTCTTGAAATTGTCACTCTTACCAAAACTGTAGGTGCTTGCCATGACGACCACCTCATCGATAGTGGTAGCTTTTTCGTGCATCACGACGGTATGGTTGCAGAGGCCATTTACGTCAGCAGTCAGCACATAGTCGTCAAAACCCACGAAAGTAGCCTTCAGTGTCACTTCTCCCTTCTGCATCGTAGTGAACGAAAAGTGACCCGCTGAGTCCGTCAGACATCCGTCTATCGTACCTAATATAAATACGTTTGCACCAGCAAGCGGCTCCCGCTTGTCCTTAACGATTCCGGAAACGGTGGTCTGCCCCGTCACGCACACAGCGTTCATCAGCAAAAGAATGAGATATGTCAGTCGTTGTTTCATACCGCAAAATTAGATATGAAAAACCATACCTCCAAATATCCGTGATACTCGGCTAGAAACGAGGACGAAAAACTAAGCGCTTGGACGAACAGCTACTTTTCGGGACGAATGACTAAGCAATAAACGACTTGAGCCGCGGCACATAGGTACGTGAAACAGGAACTACCGTCGTGCATTTCCCGAGCATCAACTGGTAGCCGTTGCTGTTACCTTTTGCTGAGGTTATGTTGTTCAGGTTCACCACAAACGAACGGTGACACTGGAAGATGTTTTCATAGTCTTGCAAATCAGCAAGCACGGAGGTCAGCGTTGCGTGCAGTTCCTTGGATACGGTCTTTCCTTGATCCGCGTAATAGACCACCACATTGTTTTTCTGAGCCTCCATATAGAGCAGGTTGTTGATGGGCAGCGTCAGGTTGTTCCCCCTCACGCTGGTATCGTGAATCGTCACGGTGATGTCCTGCTGTTCCTCCGTCGTTTTGTCAAGCAGTTCCTCCATCCGGCTGCGCAGATAGTGGTTATAGTTGATGCCCATCGAAACCATCGTGATAAAAAAACCAATAATAAAAGTCCAGTAAAGGACCTGCAGGAAGACGATTAGGTTGAGGGAATAATGGAAAACCAATGAAAACAGCAGAAAATTGCAGATGCCTATCAGCAGCACCTTGCCGATAATCGCCAGAGCCTGATGCCAGATGAGCCAAGGCTTTATCTTATGCTGCACCCGATGGAACAAAAAATGGCCATAGAGGGCACAACAACCGAACGTCACCGCCCCAAAAAGAAGAGACACCAGCAGTTTGCTTCCCCCATAATGACTGAACCCGAAAGGCTGCAGCAGATAGAGTATCAGAAAGACAATCACACAGTAGAGCAGACACTCTTTCAGCCAGTGCTTGCTTTGCTCAAACGGATATTTCCGGGTTAGGAACGACATCTGTAGTAAATGGTTTTGCGGGGACAAAGATAGTGCAAAATTCCGATTAAGCGAAGAGAAAACAAATATATTTGCTTTCTCAAGCGTGAGAACGTACCTTTTTCTCTAAAAAATAATGTGTCACTGACCAACGGGAAGTAAATTTAACTGAACGAACAAAATAGCAATTTTATTAGCAGATTATCTTGATGGCAGAGCGAGTCGCCTGAATCCCTTGATGATTGATATTCAACTGTTCCACTTCCTTCAGATAGTGCTCACTCTTCTCAAGACTGCCAATGCCATAGTAGCCGAGGGCCATCATGTACTTGCAATGTATGGTGTTGTTAAGCTGCAGGTCACCGTCCCAGATAAGGAGATCGGGAAGCGAAACAGCAAAGTAGTCCATCTTCACGGTGTCGAAAAGATGCTTCTCTCCGTAGGTAATCAGACGATAGAAGACGCCGTTGGCCTTGCCGTCCTCACCGAGTTTGCGCCAAGCCAGTCCCGCATAGAAGATCTTGTCGGGTTTCGCATCATTATAATACATAGCGGCAGCGGGCTCCATCGGACCTTCCGTGGCTTTCTTCCAGCATAAGCGGGCTTTGTCCGTCTGTCCCAACGCTTCGTAGGCACACCCCATCAGATAGTAAAAGTCATTCTCCTGAGCTCCATAAAGTTTCCCTTCTCCCAAATGGTGCGGATATTCCAAGCACGCTTCGAGAAGCTGGAGGGCTCGTTCCGGGTCTGAGGCTTCAGGTCTCAGGCACAGCTTAGCAAGTTCTACGCGACTGAATTGATACTGACCTGTCACCTTGCCTTCACCGCCTTCCCATGGATGGAACTGACGGGCATCGAGTCTTGCCATGGCTTCTTCGTAGTGCCCCGTCTGATTCAAAAGGGTTATCTCTTCCAATACCAGATCGTCGCGCTGCTGTATTTGTTCAGGATACTGCTGCAGGAAGCGGAGCCGCTCTTCATGAGGCTTCTGCATTACTTTATACAACTGGTCGAGTTCCATCAGAATCCGGGCATCGGTGGTATCCCGACGGAAGGCTTGTTCCATATACTGCTGTGCTTTCTGCGGATTATGCTCCTTGTTGTAGGCAGCCAAAGCCAGACAACGCCACGTGGCGGGGAACGTGTCATCGAGCCTGAGGGATGTTTCCCATGCCTCAGTGGCCACATCATATTGCCGCTTATCATAATAGAGACAGCCCAGATAATACCACGCCTTGGCTCCGTCGGGATTCAGTGTGCCAGCGCAACGCAGGACAAGAATATCCTCCAAACGGTTGGGGAAACAGCAGTAACTGTCGGTTTGCTCTGCCTTTTCGAAACTGGCATTGGCCTCCACCACATCACCGAGACGCATCTCTGCCCATCCTTTATAATAAAAAGTCATAGGGTGCACCGTTTGTTGCTCAGCAACAGAGAGCACCTTCAGGCATTCTTCCCAAAGGCCAGCCTGTGCATAATCGAGGGCCAGTTCATGATAGTTCAGCGCATGGCCGTGCATCAAGGAGTTCATCGTGTCGAGCTCTGTCTGATTCCCGGTGAGCAGGTATTTCTCAAAACGGCATCCATAGTTGAAGTGGTCCAATTTCAGGGATTCCACGCAGAAGATGATGGCCTCCTCCTTGCGTCCAAGCTTCCTCAGCACAGCAGCTTTCAGGGCACGTGCCTGATGATGATGCCATCCGGCACGGATGCTGCGCTCACACTCATAGAGTGCATCCTCCAGACGGCCCTGCATCGCACTAATCTGTGCACAGGCGAAATAGGCAGCATTCTGCCAGCCTCCATTCCATGTGGCCTTGTAGAACCAGTCGTAGGCTTCGTCTAAAAGTGAAGAGTTATGAGTGAAGAGTGAAGAATATTTCAGACAGAGACCTAAGTTATAGAGCGGCTCTCCGTCGTAGGGATTGGGATTGCGCCTCTGGAGCACCTTCACAGCTGTGCGCAGATAGGGTTCTGCCTTTTCAAAACGGCCCCTGCGCACATACCACAGACCAAGGGCATTGTTGCAGCGCACATCCAAAGGATCACGCCGCAAACCTTCCTCATAGTAGTCGACGGCACTCCAGGTGGCATGGCGATACTGCTCCAGATGCAGGCCCGTGAGATAGAGTTGTTCCACGGTCTTCGTTTCTTCTGGAAGCAGGGCTGCCTCCGCGGCATCGGGCACCTTCTTCACCTCATCGCTCTCTGCATGCCAGGTAAAACCTCCCCTACCCTTTCCAAAGGCGGGGAATACTGTTACAGTCAAATGGTTGAGTTTCGCACCTTTCACGTCGATTTCTTGTTCAAAGACTTCCGTGGGCGAAAGGGTTTTCAACTCATCATAATAGACCGTCCCGTCATCATTTTTCACCACGATACGCCAATCCTGCTTATGTGTTGCCAGAAGTTTCAAAACGACAGGAGCTCCCTCTTGGGAGAGGGCTGGAGTGAGGTTCATGATGATATCCTTCGAAGCTTGTTTCACGATGCCCAGTTCGCGGTAAGGCATGAAATACTGCGTGAATTCCTTTTCCTCACCGGGCATTATCCACGAGAAGTCAGGTTGGTTCTCGGTATAGACACCCGCCATCAGTTCGATATAGGGGCCGTCCTCATCCGTGAGGTTACGGTCCCATGCCTGCCCGAAGTCACCGTTGCCCCATGTCCACTGTTTCTTGCCAGGACTCACATGGTGGTTAGCCACATGCAGCATACCGCCGTGCGTATCATTCTCATAACCGCCCTCAAAGTCAAATTTCGAGTTCACGGCCATGTAGCTCGTAGGCACCTTGATATTCTTGTAGTTGGAGATGTCCACGCCGGCGCTGTAGTCCATCTTATAATAAGTACCTGTAGCGATGGGGAAGGTACTCACGGCGCGCTTCCCATGGTCGAAAACGGCATTCACGTCCTGCGGGAAAACACTCTGATAGGCGTCGTTCACGTATACGGCGGGGTTTGCCCACCAGAGGAAAGTCTGGGGAATCTGCGTACGGTTATAAAGCACACCTTTGATTTCCAGACAGGCATGTCCGGGACGCAGCGTGAAACCTGCCATTCCCTTCTGGTGGAACATGCGTTCCATCTCGCTCACCCATACCGTCACCGATCCGTCGTCATGCGCTTCGATGGTGCAGTCCACGGGCATAAAGGTAGATGGACGGTGATGCTGTGGCCAGTTGAATTCAATACCGCCGCTGATCCAAGGTCCCGCCAGACCTACCAGTGCTGGCTTGATAACATGATTATAGTAAACGAAGTGACGCTGCTTGATTTTGTCGTAAGCCATCTGCACGCGACCGCCCAGTTCCGGCAGAATCATTACCTTCAGGTATTCATTCTCCAGAAATACCGCATGATAGGAGCGGTCGGTCTTCTCGTTAGCGATACTTTCGATGACAGGATAAGGATACACCACCCCGCTCGATCCCTGATACACGCGCTTCTCCAGGAAAACGGGATTCTTCTCGTAGGCCCCGCACTCATAGGTAGGAATCACCACCTCTTCTCTCCAGGCTTTACAAGCTTCACCCCCGGCCCCTCTCATAGAAGTGAGGGGAATATTTTCTTTTCTCTGTTCCATCTTACTATATTATGTTATCATCATTTTATCAATAGGACTACTCACTCTCCCCGCCTCTGGGAGAGGGGTCGGTGGTGAGGCTTCTCTCCAGTTCTTCCAGCGTCTTTCCCTTGGTCTCAGGACAGCGATGCAGTAAGAAAACATAGGCACACAGACAGATGGCTGCGTATATCCAGAAGCTGCCGCTACTGCCCAAAGCCGCGTTGATGGGCGGGAAGGAATAAGTCAGCGTGCAGCAACCCACCCACAGGGCAAACGTACAGGTGGCCATGGCAATCCCGCGAATGCGATGGGGGAAGATTTCAGAGAGCAGCACCCATGTGACAGGCCCCAGCGTCATGGCATAACAGGAGATGGCCAGCACCACCAGCACCACCATCATCACACCCTCCACGTGGAAGAAATAGCAGGTGCCCAGCGTGAGGTAGATAAGGCCAAGACCCAGTGAACCGATGAGCATCAGCGTGCGCCGCCCCCATTTCTCAATGGTATAGAGCGCCACGATGGTAAACACCACGTTGGCAATGCCCGTAATCACGATGTTGATGAACATACCGTCCACATTGAAGCCCGCACCCAGGAAAATCTCCTGCGCATAGTTGAAAATCACATTCGTACCGCACCACTGCTGGAAAACGGCCACCACAAGACCCAACAGCAGCACACGGCCGTATTTCGGTTCGAACAGTTCCTTAAGACCTGCCTTACCCCCATTCCCCGATTCCTCAATCTCTCCATTTCTCATTTTCACGAACACCGGACTCTCGGGAATCAGCCATGAAAGTAGAAAGAACAATCCCGCAGGAACAGCCTCAGCCCAGAACATCCAGCGCCATCCGCTCTGCACGTTCCATGTCGACATCGGGTCAACGGTATCATCCACAGGCTGTGCTATGAGCATATTCACAATCTGCGCACCCAAGATGCCTAACACGATGGTCATCTGGTTGACGCTCACCATCCTACCGCGAACCGCTGCTGGCGACACCTCTGCAATATACATCGGCGACACGGCAGAAGCCACGCCAATGCCGATACCGCCTATAAATCGTGCTATATTAAATAAGGTGAAGTCATCGAAATAGCCCGTGGCCCAGGCACTCACCGTAAAGAGCACGGAAGCCATGATGAGCAGCGGCTTACGGCCAAAACGGTCGGCCATGGCACCTGCCGCCATAGCACCTATCAAACAGCCTATCAGGGCCGTTGTCATCGCCAGTCCCTGCAACAGGGGCGCATCTGCTATCCCGAAAAAAGACTCATAGAAAGGCTTCGCACCTCCTATCACCACCCAGTCGTAACCGAAGAGCAAACCGCCCATGGCACTCACCAGACAGATAAAATACACGAAAAGATTGTTACGATGATCCATGATTTTTAGTCTCTTTGAAATTCTGTTGCAAAGATACAGTCTTTTTTCAAAAAACCAACAAGTCCCTACATGAGTTTTTTAGGACAGCGATTCAAGGCTTGGTTCTCTCATCAGCTGTAACAGGAATGTGACAGGAAAACCCGTTATGGGCGGTTCGCTGAGGGTGAGGTCCCCACCCTGCATCACCATCATCTGGCGCGAAAGTGCCAGGCCTATGCCTGAGCCACTCTGTTTTGTTGTGAAGAAGGGCACAAAAATCTCTTTGCGGACCTCGGCGGGAATGGGAGCGCCGTCGTTGCTGACGGCCATACCGTCTGCCGTCCAGCGTAAGTCTATCGTTGTCGCACCGGCTTCCTTCGCGTTCTTCACAAGATTGGTCAGCACCTGCCGCAAGAGGTTGGCATCGGCGCAGACCGTCCGGTCAATGCTGTTATCCAGCTGCCAGACTAAAGAAGTATAGAGCGACTGCACATTCACCACGACCTCCCGAAGTGAAATGTCTTGTGGTTCACATTTCTGCAACTGCATAAACTTCCGATAACTCTCCACGAAGGAGGTGAGTCCGCTGCTGGTGTCCCGAATAGCCCGGATGCCGTCTTCCAGTGGCGTTCCCTTCACATCGGGACGGCTGAGAAACGATTGGGTGATACTTGAGATGGGAGCCGTGGCATTCATAATTTCGTGGGTCAGCACGCGGGTGAGCCGCTGCCATGACTCCACTTCGTTTTGTGCCATCAGCGAGCGGATTTCCAGTCCCATGTCGTTCAACAGCTGCTGCATGGCCTTTTCTCCCGAAGGAAGTCCACGCGTAGGCAGCCGGAACGTGAAGTCACGGTTATGCAGGGCCTCACGCATGAGATAGGCACGGTCCTGCAAACGGCGCTGATGGCGTCGCCATAGCAGGAAGGCCACGAGTATCGCGACACCTCCCAACACAATCGCTATCACTATTCCTTCCTTCATCACTTTTTCACGTTTATTTATTAGTACACAGAGACACGGAGACACAGAGTTTTTATTAACTATGACTATGACGATGACGATGACCGTATAAGGGGTTAAGCGTTGCTTCGCAACTGTTTAAGCGCCTTCGGCTGTTTAAAAGACTTTTATTGTACACAGAGGCACAGAGACACAGAGTTTTTTTGACGATGACGATGACCATTTTGCGGTTGCTTCTTTGCTGGCCTAACCACCCCCCAACCCCTCCTTCGAAAGGAGGGGACCAATCCCTTCCAACTCCTCCAAACTCCCCTCCTTTTGAAGGAGGGGACAGGGGTGGTTAAGCCAGCAGCTATGTAAACCCCTCTGTGTCTCTGTGTCTCTGTGTACCATTAAAAAATCCCTGCTTTAGAGCCGCCCCTTATCAAGGGGCTCAAAACGTCTTTCGTTAAAATATCATTTAAACTGTTTCACCTTATTATAGAGAGTCTGACGAGTGATACCCAGCTGCTCGGCAGCCAGTTTCATATTGCCGTGGCAGCGGTCGATAGCGCGGCGTATATGCTCCGCCTCCACCTCATCGAGCGTGGCCACTTCTGCCTGGGCATCCAGTACGTCCTTCAGCTTATGGATGAGTTCGTCGTTGTCCCATGGCTTCGTGATGAAGTCGGCAGCACCGCTCTTCAGTCCACGCACGGCTAACGAGACATCGCCATAGGCCGTGATGAGCACGACGGGCAGTTCGGGGTGATGCTTCCGAATGGCCTGCAGCCAGAGCAGTCCGTCCTTGCCGCTGTTCACGCCAAGGCTGAAGTTCATGTCAAGCAGCACCAAGTCAACCTCCTCCTGATTCAGCAGCGTCAGGACGCCGTCGGGAGAAGTCTTGGTGATCACACGTTCAAAAGTACCGGCAAGGCAATACTTCAGCGCGGTAAGTATCGCCTCATTGTCGTCAATGACCAGTATAGTTCCATAGTTCTGCATACCGGTTGCAAAGATAAGGAAAAAGTAAAAAAGTAAAAACGTATAAAGGTAAAAAAAGTGAAGAATTTTGTCACGCCCCCGTAAGAGTGTCTAATTTTTGGACACTTTGCTGTCTAAATTTTAGACATACACCCCTCTGACGCATCATAAGCCTTGCAGATTTGCGGGAATCGGCGTAATTTTGCCTGTAGAAATTCAGACAAAGATGAAAAGAATTTATCATATTACTCTCTCGTTAGTGTTCTGCCAGGCCGTGATGGCACAACAGACAAGTCTGACAGTGGCTGACTGTATGCGCTATGCCGTGGAACACAACCACGACATCCGTATCAGTCAGCTTACTCAGGACAGCCGCCGGGCAGAGCACACGGAAGCCATAGGCGCCTTCCTGCCGGCCATCAGCGGCAACATCGGCGCACAGTATAATTTCGGACGTGCCATCGACCCCGAGACGAACACCTACACGAATGTGAGCACCTTCTACAACGGCTACTCCCTGTCGGCGTCGCTCCCTGTCTTCGACGGTTTCCAGCGTCTGAACCATTTGCGGGCCGCCAAAGCCAGCATTCTGATGGGCAACAGTCAGATTCAGGCACAACGCGACGAACTGGCCCTGAAGGTCTATGAGGCCTACTGCAATGTGCTCTATTTTCAGGGTACGGTGCAGATGACCAGGGAGAAACGCAACCAGAGTCAGATGACGCTCCGACAGACCCAGGTGATGTGTGAGGTGGGACAGAAGAGTGAGGCCGACGTGGCACAGATGGAAGCCCAGCTGGCTGCCGACGAATACGAGATAACCCGTCAGGAAAATGAACTGAAAACGGCCATGCTCACGCTTAGGCAATTGATGAGCCTCCCCCCCACCCCCTCTCCTAAAGGAGGGGGAAGTATGGAAGAGGATTTCACGCTTAAACCCATTGACTATATGGAAGCGACGGAGGTATCTACTTCCCTCCCTACAGGGAGGGATAAGAGGGAGAGTCTCCCACCTTCTTTGCAAGCCGCCTTCCAAAACGTGAATGTGGCCCGCCATCAGCTCAACAGAGCCAAGGGGGCGCTGTCGCCTTCCCTCTCCATCAACGGCGGCATCAGCACCTCTTTCAATAAGATGCTGCATGCTGAAGCAACGCCCTTCCGCGACCAGCTGAAAAACAACAAGGGTGAGTATGTGTATGCCTCGGTGAATATCCCGCTCTTCAACCGCATGCAGACGCTCACCAACATCCGCCGCCAGCGCAACAACCTGCGCATCGCTGAGGAACAACTCGCACAGAAGCGGGAGGAACTGACCAAACTACAGCTGCAAGCAGCGTACGACTGCGAAGGCTACCGGAAGCAGACCCTTCAGATGGAAGAGAAGGTGGAAGCCGATTCCCTGGCCTGTCAGCTGACGACCCGCAAATACGAAGAGGGACTGGCCTCCAGCATCGACGTGCAGACCACCTCCGCCACGCTGTTGAAAAGCCGTGCGCAGTTGTTGCAATGTCGCCTGATGTGGGCCTTGAAGCAGAAACTCGTGAACTATTATCAAGGCATCCCCCTCCTCTAAACTCTAAACTCTAAACTCTCAACTCTAAACCCTCAACCCTCAACAATAACCCATAACCAATAACCAATAAACCATAACCCATAAACAATAACCCATAACCCATAAACAATAACCCATAACCCATAAACAATAAACAATAAACAATAACCATAACCCATAAACAATAACCATAAACCCTCAACTATAAACCATAAACCATAAACCATAAACCCTCAACCAAAATGGACCGAGCAATAGAAAAGAAACACGGACTGCAGAAGAAGCACCTGCCCTATGTGGCAGGGGGCGTCGCGCTGCTGGCATTGATCGCATGGATCATCTTCGGCAACCACGATGCCACGATGCGCGTGGACGGTGAACAACTCATCATCAGCCCCGTGACACATGCTGAGTTTAAGGACTACGTGCGACTGAACGGAACCGTGGTACCCATCCAGGTGGTGCAGATATCGCCCGAAGAGGGCGGCATCGTCCGCGAGAAAGTGGCAGAGGAAGGCACCATGGTGAGGAAAGGGGATGTCATCGTCCGGCTCAGCAATTCCAACCTCGATTTGCAAATCCTCAATGCCGAGGCTGAACTGGCCGAGAAGCAGAACCTGCTGCGCAATACGCAGGTGGCCATGCAACAGGACAAACTGAACAATGAGACCGAGGCCGCCTCACTCGATATGGATGTCACCCGCAAGAAACGTTCCTTCGAGCAGAACCAGCGGCTTTTCAACGAGAAGCTCATCAGCAAAGAGGTGTTCCTGCAAGCCAAGGAGGACTATAACCTCGCGCAGAAGAAGCAGCGGCTCGTGGGAGAACGACTGAAGAAAGACGCACAATACCGCACCATCCAGATGGATCAGATGGAGGACAACCTCGCCGCCATGCGCAAGAACGTGCTGCTCGTGCGGGAGCGCAAGCAGAAGCTGGAAGTGCGCGCGGCCATCGACGGGGAACTGGGCTTGCTCGACGTGGAACTCGGACAGAGCGTCAACGCCGGACAGAAAATCGGACAGATCAACGACCTCTCTGATTTCAAGATTCAGGCAGAGATCGACGAGCACTACATCGACCGCGTGCGCCAGGGACTGAAGGCCACCATCGCCAAAGGCGACAAACAGTATCAGCTCACCGTCCGCAAGGTCTATCCCGAAGTGCGTGAGGGTCGTTTCCGCACCGATTTCGTTTTTCAAGCCGAACGCCCTGAGAATATCCGCAGCGGTCAGACCCATTACCTGAACCTCGAGTTAGGACAGAGCGAACAAGCCGTACTCATTCCCCGCGGTGCTTTCTTCCAGACCACCGGCGGCCAATGGATCTTCGTTGTCTCGAAAGACGGCAGCAAAGCCTATCGCCGCAACATCCGCATCGGTCGGCAGAACCCGCAATACTACGAGGTGCTCGAAGGCCTGGAGCAGGGCGAACAAGTCATCACCTCCGGCTACGAAGCCTTTAAGGACTACGAACAATTAGTGATAAAATAAGGTTAAAACCCAAAGAAATGGATATCTTAAAGAACTTATGGTATATGGCACGCCGCTTCAAGACGGCAACGGTGCTCAATCTTTTAGGCCTGACAGTAGCCTTCACAGCCTTCTATCTGCTCATCACGCAGGTGGACTACAGCCGCAGTTTCAATCAAAGTCTGAAAGACGCCGATCGCATCTACCGGCTGGAGACGTTCATCGCCATCTCCTCAGAAGACCCTACTTGGCAGACCAACAACTCGCGCCCCGTGGCCGAGATGGTGGAGCAGATGCCGCAAGTGGAGGCCATGGGACTGATCAATAGTGGATGGAATGTAGCTTTGCAAGTGGGCGACGAAAGATGGCCGGTGGGCTACGGCGTGATCAGTCACAGGATGATGGACGTGTTCCAGCCCCAGCTCATCAGCGGCAAGCTGACGGCCACCGACGAAGACCAGAAGGGCGTTCTTATACCCGCCTCATTAGCCATGAAACTCTACGGACGGCTCGACGTGGCAGGCGAACTCATCAAGTTCGAAAGTAAAGAAGGTCATGTCAGGGGCGTCTATCAGGACTTCCCCAAGAACTGCAACATCCGTAATGATATCTACGTTGACATGGGCGATGAGAACAAGGATGCCTTCAATAACTACAACTACACCTGCTACGTGAAGTTGCGCGAGAATACCGACCCGACAAAGGTGCTGAACGGTCTTGCTGCACAGGTAAAGCAACTGATGCATAAAACCATGCTGGGTCAAGTGACTGAAGAGGACATTCAACGGATGGGAGGCATGGATACCGTGGAAAAGATGTTCGAAGATGTTTACGGCAAGTACGACTATCGCCTCCAGCCCGTCAGCGAGACCTACTTCTCAGGCGTTGACCCCACCCTCGACAAAGGCAACCCCAACATGCTCTTCATCCTCGAACTGGCTTCGCTGCTGGTCATCCTCGTGGCCATCATCAACTTCCTGAACTTCGCGCTCGCCGAGAGTCCCGTGCGCGTGAGAGGCATCAACACCCGCCGTGTGCTGGGCGAAGGACTCACCTCGCTGCGACTGAAACTCATGGGTGAGACCATCATCCTTTCGCTCTTAGCCTGCGGCCTGGCCATAGCAGCCGTGTGGCTGCTCTCCATGTGGCCCGCCTTCGGAGAGATGCTTCAAGGCAGCATCCTGCTGGGCGACCACATCGGGCTCATCCTGCTGCTCGTCGGCCTCAGCATCCTCGTAGGCATACTGGCCGGTTTCTATCCCGCACGTTTCATGACCAGCTTTGCGCCCGCCTTGGCCCTGAAAGGCTCCTTCGGACTCACGCCCCGTGGCCGCCAGCTGCGCACCAGTCTCATCTGTCTGCAACTGTTCATCTCGTCGATGATGGTCATCTATATCGGCATTCTCTACCTGCAGAGTCATTATATCCACACCAGCGACTACGGTTTTGCCAAGGACGAAATTGCCTATGTTGCTACGAACAAAACGTTACGCGAGAAGCACGATGCCCTGCGATCCGAACTGCTCCAACTCACGGGCGTGAAAGATGCCAGCTACTCCAATTCCGTCATCGCCACACAAGACAGTTACATGGGCTGGGGGCGTCGCGACAACGACCACGAGATTCATTTTGCCTGTTTCTTCGTTGATCACAACTACCTGCGCACCATGGGCATTCCCATTGTCGAGGGTCGCGACTTCAACGAGCACGACCAAGGCTGTTACATCATCAACGAGGCAGCCCGCAAGCAATGGACTTGGGTAAAAATGGGTCAGAAGGTGCTCAACAACGAGTACCCCGTGGTGGGCGTTTGCAAGAACATGCGCTTTCTCTCCACCCGTCAGAGCAGCGATGAGGAGGCACTCGCCTTCTTCATCCCCGACGAGGAATATGCCCAGTGGGGCCAGCAGTATAACATGCTGAACATTCGCATAGCCGCCAATACCGACAAGCGCGAGATGCGCCGGAAGATTCAGGAAGTCGTCAATCGCTTCGACCCTGACGGTCAAGTGGACGTCAAATACATCGACCAGAGTCTGGAAGAACTCTATCAGGAAGAGAACCGCTTCATCCGCCAGGTCATTGGCTTCTCGCTCGTCTGTCTGTTCATCACCCTCATCGGTGTGTTCTGCCTCACCATGTTCGAGACCGAGTACCGTCGCAAGGAAATAGGCATCCGCAAAGTCTATGGCGCATCGGTGAAGGAAATCCTCCAGCTCATCAGCCGCCGCTATGTCGTGCTGACCCTCGTGGCCTTTGTCATCGCCGCTCCCCTCGCCTGGTATTTCGGTCACACCTGGCTTGAGAACTTTGCCGAGCGCACCCCCATCTACTGGTGGTTGTTCCCCCTGGCCCTGCTCCTCATAGCCATCGTCACCATGCTCACCGTCACCGTCCAAGGCTGGCGCGCTGCCACCGAGAATCCCATCAACAGTATTAAGACGGAGTAATAACAACAACAAAAATAATATGAAGACATTTCTGAAATTCCTGTCAAGGAACAAACTCTACACCGTCGTCAACGTCATTGGCCTGAGCATCTCGCTGGCCTTCGTCATCATCATCGCCCTCTACTCACAGATGGAGTTCGGACGCGACAAGTGGCACTCGAAGGCCGACCGCATTTACGTGGCGACCACGGAGATGAAAGGCGATGGCATATTCGAGGGCAGCCACTACTACATGCAGGAACTGATCCGAAGTCAGTTTCCTGAGATAGAGTCATCCTGCGGTGTCATGATGGAGCCGATGGACATTACCCTGCCCGACGAAGAGAAAGCTTCGAAACAAATCATGTTTGTGGACTCCACGTTTTTCTCGCTGTTCGACTTCCCCCTCACATTGGGAAACCGGCAACAGGTGCTCTCTAAACCCGGCAGCATCGTCCTCTCGGAGGAGACAGCCCACCTGCTCTTCGGCTCGTCAGACCCCATCGGCAAGACCGTTACGCTCAGAGACTCCATGACGTTCACCGTGACGGGTGTGATGCCGCAACTCAATCACACGGCCCTGCGGCCCTGCGAGGCCATCGTGGGCATCGATGTGCAGCGCAAGCTCTCACCCTACAATTTTAACGAATCGATGAATAGCTACGGCAGCACGACGGTCCTGCTGTTAGCCAAGAAGGGCTGTGACCTGAAGGCCAGGGAGGACGACATCAACCGGATGCTCTCCAAACGCATCAGCTTCTTCAAGCCCGATGCACCCTTCGGACAAATGTTCCTCCGCCTACTCCCACTCACAGAACTCTATTACTCCAAAACAGAAGCCCTGTTTACCAATCGTGGCGACCACAAGCAATCCCAGCTGCTCTTCGCAGCAGGCCTGGTCATCCTCCTTTTTGCCGTGATGAACTACATCAACCTGACCGTGGCACAGAGCGGCTTCCGTATGCGCGAGATGGCCATGCGGCGGTTGCTGGGTTCCCAGCGCAGCCACATCATCGGGCGACTCATCGCAGAGTGCGTGCTGCTCTGTCTCGTATCACTGGTGGTAGCATTGTTG
>Ga0310695_10004775_pt1 | contig 24519 bp, 22 predicted proteins | sample RumenRJG_04DNA_FD_203882 | JGI IMG/M metagenome (GOLD analysis project Ga0310695, IMG submission 203882) | Bovine rumen microbial communities from Lethbridge, Alberta, Canada - RJG_04 (v2) (version 2) | ecosystem: Host-associated > Mammals > Digestive system > Stomach > Rumen | place: Canada...
AGAAGGGATCAGCCTCCGGATCTGTAAGGTATTCTGTCAGCTCCGGCAGACTTCCGACATTCCCGATGGCATCGAAATACTTCCGCACCGGCCCGATGCCTTCCCGGTCTCTTTTCTCCCAGTCTGCTGCGGCGTCGTAATAGTCGCGGAGGATCTGAATATCGTCTCCCTGATACCGCTCACGATTCAGGAACATCTCCTGTTTCCTGTCCTCGACCTCCTGCCTTCCTGCAGCATCGTCCGCGATCTCTCCCTGCTCATGCACATGCTGTCCGGACAGCCAGTCATAATTCGCCGACAGGTAATAATCCGTCCGGACCCCCGGATCCCCCAGCAGCTCTGCTACACCGATTAAACTGGCATCGGGCCACCGGGTCCCTTCCACCCAGATCAGCCCCTCCGGAAGAGCACTGTTCTCCGCGCTGCCCGGATACGTTTTCTGCAGGACCGCCGCGTTCTGATCCGCATCATAGACATAGATCCCTGTGATCTCCGCGGCAGCGTCTGTCTTCCGGGCGCCGTCTGACTCCGCGGCGGCGTCCCCCGCTGTAATAATCAGCTCGGAAAGACCGTCCCCGTCAAGGTCGCACAGAGAATACTTTGCGTTTTCCCGGTATGCTGTAAGCCTGACCCCGGACAGGTACATGATCTCCTCCGCATTGTACGGATACTCACTGCCTGTCCTGAACTCAATACGGTCCGGCAGAACAGTTTCGGACGCTTCCCTCGTCTTCTCAGGAAGCGTTTCCGCAGAACCCGTTTTTTCCGCCGTACATCCGCAAAACAGTGCCGCAAAAACTGCGGCACTGACCATAATACCAAATAATCTTCTGAACCTCTGTCTCATCTCGTCTTTCATCACCGTCACAATTCGCTGAAAAGTGCCGCGCCCAGGATCAGCACTGCACCGATCATTCCTGCCGGGGTGAGAGCTTCCCCGAGTATCACTGCCGACAGGATCAGCGCCACCACCGGGTCGATGTAGCTGAACAGCGCGATGGTCTGAGCCTTCAGTCCGCCCATGCTCCCGAAATACAGGGCGTAGGCAATGCCGGTATGAACGATGCCCAGGATCAGCACCAGCCCGGTCTGCACACCGGTCAGGCGGATCTCCGAAAAATTCTCTGTCAGGATGAGGTACGGGATCAGCACCACCGCAGCAGTGAAAAGCTGGATGATGGTCCGCTCCCACATGTCCACCGGACCGCCTTTTTTGTTCACCATGATAACGCCGGCATACAGCGCGGCAGCCCCCAGACCGCAGGCCACGCCGCGGAGATGTTCCGCCGGAGTATGCCCCGCAGCGCCCGCCGCTCCCGCAGCCCCCGGAAGACCGGTCACCAGAAACATGCCCAGCACGGCGCAGGCCACACAGAGAAGCTTTTTCCCCGTCAGCCTTTCTCCCAGGTAAAGCGGCGACACCAGGATCACGATGACAGGCTGCATGTAGTAGCAAAGGGTAGCCGTCGCCACAGAAGTGTAATTGAACGCCTCAAACAGCAGGATCCAGTTGACTCCGATCATGGCTCCGGAAACAATCAGCCTGACCAGGTCCTCCCGCGCCATGCCGTGCCGGAGTTTTCCGCCCCGCAGCTTCACATATGCACAGAGAAAAGCGGAACCAAGCAGCCCCCGGACACAGGCCAGCATCCCGGAAGAAAGCGGGATGGACCTGCGGAAGATGCCGATGGTCCCGTAGATCACCATCGAAGCTGTCAGCATCAGAAGCGAAACCCGGTCCGACCCCGTACCGCGCCCTGCACTGTGATTATTTGATTCCTGATTCATAAGAAACCTCTGTCATCAGACTCTTCCCTGCTCCGCCTCACTGAGAAAAGCGTTCAGCTTTGCCTCCAGAAGCATCACCGGGATCCCGTGGACCTCGGCCGCCTGCTCCAGCGTCTCCCCGGCGGAGGCGCCGCAGCCCACGCAGTGCATCCCGCCTGCCATCAGGACCTGCGCCATCTTCGGATGAAGGGCAAGGATCTCCCCGATCGTCATGTCTTTTGTCACTTTTGTCATGTTTTTCTCCTTTTTTGAATGAACCGGTCTGCCCTGATTTTTCCGGATACCCCCGAAACAGCCCCTGTCTCCCCGGATCAGTCCGGATCACTGAAACAGCTTCGGATAACGATACAGTAATGTGGCCAGAAGCTCTCCCAGGACAAAGCAGCTCAGCACCTCTCCGATCCCCACATAAAGCGCCATGGGAAGCAGCGGCATGTCGATGCCGTAGCCATAGCGCAGGACCAGCGGCACGATTACCATGTTGGCGATGATGGCCGGAATCGGGACCAGCCAGCGGTTACGCCGCAGCAGGTATCCTCCCACCGCCCCGATCAGCGTGGCAATGCTTCCGCAGACCACGTCAATGACGATGGCGCCGCCCAGGATGTTTCCCAGAAAGCAGCCGATAAACAATCCCGGAACCGCCGCCGGAGTAAACAGCGGCAGGATGGTCAGCATCTCCGCGATCCGGACCTGGATCAGTCCGAAGGAGATCGGCGCGAATATGTATGTCAGGACCACGTACAGTGCCGCGATGATCCCGCCCCGCGCAATATCCTCCACAGAAAATGTTTTCATTTGACAGTTATCTCCATGTATCAAGCCAAAAACAGGTATTCCTTATCATAGCACAGAAATACCTGTAGATAGATGGTAAAATAATAGTCACAGATAATGCTCCGGACTGATTCTGATCCGGTAAGACAGAATGGAGAAAACATTATGAAAAAACCTCTGCATACGGCAGCTGCGGTGCTGCTGTTTCTGATCCTGATCTCCCTCTCCTCTTTCGCCGCCGGAAAACCTTTGCCCGGCCCGTCGGAAACGGGCGCGCTGCGTGTGGAAGGAACGCAGCTTCTCAGCCGGGACGGGAAGCCTGTCCGCCTTTGCGGTGTCAGCACCCACGGTCTGCAGTGGTACCCTCAGTATGTCAGCAGTGAGACCTTCCGGGAACTCCGGGAGCACTGGAACATCAATGTGATCCGCCTTGCGCTTTATACAGAAGAATCCGGATGGCGCGCCTCAGACGAGGCTGAAAAGGACCGTCTCCGTGAGATCCTGCACCGCGGCATCCGCCTTGCCCGGGAAAATGATCTGTATGTGATCCTCGACTGGCATATTCTTTCTGACGGCGACCCCAACCGGCACCTTGCGGAGGCAAAGGCCTTTTTCCGGGAATTCTCCCATGAATACAAGGATTCCTCCCACATCCTGTATGAGATCTGCAATGAGCCGAACGGCGGTGTATCCTGGGCCCGGATCAGACAGTATGCCGAAGCAGTGATCCCCGTCATCCGCGGCAACGATCCCGATGCCGTCATTCTGGTCGGCACTCCCACCTGGTCCCAGGACATTGATCAGGTACTGGCGGATCCCGTAAAGGGATACGGAAACCTCATGTACACCTTCCATTTTTACGCCGCCACCCACAGGCAGGATCTTCGCAGCCGCCTTCGGAAGACTGTGGGTCTCGGTCTCCCCGTCTTTGTCTCAGAGTGCGGCCTCTGCAGTGCCGACGGGAACGGCAGCATCGACCGCGAAAGCGCTGCCGCCTGGCTGGACCTTCTGGAGCAGAAAGAGATCAGCTGCGTTTTCTGGAATCTCTCGAACAAAAACGAAGCGTCCGCGCTGCTCTCCCCCTCCTGCTCCCGCCTTTCCGGTTTCTCCGCAGAGGATCTTAGTGAAAGCGGAAAGCTGATCCATGACTATCTGAACGGGCAGCGCACCGCCGCAGGGACGGCTGAGGTCCCCGCCGCAGGGCCAGGGAAAAACCCGGCTGCCGGGACAGCGGAAAGCACCGCTGCTGAGAAGCCGGTCCTTCCCGGCCGCAGCGTAACTTCAGAAACTGACAGGAAGATTCTCCCCGGCAGCGGCGTAACAGCGGCCGTAAGTCTCCGCACCTCCTGGCAGGAAGGAAGCCGCCGGGCAGAGCTCTATGATGTCGCCGTCACAGCCTCCGGCGGCGCAGTCAACGGCTGGGCAGTCGACCTTCCCGTGCCGGCAGGCGCCGTCCTCCGGGACAGCTGGGGCGGGACCTTTACTCTGGGCAACGGCATTCTGCGGATCCGGAGCCTCAACTACAACGCGGCTCTGAAGGCAGGCGAAACCGCAGGGGACATCGGATTCATCCTCATAAAATAAGTCTGCCGGTCTGCCGTTTCCGCCAGGCCGCAAAGCAGATAAAGCACAGCGTGATCTGCAGAAGGCTGGAGCAGGGCGTCGCGGAATCTCCGATGCCGCGGAAGATGCTTCCGATCAGATTATATGAGATGATGACGATGATCCCGGTGCCGCAGATCCGGATGTAGTCCGTGGTATGCCCGAAGGCTTCCGCCGGCGCGTGCATGACCCCGGCAAGCTGAGGCGCGAGGGCTGCAGTCAGAACCGTCATGAGGATGCCTGCCGTGAGGAACAGAAGAATTCCGCTGCCCACGATCCTGCCGCCCTCTTCCGGCTTCCGCTCCCCGATCTTCTGTCCCAGAAGAATGGTCATCCCCATGGCAAGGGAACTGACCAGGTTCGTGATGGTCATCATGATCATGGATCCCGTGGCCACCGCAGACACATCTGCCGATTCCGCAAACTTTCCTACGATCATCAGGTCCACCGCGCCGTAGAGTGCCTGCAGAAACAGCGCACAGAATACCGGCCCCACAAAACGGATCAGGGGCCGGACGATTTCTCCTTCTGTAAAATCGATTCGTTTTTCCATGTTTGTGATCTGCCTGTCCTCAGCTGATATTCTTTACAGTCCCGACGGACGCACAGCCGTGGGTCACGGCCCAGAGATCCGTGCCCTCTTCCGCCTGCTTATCCGGCACGCCCTCCACCTCGAGCCGCATTCCTCCGTCGCGGAGGGACTTCTGAAGGACATAGTGGTCCCGGAAGACTCTTCCGCCGGAGACCGTGACGTCCCTCATGACCCCGCGGCATTCCTTCAGAGGACACCCCGGGAAATTTACATTCAGGATCCGGTCCGGCGGGAGGGTCTTCAGATCTTCCCGTGCCAGAAGCTCCGAAAGGATCTCCGGAAAATACCGGTCCGCCGCCTCATGAAGGTCCACCGCCGCCTCGGAAAAGGCGATGGCGGGGACGTCCTGGAAGGCCGCCTCAAAGGCCGCTCCCGCCGTGGCGGAGTACTGGATATCCGTAGCCACGTTCCAGCCGTGATTGATCCCGGACAGCACCACGTCCGGTTTCCGCGGCAGAAGATACAGGCAGCCCAGGCGCACGCAGTCCGCCGGGCTTCCGGTGCAGGAAAAGGCCTTCACCCCCTCCACCGGGTATTCCACAGGAAAAACGTCCACATGCCGGTGCAGGGTGATGCAGTGGGACGCTGCGCTCCGCTGGCTGTCCGGCGCCACGATCCAGACCTCTCCGTGCTTCACCGCCTGCTCCGCCAGACGCCGCATTCCACCTGCGCTGATCCCGTCGTCGTTTGTAATCAAGATGAGTCTCACTCGTTATTCTCCTTCTTCTCTGCAGCCGGACACTCTGCGGCCGGAGGTTCAGAGTCCTTACGCTCTGTGTCCTTACTTCCTTCGAAAGACCGCCGGAGCTCCTGCCGGAGGGTCCGCAGCGCTTCCGTCTCCTTCCCGTTCCAGATCGGTTTCCCGTTTTCGTCCTTTTCCGCAAGAAGCCGGTCCAGGAAGCCCTGCTCCGCGGCGATCCTCCGGCTCTCGTCAAAGACCAGCTCAAAGGCCATGCAGCCGTGGGAGATATGGTTGTCAAACCTGGTACGCCGCACTGCCCGGGGAACGCAGCGGTGTCCGTAAACGCAGGCCATCACCTCCGGCGTCAGGTCTTCCTCCGCCGTCAGGTCTGCCGCGCTTTTCCCGAGCCGCTCTTCCAGCGGGATCTCCGCCACGACCCGGAAGATGTCCACCTTGTCCGCGTCCCGGAGGATCTCCGCGAAGACCCGTGTCTTAGGATCCAGGTCCTCCGGAAGGGTCAGCTTGTTGTGCAGCCGGATCGCCGTCTCGCTGAGCTCCGGCCAGCCCTCCGGAAGGCCCTCCGCCGGGAATCTTCCGATCAGTCCCTCCCGGAACAGAAGGTCCGCGCCGAACTCCGCATGATCCACGGACTTTGCGTCGAAAAATGTCCCGTAACGCCTTACCTGCTCAAAGCGGCCGATGTCGTGCAGAAGGCCCAGGAACCAGGCCAGATCCAGCGGGGCCCCGGTCATGCCGAGACTTCCGGCGATCCGTCCGCAGAGACCCGCCACCCGGAACGTGTGCACGATCTTAAGACGGATCATGGGATTTTCCGGGTCATACCCGGCGGTATAAGCGCGAAACGCGTTTACTGCTGCTTCTCTGTCGAACATATCCTTCACCTTCCATCCTGACACCCGCGTTGATTCCGATTCTGTCTGCTATCATAACACAGACGAAATGAGAAAGTTTGCTGTTTTCTTGTTTCCCCTTCAGGGATATACTTATAGTCACGATGAGCCGTCACTTCAGACAGCGCCCGTCCCCGAATCACTGCATTATTACAGAAACAAAAGGAGATATTTATGAAAAGACAGTCTCGCTTCATCCAGATCACAGCGGAAGTCCTGGCCGCGGTACTTTGTCTGAGCGGATGTGCTTCAAAGCCCGCTGCGGCACCGGAGCCCGCGCCGACATCCGCCGCGGAGACCACTGCTGCGGAGACCACTCCGGCTGTGTAGACCGGTGCAAAAGAAACGGAAGCAGAAACCAGAACCGCAGAGACCAAAGCACAGGAAACGGAACCGGCGGCAGAACCGGAGGGCGGCCTCAAGTGGTGGCAGAAAACCAACGTCTGCGAGATCTACGTCCGCAGCTTCAACGACACGGACGGCGACGGCGTCGGCGACCTGAACGGCATCACCGAAAAGCTGGATTACCTGAAGGCGCTGGGCGTCGGCGCCATCTGGCTCACCCCCTGCTACAAGTCCCCTCAGGCGGACAATGGCTACGACGTGGCGGATTACTATGACATTGACCCGACGTTCGGCACCATGGAAGACATGGACCGGCTGATCGCCGAGGCAGAAAAGCGGGATATCCGCATCGTCATGGACCTGGTCTTCAACCACACCTCCAACGAGAATGAATGGTTCCTGGAGTCCGAATCGGATCCGGACGGCAGCAAGGGCGACTGGTACATCTGGCGCGACGCAAAGCCCGACGGCAGCGCGCCTACCAACTGGCGAAGCATTTTCGGCGGCTCCGCCTGGACCTGGTCCGAGAAACGGGGTCAGTACTACCTCCACACCTTCCTGAAGGAACAGCCGGACCTCAACTGGGAGAATCCCGAAGTCCGGAAAGCCCTGTTTGACGTGGCAAATTTCTGGGTCGGCAGCGACGGCGTGTTCGACATGGTTTTCGAATTCTCGCATATCGTGATCGACCTTCCCAACGAGACCGACTGGTCCGTGCGCAGGGAGTGGAAGCTTACGGATCTGAAGAAGCTTCTCAGCGACAGTCAGAAAACCACCGCGGAAAACGGCTGGTATCCCATCTTCTTCGAGAACCATGACCAGCCGCGGTGCATCGACCACTTCTTCCCGGATGCGGAGGACAAGACCGGTGCGGCCAAGGTCATCGGAACCCTGATGTACACCCTGCGCGGAACGCCCTTCCTCTACCAGGGCCAGGCCCTCGGACTGCGCAACGTAGCCTGGGACAGCATCGATGACTACAACGACATCTCCACTGTCGGACACTATGACTATCTGATCCGCGAGGGCCGCAGCGAGGAGGAGGCCATGGAAGCAGTCCACCACTTCAGCCGCGACAGTGCCCGGACGCCCATGCAGTGGAACACGGAGACCCATGCAGGCTTTACCACCGGTACGCCCTGGCTTCCGGTGAGCGATGACTACATGACCGTCAATGCGGAGACTGAAGAGAAGGATCCGGATTCCATCCTGTCCTGGTACCGCGCCCTGGCGGATCTCCGCAGCACCCACGATGTGCTCACCGCCGGCAGCTACGAAGAGATTCTGAACGACAGTGAGCAGATCTACGGCTTCATCCGGAAGACCGATGATACCGAAGCTGTCATCCTCGCGAATTTCTCGGAAGAGGAAGCGGAATATGACGCAGCCCTCGTCGACGGCGCGGAGCTCCTGATCTCCTCCGCAGGCGCTGACAGCAGGCCTGGGCTCCTCAGGCCCCTGGAATGCGTAATCTTCGAAAAGAAGAACTGACAAGCGATCATAACTGACAAAAGACGAGGCTGTCGCATTAAGGAATAATGCAGACAGCCCCGTCTTTGTATGTATTCGGTTTTCCTTTTCACTTTAAGTTTCTGAGGAACCTTGATCTTCTGTGTCTGTTCCGCAGCAGAGTGCGGTACATTACTTTCTGTCCAGAACGTCGATCACACTGATATTCCCGGTTCCCTCGGCGATCATCACCGGCACACCCTGAATAATCGTAATCATCTGAAATACCTCCTGTCTGTTTACTGCACGGATGGTTCTGTCTGCCATTCCCGGCAGGATATCTCCGGCCCTCTCTCTGAGCCCCGTGAACCATGTCCGCAGCTCCGTACGTCTTCCGTACTTGCGGCGAAGTATAGCATTTCCGCGGAGGATGTCAATCGACGAAAGGGGCCGGGCCCGGTCAGGACCGTTAATAATTCCCGTCGAAATCCACAGAAACGGACTCCCTTTTGCCGTCTTTTCAGGAGATTATTTCACTGCCTTGCTTCCGGAGGCTGTTCAAAGTACTTCCACCCCCGCCAATACAACAGAAAAACGGACCGGAAACCTTGGAAAAAAGCGCTCAATATTTCTTAACTTTCCAGTCCTGAGCCTCGGAAAAACCGGGCTCCGGCGCCGATCCCGGCATTCGGCCGGGCGGTTTTTCCAGTGTTTATCAGGGTATTTGGACTTCCTCCAGCTGGCGGATCTGGCTCAGGGCCGCGCTGCCGCCGGAGATCAGGAAGCAGATCTTCTGCCCCTCTTCCACCGGGACCAGTCCCTGCAGCACCGCGCCGATACCGATGCAGGATGATGGCTCCGCGAAGATCTTCCCTTCGGTGAGGAGCAGCTTCATGCCCTTCAGCACGTATTCCTCCGCCACGTCGAAGACCTGGTCCACGTTCTTCTGCACCACCGGGAAACATTTCTCTCCCGGCATGTTGGAGACCAGGGCGTCCGCCACAGTCTTCACTGCCGGCACCTGTACCCGCTCGCCCGCCGCAAGGCTTGCACTGTACCGGGGCAGCACCGCCGGCTCCGCGCCGTAGACCTTCATGCCCGGCGCCGCGTTTTTGATGGCTTCAGATACGCCGCCGATCAGTCCGCCGCCGCTGACGGGGACGATGACCGCGTCCAGATCCGGCTGCTGCTCCGCGATCTCCAGGCCTGCAGTGCCCTGTCCGGCCATGACGAGCTCATCGTTGTACGGCGGCACCAGGACCGCGCCCTTCTCCGCGCAGACCTCCTCCGCGACGCGGAACCGCTCCGTCACATCGCACTGCACCACCTCGGCCCCCAGCGCCTTGATCGCCTCCACCTTGATGGGCGCCGCCGTCGTCGGGATCACCACTGTGGCCGGAATGCCAAGCTTCTTAGCGCTGTAAGCCAGGGCTTTTCCGTGGTTTCCGGAAGACGCGCAGACCACGCCCTTCTTCAGCTGTTCTTCGGACAGCGACAGGATCTTGTTCAGGGCGCCCCGCAGCTTGAAGGCGCCGGTGAGCTGCAGGTTCTCAAGCTTTGCGTAGACCTCGCAGTGAAGGTACGGATCCAGGTTCACCAGCCGCACCAGCGGAGTCTTTACGATATAGGGACGGATCCTTTCTTCCGCCTTTTTGATCTCTTCATACGAAAACATCTTCTGTACCGCCTTTCCCTTTCTGATTCTTTTCCGGTTTCGTTTCCACCGTTTTTTTGGGGGTCAGTTCCGCATTTTCTTTGCTTTTTTCCGCCGTCTTTCCGTCACCTTCCGCAAGGGCGCGAAGCATCCGGATCTCCGCGGCATAGCCGTCGTTGTCCGGCTGAGGCGTCTCCAGGATAAAAGGAAGCTCCCGCAGCGCCGGGTGGGTCACCACCGCCCGGAAGGTCTCCATCCCCAGCGTCCCGAAACCGATCTTCTCGTGCCGGTCCTTGTGGGAGTCAAAGGGGTTTTTGCTGTCGTTGATGTGTACCGCCTTCAGCCGCTCCAGCCCGATCACCCGGTCAAACTCCCGGATCACATCGTCCAGTCCGCGGACGATGTCATATCCCCCGTCATGGACGTGGCAGGTGTCAAGGCACACGCCGACCTTCTCCTTCAGCGTGACCCGGTCAATGATCTCCCGCAGCTCTTCAAAGCTTCTCCCGACCTCGCTGCCCTTCCCCGCCATGCTCTCCAGCAATACCGTGGTGTGCATGTCTTCCCACAGAAGGCTGTTCAGGGCGTCCGCGATCATGGCGATGCCTGCCTCCGGCCCCTGCTTTACATGGCTTCCGGGGTGGAAATTGTAATAATTTCCGGGAATATATTCCAGCCGCTCCAGGTCTTCCTTCATGGACCGCAGGGCAAATTCTCTGTTCGACTCCTTGTCGGAGCAGAGATTATAGGTATATGGCGCGTGGGCCACCAGCGGAGCGAAACTGTGCGCCCTCAGAAGCGCGTCCAGGGCGGCAGCATCGTCCGCGTCCATGGGCTTCGCATTCCCGCCCCGGGGGTTCCGCGTAAAGAAGGCGAAGGTATCTGCCCCGATGCGCAGCGCCTCCTGCCCCATGGCAAGATAGCCCTTCGTGCTGGACAGATGGCATCCGATGTGAAGCATCTGCTCTCCTTTCTTGTTCTTACTGCGCCTTCCAGAGCAGGAGATTCTCCTCGAAGTACGCCTGCAGCTGTCCCTGGTCCTTCATCCAGGCCAGATAGGAGCGGACGGTGCTTCCCACCAGTACATGCTGCTCAAAGGTCATGGTCAGCTGATACCGGTCGAAAAGCCGTTTCAGGATGGTCTCAAAGGAAGCCGGCTCCCTGCAGATCTCCAGGATCGCGTCCGCGGTCTCCCGGACCTTCTGAATGTTGTAGTCCGCCAGCGGGACGATATCTTCCACCACTTCCGCGTGGGCGGGGATGAAGAGCTTTGCCTCCATCTTTTTCACCGCTTCCAGCGTCGCAACGAAAGCGCCCGGATCCACCAGAAACCAGATCTGATATTTGTCCAGATTCTCCCGGCTCGAGAGACAGTCCGCGAGGTAGACGACATCGTCCGCAGTCCGGAAGCCCACCATGTCGAAGGAGTGGCCCGGCAGCGGGATCATCTTCATGCCCGCCGGCAGACAGTCCTCCGTCAGGGGAAGGACCTCGCAGCCCTGGGCCATCAGGAACTTGTGGCGCAGATCCTTCGGCGGATTTCCGCCGTAGAGATAAGAGGGCTCCAGCACCGGGTGTTCCGTGAAATCGCGGTCGATGCCGGGGGCATAGACTTTGCATCCGGTCTGCTTCTGTAAGTACTGGTTCCCGCCGATATGGTCCGCGTGGGAGTGGGTGTTGAACACCGCCTGCAGCTTCCAGCTGTTGGCCTCCAGATGCCGCTTCACCTTTTTCCCGGCGTCCTTGTCGTTCCCGCTGTCGATCACGCACACCGTGTCCGGCCCGGTCATGACCAGGCCGATCTTCGCGGGGCTCTGAATGTAATAACTATGTTCCGATACCTTTACCAGCTCATACATTGCAGGGTTCCTCCGGTTTTTCTTTATGGTTTTGTCTTGCTGTCGAGGATCGTTTCGATCGGGAAGTTTTCATCCGCGGAAACGGAGATGTTGTACACCTGGATCCGCTGCCAGGTCATGCCTTTGGCAGCATAGGCGCTTCTCCAGCCGATGTCCTCCTCCGGCGCCCGGGACGCGTCCGCCGTGATGATCCAGGCCGCTCCGTCCACAAACTCTGCGTCCTGAAGGATCCGGACCGTCTCCGCTTCGCTGCTTCTCGCCTCTGATTCCCTGATGAAGTCCTTTTCAAGGATCGATACGCCGAAGGGGCTGTCGACATACAGCAGATCTCCGCAGTCGGTCTCTGAAAGGGCGACCTCGCCCGCGGGATCATACTTTGTAAACAGGACTTCGCCTGCGGCGTTCAGGAAAAACCAGGGGCTTTCCGGATCGCCTTCCGATTCCGGCAGCTCGGCCGGAACCTCTTCCACGCTGTTTTCCGTCCGGGCCTTCATCTTCACGATGTAATAACCGTTCAGGAAGTGGCCTGTGCCCGCATACCAGCCGACGCCGAGGTAAATGTCATCCTCTTCCTGATACAGCTGGATGATCTCCGCTCCGGCGTAATCCTGCGCCTCATTGTACGGCAGTTCTCCGAGACGGATCTTCTCTCCGGTCTCCAGGTCGATTTCCGACACCGGGTACCGGTCCCCGGTACGGGAGACCAGGATCAGGTCTTCTCCCGCAAAACCGGCATAAACAAAGTACTCATCGTTTTCCGGCTCAATCAGCTGGACAGGATAGACCGAGCCGTCGTAGACAAGATACTGTTCCTGCCCGCTCACATACTGATGGATCGACAGGTAATCATTCTTCTCCGAAGCCCCCGTGACCGAGGCGTAGTTTCCCTCCGAGATGTCATCCATCCCGCTTCCGTCAGGCCAGCAGCGGTGCAGGCTCTGGCCGGAGTAGTTCTCATCCGCGTTCTTCCCGGGCGCTGCTGAATAGAACCTGCCGTCCAGATACCAGAGGGCACCGTACCCGCCGTCCTCAAACGCCGTTCCCGTCTCGCCGGTGCAGCGGTCGTAATACATGACTTTCGAGTTTTCCGAAAGGTCCGGTACATTCAGGAAGTCTCCCCAGAGCGCGGTGACTCCGTCAAGTCCTTCTCTCACGTCACGGAAGAAGACCAGATCTCCCACCCGGAGGAAGTTTCCGCCGTTGTTTTCCACGTCTTCCGAAGCCAGAAACTGGGGGATCACCGCGCGGGCGCCCGCAGGCGTCTCCGCCTTCCCTTCGTGCCGGATCGCGCTGACATCGTCCGCTTCAGCAAGCTGCGAGAGCGGGATATCCGTCTCTTCCGCGCGCTCAAATACCGTGTCCTTTTCACCGGAAAAAACGGAATCATAGATCCCCGCGGCGCTGCTCCGCGCCGGGAAGGTCAGGATACCGTCCTTCAGCACAAAACAGTCTTCCCACATAGTGGGCATATCCCCGTTGCCGAGCACGGTGCCGGACGCGTGAAGAACGCGGGCTTTCCCGTCCTTCGGATCCTGCGCCCCGTCTGCTTTCTCCTGCGGTGTGCAGAGAAAGGCTTCGTCGCTTAAGTACACTTCGGCACCGGGCTTCTTCCGCCAGATCCGGAGAATGCCGCGGTTCTTTTCCTTCCCGCTTTCCGTCCGCAGGAATTCCAGAACATAGGGGCTGCCGCTGTCCTTTTCTTTCCAGAGTCCGTAAAGCTCATCCGGAATCTCCGTTCCGTCCAGCCCGTCCAGCCCCGGAGTGTCCGTATTTACGGAAACGATTCCGGGATCCGCCACCGCGGCCGAGGCATCCGGCCAGCGTTTGTATTCCAGGAAGGCCTCCTCCCCTCCGGCGCCCTTCTCCGCGGAAGCGATCACAACACCGTCATCCGTCAGGCGGAGGATCGCTTTCTCCGGGGAACTCCAGTACTTGCTCATGTTGGACATGATGGAAAAGCTGAGGATTCCGACCTCCGCTTCTTCCGTGTCGGTCCGGAGCAGTGCGCCGGCGTCCTTCGGGATCAGTTCCATGGCCCAGAAGGAATATGTTTCGGGGAAGGATGCCTGCGCCGCGCCGCCTGCACCTGCCGCAGAATCTGCCCCTTCGGAATCATCTGCCATGGCAATGCCTGCCTTGGCGTAAAGATTGCCGTGCACGTTCATCAGCTCCAGCACGTAGACTTCACTGTCTCCGTCAGCGCAGGTATATCTGCCCACGACCTTTTCCGCGAAGGTCTTTTCGCTGTCAGCGGCTGCTTTCTCCACCGCCTCCGTTTTCTCTTCCGCCGCGGATTCCATCTTTTCCTTCGCGGCAGGGTCCGCGCTCTCTTCCGCTGCCGCCTCTGCCGCGGCTTCGGCTTTTTCTTCCGCTGCAGCAGCTGCATCTTGTGCCTTTTCTTCCGCGGCAGCTTCCGCCGCATTCTCCGCCGGAGCCGCCTGCCGTGCCGGCGCGGAAGAGGATGCCGAGCCGCATCCGCCGAGGATCAGAGCCGCGGCCATCAGTGCCGCAGCACGTCTCATCATATTCTCTTTTCTCACTTTCCATTTCCTCCCGTGGTGTAATGTAAGAAAATTATTCATGATATTACATCAATGAAATCATACCATAGATGAAATCATACCAACAAGAAAGCACCGCCCCGGCCGAAAGAATGACCGGGGCGGGGGAAAAGGCTGCTGCAGGCAGCGCTTCGTCATGCCAGCAGTTCTTTGATGTCTGCGTACGGGATGTCCGGGAAAGCTTCCGCGACGCCGGGGAAGGTCAGTTTTCCGTCATAAGTGTTGATGGCGGAATAAATGACCGGGTTCTCTGCGCAGGCTTTCTTCAGTCCCTTGTTCGCGATCTCCAGACCGTAGCGGAGCGTCGCGTTCGTCAGGGCGATAGTGGAGGTTCTGGGAACGGCGCCCGGCATATTGCCGACACAGTAATGGACAATGCCTTCTTCAATGAAGATCGGGTCATCGTGGGAGGTCACATGGGAGCTCTCTCCGCAGCCGCCCTGGTCGATCGCCACGTCCACGAAGACTGCGCCGGGCTTCATCTCCTTCAGATATTTTTTCTTGAAGAGCTTCGGCGTAACAGCGCCTGGGATCAGCACCGAGCCGACCACGAGGTCCGCTGCCTTCACGGCTTCCTCAATGTTGTGGTCTGTGGAGACCAGGGTCTGGATGCGCGCACCGAACATGTCGTCCAGATGCTCCAGCCGCTTCAGATTGATGTCGATGATCGTGACCGCTGCCCCCATGCCGACAGCCAGCTTGCAGGCATTCGCGCCGACGGTGCCGCCGCCGAGGATCACCACGTTCGCCTTCGGGGTTCCCGGCACGCCTGCCAGAAGAACGCCCTCTCCGCCGAAGCGCTTTTCCAGATATTTCGCGCCTTCCTGAATGCTGAGACGTCCTGCGATCTGGCTCATGGGGACCAGCAGCGGAAGGGAACCGTCCTTTTCCTTCAGGGTCTCATAGGCGACGCCCGCCACCTTGCCCTCCAGCAGCGCGTCGGTCTGTTCCCGGTCCGCCGCAAGGTGCAGATAGGTATACAGGATCAGTCCCTCGTGGAACAGCGGATATTCTTCCGGAAGCGGTTCTTTCACCTTGACCATCATGTCGCAGCCATCCCAGACTTCCTTCGCAGTGTCGAAAAGCGCCGCGCCGGCTTTCGCGTATTCCTCGTCTTTGAAACCGGAGCCCAGTCCGGCCCCTTTTTCGATCAGGACTTCATGACCGGCTTTCAGGTATGCCTTTGCGTTTGCGGGCGTCAGCCCCACACGGAACTCATTGTTTTTGATCTCTTTTACGCATCCAACCTTCATGATCTGCCTCCTTCCGGTATATTCGTTAAAACTGCACTTTTACAGTTATTATCATATCACAGGAAATCCGCTTTTTTACAAGATGCCGAAAATCTCATTCAGATTCCGGATCTCATAGTCGATCTGATACTCCTCCGGCAGCAGAAGCTTTTTCGGATTATACCAGCAGGTCCTGATCCCTGCGTTGATGCCTCCCCGGATGTCGCTGGTCAATGAGTCCCCGACGATCAGGATCTCTCCCGGCCTGCAGACATCGTCCGCATGGATCTCCTGAAAGACTTTTTCAAAAAATGCGATGTTCGGCTTTTCCGCGCCGACCCGCTCTGAGAGAAAGACCCCGTCCATCAGCTCCCCGAGTCCGGAAAGCCGGAGTTTTTTCTCCTGGGCGATGACAGTCCCGTTGGAGACCACATGCTGCTGCACCTTTCCCCGCAGCTTCCGGATAATATCCAGACTGTTGTCCCGATAAACGATCGTGTCGCCCAGCCTGAGCTGATACTTTTCGTTGAACCGGGATGCCCATTCGGGGTCGATGCCGATCTCCGAAAAGAACTTCCGGTATCTTCCGGTCAGCACTTCCGGTCTGGAGATCTCCCCCCGTTCCAGCCGCTTCCAGAAGCTGTCATTGATCACGGAGTAGCGGGCCAGCATGGCATCGGTGCATTCGCCGAAGCCGAACTCCCGGAACAGCGACCGCACTGCGGCTGCTTCCGCCGCGTGAAAATCCAGCAGCGTTCCGTCCACGTCCCAAAGGATGATCCTGATCATAACAGCTTTCCTCCCTGCAGCTTCATTCCGACTGTATCCCTGAGAATATTTTACTCCAAAAGCCTCCTGTCTGTCTCTTCCGGTTTTTGAAATGGAATTTCATAAATTGACGCTGCTCTGGTCTGCTGATACAATGAATGCCGGAATCCTGCAGGCACGGCATCCGTCCGCGGGACTTTACTGCAATGAATTTCTAAGGATAGCACAGACAATGGAAAACAAATCCGGCGAAAAGCTTTTATCTATTTTTGAATATCTCGTTCTTCAGGAAACGCCCCTCCGTCTCCTCGACATCTCAAAGGGCCTCGGCATCAATCAGAGCACGGCCCTGCGGTTTCTGACAACGCTCACGAACTGCGGATATGTGGAGCAGGATCCGGAAACGCTCCGCTATACCCCGACCTACCGGATCTGCACGCTGGCATCCCACGTCAACCGGGACCGGAAGCTCGTGGAGGCCGCCCGGCCGGCACTTTTAAGAGTCGCCGAAGTATTCCGGGAATCCGTCAGCATGTCCGTGGAAAGCCATATGCAGGCGGTCTATGTGGACGTGGTCCGGGGCGCCGACAGCGCGCTGATCGCCTTCCAGCAGATCGGCGGAGTCTCCCCCATGTACTGCACCGGAAACGGAAAGCTTCTTCTGCTGAATTATACGGAAGAGGAGCTGGACACCTACATCCGGGAGAAAGGTCTGAAACGCTTCACGGAACATACCATCACTACCCGGGAGGGACTCCTCGCGGAGCTGCAGGCCATCCGGGAACGGGGCTACGCTTACGACGAAGAAGAGCGGGATCTGGGAATCCGCTGCGCCGCCTTTCCTGTCCGGGATCTCTCCGGACGTGTGGTGGCGGGAATCAGCGTCAGCGGACCGAAGGAGCGGATGCGTGACGAGGTCATTGCGGACAAGCTTCCTGTGCTCCGGGCTGCCGCGGAGGAGATCTCCGGAAAACTTGGGTACAAAATCATCTGAACCGCTGTTTCACACCGGCTTCATACTATTAAACCGCTGTTTCATATCACTATTTGTCAGGCTGCCTTTCCCTGCCGGGAAAGACAGCTTTTTCTGTAAAAAAATACTCTCCGGGTATTGACACCGTATAAAATATCCGCTATTGTTATTTCAGAAAATAAAACATGATTTCATTTATTGAAATCAACCGGCCTGAAGAGAAGAGACAAGACACCCTGAACAGGAGGAACGAGACAATGAGAGAATCCATTCACAAGTACTTTAAGATCGGAACCATTCAGTGGATGAGCTTCCCCAGAATGGACGGGAAGGAATCCCTGATGACCATCGCCCGCGACGATTTCTTTGACGCCATCGAGATCAATGTCAACAAGGTCGGCGGTTTCATGGAAGAAGCAAAGGCAATCCTGGACCAGTCCCACCTGAAGGTCTGCTACGGCGCTCAGCCGGCGCTCCTCGGCCCGAAGCTGAACCCGAACGCTGTGGATGAAGAGGCACGTCAGAAGGCGGAGGCCGCTCTCATTGAGTCCGTCGACAAGGCAGAGTATTTCGGCGCGAAGGGCATTGCTTTCCTTTCCGGAAAGTGGGCGGAAGAGACCAGGGAAGAGAACTATCAGCAGCTTCTGAAGACCACCGTCAACGTCTGCAAATACGCTGCCGCAAAGAACATGAACGTGGAGCTTGAGGTCTTCGACTACGACGTGGACAAGGCTTCCCTCATCGGCCCGGCACCGCTGGCAGCACGCTTCGCGGCTGACATGCGCACCCTTTGCCCGAACTTCGGCCTGCTGGTGGACCTCTCCCACTTCCCGATCTGCTATGAGAGCGCAAAGGACGTGATCCGCACCTGCCGTCCCTACATTACCCACCTGCACTTCGGCAATGCAGTCGCGGATCCGGCGGCGGAAGGCTACGGCGATCTGCACCAGCGTCTCGGCTATCCGAACAGCGCCAACGACATTCCGGAACTCTATGATTTCCTGAAGGTCCTGAAGGAAGAAGGCTTCTTTAATGCGGACGACCCGATGGTCCTCTCCATGGAAGTCCTGCCCACGAAGGATGAGGACGAGATGATCGTCCTTGCCAACACCAAGCGCTGCCTGAACAGAGCCTGGGCAATGCTGGAAGACTGATAAAGAATGACAGGAGCCCCGTCTCCGCGTAAAATAAACATAAAAGAACATCCGCTGCCTGAACAGCGCGCAGACATTTAAGGAGGAAACGAAAATGAAGATCGTTGTGCTTGACGGATACACCGAGAATCCCGGAGATATCAGCTGGGCTCCCCTTGAGGCCCTTGGCAAAGTAACCGTTTACGACCGCACTTCCTATGTGGATGACCCGGTCATCGCAGAGCGCCTTGGAGACGCAGAGATCGCAGTCATCAACAAGACCCCTATCAGCAAGGCAACCATCGACGCGTGCCCGGACCTGAAGGCTGTCGCTGTCCTTGCCACCGGCTACAATGTCGTGGATTATGAGTACGCGAAGGAAAAAGGCATCCCGGTCCTGAACGTCCCGGTCTACGGCACCGACAACGTGAGCCAGTTCGCGGTCAGCCTGCTTCTTGAGGTCTGCTCCCACATCGGCCACCACAATGATTCCGTCCACGCCGGCGAGTGGGCATCCAACGTCGACTGGTGCTACTGGCACTTCCCGATGATCGAAGTCTCCGGCAAGACCGCAGGCATCATCGGCCTCGGCAAGATCGGCGTCAATACCGCAAAGATCCTGAGAGCCATGAACGTGAACGTCATCGCCTACGACGCCTTCCAGTCTGAAGCCGGCAAGGCCGTCGCGGAATATGTGGAGCTGGACGAGCTGCTGGCGAAGTCTGACTTCGTCTTCCTGCACTGCCCGCTGTTCCCCTCCACCCAGGGCATCATCAACAAGGACAACATCGCAAAGATGAAGGACGGCGCGATCCTCATCAACAACAGCCGCGGCCCGCTGGTGGTGGAGCAGGATCTCGCGGACGCTCTGAACTCCGGCAAGCTTGCCGCTGCCGCGGTCGATGTCGTCTCCACCGAGCCCATCAAGGCGGACAACGTCCTCCTCACCGCGAAGAACTGCATCATCACCCCGCACATCTCCTGGGCCACCAAGGAAGCCCGTGAGCGCATCATGCAGACCACCGCGGACAACATCAAAGCCTTCATGGACGGCGCTCCCGTCAATGTGGTGAATAAGTAATCTTCTTCAGTCCAGATCTTCGCCGTTGGACCGGATCACCTTCTGATACCAGAAGAAGGATTTCTTCCGGGAACGCTTCATTGTCCCGTTTCCGTGATCATCCAGATCCACATAGATAAAGCCGTAGCGCTTGCTCATCTCGCCGGTGGACGCCGCCACCAGGTCAATGGGGCCCCAGGTGGTATAGCCCCAGAGCTCCACGCCGTCCTCCTCCACCGCAGTCTTCATCTGCCGGATGTGCTCCCGCAGATACTCGATCCGGTAATCATCGTCGATGCTGCCGTCCGGGTTGACGGTGTCCTTTGCGCCGAGACCGTTCTCCACGATGAAAAGAGGCTTCCGGTACCGGTCATACAGGTCGTTCATAGTGGTACGGAGGCCTGTGGGATCCGTGATCCAGCCCCAGTCACTGGCTTTCAGGTAGGGATTCCGGGTTCCGGAGAAAATGGAATTTTTGTCCGGATCCTGCCCCTCCTCCGCCGAGACCGTCCGGTTGGAATAATAGCTGAAGGAAATAAAATCCACCGTCCCTTCCTTCAGGATCTCCCGGTCGCCCTCCTCCCAGGGGATTGGAAAACCGTTCCGCTCATATTCCTTCAGAATGTAGTTCGGGTAGGTCCCGTTGGACTGCACGTCGATCATCATATAATTCCGGTGGTTTTCCTTTTGGGCCGCCAGGACGTCCTCCGGTCTGCAGGTCGCGGGATAGATGGTGCCCGCCGCCAGCATACAGCCGATCTTATTCTCCGGATCCGTTTCATGGCCGATCTTCACCGCCCATGCGCTGGCCACCAGTTCATGATGGGCCGCGGTATGCTCGGTGCGGTAAACATCTTCCCCTTCTTCGAAAACGATGCCGGCACCCATAAAGGGCAGGTGGAACAGGACGTTGATCTCATTGAAGGTCAGCCAGTACCGCACCAGGCCTTTGTACTCTGTAAACAGTGTCCGCACCAGCTTCTGATAAAATCCGATCATCTTCCGGCTGCGCCAGCCGCCGTATTTTTCAATGAGATGAATGGGACAGTCAAAGTGGGTTATAGTCACCAGCGGCTCGATCCCGTATTTTCTGCATTCCTCAAAGATCCGGCGGTAAAAGGCGATCCCTGCCCTGTTCGGTTCCTCCTCGTCTCCCTGCGGAAAGATCCGGGTCCAGGCGATGGACATCCGGTAGACGGAGAACCCCATCTCCGCAAACAGCGCGATATCCTCCTGATAATGGTGATATAGGTCAATGCCCTGCTTCGCGGGATAGAAATATCCGTCCTCGAAGGACAGCATCTTCCGCTTTCCGGAAGTCACCAGGCGGCGCTCCGGCCCGCCCGGGATCACATCTACGTTGGCAAGTCCTCTTCCGTCCGCGTCATACGCGCCTTCGCACTGATTGGCTGCAGTGGCTCCGCCCCACAAAAAACCTTTCTGAAATGGCATGTCCGCCTCCCTTTTCTTCTGCATACAGTCTTATGCATGACCTGATCTTCGGCTCTGTTTATATTTTACACAGCTGCCGACTCAAAAAAAGAGCTCAATTCATCGATCACAGCGGTGGAATATGCACCAGTTATTCATAATAACAGGTAAAATTGCAAAGAAATTGACTATTTATGCAGATAATGCTTACCAGTCCGGATTTTTTGTGCTATGATTGTCCCCAACGCAATGCATTACCATACTAAAGTGAATTGGAGGAACTTCTCATGAGTATCGAAAATGCCTATCTGAACGAGTTGATGGAGAAGGTCATCGCACGCGACCCCAACGAGCCGGAGTTTCATCAGGCTGTCCGCGAAGTGCTGGCTTCCCTCTCCCCGGTCTGCGATGCACGTCCGGAACTGATCACCGAAGGTGTTATGGACGCTCTGGTCGAGCCGGAGCGCACCATCAAGTTCCGTGTTCCGTGGGAGGATGATCAGGGCAATATCCATATCAACCGCGGATACCGTATCCAGTTCAACAGCGCCATCGGACCGTACAAGGGCGGACTTCGCTTCCATCCCTCTGTCAACGAGAGCATCATCAAGTTCCTGGGCTTTGAGCAGACCTTTAAGAACTCCCTGACCGGACTTCCGATCGGCGGCGGCAAGGGCGGCTCTGACTTTGATCCCCACGGCAAGTCCGACGCAGAGGTCATGCGTTTCTGCCAGAGCTTCATGAACGAGCTGTTCCGCCACATCGGACCGGATACGGACGTCCCGGCCGGCGATATCGGTGTCGGTGCCCGCGAGATCGGCTATCTGTTCGGTCAGTATAAGCGCCTGCGCAACGAGTTCACCGGAACCCTGACCGGCAAGGGCTTAAGCTACGGCGGATCCCTGGCACGTAAGGAAGCTACCGGCTTCGGACTGTGCTACTTCACCGACTGCATGCTGAAGGACCACGGCGACAGCTTCGAAGGCAAGATCGCTGTTGTCTCCGGTTCCGGAAACGTCGCGATCTACTGCTGCCAGAAGGCCACCGAGCTCGGCGCAAAGGTCGTCGCAATGTCCGATTCCAACGGATATATCTATGACAAGGACGGCATCGATCTCGACCTGATCAAGCAGATCAAGGAAGTCGAGCGCAAGAGAATCAAGGTCTACGTCGAGAGAAAGCCCTCCGCAGAGTATCACGAAGGCTGCAGAGGCATCTGGACCATCCCCTGCGATCTCGCATTCCCGTGCGCGACCCAGAACGAGATCAACCTCGAGTCCGCAAAGGCCCTGATCGCCAACGGCTGCAAGGCAGTCTGCGAAGGCTCCAACATGCCCACCACTCCGGACGGCATCGACGCGATCCTGGAAGCAGGCCTTATGTATACGCCCTCCAAGGCATCCAACGCCGGCGGCGTCGCAGTCTCCGCTCTGGAGATGAGCCAGAACTCCATGCGTTTCTACTGGACCTTCGAAGAGGTCGATGAGAAGCTGAAGGGCATCATGTCCGACCTGTACAAGAATGTCGCCGCGGCAGCCGCAGAATACGGCCATCCGGGCAATCTGATGGTAGGAGCCAATATCGCCGGCTTCCTGAAGGTGGCAGACTCCATGCTGGCTTACGGCCTGGTATAAGGAGGCGCTTGCATGAATGAATATGTAAAACGTGTATCAGATAATCTGATCAGACTCTATTCCCACGAGCCGGAGTACCTTCAGAGTGCTCTGACCTGGCTGGAAATGATCGCGCCGGCAGTGGATGATCCGCGCTATGAGAAGATGGATCTCCTGAGCCGCATGGTGGAGCCGGAGAGAATGTTCTCCTTCCTGGTCCCGTGGGTCGATGATTACGGCGTCGTCCACACCAACCACGGCTTCCGTGTCCAGTTCAACAGCGCCATCGGACCGTTCAAGGGCGGACTTCGCTTCCATCCTTCCGTAACTCCCTCCGTGGTGAAGTTCCTCGGCTTTGAGCAGACCTACAAGAACGCTCTGACCGGACTGCCCATCGGCGGTGCCGCCGGCGGCGCGGACTTCGATCCCAGAGGCAAGAGCAACCGTGAGATCATGCGCTTCTGCCAGAGCTACATGAATTCCCTGTACCGTTACCTCGGTGCCGACACGGACGTCGCAGGCGGCGATATCGGCGTCGGTTCCCGTGAGATCGGCTACCTGTACGGCCAGTACAAGCGCCTCACCGCAAGATCCGAGTCCAGCGCCCTGACCGGCAAGGGTCTGACCTACGGCGGATCCAAGGTCCGTCAGGAAGCGGCAGGCTTCGGCGCTGTCTACTTCCTCAACCGCATGCTTGAGCACCGCGGCGAGAAGCTGGAAGGAAAGCGGATCGCGGTCTCCGGTTTCGGAAACATGTCCTGGGGCGTCTGCCGCAAGGCAACCGAGTTCGGCGGCAAGGTCGTTACTCTGTCCGGCCCGGACGGCTACATCTACGATGAATCCGGCGTGAACACCCAGGAGAAGTTCGACTTCATGGTCCAGATGCGTATGAGCGGCGTCGACAAGGTCAAGCCCTATGCCGACAAGTTCAACGTTCCCTTCTTCGCGGGCGAGCGTCCGTGGGAGGTCGAGGCAGACATCGCCATGCCGTGCGCGACCCAGAACGAGATCGGCGTCCACGACGCGGTCGCGATCCTGACCAACGGCTACCGTTACTATGTCGAGTGCGCGAACATGCCGGCGACCCGCGACGCGCTGAAGATCCTCCGCATGAGCAAGAAGGTCCTCACCGCAGGTTCCAAGGCTTCGGGCTGCGGCGGCGTTGCAGTCTCCGCTCTGGAAATGGCGCAGAACAGCGTCCGTTACAGCTGGAAGCGCGCAGAGATCGACCAGCGTCTTCAGGACATCATGGGGTCCATCTATGATGCTTCCGTGGCTGCATCTGAAAAGTACGGTCTCGGCTACGACCTGATCGCAGGAAACGACATCGCAGGCTTCAAGCGGATCGCGGAAGCCATGATGGCGCAGGGCCTGTGATCCCCTTACCGGCTCCATTGAACTCTTTCAAACAAAAGACAGGCTGCCCGCTTCGGACAGCCTGTTGTTTTTTGTTCTGCAGTTTGATCCCGGCCTGATCTTTTATATCTGATCAGTCAAAATCCTTCTCATACTTCAGGATCGAACCGTTCTCTGCGTCGACATCGAACTCATACTCGAATCCGCCCTGATAGAACTTGATCTCATAGACCTTTCTGCCGTGCTCATAGTCAAGCTCGATCCTCTTCACGAAATCGACCTGGCTTCTGTCGAGATTCGCGTAAGCCAGCACCTGCGTCTGCCGGAAAAGGACCCGGACTGTGTAAAAACCGTCCGGAAGCCCCGTGGGCGCCAGCGCGAACAGTTCCCCCATATCATTGGTGCCGATGCTGGTGATCCTGCTCTCCGTCTCTCCCGCGATGACCGTCATTCCGGGCTGTACATTATCTGCGATCTGCTCATTGTCGAACTCAATGTACATGCTGCCTTTTTCCACCCGCGCGGATCCGGTGGCAAAGCTGTCGATGCTTGCGACTGAACTCCAGATCAGCATGCCGGCAAGCAGCAGAATGACCGCCGTCAGGATCAGCCAGACAGCGGGACTGGTGACATGGAGATAGTCATTGAGAGATTCCGGAGACGAGATCCGTTCCAGACTTTTTTTCCTGAAGATCGAATTGTCCATTACCGCTCCTTTCGCAGCCGGCTCCGC
>Ga0310695_10004777_pt1 | contig 24502 bp, 20 predicted proteins | sample RumenRJG_04DNA_FD_203882 | JGI IMG/M metagenome (GOLD analysis project Ga0310695, IMG submission 203882) | Bovine rumen microbial communities from Lethbridge, Alberta, Canada - RJG_04 (v2) (version 2) | ecosystem: Host-associated > Mammals > Digestive system > Stomach > Rumen | place: Canada...
TGACTGCTTCACGGGCTTCAAGTGGATTGCTCAAGTCATGCGCGAGATGGAAGGCAAGGGACGCTACCTGGGTGGCGGTGAGGAGAGTTACGGCTTCCTGCCCGAGACCTTCGTCCGTGATAAAGACGCCGTATCGTCTATCCCCCTGATGTGCGAGATTGCTGCCTGGGCCAAGGACAAGGGCATGACCCTGAATGACCTGTTCATCGACCTGTACATCAACTACGGCTACAGCAAGGAGCGCGGCATCAGCGTCGTACGTCCCGGCAAGAGCGGCGCCGACGAGATTGCCCAGATGATGGTCAACTTCCGCGAGAATCCGCAGCAGGCCATCGACGGCTCACCCGTAGTGCTCATCAAGGACTTCCTGAAACTGGAGCAGCGCGACATGCGCACCGGCGAGGTGACCAAACTCGTCATGCCCGCCACCAGCAATGTGCTGCAATACTACACCGAGGACGGCACCAAGGTATCTATCCGTCCGTCGGGCACCGAGCCCAAGATCAAGTTCTACATCGAGGTGCATGACACCCTCGACAAGAAGGAGAACTACGAGGCCAAGAACGACTGGGCCGACGCCAAGATCGACCGCATCTGCGAGTCCCTCGGCATCGCGTAATCAGTTAAGAGTTAAGAGTTAACAGTTAACAGTTTACAGTCAAGAGTTAAGAGTTTACAGTTAACAGTTAAGAGTTAACAGTTAAGAGTTTACAGTTAACAGTTGAGGGCCTTCAGGCGTTAGTAACCATACTTAAAACTTAAAACTTAAAACTTACAACTTAAAACTTAATACTCAGTGAAAAAGAACCATTAATTAAAAACCAAATAACAAACAATTTTAAAAACAACATTTATGTCAGAAAAGATTCAGACTTTAAGAGACTCTGCAGGAATGCGCTGGACGGCGCTGTTGTTGCTCGCACTGGGCATGTTCTGCAGTTACATTTTCATGGACATCCTGTCGCCCATCAAGGACTTGATGCTTTCGGAGCGCGGTTGGGATTCGACCGCCTTTGGCACCATGCAGGGCAGTGAGGTATTCCTCAATGTGTTCGTGTTCTTCCTGATTATTGCTGGTATCATCCTCGACAAGATGGGCGTGCGCTTCACGGCTGTTTTGTCGGGTATCGTGATGCTTATCGGTGCAGTCATCAAGTGGTATGCCGTGACCGATGCTTTCATTGGCAGCAGTCTGGCCACTTGGTTCACCGAACACCTCAACTATATCCCCGTCTTTGACGAGTTGGGCATCTCACCCTTCTATGAGGGCATGCCCGCCAGCGCCAAATTTGCCGCTGTTGGTTTTATGATCTTCGGTTGCGGTGTTGAGATGGCAGGTATCACGGTAAGCCGTGGTATCGTGAAGTGGTTCAAAGGCCGTGAGACCGCATTGGCCATGGGTAGCGAGATGGCATTGGCCCGTCTGGGTGTTGCCACCTGTATGATCTTCTCGCCCTACTTTGCCAAGTTGGGCGGTGAAGTGAGTGTGAGCCGCTCGGTAGCCTTCGGTGTGGTACTGCTGTGCATCGCCTTGATCATGTTCATTGTTTACTTCTTTATGGACAAGAAACTTGATGCCCAGACCGGCGAGGCCGAGGAGAAAGACGACCCGTTCAGACTTAAAGACCTCAAGCAGATTCTTACCAGTAGCGGTTTCTGGCTGGTGGCCCTGCTCTGCGTGCTGTACTACAGCGCCATCTTCCCCTTCCAGAAATATGCCGTGAACATGCTGCAGTGCAACCTCACTCTTGTGGAGCCTGCCAAGGACACATTCTGGGGCGGAGACCAGGTAACCATCTGGCAGTACATCATCATGCTCATTGTTGCCGCTGCAGGATTTGCAAGCAACTTCCAGAAGAACGCAAGCAAGAAGTACACGTTGTTGCTCATCTCGGTTATAGCCCTCATCACCTATTGCTACATGGGTTATATGCGCCAGTCGGCCGAGGCTATCTTTGCAGTATTCCCCTTGCTGGCCGTGCTCATCACCCCCATCCTGGGCAACTATGTTGACCACAAGGGTAAGGCCGCTTCGATGCTGATGTTCGGCTCGTTGCTGCTCATCCTCTGCCATCTGACATTTGCCTTTATCCTCCCGATGTTTAAGGAGGGTGCTTCGCTGAGCAGTCCCATCGGCGGTGTCATTGTCGCTTACATCACCATCCTGGTGCTGGGTGCTTCGTTCTCACTGGTTCCCGCATCGTTGTGGCCCAGCGTTCCCAAACTGGTGGACTCCAAGGTCATCGGTAGTGCTTACGCCTTGATTTTCTGGATTCAGAACATCGGTTTGTGGCTCTTCCCCATGCTCATCGGCAAGGTGCTGGACAATACCAACCCCGAGTTAACGGCCAAACTGGAAACCGTGAAAGAAACCACCAAACAGGCTGTCGAGAGTGGACAATTATCGGTGGAAGAAGGCGCAAAGAAGGTACAGGAAATCTCGGAGCAGGTTGCTGTTCAGTACGATTACACCTGGCCCTTGGTAATGCTTGCACTGCTTGGTGTAGCCGCCTTGATTATCGGTATCATCCTCCTTGCTGTTGACAAGAAGAAGCACCTCGGCCTTGAGGAGCCCAACATCAAGCCTGAGGAGGCATAATAGAGTTTTTAGCAATTAACTATTAGAAATCTAATAGGGACTTTATGGGGACCTTGAAGGACGTGAAAGACTTTAAGGTCCCTTTTTAATTTAAATCGAAACACATGAGAGAACAGGTTAGAGAGACGATAGCGACACGTGCATGGGCACGATGGACCGTGCTGGCGATAGTGTCGTTCACGATGATGGCGGGCTATGTTGTCGCCAAGGAGATGTCGCCGTTGCAGTTTATGCTCGAGAAAGCCGCCGGTGACGGTGGTATGGGGTGGACAAGCGGCGAATTCGGCATCTTTGCCGGGTCGCGCGGCTTCTTCAACGTGTTTCTGCTGATGCTGTTTGTGGGCGGCGTCATCCTCGACAAGATGGGCGTACGCTTCACGGGCATCCTCTCGTGTGTGCTGATGTTGACGGGAGCGGCGGCCGTCTACGGTATCATCACCTACACCTCGCCCGACCCGATGTGGAACGTGCCCCTGCTCGGCACCGTGAAGCGCCAGGTGGCGCTGTCGTCGTTGGGATTCGCCTTCTTCGGCATCGGCTATGAGATGTGCGGCATCACCGTGTCCAAGGTCGTCGTGCGCTGGTTTTCGGGCAAGGAGATGGCGCTGGCGATGGGCTTGCAGGTGGCCATGGCACGCCTGGGCACCGCACTGGCGCTCAACTTCAGCCTGCCCATAGCCCTGAACTGGGGCCTGCCGCGTCCGCTGCTCATCGGCGTGTTCAGCGTCGGCGTTGGACTTATCGCCTATCTGTACTACTGCACGATGGACCGCCGTCTCGACAAGGAGCAAGGCAAGCAAGACACCACTCAGGGCGACGACGAGAAATTCCACTTCTCGGACATGAAAATCACCATCAAGAATCCGGGATTCTGGCTCATCACACTGTTGTGCCTGTTCTACTACTCGGCACTCTACCCCTTCCTTGACTTCGCCACCAAACTGATGATTTCCAAGTATCATGTCGAGGCCGAGTTGGCCGGTGCCATCCCCTCTATCCTCCCCTACACCAGCATCGTGCTGACGCCGCTGTTCGGCGCATGGTTTGACAAAAAGGGCTTTGGCGCCACGATGATGGTCATCGGCAGCGTGCTGCTGACCATCACCCTGTTCGTGTTCGCCATGCCACTCAACTCGAGTTGGATTGCGGTGACGCTGATGTGCGTGCTGGGCATCGCCTTCTCGCTGCTCCCCGCCGCCCTGTGGCCCGCCGTGCCCAAAATCGTGCCGATGAAACAACTGGGCACCTCCTACTCCATCATCTATTACATCCAGAACATCGGCTTGATGCTCATTCCTGTGGTCATCGGCAAGGTGCTGGAACGCAACACCGTCGGCGAGCAAGTGGATTACACCCACTCGCTCGTCATCTTCGGCATCATCGGCGTGGGCGCCATCATCGCCTCCACCCTGCTGCTGTGGATGGACCGCAAGCGCCACTACGGCCTTGAGGTGCCGAACATCACGTCGCAAGAATAATCACGCTAAGGCGCGAAGGCGCTAAGTCTTATTATTTTTAATCACAGAGTAGTTATGAGATTCCAGCATTTAACCGCCGTTGCCTTGCTGTTGGCGTTCATCCTTGCAAGCGGACTGCAGCAGGCCTCGGCACAAAACCAAAGACAAAACGCAATCGGTATGGAAGAAATCGTTCTTGACAATATCCTGGCCCGCACCAGCATCCGTTCCTATCAGGACCGCCCTGTGGAGCAAGACAAAATCGAGAAACTGCTGCGCGCCGGTATGGCGGCCCCATCGGCTGTCGACAAGCGCCCGTGGCACTTTGTTGTCGTAACCGACAAAGAGGTGCTGAACGGACTGGCCGAGGCCAATCCCAACGCCGGCATGGCAGCACGCGCGCCGCTGGCCATCGTCGTCTGTGGCGACAAGACCAAAGCCTTGACGCGTGTCCCCGACTATTGGGTGCAGGATGTAGCAGCCGCTACCGAGAATATTCTCCTTGCCGCCCAAGGCATGGGCCTGGGTGCTGTCTGGACAGGCACTTATCCCGTGACCGAACGTGTCGAGAAAGTGGCCAAGGTGGTTAACCTGCCCGAACACATCATCCCCTTCTGCACCATCGTCATCGGTTATCCCGAGCGTCCCCAGGCCCCTAAGGACAAATGGGACGAGGGCAACATCAGTTACAACACCTATGGCGGCAAGAAGATGGAAACCGAGGAGCCGGCTCCCGCATTCCATGAGTTTAACGTCAACGAGGACTTCCTGCTGAATCCTTTCAACTACTTCTCGCAACCCGGCGGCATGCTCGTGTGTGCCGGCGACCGCAATGCGAGCAATGCGATGACCATTGGTTGGGGCGGATTGGGCACCCTGTGGGGTCACAGCACCAACACGGTGACCGTCTACGTCGCCCAGGCGCGCTACACCCATGAGTTCATGGAGCGCAGCGACTACTTCACCATCATGACGTTCAAGGACCAGAACGTGCTGCGCTACATGGGCAGCCACAGCGGCCGCGACGGCGACAAAGCCGCAGCCCTTGGGTTGCATGTGGCCTATACCGAGAACGGCACTCCCTACTATGAGGAAGCCGAATGCGTCATCGAGTGCAAGAAAATCTACTCCGACACATTCGATCCCGAGGACTTCAAGGACGATATTCCCCGCAACTTTTACGACGGCTTTGCGGCCGGCTATCACTCCTTCTACATCGGCAAGGTCGTCAAGGCAATGAAGAAGTAGAAACCAACCAGCAAACATAACCCCACGCTAAGGTGCTAAGCCGCTAAGAATGATTATTATAAACTTAGCGGCTTAGCGGCTTAGCGCCTTAGCGTGGGTATCGTATGGGGATGATTACTGGCGGTGGATGACGCTGCCGCTGGCCTGGTGGGTGGCGAGGACGAGCAGTTCGGCCACCTGGACATGAGCGGGAGCACTCACGGCGAAAGCGACACACTCGGCAATATCGGCGCCCGTCAACGGCTGGATACCCTTATACACGCCGTCGGCACGCTCCTTGTCACCATGGAAACGGGTTACCGAGAAATTGGTCTCGACCAAGCCGGGTTTGATATTGGTCACGCGCACACTGGTGTGTGCCACATCGATGCGCAGGCCATCGCTCAGGGCCTTCACAGCCGACTTGGTAGCACAGTAGACGTTGCCGCCTCCGTAGGCCGCATCGCCTGCCACGCTGCCGATGTTCACCACATGGCCGCGGTCACGTTGCACCATGCCGGGAACGATGAGGCGGGTCATCGTCAGCAGTCCCTTGATGTTGGTGTCGATCATCGTGTCCCAGTCCTCGTAGTTGCCCTCATACTCAGGCTCAAGGCCCCATGCGCCACCTGCATTATTCACCAGCACATCGATTTCCTGCCACTCGGCAGGCAGGCCCTGGATGGCCGCGGTGGCAGCATCGCGGTCACGCACATCGAACTCGAGCGTTACCACTCCAACACCCATAGCAGACAACTCCTGGGCCAAAGCATCCAGACGGTCGGCCCTGCGGCCCGTAATAATCATATTGTAGCCAATCATGGCCAATTTGCGCGCGCAGGCCTCACCGATGCCACTTGTCGCGCCAGTCACTAAAGCAATCATGTTCTCTTTCTCTTGTAAAAACGTATTGGATTTTTGTCAATTATCTTCGGTATTATTGCCCTGCTGGACATGGTCTATAGAAAGGCTGTAGAGATTGAACCGCTTGTCGAGGCGGGGCACCAACGGCGACTCTTCGGTTTCGGAAGCCAGCACCGGGACCAACGTCTTGACGACGGGCAGCACCGAACGGAACTCAGGCATACACTGCCCGATGGGCGCACCGATGTAGGAGGGGTCGCATATCAGGTAATAGTCTTTGCCATAGTAATAGCCGTTGCCACGGGTCAGGCAGTCGGTAAAGCGCACTGCCGTGCAATCGTGACCGGGAAACTGGATGAACTGCACATCCAGCCCAAGCAAGGCATGGACCAGATAGGCATAAAGGACGGAACGGTCCTCGCAGTCATTCTTGTCATAATAGAAATTCTCCTCCACAAAGTTCACCTTTTCACGGCCATATTGCTTCATATCGTCCTCATAGCCGAACACGAACTGCACGAAATGCAGCAGCGCATCGGCAGCATCGCACTGGCTCATACCCTCAAGTTGCGGCATCAACTGCCCCTCGATGGCGTCACGGAACTGCGGCAGCACAACCGAGGCCGCATAGCACTCCAAGTCCATCAGCGGATAGTCACGCAGCATCTGCATCACGCGGGGATTGACCTTGCAAGCGACATGGATCATGCCGTCGTCAAAGTCACAGTCATATTCGTCATCGGTGGGGATATTCAACGCCGATTCCTCATTGAAAAGCAGACTCAAGGTCTTGCCCCCGGCTGTCCCTTTCTTGGACGGTTCACAGGGATAGAGCACCGATTTCTCGCCAGGGTCGGACTCCAGGTCGTCAAACATCAGATAATAGTCCTTGCCTCCGGTCTTGACAAAACACCGTTCATAGACCTCCTGTTCAAAGGGCACCAACAGCAGCAACTGCTTGTTGGTGCGTGCCAGACGCACGTCATAACCCATGTTCACCAGCAGGCACTGCTCCAGCAAGACCCGCTCGACCGGAGTGCCACTGCTCAGCAACGCATCGGCATAACTCCTGACGAGCGCGAGGACCAGCCAATCGTTCAAGCCCATGTCATCACTGATTGCACGCAACGACGACAGCGCCTCAGACATGTCGAGACGCTGATAGTCACTCCAAGCCCGGAACACATCGTGCTCGCTTGCCGATTTCACCTTGACGGGCTGCAATATGGGTGCATGCAACGGCGTACCGAAGAAAACGAAGTCGACCGTGCCATCGGCCACCATGCCCGGTTCAGCCGTCAACTCACTGGCGTTCATGTTGCCCGACGGCAACCACAACGCAAAGCAGGCGACCACCAAACCGACGATATATCGAAAGTTTTTTAGCATATTTCAGCACGGTACTGGTACGACTCTGCAAATATAGCGTTCTTTCTGAATAAAAACAAATCATTTAGCCATAATTTTATCGGGATTTCACAAATACAACGACAAAGATATACCGTTTGGCCAACACCCCTGTCGGGTCCAAAATCCACGGCCGAAAGCCAAATTCCGCTTGCCCGCAAAGCCATCGCCACCAAAATAAATTTGGCAGTGTCATCGTCTTGCGCTATCTTTGCACCCAAATTTGATAAGGCACTATGCAGAACATCCGTAACGTGGCCATCATCGCGCACGTCGATCATGGCAAGACAACACTGGTAGACAAGATGTTAGCGGCAGGCAACCTGTTCCGCGACAACCAAAACATGGGCACGCAGATCCTGGACAGCAATGACTTGGAGCGTGAGCGCGGCATCACCATCCTGTCCAAGAACGTGTCCATCTCCTACAATGGCTACAAAATCAACATCATCGACACCCCGGGGCACAGCGACTTCGGTGGTGAAGTAGAGCGTGTGCTCAACATGGCCGACGGCTGTCTGCTGCTGGTCGACGCCTTTGAGGGCCCGATGCCTCAGACGCGTTTCGTGCTGCAGAAAGCCCTGCAACTGGGACTGAAGCCTATTGTGGTCATCAACAAGGTTGACAAGCCTAATTGCCGCCCCGACGAGGTGCAGGAGATGGTGTTTGACCTGATGTGCAACCTCGATGCCAGCGAGGACCAGTTGGACTTCCCCACCATCTTCGGCTCGGCCAAGGAAGGCTGGATGAGCGATGACTGGCAGCAGCCCACCGACAATATCACCGCCGTGCTCGATGCCATCATCGAACACATTCCCGCCCCCGAGATGATTGAGGGCGACGCCCAGATGCTCATCACGTCGCTGGACTACAGCAGTTACGTGGGTCGCATCGCTGTGGGCCGCGTGCACCGCGGTACCCTCAAGGACGGCATGGAAGTGGCCCTGTGCAAAAAGGATGGCGAGATATCCAAGCAGAAGATCAAGGAACTGCGCACCTTTGAGGGCATGGGACAGAAACACGTCGAGAGCGTGAGCAGCGGCGACATCTGCGCCATCATCGGCATCGAGGGTTTTGAAATCGGTGACACCGTGACACTGCCCACCAACCCCGAGGCCCTGCCCCGCATTGCCATCGACGAGCCCACCATGTCGATGCGCTTCTGCATCAACGACTCGCCTTTCTTCGGCAAGGACGGCAAGTATGTGACCTCACGCCACATCTGGGACCGCCTGCAGCGCGAGTTGGACAAGAACCTGGCCCTGCGTGTCGAGCGCACCGAGAACGAGGACGCGTGGAACGTGTTTGGCCGCGGTGTGCTGCACCTGTCGGTGCTTATCGAGGAGATGCGCCGTGAGGGCTACGAACTGCAAGTGGGCCAGCCCCAGGTTATCATCAAGCAGATTGACGGTGTGAAGTGCGAGCCCATCGAGGAACTGAGCATCAACGTGCCCGAGGAATACTCCAGCAAGATGATTGACATGGTGACGCGCCGCAAGGGCGAGATGACCATGATGGAGACCCAGAATGACCGCATCCACCTCGAGTTCAAGATTCCGTCGCGCGGCATCATCGGCCTGCGCACCAATGTGCTTACCGCCAGTGCCGGCGAGGCCATCATGTCGCACCGTTTCCTCGACTACGAGCCGTGGAAGGGCGAAATTTCGCGCCGCACCAACGGTTCGCTCGTTGCCATGGAAGGCGGCACAGCCTATGCCTACGCCATCGACAAACTGCAGGACCGCGGCCGCTTCTTTATCTTCCCGCAGGAGGACGTCTACGGTGGTCAGGTCGTGGGTGAGCACACCAAGGAGAAAGACCTGGTGATCAACGTCACCAAGTCCAAGAAACTGACCAACATGCGCGCCAGCGGTGCTGACGACAAGGTGAAGATCGTGCCACCCATCGTCTTCAGCCTCGAAGAGGCCCTGGAGTACATCAAGGCCGACGAATATGTGGAAATCACCCCCAACCACATCCGCATGCGCAAAATCATCCTTGACGAACTCGAGCGCAAGCGCATCGCCAAGCAGAACGGACAGGACGAGGATTAACTCCCCCACCCCTGATCTTGTGAAGACATAATATAAAAGTGGTGTCAAGCCTCGAGGCTTGACACCACTTTTGTTTAGTTCCTGCGGGAAGGATTACTTCTCGAGTTCCTTCTTGATGCGCTCGGTCAGCATGGGGACAATCTTGTGGAGGTCACCCACGATACCCAGGTCAGCGACGCTGAAGATGGGAGCGAACTTGTCCTTGTTGATGGCGATGATGAAATCGCTCTCCTCCATACCGGCAAGGTGCTGGATGGCACCGCTGATACCACAAGCCATGTAGAGGTTGGGGCGAACGGTCTTACCCGTCTGACCCACCTGGCACTCGTGAGGCATCACGCCGTTATCGACCATGGCACGTGACGAAGCCACCTGTCCGCCGAGGACGTCGGCGAGAGCCTGCAACTTGTCAAAGCCTTCCTTGTCGTGAACACCGCGTCCACCACTGACGAGGATCTTGGCCTCGGCGATGTCGGCCATCTGCTTGTCGGCCTTGATGGTCTTGACGAGTTTCACCTTGAACTTGCTGGCATCGAACTTGGGAGCGAACTCAGTCACCACACCCTCGCGACCGGCCTGGCGCTGCATCTTCTGCATCACACCGGGACGCACGGTCGACATCTGCGGACGGTTGTTGGGGCAGATGATGGTAGCCATCAGGTTGCCGCCGAATGCGGGACGCGTCATGCGGAATTCGGGTTCATTGTCCTTATCGGGCTCAATCTCGAGTTTGGTGCAGTCGGCCGTCAGACCCGTCTTGAGACGAGAAGCGATGCGGGGAGCCAGGTCGCGGCCGATGGTGGTGGCACCATAGAGCACGATGTTGGGCTTGCGCTCGGTGATAATCTGACCTACAGCCTGCGAGTACTGCTCGCTGAGGAAGTCCTTCAACTCGGGAGCGTCAACAACGATGACCTCGTCGGCACCGTACTCGATGAGCATTTGTGCCTGATCCTTGATACCTTCGCCGAGGAGCATGGCAACCACCTTCTCGCCGAGAGCATCGGCCAGGTCACGGGCCTTACCTAAAAGTTCGAGTGCAACGGATTGTATAACACCTTCGCGCTGCTCAGCAAAAACGAATACGTTCTTATAATCTTTCTTATCCATAATATTCAGTTTTAAGTCTTTAGTTTTTAGTTGTAAGTATAATATGTATCGCCTGAAGAAGGTAATTGTACTTAAAACTTACAACTTAAAACTTAAAACTCTTTTAGATAATGTGTTTAACTTTCAGTTGATTAACAATGAGTTCAACAGCCTCTTCGGGAGTCACCTCGTGAACCTCACCGGGAGCCTTCATAGCCTTGGGGAACGATTTGAACACCTTGGTGGGCGAGCCGGCGAGACCCAACTTGCCTTCCTCGACATCAATCTTGTCGGCACTCCAGACCTCAACTTCCTTGTCGTAGGCCTCCATGATGCCGCTCACGCTCATGTAACGGGCGTCAAATGCCGAAGCCAACACGGTCAGCAGGCACTTGCCCTCGACCTCGAGAACCTGGACACCGTCCTCGTTCTCCTTGTCCACCTGCAGGTTGCCGTTGTCAAGCACCTTGGCGTCGGCAACATAGGTAATCTGGGGCAGACCCAGATGCTCGGCGAGTTCAGGACCCACCTGTGCGGTGTCACCGTCGATAGCCTGGCGGCCAGCGATGATGAGGTCATAGTCCAGCACGCGGCACAGGCCTGACAGCGCGTAGGATGTTGCCAGCGTGTCGGCACCGGCAAACTTGCGGTCACTCAGGAGGATGGCACGGTCGGCACCCATAGCGAGGGCCTCACGCAGCATGACATCGGCTTGGGGCGGTCCCATCGAGATAACGGTGACATTGGCGCCAAACTGGTCTTTGAGTCTCAAAGCGAGTTCGAGGCCGCCCTTGTCATCGGGGTTCATGATGCTGGGAACACCTTCACGAATCAAAGTACCCTTCACGGGGTCAATCTTGACAACGGTGGTATCGGGAACTTGTTTTACACAAACTATAATATTCATATTCTGTCCTCCTTATTTATTTAAATAAATGACCGGCGATGACCATGCGCTGTACCTCGGACGTACCTTCGTAGATCTCGGTAATCTTGGCGTCACGCATCATGCGCTCAACAGGATACTCACGGGTGTAACCATAACCACCATGGAACTGAACGGCCTTGGTCGTCACTTCCATTGCAGTCTCGGCGGCAAAGAGTTTAGCCATAGCGGCATCGGCGCTGTAGGGCAGGCCCATGTCCTTCTTCCAGGCAGCACTGCGCACGAGCAGACGGGCAGCCTCGACCTTGGTCTTGAGGTCAGCCATCTGGAACTGGGTGTTCTGGAACTTGGCGATAGCGCGGCCGAACTGCTTGCGCTCCTTGGTGTACTTCACGGTCTCGTCCATGGCGCCCTGGGCGATGCCGAGGGCCTGGGAAGCGATACCGATGCGGCCGCCGTCCAGGGTCTTCATCGCGATGTTGAAACCCTTGCCGAGCGGGCCGAGGAGGTTCTCCTTAGGCACGATGCAGTTCTCAAAAATCAACTCACAGGTAGCGCTGCCGCGGATACCCATCTTCAACTCCTTCTTACCGATGGAGAAACCGGGCATGTCCCTCTCAACGATGAAGGCCGAGATACCCTTGGTTCCCAACGACTTGTCGGTCATAGCCATCACGATGAACACGTTGGCATAGGAAGCGTTGGTGATGAAGATCTTGGAGCCGTTGAGCACCCAGTGGTCACCGGCGTCAACAGCGGTGGTCTGCTGCATGGCAGCGTCGGTACCTGCATTGGGCTCGGTCAGACCGAAAGCGCCAATCCACTCACCCGAAGCGAGTTTGGGCAGATACTTCATCTTCTGCTCCTCGGTACCGTTCTCCATGATGGGAGCGATGCACAACGAGGTGTGGGCCGAGAGGACAACACCCGTGGTGGCACACACGCGGGAGAGTTCCTCAACAGCCATGATATACATCTGCACGGTACCGCCGGCACCGCCATACTGCTTGGGGACAGGAATACCCATCATGCCGAGTTTGCCCATCTTCTGGACAGTCTCGATGGGGAAACGCTCCTGCTCATCCACTTCGGCAGCAAGAGGCTTCACCTCGTTCTCTGCAAACGAGCGAACCATCTGCAGGAACAATTGTTCAGTCTTAGAATAACTAAAATCCATATTCTCTTTTTAAGTTTTTAGTTTTTAGTTTTTAGTTGTAGGTATGATATGTATCGGTAATACTACTTAAAACTCACAACTTAAAACTTTCAACTTAATCATTAATACTTGTAGAAACCTTCACCGGTCTTGCGGCCGAGCAGTCCAGCACGAACCATCTTGCGCAGCAGCGGGTGGGGACGATACTTGGGATCGCCAAACTCGTTGTAGAGCACTTCCATGATAGCCAGGTTCACGTCGTTACCGATGAGGTCGGCCAGTGCGAGGGGTCCCATGGGATGGTTGGCACCCAGCATCATGCACTTGTCGATGTCCTCGGCGCTGGCGATACCGTCGGCCAGGATGCCCACTGCCTCGTTGATCATCGGGATCAGGATGCGGTTAACAACAAAGCCGGGAGCCTCGTTAACGGGCACGGGGGTCTTGCCGATTTCGGTGGTCAGGTCAACGATGCACTTGGCGGTCTCCTCGCTGGTGAGTTGGCCCTTGATGACCTCAACGAGCGCCATGCGGTCGGCGGGGTTGAAGAAGTGGCAGCCGATGAACTGAGCGGGGCGGCTGGTGCAAGCGGCAATCTCAGTGATTGAGAGCGACGACGAGTTGGTGGCGAAGATGGTCTCGGGCTTGCAGATCTTGTCAAGTTCCATAAACACATCCTTCTTCAACTGCATGTTCTCGACAGCAGCCTCGATAACGAGGTCGGCGTCAGCAAAGTCGGCATAATCGGTCGTCGTGGTGATGTTAGCCAGGATAGCCTTCATGGCATCCTCGGTGATTTTGCCCTTCTCGACGAGTTTGTTATAGCCCTTGGAGATTGAAGCCATGGCCTTGTCGAGACACTCCTGGGTGCGGCTCTTCATAACCACGGGCATCTTGGCGGCAAAAGCCTTGACGATACCCTTAGCCATCGTACCTGTTCCAATAACACAAATTTTCATAATAATCTGTTCTGTTTTTTATTAATTAATGTTGTTCATTCTCCTACAAAATCGGCCTTGCGCTTGTTGAGGAAAGCGTCCATGCCCTCCTTCTGGTCCTTGGTGGCGAAGCACTTGCCGAAAAGTTTGTTCTCCAGACCGATGGCACCATCGGCATCGAGGTCATAGCCCTCGTTGATGCTCTGCTTGGCCAGGCTGATGGCCACGGGAGCGTTCTTGAGCATCATCTGGGCCATCTCCATGGCCTTGCCCATCAGTTCCTCGGGCTCATAAACAGCGTTGACCAGGCCGATGCGCAATGCCTCGTCGGCACGTATCACCTTGCCCGTGTAAATCATCTCCTTGGCATAGCCCTGGCCGATGAGTTTGGGCAGGCGATGGGTTCCCGAGAAGCCGGGAATGATGCCCAGGCCGACCTCGGGCTGGCCGAACTTGGCCTTGCTCGAAGCGATGCGGATGTCGCATGCCATCGCCAGTTCGCAGCCACCACCCAACGCAAAGCCGTTGACGGCAGCGATGACGGGGATGGGCAGCGTCTCGATAGCGCGGAAAACCTGTGCACCCAGACGGCCGAACTCAAAGCCCTGAGGCTCGTCGAGGTGGGCCATCTCGGAAATGTCGGCACCGGCGACAAACGATTTCTCGCCGTCGCCCGTGATGATGAGCACGCGGGTCTTGGCATCCAGAGAGCCGACGAAGTCGCCCATCTCCTTCAGAATCGTGGAGTTGAGCGCGTTGAGCGACTTGGGTGCCGACACCTTCATGACGGTGATGCCGTCATTGTGCTCAATCTTGAGAAAGTTGTATTCCATGACTTGCGGCAGGAATTAAACGTCCATGGGCTTGAGGTCGGGCGAGATAATGAGGTCGGCAGCAGTAGCGGCCTTCACATCCTCGACAGTGAACTCGGGATGGAGTTCGCGCAGGACGATGCCCTCGGGGGTGATGTCCATGACGCCCATCTCGGTGATGATCATGTTGACCTGTCCGGCAGCGGTCAGGGGAAGCGTGCACTCCTTCAAGATTTTGGGGTTACCCTTCTGGGTGTGCTCCATGGTGAGGATTACGCGCTTGGCACCCACAACGAGGTCCATAGCACCGCCCATACCGGGAGCCATCTTGCCGGGGATAATCCAGTTGGCCAGGTTACCCTTCTCGTCAACCTGCAGAGCGCCCAGGAACGACACGTTCACGTGGCCGCCGCGGATGATGGCGAACGAGGTTGCCGAGTCAAAGGTGCAAGCACCGGGATTCAGGGTGATGGCACCGCCACCGGCGTTGATGAGGTTCTTGTCCTCCTTGCCTTCTTCGGGCGTGGGACCCATACCCATAGCACCATTCTCGGTCTGCAGGGTTACGGAAACGCCTTCGGGCAGATAGTTGGGGATTAAGGTAGGGATACCAATACCCAGATTCACTACATCGCCGTCGTGCAACTCCTTGGCGGCACGTTTTGCGATGACTTCTCTCATTTGATATTTATCCATAATGTAAACAGTGATTTGAGATTAATTATATGTTTTTAAAAAGTTATTGTATTCTATTATCTCAAGATAATCGACCAGAAATTCTCTAATCTCCAATCTCTAAACTTTAAACTCTATACTCTAAACTTCAAGTTTTGTTACCAAAACTTGAATTATTTCATTCCTCTCTTAACCATCTCCTGCACGACGAATGAAGCGACATCGTCGGCATAGGTGTTCATGCCGAATCCGGCATCGAAGCCCAATTCCTTGGCCAACTCGTGGGTGACACGTGCACCGCCGCAGCAGCAGATCATCTTGTCGCGCAGGCCCTCGGCCTCCATGAGTTCGATGAACTCGGTCATGTTCTTGATGTGCACGTCCTTCTGGGTCACGGTCTGCGAAACGAGCAACGCATCGGCATGGAGTTCGATGCCCTTGGCGATGAACTCGTCGTTGGGCACCTGCGAGCCCAGGTTATAGGCCTCAATCATCTCGTAGCGCTCCAGTCCGTAATGGCCGGCATAGCCCTTCATGTTCATGATGGCGTCGATGCCCACGGTGTGGGCGTCGGTACCTGTCGAAGCGCCTACGATGACAATCTTGCGGCCGATATTCTCCTTGATGTACTCATCGGTCTCGTACATGTCCATCGTGTCGCTCTCGACCTTGGGGACATAGATGGTGCTGTAGTCCACGGTGTGGGTGCAACTGCCGTAGCAGTTGAAGAAGGTGAAACCAGGCGTCAATTCCTTGTAATACACCACGCTGGGGTTCTCAAGACCCATCTTGCGGAGCAACTGCTTGGCGGCCTCAACGGCCTCGGCGCCACAGGGCACGGGCAATGTGAAACTCAACTGCACCTTGCCGTCGTTCATCGTGTCGCCATAGGGCTTTATCTTGGTGAAGTCTAAGGTTTTGTCAAAATCCTTGGCTTCCATGCTATATAATCCTTCGCTCATAGTAATATAGTAACCTTAATGTTGTGTTGAATTATCTCTTGCCTTTCATCAGTTCCACAAACGGGTTGTAGTAATTCTCACCCTTCATGGTGACGCCCTGCAGGCCCTTACCGCCGTTCTTGGGACGCTTCACGTCGCCGAAGATACCCTTCTCGAGTGCGGTGAACAGGCCCTCCTTGGTGATGTCCTCAAGCAACTTGATGGTGTTGCCCAGTACTTCCTTGGCACGATTGCGGCAGATACCGCCCTCGACAAACTCCATCTCCTCGCCGATGCTCTTCATGTTGTTGAAGATGTACTTGGCGTTCTCGATCGAGAGATAACGGTCGCTCATGAACGGGGTGTGGATGGCCTCGGTGGGCATACCCAACAGTTGGATACCCTGATGGGTCCAGATGCCGATCATGTTGAACAGAGCATCCTGGATGTGGCCTCGGAAGATATTACCCGTCATGAACTTGGTGGGGGGCATGTACTTCAAGGTTGCCTTGGGGAAGATTTCGCGGGTCATCTGAGCCTGTGCCAACTCGAGCAGGAAACCGTTCTCGAGCATCGGGTCCATCTCGAAGGCGTGTCCCAGACCCATCTGCTCCTCGGGCAGACCGGCCATGAGTGCCAACTGCTCGTTGATGAGGTCCGAAGCGAGTACCGTGTGAGCGGCCTCGACAGCGTCGGCAGTGGTGAGGTAGTTGTCCTCACCGGTGTTGATGATGACGCCGGCAAAACCGTTGATGATACGGCTCATGTACTGGTCGATGAGCGTGCGCTGCATGTTGATGTCGCGGAACAGGATGCCGTAGAGTGCATCGTTCAGCATCACATCCAGGCCCTCGAAAGCGCCCATGATGGCGATTTCGGGCATACACAGACCTGAACAGTAATTACACAGGCGGATGTAACGGCCTTGCTCCTCTCCCACCTCATCGAGCGCCTTGCGCATGATGCGGAAGTTCTCCTGAGTGGCGAAGGTGCCGCCGAAGCCCTCGGTTGTCGCGCCATAAGGCACGTAGTCGAGCAGACTCTGTCCCGTGGTACGGATCACGGCGATGACGTCGGCGCCTTGACGGGCTCCTGCCTGAGCCTGCACCACGTCCTCGTAGATGTTACCCGTAGCCACAATGATGTAGAGGTAAGGTTTGGGTCCCTCGCCGATGGTCTCGAGGTAATGCTCACGACGTGCGCGGCGGGTGCGGATGCGTGTCATACTCTCGTCGATGACGGGCTGCAGGGCATCGGCAATCTGCTTGGGGTCGCGGGTCACCACCTTGGTGATGTCCAACTCGTCCTTAGCAACTTTCTCGGCAATCTGCTGGGGGTTCAAGCCGGTCTGAATCATGGCATTGGCGATAAAGAACAAGGCACCCTCGTTCAAGACGCCCTTGTCTTTCAAGGCTTCCACCACCACGTTGGGCAGGGGCACGTCGTTGTCGTCTACACCGTCGATGCCCATCAAGCGGCACAGCGTGCGCTCGACGGCAACCGTCGTGTATTGCTCCACAAAGGACTGCACATCCTCGGCGATGCCTTTGGCCAAGCCTCTAGCATACTCAACTTTTTCAAAATCTAGTCCTAACTTGCTCTTTCGCATAGTGTTATAGTATTATAGTATATAGTGTCAATGATTACTGTTCCGGTTCTCTGTAGCCGAGTCGATGAGCGACCTGGCGGTATCTATCCACTCGGTGTCGATGCCCAGGCTTTGAGCGATATTGAGTGCCTCATGGGGCACCTCGCCGTCATGCACCTCGACCAACTGATAATCCATCTCGCCGTTCTCGAAGCCTTTTACCCTGAGGCAACGGGCTTCGCCCGGCTCAATATCGTAGTGCGTTGTCATGACCAGGCTCATGTCCCTGCCAGCCAGCACCTGCAGCAAGGCTGTCACCAGTGCGGCACCCTCGGTGGGGTTGGTCGTGCGGGCGGGCTCGTCAATCAACGCCAGCAATTTCTTGTCTTCGCGCGATGCCTTGATGACGGCATCGATGTTATTCATCTCGGCGGCGAACGACGACAGCCCCTTCTCGACCGACTGCTCGTCACCGATGCAGAAGTGTATCTCGTCCTTCAATGCAATCCGTGCCGAGGCAGCGGGAATGCCGAAGCCAAACTGGAAGAGCAGTTGACACAGGGTCAACGTCTTCAGCACCACGGTTTTGCCGCCCATATTGGCACCCGTGATGAGTGTGGGATGCTGCCCGAAACCGATGTCCACGGGCTGGAAGGCCTTGCCATGGTCGGCCAGGGCCGCTTTGACCTGCGGATGGAACATCGCCTCATAGCGGCTCGTCCCATCAGGTGACAGAACGGGGAAACAAAGTCCCATCTGCCTCATCTGCATCGCCTTGGCCAAGTTCACATCAATGCATGCCAATGCGATTTGTGCCTGCTCAACAGCCGTTGCAAAGGGATGCAACTGCTGGCTCAGGTCCTTGCGCACACCTTCCTCAAGTTCACCCGCCGCGAGCATCAGGTCGTCCTGCTGCTCGGGATGCTGGCGCATGCGGGCGCGCAGTTCCTTGAGTTGTGCGCAATAGGAGTCATATATATAAAATGTGGCGATCTTCATGCCGTCGGGGTCAAGGATGTCGATGACCTCGTCGAGGGCGGGAATCTCTACCACACGGTCCATTTCATGTTCATGTAGCAACCGTGCCACATCGGTTGCCAGGATGGCGAGGTGCTTGACCTCGAACAACTCGATGTCATCGAGCGTGGCATGGTTGTGCAGGTTCTTGATTGTGGTGCGTATGTCCTTCAATCCCTGCAACTTGAAGAGCACGGTGTCGAGGCGGGTCTTGTCGGCCTGCCCGACAAAGTCGAAGAAACGGTGCAACACGTCATAGCACCGCGTGATGTCCTCGTCGGCCGTCATCATGGTCGAGTCGAGGAGCCACCGCCGCGCAAAGCCCGACTGCAATTCCAGTTGGTCGAGCATAAAGCGCAAGCCGCAAGGCGATTCTATGACATTCTTCAGTTGCACTGCTGATTGTTTTTCAATAAATCATAAACGGGAAGCCCGATGGCTTCGCTGAGCCGTCCGCACAGGGTGTCCGAGTCAAGGACATAGCCGCTGGGCGACGTGGGGTTGACGGTGACGGCGATGAGTTTGCTCTTCTGGAGCACCCTGACGCGTCCTCCCGCCTTGATAAACAGCCGGAACTGCTGCGGAGTGACGAAAATCTTGGTGAAATCCCTCACCACCAGTTCCACCTGCTTGAGTTGCCGGTTCTTTCTCACCTTCTCGAGGAAACCATCGACCAACGCGCCTGCCACATAGAGTGTCTCGCAGTTGTCCATGCCCTCGAAGTGGATGTCCCTTGACAACGATGTCATCGTGTCCAGGCTCGTGAGCGCGCCGTCCTTGTCGATGAACCACAGCCCCTTCTCGAGCGGAGTGAGCATCTCGAGGTTGCGCTCATCGGTCAGGTCCAGGTTGATGAGGTCCACCACGTGGGCCGTCTTGCTCACCAGGGTGTTCAGGTTGGCCGAATAGGCGGCTCCAGTTGCCAGAATCATCGACTGGCTCACGGCAGGCGATGCCGAACTCATGCGCGACAATGCACCGTCGATAACCACGAGGTCGATGTTGAAGCGCTGCCTCATCTCGCCCATCCACCGCCTGAGGCCCGATGCCGATGACGGTCCCGAAAGGAGGATTTTGCCTCCCGTGCGGGCCTGGGCTGTCACCACCCGTCCCAGCGAGGTGCTCTCGTCGCTCACGTCGATGAGTTCCGAGACGAGTCTGCGCTGGCGGTAGTGTGCCTCGCTGGTGGCGAAATAGGTTCCCTCACGCAGGACGATTTCGGGTTTCTGTGTGCGGGTCACCTGGTCAACAGTCTCTCCATCAATGCCTATCGAGGTCACCGCAATGCGTCTGGAATTGACGGGCAGGCGGTCGAGCACATATTTCAGACACTCTGTCTTTCCCGTGTTCTTCTCCAGTCCCACGATAGACAGGCTATCGTAGCGCAATATGTCATTGATGAAGGGCACTCCCTGAACGCGATGATTCCGCTGGCGGCTGTGAAGGCACCCTGGGGCGCCCTCACAGTCCAACGGAGACATTCTCAATTATTTCTTGTTGCGAACCTCGTTACGCTCATGACGCTTCAGCGCCTTGGGCTCGATGTTCATGCGCTCGCCCTCAAGCAGCGAGATCACACCATCCACAGCCTTGTCGGCGGCTACCTGCTCCTTGGCACGTGCGGCTTGGCACTCGGGGCAGTTGCAGTCGCTGTGGTAGTCGGTGGGCTCGGTGTAAGTGGTGATTACGCCCTCAAAGTTGCGCAATACCACCCTGCCGGGAGCCTGGGAGATGACGTACTGGGGCATGACGGGCGTCTTGCCGCCGCCACCGGGAGCGTCGACCACGAAGGTGGGCACGCAGTAGCCGCTGGTGTGGCCGCGCAGGCCCTCGATAATCTCGATGCCCTTGCTGACGGGGGTACGGAAGTGCTCCAGACCCATCGACAGGTCACACTGGTAGATGTAATAAGGACGTACGCGAATCTTGACAATCTCATGCACGAGTTTCTTCATCACGTGGACGCAGTCGTTCACGCCGCGCAACAGCACGCTCTGGTTGCCCAGGGGGATACCAGCATTGGCCAGCATCTCGCAGGCACGGCTCGACTCGGCCGTCACCTCGTTGGGATGGTTGAAGTGGGTATTGATCCAGATGGGATGATACTTCTTCAACATGTCACACAACTCGGGCGTGATGCGCTGCGGGCAAACCACGGGAACACGGGTGCCCAGACGGACGATTTCCACATGAGGAATCTTCCTCAACTCCGAGATGATGTATTCCAAGCGCTTGTCGCTCACCATGAGCGCGTCGCCACCGGAGAGCAGGACGTCGCGAACGGTGGGCGTGTTGCGGATATACTCCAACGCCTTCTCGATGCGGTCCATGCCGCACTCGTTATCGGTCTGGCCGGCAAAGCGGCGACGGGTGCAGTGGCGGCAGTACATCGAGCACATGTCGGTGATGAGGAACAGCACGCGGTCGGGATAACGGTGTGTCAAACCGGGCGTGGGAGAATCCTCGTCCTCATGCAGCGGGTCGAGCAGGTCGGCAGCCGCCTGATGGGTCTCGGCACCGGTGGGAATGCACTGGCGGCGGATGGGATCGTGGGGATCATCGGGATTGATAAGGCTCAGGTAATAAGGAGTGATGGCCATACGCAGGGTCTTGAGGGTCTGCTTGACGCCCTCTTCCTCCTCGGCGGTGAGGCTCACGTATTTCTTGAGTTGCTCGAGGGTCTCGATGCGGTTTTTCACCTGCCACTTCCAGTCATTCCACTGTTCGTCGGTAACTTCAGGAAATAATTGTTTTCTTCTTGATTCTACCATAATAATGATAAATGATTATGCCGCCGGGGCACGATGAGACGCGCCCCGCGGCATCAAATTCTTGAATTAAGCGTAGAGTTCCTCAAAGATCTTGCGCAACTCGGGGCACTCGCGCAGTTCCTGCAAGGTAAAGTCGGCATGGCCCTTGGTATAGCCGTTACCGATGATCATGTTCACGTCGGCACCGATACCCTCAGCACCCAGGGCAGCCTTGGTGAAACTGGTGGCCATCGAGAAGAAGTAAACCACGCCGTCGTCCTTGGTGCACAGCACAGCGGTCATCTCGCAGTCGGGCACGTTCACGCAGTTGATGGTGGTGTCGGCCATCTTGCCGTCGGTCAGTTTGTAAACCAACTCGTAAACCTCAACGGGAGTCATGCCGGCAACGCTCTCGACAACGTCACAGAAGCCGAGGTCCTTGATGCGCTGGGTGGATTTGGGGCTGTTGGCGAGGCCGATCACCTTACCGGTAACGCCTACGCGCTTCTTGGCCTCATAGCAGCAGAGCATACCGCTCTTGCCACCGGCGCCCAGGATAACAACGTTCTGGCCATACTGGCACAACTTGGCGGTCTGTGCGGGAGCACCAGCCACGTCGAGTGCGCTCAAAGCGAGTTTCTCGGGCATGTCATCGGGAATCTTGGCATAGATGCCGCTCTCGAACAGGATAGCCTTACCCTTGATGTCCACCTGGTCAACATCGGCACGGATCTCGAGAATCTCGTCGATGCGCAGCGGGGTCAGCGACAGCGACACGAGGGTGGCGATGCGGTCGCCCTCCTTCAGATCGATTTTGCCCTTGAGGGCGTCGCCGATCTTCTCTACCTTACCCAGGAGCATACCGCCCGAACCGGTGCGACGGTTGCGGTGCTTGCCCTGCAACTCGACATTGAGGAGCATCTCCTTCTTGATTTCCTCCATCACCTCGGCCTCGTTGTTGGGATCCTTGGCCTGCTGCTTAGCATAGTTGTGGATGTCGGTGAAAGATGCTGAGTCGATATTCAGGGTCTGTACATCGATGAGGATCTCGTTGTCGTAGATCTCGTCCATGTTGTTGTCCAACTTGTTGGCGGGCTGAGGAAGAATGCCCTTGGGCTCGATTACTCGGTGCGTACCGAATCTGTTTCCGTGTTTCTGCATTGTTTTAATTTGGTTTAAAGTGTTAAACGATTATTGTTATTAGTTTTTGTTTCTTATTTGCGCTTGGGCAAGCCCAGGATTTCGCGGGCCTCGTCGCTGGTGGCGATGGGACGGCCCAACTCCTTGGCGATGCGCACGACCTTCTCGACAAGTTCGCCGTTGCTCTTGGCGAGCACGCCCTTGGAGAGGTAGAGGTTGTCCTCGAAGCCCACGCGCACGTTACCGCCCATGGCGATAGCGGCAGCGGCCATCGGGAAGGCATGGCGGCCTACGCCCGTCACGGTCCAGGTTGAACCGGCGGGAATGCCGTTGACGAGCCAGCACAGGTTGGCCACGGTGGCGGGGGTGCAACCGGGAACGCCCAGCACGAAGTTGAACTGCATGGGAGCACCGGGGGCCTCGCCCTTGCGGGCCATGTTGAGGATGGTGTCGAGGTGACCCATCTCGAAGCACTCGTACTCGGGCTTGATGCCGCGCTCCATCATGCGCTTGCCGAAGGCACGCATCGTGGGCATCGTGTTGTCAAAGATCTCGTCGCCGAAGTTGCAGGTACCGCAGTCGAGCGTTGCCATCTCGGGCAGCGGGGTCGTGTCGGTGGACTGCAGACGCTCATCGGGCGTCATGCCCACGGCACCGCCGGTCGAGGGGATGAGGATGACATCGGGGCACACCTTCAGGATGGCCTCTTCACACTCCTGGAAGCGGGCGCGGTCCTGGGTGGGCGTGCCGTCGTCCCAGCGCACGTGCAGGTGGACGATAGCAGCACCGGCATCAACGGCCGACTTGGCTTCACGAACGATTTCCTCGACGGTATAGGGCACATTGGGATTCTGCTCCTTGGTGACCTCGGCGCCGCAGATGGCGGCAGTGATAATCAGTTTATCCATTTATTGAGTTGAAAGTTTTTTAGTTTGTTTTAAAACGGCCGTGGCTGAACCACGGCACAGTGAACCATTTATACTTACTTGCGCTGGCAGTCCTTGGGAGTCACGCAGGTGCCTGAAGCACGGCAAACCACCACGGGCTCGTCGAGGATGTCGGCAGCCGATGCCGAGATGTCAGGGCGGGCCTGGGCCACCTTGCGGGCCTCAAATACCATGTGGCGCGAGGTGTTGCCCTCACGGTCGATCCAGCCCTCGGCCTCGATGAAGTCGCCGGCATAGACAGGTGCCAGGAACTCGATATTGTCATAGGCGCAGAACAGGCCTTCATCGCCGTCACGCATAATCAACAACTCTGTTGCCACGTCACCGAAGAGGTGTACCATGTGTGCTCCGTCAACCAGGTTGCCACCGTAGTGGGCATCCTTTGCGCTCATGCGCAGTCTGATCATTGTCTTGTATTCCATTTCAGTTTTTTAGGTTTTTACTAGATGGTTTAGATGCTATAGATTGCCTAGATATTCTAGAGCGGTTAACTATTACTTCTCCACGTAGATGCCATCAACATAGATGCCCGATGCGTGAACGTGCTCGGGAGCGATCTCGCCCACGGGAACGAGTTTCTCGGCCTCAACAACAACATAGTCGGCAGCGGTGGCCATCAGCGGGTTGAAGTTGTTGGTGGTGCCCAGGAATACCATGTTACCGAACTCGTCAACGATGTTGGCGCGCAGGAAAGCGATATCGGCACGCAGGGGCTTCTCCAGCAAGAAGTCCTTGCCGTCAACCTTGACGATTTCCTTGCCGTCGGCCATGATGGTGCCCAGACCGGTGGGGGTCAGCACGCCACCCAGGCCGGCACCTGCCGCACGTATGCGCTCTGCCAGCGTTCCCTGGGGAACATACTCCACGATGAGGGTGCCCTCATTCTTCTGCAAGGCCGTCTGCTTGTTGGTACCCGTGTGGGACACGATAGCCTTCTTCACCTGGTGGTTGGAAA
>Ga0310695_10004778_pt1 | contig 24500 bp, 19 predicted proteins | sample RumenRJG_04DNA_FD_203882 | JGI IMG/M metagenome (GOLD analysis project Ga0310695, IMG submission 203882) | Bovine rumen microbial communities from Lethbridge, Alberta, Canada - RJG_04 (v2) (version 2) | ecosystem: Host-associated > Mammals > Digestive system > Stomach > Rumen | place: Canada...
TTTATTTTTGACCATCAGAATGAAGAGGATTTTTATCTAACCTCAACTATTACAGACACCGAATATCTCGTTTTTCCTTACAGAACGGAGGATACAGGCAAGATTCACGCATACGAAAACTTTCTCTCTGATTTTGGCTTTCAGATTGTAGAGCCTAACAGGGCAATTACACGACAAGCAGCAAAACTTCGGGCAAAATATCCCGGCATAAAGGGCATGGATTCAATTCATCTTGCTACAAGTATATACTTCAACTGCGATACTTTCCTCACAAATGATACTCAGCTACGGCAAGTTACCGAAGCAAATGTTGTTCTTGTTGATGACCTATAGATTATTTTACATATTTTATTCATATCGAAAAAATATCTTGATTTTTCTATTTTTATAAATTAAACTTTATAAAAATAGGAGACGCGTAGCCGATGATATACTAATTCTGATTTCCCCACATTTTTCTCAGTTGAGATTTTTACTTTTTGGAAGTCAGTTATAGTATTATTCGTGTCGATGTGTCTTCAATTCTTTCGTTGAATTTTTCTGCACATAAACATTTGTATGCTGACTTCCCTTGGAGGTCACTATGGCATTACAGATACAAAATCTTTATTTTTCTTACCCCTTATCTCATACCACTCTATTTGAGGACTTTTCGATTCAATTTTATGATGGCTGGAATTGTATTGCAGGAAGCAACGGTTGCGGCAAGAGCACTCTTCTAAAACTTATTGCAGGTTTGCTTTCTCCTGATAACGGCAGGATTGTTACGGCCGGAGCTACTAGTAATGGCGAAATCGTTTACTGCCCGCAAAAAACTTTTGATATGCCGGAGAATCTTTTTTCTGCTTTTTGGAGCGATGATAACGAAGTGCGCCGTTTTTTCTCAATGCTGAAAATTAGCGAGGAAATGCTTGAGCGTTATGATTCACTCTCTGGCGGTGAGAAAAAACGCATTCAGATTGCTTGTGCCCTTGCGGAATCTCCTTCTGTGCTGCTTTTGGACGAGCCGACAAACCATCTTGATGAAGAAACCGTGCAAATGATTTCCAGTACGCTTTTGCTTTTTAACGGAACTGGAATCATGGTAAGTCACGACAGAAATTTTACGGACACGCTTTGTACTAGGACTTTTTATCTTTTTAATGAATCACTCGCCTTTTCTGGCGGACGTGACTGTATTGCCTGCGAATCCTATCAGGGCGGACTTTCAAAGGCTCTGGAACTACGGAAGCAAAACGCCGAACGTTCTCGTGGGGAATGGGAAAAAATGGATTCAAAAGCGAGCGATGAAAAAAGGAGAAGCCGAATGCTTGCCGAGGAAAATGAAAGGGCTAAAAGCCGGCTCTCAAAGAAATCTGTTGATTCAAAAGACCACGATGCCCAGAACAAAATCGATATGGCCCGAATCAGCGGCAAAGACAGATCTACCGGAGATGCAAAGGCACATCTTGAAAATCAGATTCTTAGGACAGAAGCTTCTCGTGATGCAATAAAAAAATCATTTAAGCGAAAAGAAGGCTTTTCTGTTCAAGGCACAACTTTTGCAAAGCCGATTGTAATTGGCGAGACTGTAATTCGTGCTTCTGAAGATGCTGATACTTATACGCTGCATATTCCGCAGATAGAAATTGCAAGCGGTGCTAAGATTGCGCTCACAGGAAAAAATGGCACTGGAAAAACGCTTTTTATAAGGCACCTTATTTCTGAGCTTGAAAGAATGGGAAGAACAAGTGAAGTAATGTATTTGCCGCAGGAAATTACCGAGGAACAAAGGCTAGCGATTCTTACAGAATTCAGCGGTCTTGATGACGATAAGCAGGGCGAAGTTCTTTCTACATTGTACAGGCTTGGAAGTGAGCCAGAAAGTCTTCGGCAAAAACAAGCAAAAAAAGATGAATCGCTGACCTTGCAAGACAGTATGGTAAGCCCAGGCGAGCTTAGGAAATTGATGATTTCTCTTGCGGTACAAAAACCACTCTCGCTTTTGATTCTGGACGAGCCGACAAACCACATGGATATTACAAGTGTTCTTGCACTGGAAAACGCTTTGGCTTCACTTTCCTGCGCCCTGATTGTAGTAAGCCATGACAGGGCATTTCTTAAAAAGGTAACTGAGCGTAATTTTTATACAGAAAGGAACGGTAACTGCGGGAAAGTCTTAGAAGCCACGGTATGATTCCGTAACGCTTTGTGCCATTTGGATGATTTTGTCTCTAATTTCTTTTGGTGAAAAGATTTGCAGTTCTGCGCCAAAGCTCAGAAGAAGCCCTGTGAGCCAGTTTTCGTCCGGGGCTGAGAAAGTTACGGTTATGCTTTTGTCTGGGTTTGTCGTGACATTTGAGCATATAAATGTATCTAAGAGATAAAATGCCATTTTTGAGGAGACTTTTGCTGTAATCTGGATGAAGTTTTTTTGGGACGCAATTTCTGCGGGCTTTTCAGGTGAAGTTATTACGTCCTGAATCCTTACATTGGCGATATGGGTAGTTTGTGTAACGTTACGCATCCGGCTCAGCTTGAAATATCTCTCTGTCTTTCGCTCCGTGCACCATCCCCAGAGATACCATGCTTGTCCGCGATAAACGAGCTTCCACGGATGAACGATTCGCCGTGCATTCTCTCCGTCGCTTGAGAAATAATCGAATTCAACCTGCTGTTTTTTGAGAATCGAATCGCGCAAAGTGCCGAAAAGTTCCCTCACACCCTGCCCCTCCGGACTCCACGGTGCAAAATCGACTTCAAGCCAGTCAGCTTCACTAGAAGCAAGATTAGAAATCTTTTCTGCGGCTTTGGCATTTGCGCTCAACTTGCTCAGAGCCTTGACGCTTGAAACGATTGCAAGACGTTCTTCTTCCGTAAGGACTGTTTTGTCCAGCGCATATTTTTCGGAAATTGCGATTCCGCCGCCACGCCCCTGAACTGCGTAAACAGGAATGCCAGAAGCGGAAAGAGCTTCCACCCAGCGATAAATCGTGCGCACAGAAACTCCGAACCGCTCCGACATTTCTTTTGCGGTCACTTGCTTTTTATCGATAAGAATGTAGGCCAGTTCAAAAAGCTCGTCGATTTGCATGAATCAATTATAGCACTAAAATATTGATTTTAATTCCACTTTGAAGTAACGATATCGTCAATTTCGTTTTCTTCGGCTTTGTAATTCTCTTTTTTCCACGCATCTTTTCGCTTGTCACGCAGATTTTCAAGCACCTTGCAATTTTTCATCGCCTCACGCATCGCTTCTCGCTTTTCTTCGGTAATGACCTGGGCCTGTGCAAGACTCATCAGAGCTTCTTCTTTCTGCTGATTCAAAAGACGGAAATAATTCTGAGCCGCAAGCATTCCGCTGATATCTTTGGTGGAATCTGCAGTGCGTACATTTGAAGCGTGGGCCTGTGCAATCATATCGAGCGTATTCTGGATTTTTGTTTCTTCTGCAACGGCCTTTCCAAGCTCCGCCTCTGCCTGTTTTTTCTCAAATTCGCGGAAATCAAGAACCTTCTGCAAAGAAAAATTAAAGCGTTTCATAGGCTAGAGCTTGTTCGCGACATCAGAAATTGCGTTAATCTGGTCGGGAAGGTTCGTCTCGAAAGCACCGCTTGCCTTTGCGTTGGCATCGGTGACATTTTCTTCTTTGTGCTCATGAACCAGCTGTGCCACGGTTTTTCTGCCAAGAGCCGGCTGCTCGACATATTCTTCATCGGGGATTTCAATCTCTGCAAGGGCAGAAAGCTTCTGCAATGTATCCTCGATGTCGCAATGTTCGTCTTCTTCCTGACACAAGAACTGCTCTATAGCCTCATGCTTGTCAATCGAAAGATCAATCTCGGCGTTCGCGCCCTTCTGATAAACACCCGCGCTAATCATGTCACGGTTGTCCTCGTAGATTGCGACAAGGCGGCTGATTTTCGTAGCGGCTTTAAGAGTTTCACGCCCGCTAACACGCCGGGAAAGACGGCTGATTGACTTCAAGACATCAATCGCCGGGTAATGCCTCTGCTGGGCCAAAGAACGGCTCAAGACGATGTGTCCGTCCAAGGTACCGCGGACTTTATCTGTAATAGGCTCGTCCATGTCATCGCCGTCAACAAGAACATTGTAGAAAGCTGTGATTGAGCCTTTGTCGTTGGTACCTGTCCTTTCAAGCAGTTTTGGAATCAAGTCAAAAACGCTAGGCGGATATCCCCGCTGGGCTGGAGCCTCACCTGTCGAAAGACCGATTTCTCGCTGTGCGTGTGCGAATCGGGTCATGTTATCCATCATGAGCATGACATCTTTGCCCTGGTCACGGAAATATTCAGCAATAGCCGTGGTAACATAGGCCGCACGGAGACGGCAGATCGAAGGGGTGTCGCTGGTTGCAACAACAATTACGGAACGCTTCATGCCTTCTGGACCTAAATCGCGCTCAATGAAGTCATTGACCTCACGGTTACGCTCACCAATCAGGCCGATTACGTTTATGTCCGCGTTCGTGTTGCGGGCAATCATCGAAAGCAAAGTTGATTTACCGACACCTGAACCCGCAAAAATACCAAGACGCTGCCCCTTTCCGCAAGTAAGAAGGGAATCTATGCAGCGCACACCAGTCGCAATTCGCTTGTCAATCGGAAGACGATTAATCGGATCTGGTGGTGAGGCAAGAACAGGATAATACTCGGTGACATCAAGAGGGCCTTTTCCGTCAATCGGAGTGCCGGTTGCATCAACAACGCGTCCAAGAAGATTTTTTCCAACTGGAACTTGAAGAATATGACCGCTCGCAACAATCTCGCAGCCAATTTCGATTCCAGTTGTATCTGCGTAAGGCATGAGTTTTACGGTGTTGCCCTCAAAGCCCATTACCTCAGCCAGAACTTCTTTGTTCCGCGAAGGAATTTTAATTGTGCAGATTTCACCGATAACAGAACGAGGGCCGTTACTTTCAATAACAAGCCCTTTTACCGCAGTGACATGCCCTGTATAGAGAATGGTCTCAGTGTGTTTGATTGTATTCAGATATTTATTAAAAAAAGACTCCATTTTCCCCACCCATGAATCTTTTTATGTTTTATCCACAGATTAGCACCGATTTTCACAGATTAAAATAAAAATCTGTGTTTATCTGTGGATAGTTTTTCGTTTACTAGCCTTCAGAAACAGGCATCGGCTCATTCTTGGCAATAGTCTTAACCGGAGAAATGTCCAGAATTGCAGATTCAAGTTCACTCAGCTGGCTCTGGATTCGGGCATCAATTGCACCGAAGTCTGTCTCAACGATACAGCCGCCCTTGTCAACTGTTGAATCCTCAAGCACGGTGATTCCCTTGACGTTCTCAACCTGCTTGATGAAGTCCTGCGTATGCTCGCTTGTAAGCTTAACGTCTGCAAGGTTTACGCGGATTGTAACGTCTCCACGCCCCTTGACCTTTTTGAGGGCCTGCAAGATATTTGCCATTACGACAGACTTTTGATTTTCCGAAATGATTTTAACGACTTTTCTTGTCATCAAAATAACAAGCTCAACAATCTGCTGCTCGGTTTCGCTCAAAATCTCTTCACGGCGCGACATAACGCCTTCAAGGATTTTGTGGGTACGCTCAATCAAACGTTCTACTTCGCCATGACCTACTTCAAAGCCTTCATCGCGGCCTTTGTTCAAGCCCTCTGAATAACCGCTCTTTTTAAGAACTTCCTGTTCCTGCTTTGCCTCTTCGATGATTCGGCTAGCTTCTTCCTGAGCTTTTTTGATTATTTCAGCGGCATTCTGCTCCGCTTCATTTTTTACGATTTGTGCCTGATTTGTCTGTCTTTTGACCTCGGCAAATGCAGCATCCTCTGCCCTTTTGACGATTTCGCTGGCTTTGTTCTGGGCATCAATAAGCATCTGCTGCTTTTCCTGCTCCCACTGAGCTTTAAAAGCCTCAGCCTCACGCCGCAAATCATCAGCTGTAGGACCTGTGTATTCAGGAACAACTTCCTCAACAACTTCTTCGACAGGCTTGGCAAATTCATGGACAAGCTGGAGCTTGAATTCGCCCTCTTTCGGCTTTAACTGACCAGGTTGAAATAATGTCTGCTGAAATAAATTTCTTGCCATGAATAAACCCCTTTATTAAACGACCAATTCATCCTCACCACTACGTGCGATGACGATTTCACCAGCATCTTCGAGTCGGCGGATAGTAGAAACGATTTTCTGCTGTGCTTCTTCGACGTCCTTCAAGCGGACAGGTCCCATGAATTCCATGTCTTCCTTGAGCATTGAAGCCGCACGTTTTGACATGTTTCGGAAAATCTTGTCCTGAACTTCGGTATCGACTGATTTGAGGGCCTTTGAAAGCTCCTGAGTATCGACTTCGCGGAGTACCTTCTGAATAGCACGGTCGTCGAGCATAACGATATCCTCGAAGACGAACATTCGCTTTTTGATTTCCTCTGCCAAATCCGGATCTTCTTCTTCCAAAGATTCGATAATCGCCTTTTCAGAAGAACGGTCAACAAGGTTGAGGATTTCAACGATAGACTCAACACCACCAGCGGCAGTGTAGTCTTCACTAGACAATGTAGAAAGTTTCTTCTCAAGAACTCGCTCGACCTCACGCAAAACGTCTGGGGAAGTTCGGTCCATTGTTGCAAGTCGTTTTGAAACTTCAGGCTGAATCTCAGGCGGCAAGTTCTGCAAGATAACGGCAGCCTTTCCAGGTTCCAAGTAAGCCAGAATCAAAGCGATTGTCTGCGGATATTCCTGCTGAATGAAGTTGAGCAAGTGGGCCGGGTCTGTACGGCGGATAAAGTCGAACGGACGAACCTGCAGGCTCGATGTAAGACGGTTGATGATGTCGATTGCCTTCTGGCTTCCCAAAGATTTTTCAAGCAACTCTCGCGCATAGTCGATACCACCAGTGGTGATAAAGTTCTGTGCTGCCATGAGTTCTTGGAATTCTTCAAGAACCTGATCCTTAAAGTCAGAATCGACTGTCTCCAATCGTGCGATTTCAAATGTTAAAGTCTCAACCTCGTCCTCACGAAGATGCTTCATGATTTCGGAAGAAACATCAGAACCTAGGGAAACAAGGAAGATGGCTGCCTTCTGGCGACCAGTGAGGTTTTTATAATCTTTTGCTCCGCCTTTCTTACCAGGCTTGGCTGCAGCTTTTGCGTCAGACATACTCTACTCCTCCATCATCCAAGTTCTGATGAGCATTGCGACATCCTCAGGATGCTCTTTTGCCATAGCGATTGCATTTTCCTGAAGCTCTGCACGCTTGCGCTCTTCGACAGACATGGTAACTTCCATGCCTTCCTGTTTTGCGTCCCAGAGAGCCTTTTCGCGCTCTGCCTGCTGACGGCGCAAGAGTTCTTCTTCGCGGAGTCGGCGGCGGCGTTCAAGCTCTCGGCTAATCATTCTGAATACGATGAACGCAACGAGAATAATGACAACACCAATCAAGACGAGCATGATTGTCTTTCGGGTCTGAGCAGCGCGGATAATCGCTGCATCCTCAAGATCCTGCTCGTTCTGGCGGTTGAATTTGATATTTGTAACTACAACGCGGTAATTTCGGCTCGCGTCATAACCAATTGCACCCTGCAAGTAGTTCGCTGTTTGCTCCAACTCATCAGAAGAAAGCGGAGTGTAGATTCGAAGGATATGACCAAGAGCAAAACGATATTTTACCTGATCTTCCCAGTCTGGATAGCGAGCTTTCAAAGCCTCAAGATTCTTCTCGGTGACGAAAACCGGGCTTCCAGAGCCGTCTGTGATTCGCTCCCAGTTACCGTCGATGTTGACAGAAACTGTGATTCGGTCAACGGCTGGCATACGCTCCTCTGTACGGTGCTCAACATTGACTACATTATTCTGAATTACGCCAGTCTCGGTTGATTTTCCGATTACGTTTGACATATCAGAATAAACAGGCGGGTTCTGGCCTTCAACGCCAGCCGGACCTTCCGGATTGTAGCCCGTACCAGTCCATTCTTTTGTGATAGTCTGAGTAGAAATAGGAAGATAATCACGCTTTTCTGTGGTGTCATAAGGTTTTGAAGGATCCTGCTCCGTAATCATAACAGGAGTATGGATTGTCTTGTCGCTTGCAACCTTAGATGTATCCATATCGATATTTACATCAAGGTCACGAACCCTGTCATCACCATAAATGCTCTGCAATGAGCCGATAACCTTAGCGCGCTTTTCGCTTGCAAGCTTGAGCTTGAATTTTTCGGTGCGCTCGATGAGGCTGAGGCGGTCAATTTCTGCCATGCCAGCAAAATCATTGAGAATATCACCTGCGGTATTTGAAATTACGATATTATCTTCTGTGAGACCAGAAACAGAGCGAAGGATAAGACGCTGGATTCCCTGAATTCGCTTGCGGTCGTGCTCCATTACGGAACCATTCTTGAAACGCAATGTTACGGAAGCACTAGCAGGAACTCTCTGGCTTTCATAGATTGAGTTCTGCCCCGGTGTGATTACAACGTCCGCGCTCGCAATATCGTCGAGGGATTCGATATGCTGCTTGACCTGATTGGTAACACGCCGCAAATCGTTCTTTTCGCGCTCGAAATCGGTTGTTGACCAGTTGGTAACATCAAGCATCTGGCTGAAAACATCGACACGGTTAGGAATCAGCCCCTCTGAAACAAGGATTGCCTTTGCACGGCGAGCAGTTACCTCATCATCAACATAAATAAGCCCTGTCGTTTCATTGAGCGTGTACTTGATGTTCTCTTGATCAAGACGATACGCAATATCAGAGCGAGCATTTGAATCTGTGATAGGCGTATTAAAAAGCGGAATAGTGGTAGGCTTTGAAGAGCCTTTAAAAACAAGCACTAAAACTACAATAACCGCGACCAAAATTCCCGCGGCGATTGCTTTTTGGACAGGCTTCCATGAAGCCCACAAACTTTTTAACTTGGCAGTCGAATTTTTAAGCCAGTCGTTCATCTACCCCTCCCGTGAACGAACAACAATATATTATAATACCACACTTTTCTTCTATTGAAAAGCAGATTATAAATCAACTATCTGTTTGTCGAAAGCTCATTCCAGCCAGTGACAAGACGGTCAATGACAGTCTGCGCAAGGCTCAAAGACATCTGAGCTTTTGCCATTGCAGTGGTCACATCATGAATATCGACAGAATCAGGATCAGTTATGAGTTTTTCCTGCACGCGACCGACATCAAGCTGCTGGTCATTCATGCTTGAAACGGCATTAACGAGATAGCTCTCGAAAGTGCCCATATTCTTTTCATTCTGGATTGAATTTGTGTTTTCTGAGCCAGGAATAATAGAAGAAAGCTTGGCTGTTCCAGCATGTGCCGGATTCGTTCTAATCATCTCGACTGATGATAAGCTTGGCATTGCAACATTCATAAATATCCACCCTATAAAATTTTATATTAAAATTCCCTTTATGACAAGACTTTTAATTAGCCTCGTCCAATCTCCAATGCGCTAGAGAACATGTCTTTTGCGCCCTGTATTACGGTTGAGTTTGCCTCGTAAGCGCGGCTTGCAGAAATCAAATCAACCATTTCGTTTACGATATTTACGTTCGGATACTCGACATAGCCTTTGTTCGGGCCAGACTGAATCGCATCTGGGTTTGTCGGATCATAAACAAGCCTGCCCTGCTCAGTGCTCTTCACGATTTCCTTAACGCGAACGCCCTTTCCAGGACCGTTATCCTGATCAGCACAAGCAAAAGGACTTCTCCATGTCGGATGAGAAGAAGCAATCGGCTCAATTACGACAGAAGATTTTTTAAAAGCCCCGCCCTCTGGAGTACGTGTAGTGCTGGCGTTAGCAATGTTGTTAGAAATCACGTCAGTGCGAAGACGCTCAACGCTCATTCCGGTAGCAGCAATATTAATAGAAGTAAACATTCCCATTTTCTAAATCTCCTCTATTTTAAATTCACCGATTATCTTTTCATTGCGGTCTTTACTTGGCTGAATTCAAAATTCTCAAGCTGTGCGAGCAAGCGGTAGTTGAGCTGAATCTTCATGATGTTCATGGCTTCGTATTCAGGGTCAACGTTGTTTCCGTTTGCGTTGGCTGTGCTCTCCCAGTCAGTTACACGGCGTGGCTCAACGGTACGCCAATCATAAGGCGAATCAAGCTGGATGTGCTTGTTGTTTGTTGTCGTAAGCTGGAAGCGGTGCTCGGTGTCCTTCTCAGAATCAAAGGCACGTTTAAGCTCGCTCTCAAAACTAACAGTCTGTCTCTTGTAGTTAGGAACCTCAGAGTTCGCAATATTGTTTGCAGAAACCTGATAACGAAGAGAATTGACATCCATAGCACGTGATAATAAATCAACTGACCGTGTAAAACTATTCATACTATGAATATCGGAATCTGAAAATAAAAGTTAAGGAAAATTAGAAAGTTAGCAGCACTCACACCAACTCTACAAAGCGTAGATAGACTTGCACTTCACCTTAAAATATACTCGAACTTGAGGTGAACATTATGAAAATTGAATTTACTGAGATTGATTTTGAAAAGTGGTCGCGAACGCCGTATTTCAAGCTTTACACGCAGATGATTCCGACCGGCTTTACGACGTGCGTGGACTTGGACATTACAAAAATGCGCGCGTATTTCAAGGAAAAGGGCTACAAATTCGGGGTAGGCTATCGATATATTACGCTCAAAGTGTTAAACAGCAAAGAAACCACAAACTTTCGCATCGCCATGAAGGGCGGAAAGCTCGGCTATTACAATCATCTTGTGCCGTCATTCACAAACTTCCATGAAGATGACAAGACAAGCTCCGTGATGTGGACAGATTATGACGAGGATTTCAAGACTTTTTACAACAATTATATAGAAGAAACTGAAAAATATAAGGATGTGCACGGAATTCTTGCAAAGCCAGGCTTGCCACCAGAAAATGCCTGTATGGTCGGGGCGTTGCCGTGGATTTCATTCACAAGCTATTCACCTGTGCCCTATGCCCAGTCAAACCTATATTTTCCGGTCATAGAGACAGGGAAGCCTAAATTTTCAGACGGAAAGGAATTGATGCCGTTTTCGATTATGGTTCATCATGCCGTGGCAGACGGTTACAATGTCGCGCAGTTCTTGGACGAATTGCAGGAGCAGATGAACAAGCCGGAAGAATGGGCAAAACTCTGATTATGAATTGAACCGTTTGAGGAAGTCTTTGAGCCGGTCTGTCTGAGGATTGGAGATTACGGATTTGGGCTCGCCCTGCTCCACGATTACGCCGTCCGCCATGAAGATGATTTTATCGGAGATGTCGCGGGCAAATGCCATTTCATGGGTGACTACAATCATCGTCATTTTTTCGAGGGCAAGCTTTTTGATTACCGCCAGGATTTCGCCTGTAAGCTCAGGGTCAAGCGCACTTGTAGGCTCGTCGAACAAAAGTACTTTTGGCTTTAAGGCAAGGCTTCGCGCGATTGAGACACGCTGCTGCTGACCGCCACTTAACTCGCAGGGATAGGAGTTTTCTTTATCAGAAAGCCCCACATCAGCGAGCAACTTCCGTGCAATTTCAACTGCCTCTGCCTTTGGAGTCTTCAAAACATGAATCTGCGCGTCGATGATGTTCTGCAATACGCTCATATGGGGGAAGAGATTGAAGTTCTGGAAAACGAAGCCCAAATTGAGGCCGATTTTTCGCAAATCATCTTTTGCGGCATACTTTCCGTTCTCGACAATCGGCTCATCGCAAACGTAAATAGAGCCGTCATCAACGTCTTCAAGCTGAGCGATGCAACGGAGCATGGTAGATTTGCCGCTTCCGCTAGGGCCTATGATTCCCAAAATCTCACCCTGCTCCACGTCAAAGGAAATATCTTTTAAAACCTGAATATTGCCTGAGAAAGACTTTTTTATGTTTTTTACGCTGATGATTGCCATGACTTTTTCCTTGAAATGACTATATCACAAATCAAGGAAAAAGTCACGGTTGTTAATTGTATGCGAAGAATTCCTTTGGAGAATTGAGATATAAGTTTCCGAACTTGGTTGGATTGATTATGCACACATGTGAGCCGATTGTATTCTTCGATATATGTGTGTACAAATCCGAGAACGGAAGCTCCATCTTTTCACTAATGAGAATATCAGTGAAGTTCCTTGTGAAGCGGTTTGACAGCCATACTTTTAAATCGACGCTGAACAAATCCGCGAGAGAAGTCTCAATACCGTTGGCAGCAGTAAACGCAAGCACGCCTGGAATTCCGTCCGCAACATGCATAACACTGGCAGAATAACATGTTTCTGTTGCAATCAAGAGTTTTCTGAATCGGTTCTCAGATTGCATCTTCTCCAATGTCGTCTTCATGAGTTCTGTCGTAAAATTATCTCCGCTCTGACCGTCTGCCCAGACAAAGAAGCCGTCCTTGCTACTCCCTTTTTTGTTTGAGCCGTGACCAGACCAGAACCACAAGATATTAGCATGAGAATCCGTGTTCAGAACGGTAGGAGAAGCAACAAGTTTCGGATGAGCAGAAAGTAGTTCTGGCTCATGGCTCGCTACAGGCTGTCCTCCGCACAGAATTTCCGAAATTTTCTCCGGGTTAAGTTCGCTGACAAGATAATCAATCTGTACGTCATCAGTATAAAGATTTTCTCCGCCTGGACGCGCAATAATCGTACCCTTATTCTTGTTCCGCTTGTAGTTTGCGATGTCATCGGCAAGAATCAGCACGATATGATCGTCAGGGAAGCCGTTTTTCTTTAAAATCTGGTAAACAAAAAGAATATCTGCCTGATGACGGTAATTTGCCCAGCCGGTACTTGCGGCAACAAGAACAGCCCACTTGCTTTCTAGATCGTCATAGGTCATTTCAACCCCGACGGTTTTCTTAAGCTCTTCTTCATTGGTGGAAATGTTCCATATCCAGCTGGCACGTGTGGAAGCAGTTTTGTCGCTTCCATCTTCGGCGGTAGTATTATAATCAAGATTTATAAATTTACCTTCGATAACGGCCCAATGCACATAGACAGACCTAACTACGGAAGTATATGTTTCCTTGTCAAAATCCAGCAGTCCTGTTGCACCGTTGACATTCACCGTGTTTCCGTCAGATATGCTTTTAAAAACCTGAATCATTCCAACTGGTGTCCAGGCATTTACCCCACCTTTAAGAGTACCGTTGAAGCTCATCAGGGCCGCATTCACTTTTTCATTCGTAAAACCAGAAGCTTCTGGACTGTCATTTTTATGACAGTATGCGGCCGCAAAGCCCAAAAGCATAAGCGAATCGTAAAGATGTGCTTCTCCGATTACCGGTGTTTCATCATTAAAGCGAGCCTTGTACATATTGAGGAAGCCACTTTCTGGGGCTGCAAAAGGAGCCGTGCCTTCAACTCCTTCCACAAGGTCGCCATATTCCAAAAGCTCAGCCGTAAATGCGGTGTCAGTGAAAAACAGCTGTGTATCCTTGTCTTTTAGGTAAGTCTCACGAGCTTCAAGCACCGTTTTTGCATCCTTGTGGGAAGAAAGCGCACAGATGATAAAATCAGCCTCACTTGTGAACACTGTCTGAACGGCCGTATCAAGCGGAAGCGCGGCAGTTCCGGCTTCATAAGTTTTTCCTGTATTTTCAGATGTATAACGAACATTCTGAATCAGCTCAACATTGAATTCAGTCACCGTAAACGGCATCCACTCAAAGAAAGTACGTCCGTATACATCCGCACTCGAAAGAAGAGCTACCTTTTTACCCTTGTATGCCGCAATCTTTGAGATGACAGCCTCAATCTGAGAGTTATCAGTTTCCGTAAGAGTCCATAGGAACGGCTCTCGCTTATTCTGATTGGCAGCATTTATGGCGAACGAACGTATGACATTTTCGCTTGAAGCACATGGAGCAATCAAAGGCTTTTTTGTGACAAAACATTTTTCCGCAAATGTCTCTAGATGGCTTGAATAAAGAGGGCCTACAACCGCAAACAAATCAGCACGGTTTGCAAGAGTTTCCGCAAGTTTTTCAAGCTCTTCTTCACTCTTACTCTCCTCATCGTACCATTCAAAATTGAACTGAATATTATCCTGCGTATTCTTTAAGTTTTCGGCATACCATTCCACAACACGCTCAAAGCGCTTTTTCTGCAGAGAACCGTTCTGGAGAGGAAGCACAATCGCAACAGAAAGAGTGCGGGCATATGTCCTTACTTCAGGAACAACGAAAGGAATTACAGTGTCATCTGAATCATTGTGCTTACAAGCTGGCAACAAGAGCGTTGAAAACAGGCTGAAAACCAGCATGAATGTCTCGAAAATATTATGCTTTCTGTTTGTCTTCATATTCCCTCTCCTTAGTCACTGCTGTTTCTTTTGCCGCTTCAACGGCAGTCTTTAATCCGTCAACAGCTTTAGAAAAATTTTTATCAATCACAAGCTCGGTATAACCGTCTTTTAAGCCAAATTCCTGATAATGCGGGATTTTCTTTTCGTTAACCCATTGCGTTATACATTTTTCGATAACCTTGTCCACATGCTTTACTGTAGAGAACGGCACATAACGGCCATAAAACGACATATCGCTATTAATACCAGAAATAAGAAAGTTTTTATCGTGGGCTTCCCTTGAATAGCGCAAGACACCCTGTATGCCAGAGCCGCACAGAGGAATATAAAGATGGAACGGATAGTCGGAAGACTGCAAAACGGACATCGCTCCGTAGACTGTATTTGAGTTGTTAAAGCCGCTCACGCTGTCAATGCCAAGTTTATTGTCACCGCTGCTCAGCCTCAGTATAAGGAAAGAAGCAGTCTTTACAGCCTCATTTGCCTCTGTCCCTGCATTTGTTATATCAGAAAGGTCGTAAACTTTGCCGTAAGACTCGCCAAAACCTTCTGAATAACCAGCCATCCAATCATACAGAATGTGATTTTCGGTATTCGCAAGGAAACAGAGCGAACGGATTTTTACTTGTGAAGCAAAGTATGCGCTGAGTGACTTTGCGGCGATTCCAGCAAGGTAAGACATTCCGTACTGAGGCATGAACACTGTGCTTATCGCCTGATTTTCAATTTCGCGCGCTTCCATGACAAGGATTTGCTGTTTTTCAAGCGTTGACTTCTCCAGTTTATTAAGCAGCGGAATGTAAGCAGCATCCGCAAACAAGAGAAGCACATCAGAATCTGCACTCTGGAGTTTGAGCACGGTCTCAATATATTGTTCTGCCTCATTCCAGTCAGAAGGAACAATATCAAGACTTGTATAGAGTTTATTTTTTATGGCAGAAGAATGAACGCCATAAGAAATATTGTCATAATATGAGGCATCGCCAAGCGCATTAGGCGGGTAAAGTATGACAACCACCTTCTCTACCGTCTTAGGCATAACTACCGGCACATAGGTAACACCACCATCATCATTGTTTTTACATGAGCTTAGAGCTAAAGCAATACAGATTGCTATAAATAAAGCTATTAGTTTTTTATTCATAAAAAAATCCTTTAAACGCAAAAAGTATGGAGCTGCTTTTGCAACTCCATACTGTAAATTAGGAGTGAAAACTTATTGACCGAATTCTTTTTTCAAATCTTCAACCTTTACTGAGTCTACCGTAAGCTCGGTAACATCAAGTGTCTTCCACCAGTCATAACCATCTTTGTCAGACTTTGCACCACTTTGCTCCGCATAACGGACTATGACTTGATAAGCGTTTTTACCGAACGGTATCTTTCCCTTATTGTCAGAAAGTTTTAGTTCAGGACTGAAAATGATATGATAAGATGGTTTTTCATTAGCACACCACTTGGCATAAGTTTGGTTAGGATTCACATAGTGAAGATTTTGTTTTTCTATCCTATGTAAAAAATTTTCGTAGTTATAAACCCATTTAGCTTCGTCCCACGGCTCAACAATAGTAGGCTTAGGACCGGCTTCAGTTTGTTCGACAGCTACTGCGAAAGGCTGCCCCCAACAGCTGCTATAGTCATAGAAACATTCCAAAATCGCTTCATCAAAAGCATCGGTAGCTGACAGAGGTAATTTATCCAATTTTCCGATAGACACAGTATACTTAATGATATTTTCAGCCTTCATATCAATGGTTTCGGTGATTTTATTACCATTTTTACAGCCAGAACCACTAAAAATAGGCTGAATATAAGCTACTCCAGACTTTTCATAGCCGTTATGCTTAACTGTTTTACTACGACTTGAATCTGTTGTCGGGCCTTTGTAAGCAAACATAAAAGAAGACTTTAACGCAGGTTTAGTTTCCCACAACGCTTTATCAGCATCACTTACACCAGCTTCAGAACTAGCCTGTTTGTGCAAATGAAAAATATCCAAATTCAAACTATCATTACCAATATCTTTTAAGGCATTCCGTAATGGCTTTATGTGGCAAAAATCGAGTGAATCATATTCGTCAGCCTGTGCGAGCAGGTTAAATGTATGAAATGCCGATTTTGCAGTTTTTAACTGCATAAGGTTTGTTGCATATTTCCATGTAACCTCTTTCATTTGCCATTCACCTTCTTTCGAAGAAGGATACGGCAAAGTATGTTCATACTCTTTAGAGTTAATGATACAGTTACCATTCAGATCAAACGGGCTAAGACAAATCCAATAGCTTTTTTCCTGTTTCGTTGGTCCTCCAGCTGGGCGCACGCACATCCAGTATGTTCCATTCTTTACATCTCGAATTACATCACCGGCAGTAAAATATGGAGTTCCAGAAAATGCATTGTCAGCACCATTTGCCGCAATTATTTCATAAGGAACAAAGCGAATCTGAGTACAGTCAGGGAGTTGCGAAACCTTTACATCGACTGTAGCAAAAATGTCATCATTGCCTGATACAGCGTTGTATGTAAGAGTTCCTATTCCAGAGTAAGTCCATGTTTTTGTTGTTGGATATGTGCCGTCTTCAGAAGTTTCGCCGATAAGCTCAAAGAACCATTCAGCTGCTTCCGCAGTTGAAGCAACCGGATATGACCATACGGTAGGAGCATTTGTTTTGTCAAGAACGAAACCAGCAGAAGGATTAAACTTTCTTGACCTCCAGTCATTAGGAAGAATTTCAATACCACCAACGATATTACCGTCATCATCTTTAACAGCATCTTCATCAAATACTGTAAGGTCGCAAAGCCCTCTGAAAATGTTGAATGCAACGTCCTTGATATCTTCTGATACGACAGTTGTACTCTCACCTGAGCCAGCTGGTGTAACACCCGGTGTTACAGTGGGTATAATAGCAGGTGTATCATCTGATGTATCTGACTTACAGCCTGTCACTGCAAGCAAAAGGCTTGCAGCAAATCCAAGAGCCGCAATTATTGAACAACTTCTCTTTGTCTTTTTCATATAAAGACTCCAATTAATAGTAGTGGTGGAAGTGGTGAAAGGAAATCACTTCCACCACTTTTTATTTTAGTCGCCTATTTTCTTACACAAAATTACAGGGAAACCAGGGCCTCGTTTAGAGCGAAGTTTCTCGTAATCATCTCTACCATGGGCCTTAAGGTTCTTTGTCATAATGACAGCCTGTCCGTTTTCTGGATTGATGACCATACGGTATGAGTCGTTATATGTCTTAGCACGGTCGATGCTGTCAGTTCCGTCTGCGTGGATTGCAAAGACAGATGTTTTCTCATCCGAATGAGCATAGAAATCTTCACTACTAGAACCATCCCAACAGCCCATATAGCCAGTTGCAACAAGACGAAGACCTACAACGCCGCCTTTCATAAACATAGCCGCAAGGTTTCCGCCCGGTTTATCACCTGAAATTTTGTTGAAACGATTAAGAAGATCTTTCATATCTTTTTCCTGAGGAATAGTCCAGTTTGTCGGGAAAAAGCCACCGTGCTTGTCATGGTCATAGCAGTACTGATATGTAATGTAATAGCGGATATAATCATAGTCGCTATTAAGGCTGGTAGATGCCTTTGGAAGAACCATATCTGTCCATCCAGAAATGCCACCACCAATAGACCATGACCAGGAACGCAAATATTTTCCCCAGATTGGATAAGTCTGATCACGACGGCTTCCACCAACATTAGTGTCATAATCCCTGGTCATCTCTGTATCGTCAACCATTTTGTCGCCTATCCAGTAATCCCTCTGGAAAATCATATTGGCGACTTTTACGAGGTGCTGTCCTCTTCCGAAGATTCCGTCATAGGCTGTACCCATACTTTCAGTAGCATCGGAATCGGTGCAGGTCTTCATCTGAGCTTTAATCTCATCGCTCAGATAATCCGGCTCAACAACGCTGAATGAATTTCCGAGTTTGTAGATTGTTGTTACAGCTTGTAATTTCAAATCTGATTTTGGACTTAGAACCGGTCTTCCCCCATCCCAGCTTACGCTATGAGGTTTGTGGTTTTCATCGCCAATATAAAGCCCCATATTCCAGAGGACTCCAGTGTTTGTAGCAGGGTAAAGAACAGTGACTCGCTTAGAACTGTCAATTTCAGGAATGTACTCACTGCAAGCCTTTGCTACGAGAACGCCACTATCAAGTTTGATGTCCTTTATAAGAGAGCCGTTATCATCGAATTTAGGAACAGTTATCTTTCCAGGGGCAGTAGAGACATAACTTCCCTGATCTTTAATCGGGAAATCAATCTTCATTTGTGTTTCAAAATATTTCTTAAAGGCCGCATATCGCGCTTCACCACCAGCAAGATTTCGGTCTACAAGCTCGTAAAGAGGAACAAGGTCGGTGTCCTGATTAAAACCAATGAACACACAGTTGTCAGGCTCAGAAAGGTCATCCTTCCAATCCGAAAAAGCAGAAGCACGATCACTGTCAGCGTCTTTTTCTTTGAGTTTAGATGTCAAAGCATTTGCTTTTTCAGTTGAACCACCTTTGACACTGCAAGTAAAGTTGAAATCCTTGCTGTTATTTGAGAGTGTCGATTTATAACTTGAATCAACCTGGCTTGAAGCGTCAAAAACACCCGAATAGTTAGCTTTAAGCATTGCACTAGCTTCAAAAGAACCTGTGATTTTTTCAACACTTGCTTCCATTGCAAGATTCGCTTTGCCACCGACTTTTCCACCAATTACAACATAAGAACCATAAGTTTTGATAAGTTCTTTAAAGCCTGCGTCGGTTGAAGGATATGAACTTGATAAACCGTTAATAGCCCGATACGCCTGATATTTTATCACTTTTTTGTTACGGAGTAATTCTTTGTCTGTAGACGACATAGTTGCGGTATAGTTTGAAACCAAGATGTCAGTCCAAGCGTACTGATAATTAGTGTCAGATTTGTGCTTCCATTCAGTGTTTCCTTCAATTTCAGAACTGAAACCGCCAACTTCGACACCGCCAGAAACCTGTACTTTAAGGGACTTTTCGATTTCGGCAGTATTGTTACCGCTTGCCTCTCGATAAGTAACCTTAATTTCATCGTTTACAAACTGAAGTTTGAGATTTTCTGTTTCATTTGGATCATCTGGGTCAACAGGAACATTAATACCTTTTTTAGACATAAGTTCTGTTGTTCTGAAGATTTCAGTCTTACGGCAGGCAGCCGAAGCGTAACCAGCTGTGTGCAGATAACCGTAGCCAATCATTCGCTTTTGATTCGGGGTATCAGTGTCCGCATTGCTTTCTTTTGCAACCTGAGTAAGTTCAACAGTTTTGGCAGGTGTTTTTCCATCGTATTTAACAGAAAGAGTTGCCGAATGGCTTTCTGCATTCATGTTGTCAGAGACATACAGATACAAAAGCCCAGCTCCTGTACCAGATGTTTTATCAAGTTCACCCAACTCGTACGGACACTCGTCATCATCAACATAAGTGTCTGCAGGATCGAATTTGAGCTCAGCAGTCCAGTTTTCACCATCGTTTGCGGGAATTTTTAATTCGACTATCTCCGAAACGCTGGAAAGAGACAGGGTTGTAGTGCTTGCAAGGTCCACAGTTCTAACCTTGGGAGTGACCGATACACTCGAATCAGCCGTTGGTGTTGGGGTTGGTGTAGGAGTTACTGGCGTTGGAATAATCGCAGGAGTCGAGTCGGAGCTGTCACTTGAACATGACAAGAACGGCCCAACTGACAGAGCAAGTAAAAAACAACCTATAAATGTAATACTTTTTTTTAATTTCTTCATAGAAGCCTCCTTAGAGTAGAATTTTAAGTTATAATCAAACATGAAAAAACACATTGAAATACAACTTCCTTAAAACAAACACAGGCTCGGAAATTCGTTTGCGGTTCCATGCCTGTGGAATATCAGAGAGAAAAAAGAAATGTGATTTGAAGACGGGAATAAAATGCAAGACACTATAAAGTTAAAGTTATAAATCCCCTCTTATGAATCATAAGGAGATTATAAGCCAACTTTAAGTAATCCGCAAGATAAATTTAATTTAAATTTAATAAAAATTTAAATTAAAAGAAAGAAATTTAAAAAACGAAAGCCCGCTTACTTGTAATAATCCAGCTTCTTTTCAATCACCAAAAAGACGGAAGAAACCACCCAGTTCATGATAAAATAGAACACGCCGGCGATAAAAATCGGCATTGTCGAGAAAAGACGGCTTGATGTTGTCTGCGCCGTACGGAAAAGCTCTGCAATTCCCAAAACTGAGACAAGAGCCGTGTCCTTTACGAGCGTGATGACTTCGTTACCCATTGCAGGAATGATTCGCTTGATAACCTGAGGAAGCACGATCCGGAAGGAAGTCTGCATCTTGGTGTACCCCAGAACTTTTGCAGCCTCATACTGACCTTTCGGAATCGACTGAATGCCGCCACGGTAAATTTCTGCGAAATAGCAGGCATAGTTTACGCTGAGCGCGATAATTGCCGCCACGAATCTGTCATAAGAAAGCTTAAAAAGGTAAGCCGGAGCAAAATAAACCGCAATCAGCTGCAAAATCAACGGAGTTCCGCGAATCACAAGAAGGAATGCGTTCACCACATAGGAAAGCGGCTTAAAACGAGACATTCTCCCCGCCACCAGAGGAAATCCCAGCGGCACGGAGAAAAGCAAAGTGAGAAAAAAAACTTCAATAGAAACAACCGATGCATTCAACATCGGCATGATTATTTTTGACACGATTTATTTTCCGATGATTGAGATGTCAGAACCAAACCACTTTTCGCTGATTTTTGCTACTGTGCCGTCGGCTGCCATTGCTTCGAGAGTTTTCTGAACTTTGTCACGCAACTCGGTATTGTCTTTTTTGAAAGCGATACCGTACTGCTCCGGGGCAAGGCTGTCTGCGAGGATTACAAATGTTTTTCCTGTAACTTTGAGGCTGTATTCTGCTACAACGCTGTCCATTGCAACGCCGTCAAGACCGCCAATCTCAAGGTCATTCAAAGCCATGATGTTGTCAGAGAAATCTACAATCTGTTTGAGGCTGTTTTTGAAGCTAGGAACTTCGTCAACTGCGTCTGCTGCGCTGGAACCTGCCTGAACGCCAAGAATTTTACCTGCCATGCCAGCGAGTGAAGTGATTCCGCTGTCTGCGCGAACGATTACAACCTGTGCGTTATTGAGATAAGGCTTTGTGAAAGCGAGTGCTTCAAGACGCTCTGGTGTGATTGAAAGACCGTTCCAGATACAGTCGATTTTGCCTGTGTTAAGCTCCTGCTCTTTTGCAGACCAAGAAATTGGCTGAGCGCGGAATTTGAGTCCGAGACGGTTTGCAACTTCTTTTGCAAGGTCGATGTCGTAACCTACGATTTCATTGTTGTCATCGCGGAATCCCATCGGCGGGAAAGAGTCATCAAGACCAAGAACGAATTCGTTTGAAGCCTTTGAACAAGAAGCCATCCCGAATACCATAAGGGCAGCCATAGCTCCCATCAAAACTTTTGTAATTTTCATACAATTTTCTCCTATATGCCACTCACAGAACTCAGGAGCTCACAAAGATTATTCCGTAAAGTTAGCAAATCTCTCTGTGTCCCCTGTGCTCTCTGTGAGGAATTTAATATTTATTGCAGAGCGCACGCAAAGTTTCAATCTGTCTGTCGATTGCGCCCGGTCCGCCGATTGTTTTTCGGCCTTCCATACAGGCTTTTGGTGTGATGCAGTCGAAAATATCTTCTTCAATCAAATCCGAAATCTTTTTCATGTCCTCAAGCTTAAGTTCCTCGATTGCAGAAAGACCAGAATCAATTGCAAGACGAACACATTTCGCGCTCACTCCATGTGCCACACGGAAAGGCATGCCCTTTCGCACCAAGTAGTCTGCCACATCAGTAGCGTTGGCAAAACCGCCGAAGCAGCTTTCTTCCATTTTTGGAAGGTTCCACTCAGCCGAAGCAATCATGGCCTCAAAAACGATTACGTTTCCCTGAACGCAGTCCAGAGCCTCAAAAAGAGGAGCCTTGTCTTCTTGCATGTCACGGTCATAAGCAAGCGGAAGCCCCTTCATCATAACCAGAAGATTGATTAAGTCTCCGTAAACCTTGCCAGTTCGACCACGGATAAGCTCGGCGAAGTCAGGATTCTTTTTTTGAGGCATGATTGAAGAGCCTGTGGACCATTTTTCGCTCAGATTGATAAAACCGAATTCAGTGGTTGACCACAAAACAACTTCCTCACACATGCGGCTCAAATGCTGCTGCAAAATCGCAAAGTCCGAAGTGAACTCAATGCAGTAGTCCCGGTCAGAGACAGAATCAAGTGAATTGTAAGTGGCACCTTCAAAACCAAGCTCCTTGGCGACAAACTCACGGTCGAGAGGCAAAGTGCTTCCCATGAGAGCACCGCTTCCCAAAGGAGAAAGAGAAACACGCTTAAGAGAATCCGAAAGACGCTCCAAATCACGAGCAAGCATGAAGCCCCAGGCGCACAAATGCTGGGCAAGAGAGCCTGGCTGAGCGTGCTGCATGTGAGTGTAGCCTGTCAAAAGTGAATTTTTATGTTTTGAAGCAATGTCGGCGAGAGTATTGATAAGAGAAGCAATCGCCTTCTGCAAATTCGGAATTACACGGCGAAGATAAAGCCGCTCGTCCAAAGCAATCTGGTCGTTTCGGCTGCGGCCTGTGTGAAGCTTACGGCCTGGGTCTCCGATTCGGTCAGTCAAAGTGGCCTCAACAAAGGAATGAATGTCCTCGGCAGAATAATCGATTGAAAGCGCGCCAGACTGCAAATCCTTTTCTATAGAAGAAAGACCATCCTGAATCGCCTTGTTCTCCTCGGCTGAAATAATCCCCTGCTTAGCAAGCATTGCGGCATGAGCCTTTGAACCGCGAATATCGTCAAGAGCCATGCGTTCGTCAACATGAATAGAAGTCTCAAATTCTACAGCAGCGGCATCTGGCCCCTCGGCAAAACGACCGTGCCAGAGAGCCGCGTGATTATTATCAGTAATTGTTCCATGAGGAGTGTTTTTTGTTTCCATACATAGTAATTATAGCGAAATGTAAGTTTTATATAAACTACAGATTAGAGAAAATTTAAATGATTTCTGCCAAAGTGTCGCTTTCGCCAGTTTTTTCACCATCATTGAGAGGCCGCAGGATTTTGACACGGACTTCTGTTCCTGCTACAGGAAGATTTGCGTCCTTTGTCGAAAAATTGAGCTGGCAATGCAGGAAATTTTCGGTGACAGCATGGATTATCACGCGATCTTTGAAAATCTTTGCGCGGTGAACGGTCTCACACACAGCCGAGAGAGTTTGCCCCACAAAGGAATTGATGTATTCCGTCTTTGAGTTTTTGTTGAATTCTTCGAGGGCGGCAATTCGTTTGTCCGTAATGTAGTTCGGAACCATCGGACGCATCTTAAAAGCCTCTGTTCCTGGCCGAGGACTGAACGGAAATGCGTGAACGTAGGTAAAACCACATTCTTTCAGCATTTTAAGGGTCAAATCAAAGTCTTCGTCGCTCTCTCCAGGGAATCCCGCGATAATGTCACACGCAAGGAAGGGATTCTTTTTGGCTTTTCGCAAAAGTTCTGTGGCACGGTAAACGGCTTCGATTTTGTACGGCCGCTTCATCTTGGCAAGAACGGCATCACTTCCGCTCTGAACAGAAATGTGGAAATACGGACGCACTCTCGAATTCTCCAGCACCTTAGCGAGTTTTTCATTGACAATCTCAGGGTAAAGGCTTGAAATGCGGATTCCGATTTTTTGCGTATTGGCAAGAACAAGCCCCAGAACTTCTGCAAAGCGCACGACTTTTCCTTCGTATTCGCTCACATACTGTCCGATATTGACCGTTGTAATGACGACTTCGCTCTGCCCCGCTTCTTCAAGTTTTTTAACACGCTCAATAACTTCGCTTGCGGCCAGAGAAACTGATTTTCCACGCGCAAGGCGGATTCGGCAGTAAGTGCACACACAGTTGCATCCGTCCTGAATTTTGAGAGAAGAACGTGAATGATTTATGAAAGTCTCTGTTGCAAGACGGAAAGGAGAAGTAATCACATTCCGCTCAGAAGAATTATTTTCTTTATCGAAGATTTTCTGAACTTCACGAGAGATTTCAGAGCCAGAAAGTTTTGGATTTTCTTCAAGAAGATTTTTGAGAAGGGGCGGCAAATCCGCAAGGCTTCCTTTGTGCTGGCCGCCGAGAACGCAG
>Ga0310695_10004780_pt1 | contig 24489 bp, 19 predicted proteins | sample RumenRJG_04DNA_FD_203882 | JGI IMG/M metagenome (GOLD analysis project Ga0310695, IMG submission 203882) | Bovine rumen microbial communities from Lethbridge, Alberta, Canada - RJG_04 (v2) (version 2) | ecosystem: Host-associated > Mammals > Digestive system > Stomach > Rumen | place: Canada...
ATAATCGTGCAAAGTCGAAAGCTCCAGTTTTCGACTGGTTTAATCATATTACAAACAACACAACTCCAAAGGATTTGCTTATGGCTATTAAGGAATTAGACAGGTTTGACACAAGCAGTAAAAGGGACATTCCAATCGTCGTAAAGCTTTTGTCGGCAATTATTTGTGCCGTCGTTTTTAGCGTAGCCGGTGTAACTGCTCTTTCGCTAAAAATCTTCTCAGACGGTATGAGGGAATCAACCAACAACGACCTTACAAAATTCTCCCAGGGCATGGATATGACCTTAAAGGACTGGAGGGCAACCCTAGAAGCAGACGTAATGCTGCTTTCAAACCGCCCCGACATTTCAAACATGGTTCAGGCAAAAGACAGCTTTAGTCTCAACACAATCATAAACTGGTCAAACGGAACGCTGGACGTTGAGCTTCTGGCTTTTACCGATGCAACGGGAAGCGTCATAAGCGGCGAAGGAGTTGCAAAGGGAAAGAATATTTCTTCCATAAGTTCCGTTCAGTCAGCATTGCGGGGAATCGCAGGCTATTCCTACGACGAAATAGGCGACATTGGCTACTCAATGATTGCAACTGCCCCAATCCGCAACAAAGGAAAAATTGTCGGCATTGTAGTTGCCGCATATTCATTCACAAATGAGCTTTTGATTGCCCAGGTAAAAAACTCCTATGGCGCAGAATGTACAATCTTTAATGGCAGCACAAGAGTCGAAACAACGATGGGCGAAAACCTCGTTGGAACAAAACTGGACAATGCAGAAATAGAAAAGATCGTCCTAAAAGACGGAAACGAATACCACGGCTACAATGAAATAAAAGGCAACAAATACATGTCCGTCTATATACCGCTTGAATCAAGCAACGGTGTTATCTCCGGCATGGCCTTTATTGCCCGCAGCATGAGCATTGTTGATTCTGTAAAGAACCACACGATGAAAATCGTAATCCCCTGCGCCATTATCGTAGTCCTTCTCTTTGGCTTCTTCTGCTACAGGTTCGTCCATTGGCTTATGATCCGCATTTACAACGTAACGAACTTCCTTAAGGAACTTGAAACAGGAGACGCAGACCTTACCAAACGCTGCAAACTCTTCCTTAGGGACGAAATTGGCGACCTTATAATCCACTTTGACCTCTTCCTGGACAAGCTGCAGGAAATCATGAGCGAAGTAAAGGGAACAAAGGGTGAACTTGGAGAATCGGGCCAGAAGCTTTCCCTTGGAACACAGGATGCCGCAAGCGCAATCACACAAATCATTGCAAACATAGACGGCATACACAACCAAATCACTTCCCAGTCAGAAAGCGTTGCTATGACTTCTACATCAGTAAAAGACATTTCTGACAACATCACAAACCTGGACATACTTGTAGACAACCAGACGTCAGGCGTAACGGAAGCAGCGGCCGCCGTTAAAGAAATGATTGGAAACATTGCCTATGTAAACAAGTCCGTGGAAAAGATGACGGAATCATTCAAACTGCTGGAAGAAAATTCGGAGACTGGATTCAAGAAGCAGCAGCTTGTAAACGAAAGGATAAACCAGATAGAAAGCCAGTCACAAATGCTTCAGGAAGCAAACGCCGCAATATCAAACATTGCAGAACAGACAAACCTGCTTGCCATGAATGCCGCAATTGAAGCAGCCCACGCAGGAGAAGCAGGAAAAGGTTTTGCCGTTGTTGCAGACGAAATCCGTAAGCTTTCAGAAACGTCATCCATCCAGTCAAAGAGAATCGGAGAAGAGCTTAACAACATAAAGAACTCCATCACGGAAGTTGTAAATTCATCTGATGAAGCAAGCAAAGCCCTTAACGACGTGGCAGAAAAAATCAAGGAAACTGACCAGCTTGTAAGCCAAATCCGCTCCGCAATGGAAGAACAGAATGAAGGCTCAAAGCAGATCAGCGCATCCCTTACAAACATGAGCGAAAGCGCACAAAAGGTTCAGACTGCATCAAAGGAGATGTCCCAGCGCAACGAAAAAATCAAGGAAGAGATTCAGTCGCTGCAGGACTCAACACAGAGCATGCAAAGCGGAATGGACGAGATGGCTCATGGTGCCAGCAAAATCAACCAGACTGGTGCCGCCCTGTCAGAAATTTCAAGCGACGTTCAGAACGCAATCACAAAAATCGGTAATCAAATTGACCTGTTCAAAACCGAATAGCAAGAGGAAGACAGTATGAAAAAAATATCAAGCATAGCATTTGCAATTACTTTTTCCGCCGCAATTTTTCTTTCCTGCACGGATAAAAATTCTGCCACAATTAAAAAGCATCCTGTAACGCTGCGCCTTTCAGAAAACCACGGTGCAGGCTACCCCACTGCACTTGCCGACGAGGAATTTGCCCGCCTGGTGGAAGAGCAGACGGAAGGCAGAGTCGTAATAGAAGTAAGGGAAGGCGGTGCGCTTGCCCAGAATGAAGGCGATGCCATAGAAGGCTTAAAAAACGGTGACCTGGCTTTTACAAGAGTCTCCGCATCTTCCGTAGCACCTTATGTAGAGAAAATCAATGCAATTCAGTTTCCATATATTTACAAAAGCTCCGAGCACATGTGGAATGTTTTGAACGGCAGCATAGGACAGGAAATTCTTTCGGAAATTGAGCGTACAAGCAAAGACCTGGTTGGACTTTGCTATTACGATGCAGGATCAAGAAACTTTTACGTAACAAAACCGGTTAATTCTGTAAGCGACATGAAGGGGTTAAGAATCCGCGTTCAAAACAGCCAACTTATGCTGGACATGTGCGAGGCTCTTGGCGCAAAAGGAGTCGTTGGCCTTAACATGACAGAAATCCGCGGTGCAATAATGAACGACATTATTGACGGTGCGGAAAACAATTTTCCGTCTTACGAAAGCAACGGCGACTACAGCATTGCCCCCTATTTTATCTTGGACTCCCACACCCGCGTTCCAGAAATTCTCATTGCCTCAAAAAAGGTTTTGAACAGGCTGGACCCCAAGGACGTGGAAATAATCAAAAGCGTTGCAAAGCAGACACAGGAATTTGAAATTCAAAAATGGAAGGAAAAGGAAGCTGCTTCTGAACAAATTTCAAGGCAGAACGGTTGCAAGGTAATCCAACTTACGCCAAAGGCCTACGAAGAATTTCAAAAAGCAATGGCTCCTGTTTATGAAAAGCACGGACAAAAATACATGAGCATAATCGAAGCAATCCGCGCAACAAACTAGCACTTAGCAAAAAACATGCCTGCTAAAAAAGTAGGCACGGCAGGGATTGGAGGGGCCCGCCAAAGGCGGGTTGCTGGCACCAAGCCAGCAATGAAGGCGAATGCCGGAACCCCGCAAAGCCCCTAGCAAAAGAAAGCGCCGCAAGAAAATTCAAAATTTAAATAATCCTGTCGTCAACCGCTGCAATCTTTCCAAGCTTTACCGTAAGCTCTTCAAACTGGGCAGGAGTAAGCTGCTGGGAAGCATCGCTAAGAGCCTTAGACGGATCACAGTGAACTTCAATTTCAAGGCCGTCTGCGCCAATTGCAATTGCAGCCTTTGCAAGCTCGCCAACCATCCAGCGGATACCACAGGCATGGCTGGGGTCAATCACAACAGGAAGGTGGCTAACCTTGTGCAGGTATGGAACCGCGCTAAGGTCAAGGCAGTTGCGGGTGTAGTTGTCGTAGGTACGGATTCCCCTTTCGCAAAGAATCACGTTTTCGTTTCCGTTTGCCATGATGTATTCTGCGCTCATCAAAAGCTCTGTGATAGTTCCTGAAAGACCGCGCTTTAGAAGAACAGGCTTTCCACACTTGCCAAGTTCCTTTAGAAGATCAAAGTTCTGGAAATTGCGGGCACCAATCTGAATCAGGTCAACGTCGTCAAAATACTTTAGCTCAGAAATTGCCATAAGCTCTGTGCAAACTGGAAGGCCGGTCTCTTTCTTTGCGGCAGAAAGGAGCTTTAGCCCTTCCACACCCATGCCCTGGAAGCTGTATGGAGAAGTGCGGGGCTTGTATGCACCACCGCGCAAGATTCTTGCACCTGCCTTTTTTACAGCGCGGGCCGCATCCATAATCTGCTGCTCGGATTCAACGGAACAGGGGCCTGCAATAAGCGGAACAGTTTTTCCGTCGCCAATAGTGCAGGAATTTACCCCGCTCTGACCGCCACCAATCGTAACAACTGTATTCTGCGGATGAAAGCTGCGGCTTGCCATCTTGTAGGGTGCAGAAACCCGCTCGGCAGATTCAACGATGTCCTTTGCAAGAAAATCTTCCGGGTCAAGCTTGGATGTGTCTCCCAAAAGGCCAATGACGGTTTTGTCCACACCTGTTGAAATGTGAACGTCAAGCCCCATCTTTTTAACGTCGCTCACAAAGGAATCAACGTCTGTCTTTGCAGTGTTCTTCTTTAATACGATAATCATAATCTATACTCCTATAATTATAAACAGCTTACCTTACGGCTTTGCCAGACATTCGCGGTAGGCCTTTCCGCAAGTCAAAAGCCGTAAGCCAAAAAAAAAGAACCCTCCTTTGCGGAAGGTCCTTGTTATTCACCCAAAAAGCAAACACAATCAACAGGCACTATGCCTTCCGCATACAGCGCAATCCTGTAAAGGAAAATGAGAACCAATAAAAGCCATAATAGAGGTATGCCAACGAGGAATTATTGATTTTCTGCGCCCAACGGGTTATGTTTCTCATGATAGAATTATTTTATCATTTTTTACAGATAAATGTCAACAGGGGAAAGATAAAAATTTTGCAAATCATCAGCTCAAATCACAACAATTCGCCCGCATCATCCGGTGGCATTGGCTTACCCCAGATGTAGCCCTGAATATAGTCGCAACCAATAGACTTAAGCTTTTCCAGCTGGCCGTCCGTTTCTACACCCTCAGAAACAACTTCCAGATTCAGGATGTGGCCAATGGAAATAATTGCCTCGATATATTTTTGGGAGGACTCGCTTGAATCTATCTGGTCTATAAAAGACTTGTCTATCTTTAGAATATTCACCGGGAATTTGTTCAGGTAGCTAAGGGAAGAATAGCCCGTGCCAAAGTCGTCAATGGCAACCTTCATCCCCATACTCCTTATCTTGTCTATGCACTGGCGGGCCTTTTCCGCAGACTCAATCATGATTGATTCGGTAATCTCTATCTCCACGTTTTTTGGAGGAAGCGAACTCTGCTCCAAAACCGCCTGAATCTCTTCTATAAAGTTATTCTTCATCAGGTGCTTTACGGAAATGTTGGTGCAAAGAATAAGATCAGAAGAATTCTTCTTTACAAGCTCTCCCAAAAAGCATGCCGCCTTCCTAAAAATCTGTATGTCTATGCGGTCAATAATTCCTGCCTCTTCCGCAACAGGAACAAATTCAGCAGGGCTTATAAAAGAGCCGTCCTTATCCTTAAGACGTGCAAGAGCCTCAAAACCGCGCAGCTTGTGCGACATGTCAAACTGCGGCTGCAAATAAAACAAAAATGAATCGTCCTGAAGGGCCGCCCTAATCTTCCTCTCCATCTCAAGGAACCTGGCAGTCTTAAGAAGCTCCTTGCTGTAGTGAAGGATGTTGCTTTCCCCACCGGAACGCTTTATCTCGTGCAGGGCTGCATCCGCACTAGAATAGAGGGAACTCTCGTTGTCCGCATCAAGATAGTATTCCGCATAGCCAAAGTTTGCGGTCATAAAATAGTCGTAACCGTCAATCGTAATCTTGCGCTTTATCTCCGCCTCGTACAGACGGATTATTTCTACAATATCATTGTCATCCTCATAGTCACGCAAAAGAAGGCAGAATTCACCGCCACCAAGACGTGCCAAAAAATCGCGCTTGGACTCCGACCTAAATTCCGTTATGGAAGACAGGCGGCTTGCAAGCTCCATCAGAACCTTGTCTCCAACTTCATAGCCCATAGTGTCGTTTATGGCCTTTAGGTTGTTCATGTCTACGGAAACAATCACAAACTTTTCGCTGTTCTTTATGTAGCGGTTCATGGTCTCGCTGCATGCAAAGCGGCTGGGAAGACCCGTAAGCGGATCGCTAACAATCTGCTGCCTAATGTGCTCCTGGTACTTCTTAATCCTGCTGTTGTTTATATAGATGATTGATATGGCAACAATGGTCAGTATGTTGATGAACATACCGGAAAAAGAGCCTGCGTTGTAGCGCCCCATCATGTGAAAGAAAATAAAAGGAAACTGCCCAAGAAGAATTACAAGGGCGGTTACAAAGCCTATCTTTCCAAAAATAAAAACCAACAGGATAATGCTAAGGTTTGCAAGGGCCGAAAAAACACCGGCAAAAGCAAAAACCGGCATCTTGCTGCCAAAAATAGAAATGGTGCCCTGCGAATGTATTGCCCTGGAAACAAATGCCGTTGCAATAAAATATAAGAAGATAAAAAGCACGAAGCCCAGAGTCATGTAAATTCTTCGAGGAGTTATATTTTTTATGACGTTCCCACCTTTGGACTTACCGCCATTATTACCCTTACTATTCATGCAAATCTCCTTTCGCAAGATGCAACAAATGCTATCTTCCATTATAACCCACAATTGCTTTTATTGAAAGACCTTTTTTCATTCCATGGCCATTCCATTACGCCAAATACAAGGGGGAAAGCCTTCCCCTCGCTCCAGCCACGAGTCGCTTGCGCTTTGTCGCGTCTTCCGCTACCCCTTCTGCGGGGGACACCCCCGCAACGCCCCCTGCCGCATCTGCACAAACAACATCCATATTCACATGCAAAGAAATTGACACGAATTATTTTTTAGATAGCCTTAGCACCATACAAAATATCCTTTACAGCATCAGTACAATCATATAAAATAAAAAAGAGGTGCAAATGGAAAAGCGCAGAAAAAAAATATTAGTCGTAACCATATTTGTTCTTCTTGCAGGTTTTATTGCAATTATGAGCTTTAGAAAGACTTGCACACCAGGTTCATCCGCAAGGGGCAACATCATTCTTGACGCAAAGGAATTTTCCAAAACCAGCGAAGTTGTAGTCATTCCACCGCGAAAAAAAGTTACCATAAGTACAAGTGACGACACAAACTGGAATTCAATTGTTCCAGAACACATGGACAAAACCTTCCGCGGACTTTTTACAGGCAAAAGAAAAATTACGCTAAGTCCCTTTGCCATGGCGCAGTATCCAGTAACGCAGGAACTCTTTGAAAAAATCATGGGCTACAATCCAGCCCTTTTTAAGAAGGAAAACCTTGGAGAAAAATATTTTTCCGACTGTCCAGAAGAAAATCCCCTTCTTCGCCCAGTAGAAACAGTCACTTGGTTTGAAGGAATTGTATTTTGCAACCTTCTTACAGAGCGCACGATGAAAAAATCAGACTGTGTTTATTATTCCGACTCAGAATGTAAAAACATTTATACCAAAGAAGACCTAAAAGCACGCATCATCCCTGTTGTAAACCAGACAAAAAAAGGATACCGGCTGCCCACAGAAACCGAATGGGAATTTGCTGCGAGGGGAGCAGCCTACCAAAGCACTGAATGGTTCAAGTCTTTTTCGGGAACAAGCACGGACGGCTTGATTGATGTCCTTAACACAAAAAACTCCCTGGTCATGGACAAGAACTTGGACAAGTATGGATGGTACCGGGGAAACTCCAATGGCATGACTCACGAGGTAGGAACAAAGCTGCCAAACTCAATCGGGCTCTACGACATGTCCGGCAGTGTATGGGAATGGCTCTACGACTGGTACGACTACAATATTGAAGACGGGAAAGTGGTCAACCCCTCAGGCGGAAAAACAGGCCTTTCCCGGGTTATTAGAGGAGGCTCCTGGTTTGACCCGGCATACGACTGCCTAGTAACAAGACGCTACAACAACAGCCACCCCTACATTCCCCATTTTTATTTTGGATTCCGCTATTGCAGGAGCCTTTAAAATAATTGTATCACAATCACCAACACTCGACGCAGAGCCTCGGGGTATTGAATTCTAAAATGCAGACTTAAATACAAGCCCAAGGGCAAATTTCTGGAAAGGAACCCATTCGTGAATTTCTACGGAATAGCCGTAGTAGTAGCCGTAGTCAACCCTCAGGCCAAAGCCGGTGCTATCTCCCGCTCCTATAAGAAACAAAGAAGCACTTGCCCCCGCTCCACCAGCCCAGCTATTGGAAATAAAGCCAGCCTCAACATACGCTTCAAGCCGGATAACATCCAAAAAGTTATAATCAAGGCCAGAGGTAAGCGAAAAGGTAAAAATCTTGTCTGAAGGACTTACAGTTATATCCTTTTTTTCATACGTTTCACTGTCCGTTGTTAAAAAGTCCCACAACCAGAAGGGCAGCCCAATATTTCCGCCAATATAAAAATAGGGAGTCACATCAAAATCTGCATTTATATCCACGTTAATGCCGCTAGGATCATCGTCTTCATCAATGCAAGAATCATCAACCTTAAAGGCATACAAATTAAGGTTCAGGGAAACGCAGGCATCAACTTCTTCTGCAAAAAGAAAGCCAGAGGAAAAAATAAGGACCGTGATTAAAATTAGAGTCTTTAGTTTCATATTTAAAGTATAACTTTTTCCTTCCATTTTGTAAACACAAGGAGCAAACTTCAAACGTGCAAACTGCAAAAGGTCCGGCTGTTTTACAAAATATTTTTTTGTGCTATACTTCGCGCATGGAAAGAACTTCAGATATAAAAATAAAGGGAAAGCAGGATTTTACGCAGGGAAGCATTGCGGGAAAGATGGTGGCCTTTATGCTGCCAATCCTTCTTTCGCTAGTGCTGCAGTCACTTTACGGTGCGGTGGACATGCTCATTGTTGGACGCTTTGGGACAACGGCGGGAATAAGCGGAGTTGCGGTTGGCGGAAATATCATGAACCTTTTTACCATGCTTTTAAACTCAATAACGATGGGTGTAACGGTTCTGCTGGGAAATTACATTGGTGGCAAACAGTTTGATCTGGTGAACAAGCTGCTTTCAAATGCTGTTGTATTTTTTCTTACAATTTCTTTGATGCTTACTGTTCTTATCGTATCCTTTGCGCGGCCTCTTGCAATCATCATGCAGACCCCGGAGGAATCTCTTGAGCTTACGGTTCTTTACATAAGGATCTGCGGTGCGGGATTTATTTTCATCACCTTCTACAATTTTATAAGCGCCATGCTCCGCGGAATGGGTGACTCAAACACACCTCTCATCTTTGTGGCAATAGCATGCGCGGTGAACGTAACAGGAGACTTGCTTTTGGTTGCAGTCTTTAAGATGAATGTTGTGGGTGCGGCCATTGCAACAGTTGTGGCTCAGGCGGTAAGCGTAGTGCTGTCGCTCGCAATCATAAAGAAGCGTTCCATACCATTTAAAATAGAAAGAAGGCACTTGAATTTTGGAAGCGAAATCAACAAGTTCGTAAAGCTGGGGCTTCCACTAACGGTGCAGGGAGTTTTAACGAATTTTAGTTTTCTAGCCCTGTGTGCCTTTGTAAACCGACTTGGCCTTGACGCATCATCTGGCTACGGTGTTGCACAGAAAATACAGGGATTCACTATGATGCTTCCACTCTGCATAATGCAGAGCATGGCTCCCTTTGTTGCACAGAACGTTGGTGCAGGCAACGAAAAGCGAGCAAGAAGCGGACTTCTTATTGGCCAAGGAATTGGGGCCACGATTGGACTTCCCGTCATGCTGGCAATTTTTTTCTTTGGCGACAGCCTTGCCTCTCTATTTACAGATGACCCCGCCGTAATCAGGAGGGCCTTTGAATTCCTTAGGGGATTTTCCCCGGAAGTCATCATAACCTGCATCCTGTTCAGCTACCTGGGCTATTTCAACGGACACTCAAAAAGCCTTTTCGTAATGATTCAGGGCCTTTTGCAAACCTTCCTTCTGCGCCTGCCAATCTCATACCTGATGAGCATTCGCGAAAACGCAAGCCTAACAGGTATTGGTGCCGCAGCTCCAAGTGCTACAGTGTTTGGAATTATTTTATGCTTTGTTTATTACAAATGGCTGGGGAGGGAGTTGGATAGGAAGTGAGTATGGAAGATGATTTTTGAATAATATAAATTGAAAATTTGTAATTTTATCGAAGTTCAAAAAAATGGACAAATCCACTTTTCAAAAGTGATTTTGTCCAGTATACTACAATCATGGTAAAGAGATTAATTTCCAATCATTTAATTTCACTTTTGAATATGTACCCGACTGTTACGATTACAGGTCCGAGGCAATCTGGAAAAACAACGCTTGCAAGAACAATGCTTCCAGATTGGGATTATGTTTCTCTTGAAGACCCAGAAATCAGGGAATTTTGCCTTTATGACTGCAAGGGCTTCTTATCAACTTATCCAGAACGCACCATAATTGATGAAGTACAGAGAGTGCCCAACTTGTTTTCTTATCTGCAAACTCATATAGATTTGGCAGGAAAAAAAGGTATACAGATTTTGTAAATTATCATTTTCTTGATCAAATCTATATGTGGGGTATATAAAAGTATATTATGATTCTGTTCAATACTTTCAATATTATCTGACTGTTTAATTTCGTCTGTCACTATATCAGTTTTTAAAGATATAGATTTGTATTTGTTACAATTACAGGAATCTGATAGAAAATTGTGTTCTGAATTACAAGCGTATATTTCATATCACACTCCTAATCCCCTACCAGAAGTAATTCCATAACACAAGCGATTATTGTCTATTTCTTATTATCTCCGCAACTTTCTTTACATCCTGAATTTTATCTTTAGTGGCTATCAGGAGTGCATCGTCGCTGTCTACAATTACAACATTATCAAGACCGATGGTTGCAATGGTGTGCTTTCCGCCTCGGATGAAGGATGAGGTTGTATCCAGAGCAATAATATCTTCACCTTTGAAGACATTCATATTGGTATCTTTCCTGCTGATGTCATAGATGGCGGTCCATGAACCAACATCATTCCAGCCAGCATTGAGTTTTACAATTTTTCCTTTTGATGTTTTTTCCATAACTGCATAGTCAATTGAATCGCCTTCTATCTTTGCAAAAGCATCTTTGTTCAGGCGGATAAAATCATTATCATCACTTGCTTTTTCAAAAGCTTCAATAGAAAGAGCAGCCATTTCAGGTTTATATTTTTTTAATTCATCAATAAAGCTTGAAGCTTTGAATACGAACATACCACTGTTCCATGAGTACTCACCACTTGCAAGATATTCTTCTGCTTTTTCAAGACATGGCTTTTCTACAAACTCCCCAAGTGTGTAAGCACCATCAATTTCTTCCCCAGAAGCTTTTACATAGCCATAACCGGTCGATGGGAATGTTGGTACAATACCAAAGGTTACGAGACTGCCCTTCTCTGCTTCTTTTGCGGCAGTCATTACGGCATTCTGAAATGCCTTTTCATCTGCAATTACGTGGTCACTTGGAAGTACTACAACAACAGCATCTTTGTCCTGCTTCATAGCGGCACAACAAGCAGCGGCAATTGCAGGAGCAGTATTCTTTGCCATAGGTTCAAGCAAAATTACAGGCTTTTTGTTTGTAATTTCTCCAATCTGCTGCGCAACAAGAAATCTGTGACCTTCACCACAAGAAATAATAGGATTTCCTATTTCAAGTCCATAAAGGCGAAGTAAAGTTTCTTGTATCATTGTCTTATCACTGATTAATGATAAAAACTGTTTGGGATGGTCTTCCCTTGAAAGTGGCCATAAGCGGGTTCCGGTACCACCACTTAAAATAATTGGTATAATAGTCATAATAATAATCCTTATAAAAAATGAGCATTTTTCTTAATGCTCGTTTCAAAAATCATTTATTCTTAATATATTCCCCAATCTTCTCGGCAATATACTTTAGCTCTTCTTCTGTCATACCGTGATGGCAGCCAACATAGAAACCGTTATTGTCTATATATTTTGCTACAGGGTAGTTATCTTCAAAAGAGTCACCAAATATTTTTTTATAAATCGGCTGATTTAGAAGCGGTAGCATAGGACGAGTTTCAATATTTGCTTTTTCAAGGAACTGTATAAAATTTTTTCTCTCTATTCCAGAACCTTTTTTTATAAGAATCGGGTACATCATATAAGTATGTCGTATTCCTTCTGGTTCTTTTGGTAACTGAAGCCATTTTTCATAAGGCTCCAGAAGACTTGTAAGAATCTCTGCATTCTTATGTCTTGCATCCATAATCTCATCTTTACGTTCAATCTGAGCAAGTCCAAGAGCACCTTCAAGTTCACCAACACGATAACTAAAACCAAGTCGCTCAAAAGTAAAACGCCTATCCAGATCTGTTTTCATTCGCTTAGGACAAACATTTTTTCCGTCAGAAGCAATACAGACTTCGCATGTACAAGCACGACCATGAGCAACAAGTGAGCGCATTATTTCTGCAAGATGAACATCATTAGTACAAGAAATGCCTCCAACACCTGTTGTAATTGTGTGGGCAACATAAGTTGAAAAAGCAGAAATATCACTGAAACTTCCTACAGTCTTATCTCCAATTTTTGCAAAATGTGATTCTGCACAGTCTTCTACAATTCTAAGATTATGTTTTTTAGCAATCTCTGTAATACGTTTCATGTCACATGGCATACCGAAAGTATGAACTGGAACCACACACTTTGTATTCGGAGTTATATATTTTTCTATCTCATCAGGATTCATGTTGTAAGTTACAGGGTCTACATCAACAAATACAACTTTCAATCCTGAATGAATTACGGCGTTTGATGTTGCAATAAAAGTAATTGCAGGAACGAGAACTTCAGTATTCTCATTCCATCCGTCAACTTCTTTCAAAGCTTCAAATGCAATATGCAACGCATTAGTTCCGCTATTATTCATAACCCCATACTTATTGCCGTGCATTAAAGCAAATTTCTTTTCAAACTGTGCAACATATTTCCCCTGAGAAAGCCTTTGAGATTCAAGAGCATCCATTACATATTTCTTTTCAAGATCTGTAACAGAAGCGTAGCCTACACCTATTTTATTCATTTATTTTCTCCAAAAAGTATTCATAAGTCTGCTTTACACCATCTTCAAGAGAAGTCTTTGCAGTCCAGCCAATATCCTTGGCTCTGGTAACATCAAGAAGTTTTTGCATCATTCCTACAGGTTTTGAAAGATCATGGGTAAAATTACCTTCATACCCAAGAATTTTTTTTATAGTCTCGTAATATTCATTTACCGTGTAGTCATAACCAAGCCCCACATTCATAAGAGCTGGTACTTTTTCCCAGTTCTTAATGCAGTAAGCTATACAGTCTGCAAGGTCGCCAACATACATAAACTCACGGCGAGCTTCTCCATTTCCCCAGATTTCTACAGAAGGCTCTTTGTTTTCTTTTGCATAATGAATTTTTCTGATGATAGAAGGAATCATGTGTGCATTCTTCTCGCCGAATTTGTCATAACGACCATAAAGATTGCAAGGAATAAGACTCTTATATTCAAAACCTTTACATTCTTTTGAAATATATTCGCACATCTTAAGAACAGAAAGTTTTGCAAGAGCATATCCTTCATTAGTAGGCTCTAGCTCTGCCTGTAAAGTATATTCTTCTTTTAGAGGCTGTTTGTAATCTCTAGGGTAAGTACAGGAACTTGAAAGATTTATAAACTTTTTTACACCGCACTCTTTTGCAGCGCGAACTAGGTTTATTCCCATTACGGCATTTTCTGTATAAAAACCGTACATGTCTTTCATATTTGCCTGAATACCACCAACTTTTCCCGCACAATGTATTATCAAATCTGGGTTATTTTTCTTAATGAAATAAACCGCAGCTTCATAATCCATAAGATTCAATTCTTTCGAACGCGGTGTAAGAAGCACATTCTGCCTGATTTCGGGATTATCAATTACGTTATGCCCAACAAGTCCTCCTGAACCTGTAACAAAAATTTTCATTTCTAGCCTCTCTGGTGCAAAGTTCTTTCTTTTTTTACATATTCCATATCATGCTTCATCATGATTTTTACAAGCTCAGGGAAAGTTGTTTTTGTCGGATTCCATCCAAGAACTGTTTTTGCTTTTGTAGGGTCACCAAGAAGTGTTTCAACTTCTGCGGGACGGAAGTATTTAGGATCAACTTCAATAATTACTTCTCCAGTATCCTTGTTATAGCCCTTCTCATTTACTCCTTCACCCTTGAACTCTACCTCAATACCAGCTTCTTTGAATGCGTACTGACAGAACTCACGAACACTATGCTGTTCGCCAGTTGCAACTACGAAATCATCCGGCTTATCCTGCTGAAGAATGAGCCACATACACTCAACATAGTCTTTTGCATATCCCCAATCACGAAGAGCATTAAGATTTCCAAGATAAAGCTTTTTCTGGAAGCCCTGAGCAATACGGCTGGCAGCGAGTGTAATTTTACGAGTTACGAAAGTTTCACCGCGACGTTCTGACTCATGATTGAAAAGGATTCCATTTGCACAGAACATACCATAAGACTCACGGTAGTTTTTCATAATCCAGAAGCCATATAACTTGGCTACACCATACGGAGAGCGTGGGTAGAAAGGAGTTGTCTCTTTCTGAGGAATTTCCTGTACTAAACCGAAAAGCTCAGACGTAGAAGCCTGATAAATACGACAAGTTTTTTCCATTCCTAGGAAGTGAACTGCTTCCAGAATACGAAGCACACCAGTTGCATCACAGTCTGCGGTATATTCAGGTACATCAAAACTTACCTTTACATGACTCTGTGCAGCAAGATTATAAATCTCTGTAGGTTCAATTTCGCGAATAATACGAATCATACTTTCAGAATCAGTCATGTCACCATAATGAAGAATAATTTTACGATTCTTATGCATATCTTCAATTAAATCATCAATATATAGATGCTCAATGCGACCTGTATTGAATGATGAGGAACGACGGATTATTCCATGAACTTCGTATCCTTTATCAAGTAGAAATTCTGCAAGGAAAGAGCCGTCCTGTCCGGTGATGCCGGTGACGAGAGCTATTTTGTTTGACATTATTGTATCTCCTATAAAAAATATAATATAAATATTAGATAGCTTTTAAGATTCTTTTTTCATTTTTGAAGCTTTAAGAGCCAGATATAAAAAATAAGGTAACCTGTATACTCTCTTCAGTCGTTTTTTAGGTTCTTGAAATGTTCTATACAACCATTCCAAATTTAATTTCTGACACCATCTAGGAGCTCGTTTTATTTCTCCACTATATACATCTATAGAACCTCCAACTCCAATCGAAACTTTAGCTTTTATTCTATTTTTATATTTCCAAATCCAAGTTTCCTGTTTCTTTATTCCGCCAAGTCCAATAACTAGAAAATCCACATTAGAATTATTAATATCTTCAATAATACTTTCATCATCGTCGTCTTTAAAATATCCGTTGTGACTACCAGCAATTTTCAAATTTGGAAATTTTTGTCTTAGATTAGCCAAAGCCTTATCTAATCTTTGCTGTGAAGCTCCAAGAAAATAAACTGAAAAGTTAGTATTTTCCATTTTTTCTAAGACCTTTAACGTTAAATCACAGCCACCTACTCTCTCTGGCATCGAAATTCCTTGAAATTTTGCTGCTTTTATAACACCAATTCCATCAGGAACTGCAAGTGCGGCACTATTTAATATTTCAGCGTATAATTTATCTTCCTGCGATGCAAGGATAAATTCTGGATTGATTGTGTGTACAATATGCAATTCTTTTTCTGAAAAAAAATTAATTATTTCAGCAACAGCTTCATTTTGAGTACAAACATTTACATCTATACCTAAAATCCTGACCACAGGAAAATGAGAATTCATAGTAATATCCTTTGACTTATGTATTTATTTAGAAAAGTTCGTTCTTAGAATTTCACAGATTTGTTTACTTGTCGTGCCATTGCCGTAAGGATTGACTGCATTTGCCATTTTACAATATTCAGATTTATCATTTAGCAACAACTCTACATTTTCTACAATCGCATTATAATCCGTACCAACAAGTTTTGCAGTTCCAGCTTCCACACCTTCCTGTCGCTCTGTTACATCGCGCATGACAAGCACGGGTTTTCCAAGAGCAGGAGCTTCTTCCTGTATTCCACCAGAATCAGTTAAAACAAAGAAACATTTTTCCATAAGCCAGATAAGATAAGGATAATCAAGCGGTTCAATAAGATATACATTAGACTTATCTGAAAGATATTTCATCACAGGCTCACGTACATTCGGGTTGAAGTGCATTGGATACACAAGCTGAACATCTTTATATGTGTCCACAATATGTGCAATCGCCTTGCAAATATGCTCGAATCCATCTCCGAAGCTTTCTCGTCTGTGCCCAGTAACAAGTATCACACGTTTTGAAAAATCTAGGAAATTAAAGAACTTTTTATATAAACTCTCATCAGATTTCTTGATTAAATCCAGTCCCAAATGGAGTGCATCTATTACAGTATTTCCGACTTTGAAGACGTTCTTTGTAACACCTTCAAGTTCAAGATTCGCAACAGCCCGTTCTGTTGGAGCAAAATGCCACTCTGCAATATGCCCTGTCAAAATACGGTTTTCTTCTTCTGGGAACGGAGAATACTTGTCGCCACTTCTCAAGCCTGCTTCCAGATGTGCAACTGGAATTTTACAAAAATATGAAGCCATAGCTCCAGCAAGTACTGTTGAAGTGTCACCCTGAACAAATACCAAGTCAGGCTTTTCTGTCGCCAGAATATCTTTCAATCCAAGCAAGCACCCCGAAACAATGTCAAACAATGTCTGGTTAGGCTTCATAAGATCCAAGTCATAATCACCTTTGATTCCGAAAAAGCCATTTATCTGGTCTAGCATCTGGCGATGCTGCCCTGTAAGACAGATAACAACATTGAAGTCTTCTGGATACTTCTGGAACTCTTTAATTAAAGGAGCCATTTTTATCGCTTCTGGACGTGTGCCATAAATGAACAGGATTTTTTTCATGTCATACTCCTATGAAAAAACAAATTTATATTTCTTTTAACAATTGTTCTAAAGATATTTCACTTAAACCGTAATGTTTCATTACAGCCTGAAACTGTGTATCGTTTTTGTTAAGCGTTACATTTTGGTCAGAAAGAGTTGCACCGTATGTAATACCATATTCTCTATAGGGATTTACATAACATACATTCGTATAAGAATGTGAAAGTTGCATTATCTTTGTTTTATTGAGTATACACATAAAATAATCCCATATATCATCAGCAAAAGGGCACAGTTTCAAAAAAACTTCTGTATTACATATATCTGAATAAAAGTTTTTGGGAAGAAATAATGCACCTGCTCCACTCAGAATAAAATTTGAATAATTCGGGGCTATAAACTCTTTATTATATTTCAGCTCATTGTAGGGAATTAGTTTTCCTTTATCAAAACAAATAGTTTTAGTTAAATGGCAAATTACACAATCTGGATACTCTAAATGTCCTTTCCATAGTTTTTCTAACCAATCTTGAGGGTAATACAAATCGTCATCTGCTGTAACAATTATCTTATCTGGATATTTCTGTAAGGTAGGGATAAGTTTTTTATATGATTTAAAGTCTTCCGTTTCACAGTATTCGACACCATATTTCTCAAAAATTCTAAGAATAGGCGGCATTGAAATAAAATCTTTCTCTGCAAGATTTACAACTATTTTTTCAGGTCTTACAGACTGAGACACCAATGAATAAAGTGTGTACTGCAATTCTTTCAATCTTTCTCCATATGATGTAAGTGATACAATCGCATCTATCTTCTGCCTTGCAAAATGAAAATCTGAATTAGCAATTTTCTTGTCAATTTTCTTTTTATTAGCTTTTTTGTGCATTATAAAAAAGAAAAATTCTCTAGTTACACCATGTGATAATACAAAAGAACGTATATTTTTCTTTAAGCTCATAATAACGTTACCTCAATTTGAGTCCAAGAAGATAAATATTTTTTATTTCAAGTCTCTTTCAAAACAAAATTTATTATTTCTATCATCAGGACAATTGCTACAATAAAGAAAATACCAAACAAGATATTCATTATAAAAATGCGTCCTACCTCATTTTTCGTTTTTATAATTAAAAATACATAGCAAAGAGAAAACTAATAATATTAATAAAAGTCCATTTACAAACAAAGGCAAAGGAACAATTGGGATTATTTTTCAAATTTCTTTAAGCCATATCTTAGTTATGAATTCTACCTGCCATAATTGCATTAAAAATAAACTTGTCGCTTTTTTAAATTCGCTTAATTGATTGGATACATAATCAAAATAGTGCAACAGTAAACAAAAAAATTCAAATATATAGTCATATTCTGAATAAAATATGCTAATCGCATAAAACAAGTTTTACTTTGATAGTCTTACTTGCAAAACTTTAAGAATCGTTCTCAGTGCGTATTTTTTTGAGACTTTTAAAAGTTGGCTAAACTTTTCTTTATCAAAAGAATTATTTTTACAGTATTTAACAATAATGTCTGAATACTCAAGATTATATTTGTAATTTACTATATAATGATTTTCTGCCCCCAGAATATTCTGAAACTTTAAAAGTAATTTTTTCTGATTTTCAATATCCAACATCTGCGAATCCTGCCCCTTGTGAATTCGGTAATACATAAGAGGTGCTGTAAGCCAATAAATGGGAGCAAGTTTTACTAGTCTCAAAAGCCATGAGACATCACTATACTTTCCACATTCTTCATCAAATATTTTAGTCCCAATCAATTTTTTGTTGTACATATAAGATGGAAATGGAACAATTCCATTTCTTTTGCAATACTGAAGAGCTAAATCTTTAGTTACCAAAGCAACAGAAAGATTATTCTTATATTTTCTCAGCATCTTCCGTTTGTTTCGTTTCTCACCATACAAATAATACGCATTACAACCTACCGCAACATATTCGCTACCAGCAATTGAGTTGTACATAGTCTCCACATAATCTTGCAACATTATATCATCATCGTGAAACAGTACAAAATATGTAGTGTCAACCTCAGACAAACATAAATTAAAATGTTCCATTGACGGATATTCTTTATCACGCTTACGATATTCGAATTTTCCTAAGTATCCTCGTTCTTCAAGCAAACGCATCGTTTCATCATTGCTTGAATTATCAGAAACAATAAATTTAAAATCATGACAAGACTGATTCAAAATACTGTCTATTGTTTCAAGCAACATTTCCCCACGATTGTGAGTTAAAACAAATACTGTTAAGTCTTTCATTTTATAATCTCGTTTATCAAAGTTTCCGCAAAACACTCAGCAGAAAAGGGATACGCTTTTTCACTTTGCAAAAACTTCTTTATATTATTTCTATATTCATTATATTTTTCTTCGCTCATATCTTTCATATATTGATATAATTGCTCATAAGAATAAAAGTTTCTAAAATCAATAAAACAGTTATCTGGAATATAATTCGTGACATTAGGTGCACCATAATAAACAGGAACACAACCGGCAAAAAAGCAGTCCCAGATTTTCTCTGAGATATATCCAGGAATAGCACAAGAATTCTCATAACAAAAGCAGAATTTATATTTGGAAAGAACTTCTATTTTTTTATCAACTTTTCCTTTATAAGATGGCCTTTTTTCTGTAAAAAGCTTTCTTAATGGTTTTATTCTATTCAAGGCTCGAACTGGCTTTATCCCTCTAAAAGTTTTTAAATCCCAACCAATTCCGTATAAATCAAAATCAGAAAGATAATTTTGCTCCATAAAACGGATGGCACGGAGGCGTTCACTATAAAGCTCCCCCTTATCATTTACAAATTTATTCCCTGCGATCAAAGTTGAAAATTTTTTCTCTGAAAAAGAAATTTTATTAGGCATTTTGATTTTGTTAACCATATTTAGTTTTTTATACCCACATTCTTTTATCAGATTATCATCATATGCAAAAACAGTTCTGTATTCTTTTAATAAATCAGTTCTACCATTAGGCTTATAAATCATTTCACATTCAGTAAGAACAAGGATTTTTTTTTCTTTCGGAATTGTATTTAGGTCAACACAACAAGTTTTAGGATTCGGAACATCTGAAAAGATTATAGCTTCATAGTTTTCTGTTTTATCCATATCCAATGTTTCCAGAAGATACCCTTTTTCAGCCAGTTTTTCTTTTAGAAGAATTACAGGATACCCCAAATCCTCACCAATTCCATAGGCTTTTGGATTAAAAGCCTGATTATTTGCAAAGTTTGTATAATTGTTCCAAAAAGCAATTTTTTTCATATCTTTCATAACGCAATCCAATTCTCAGGATACCAATTCCCGTTCATATATACATAATCTGTACACTGTTGACCTATAAAATCGTGAGGGCAAATAACTTTCTTTTCTTTATTTTTATTCAGAAAGGCTCCCCAAAAACTGAAGGAAGAATTTGCGATTATATTGTTATCACAAAGACTCATGACATACATATCGATACCAGCAGAATGTGCATCCATATAATGTATTTCATACCCATCGAAAATCCCGGTATTCTTGCATGAATCTATATCATCGCTGAAAATAACAAGCTTATATTTTTCTTTTTCAAAATATGATAGTGCAGTCTTATAATAATCTAGTGTAAGATTAAGGCTGCTCAAAATAAGATAATCTCCTTTTCTAAAATGCACGCTAACAGTAGGCTTTTTTGTTTTTATTTCTTTATAAATCGCATTACCTTGCTGAACAACCTCATTCTTAAAGCTGAACAAATCTAAAACAATATCTTCATATTTTTTCCAGTCCTGATACGTACCGAATCCACTTTGAATATCATAGTTTTTCTTTGGGTTCAGATTCAAAAGATTAGAATCGCAATGAACTCCATTTTTTCCTTCAATTATCTTGAAATCTGGATAAAAAAGTCTGCACCCACGATAGAAACATCTATCCATAAGATTCTTTATTCTATCTTTATATATACGCTTATAATTTGCAACAGATTTTTCTTTTTTCTTGAACTGCAAACAATAAAGTTCTGGAATAGGAAGCCATAATCTACGGGTAAATTTTATTTGCCACTTTTTACTTTTTGTTTGTGTAGGTATATCAAAACTTTTTAATATACAATAACTACGCCTGAAATCCTTATATTCATTATAAAAACATAAATCTTGATTATTTTCTTTTGCGATATACACAAGTTGTGCAAATGTGGACATTTGAGCACCAAGCTGGTCACCATATGCAATTATGCTGTTTGTTATCATTTTACAATCCTTCTCAGTTTTTGTTTCCACTGTAACAAAATTTCATTTCTTATCTGAACAGGTATAACAAAAATACTGCATAGAAATAATAAAACTATTGCAAAAAATTTAAATAAAAAATCTAATCCAAACTTACATCCTAAAGATGATATTGAAAAGTATAAAAAAAGACCTGCTAAAAATATTAAAATATTTTTTATTAGATGCAAATAATCGTATGATAGTCGTTTTTGAGTTCGTTTTAGTAAAATAAAATGGTATCCCCACATTGATGAAAAAATAAAACCGGCTACTAATCCAATTGGTATTGCTATTATACCTAGTGATTTTATAAATATTGATGAAACTAGAAGAAATATAATATTTTCTCCCCATGAAAATAACCAAAGTTTGCTTACATAATTAAAGGAATTAAGAACTATTAGATTTAAATTATTAATTCCATAAATAAAGAAATAACATGCTAATATAATTGCTACTAAATCACCTGGATAATTTAATACATCTCCTGTCCATAGCACAATAAAAGACCTTCCTAATAGAAGAACACCAAGAACACAAAACATTCCAACTGAAACAGTGAAATAAAACAATCTTTTATATATTTTTTGTAATAATTCCCAGTTATTGTTTCCAAATTCTTTGCCATAAATAGGAGCAGCTGACATATTAAAAACAAGAACAAAAGAAATTGCTAAAGAAAACAATTTATTTAAAATGGAATAAGGCACAATAGCTTCTATACCTATATTATTTGAAATAATCAGATTACTTAAATTAGGTACCAAAAGAACAGGTAATCCATATAGAGTTAGATTTATACCGGTTTTAAGAATACTTCTGTAACCATCTTGATTATCATTTGTATTCGCTATAATTTTATTTTCATTTTTATACTTTTTGAGTATAATAAAAAACAACAACAGTTTCAGAAGACTAAAAACTATTAGATTTACTTGCAATAAAAATATATAAAAAATCAAAGAAAACTTAGCAATAACGGTTATCAAAATTATTAAAAATGTAAAAATCTGTTGTAATGTACCTAAAAATGTATTTATATATAATCTTTCAAAAGCACCAAAGGTTTGGGCTATTGCTCCAAAAGTCATATTTGTAAATGTTCCTATTACAAATATGATCATACATTTTTTCGCAATAAGGTAGCTTTCTATATCCATTTTTCCAATAATTTTATACCAGTTTGGAAAAATTAGAGTTAGAATGAAAAAAATAGTCAGTCCAAAAACTGCAAAAATACATAGAAGTCTTGTACCTTTTTTCAACAATTGAATTTTGGAATTAACAGAAGGATTCTTTGTCATCAGAATACCTGTTGCACTATCAATTCCAAGACCAAAAGATGATATATAAATCGTGAATGTAGTAATTACAGTCCATATACCGTATTGTTGTTTTCCCCAGTAATTTAAAGCAATAGGGACTGAAATTAAGTTTAACAGTGCTGCAAGAACCAGATTTCCATAATGTGCAACTATGTTGAAAATATATTGCCGTTTGTTTGAATTCATTGTTTTATTATCCTTATTAACTTATTACAACTTCTTTGACATATCATAAAAACTCTAAGAATAATTTTAGGTAGTTTTATTAGAATTGAATAAAAATTAAATGAAGAGAACTCTTTATACAAAGATTTCATTTCATTTAATTTTTCATGTGAAAAATTATAACCTTGAAGTTTTGCAACAAAAAGGTTTTTTGGATAACCACCATATATAACTTTTTTTGCACATTTTATTGTTTCTTTTTTATATCCAAGAAAATACATTTCATTAAATATTTTTACAGCCTGCAAACCAGTATCAATAAAACTTCCCTTAGTACCCCATCTAGCTGGTCTAGGTAAAGAAGAAAAAATCTTATCATAAAAAATTACTGCTTTACAGTTTTTATTAAAATTTGGTGCTAAAGCATTAATTTGATAAGCAAAATGAATCCAGTTGCAACCAATGTATTTTTTTAGATTCAAATTTTTCCATCTCTCAACATTAACAACGCAATTAGAAATTAACCCACTCTTGAATTTAAGTTTTTGAAAATATTCATCTGCATTGGTGAAAATTTCATCATCAGTGCGTTTTTTTTTATTTATATTGATTTCATTTATATAGTCCAAAAAAAGAAAGTCTAAGTCTTTATCGCCTAAATACGAAATAAGATTCTGTAATCCTTCTGAATTATTAGGTATCTCATTGTCAGATAATAGCCAACAATAATCAGAAGTAGATTTTTCAACTACATTATAGACATTTGCATCGTAACCAAGATTTTCTGGATTTCTTAAATATTTAAAGTTAATAATATTATTATTATGTTTAGAAAAATTCTCACAAATTTCTCTTGTATCATCTGTAGAGGCATTATCTGAAACAATCAATTCAATAGTATCATTGAGTTCTGACATGCATTCATTTATTTTATTTAGAACAATATTAAGTGTTATACTACCATTATACGTTGGTATTCCAATAGTTAGTTTAGACATATAATTATCCTGTTTATTTGTCCATAAAGAGTTTATTCGGCTTCCATCTCGTATCCTTTTCCAATTCACTAACATCAGCCACTAAATACATTGGCTGTGTCGGACTATACGGAAACTTTCCATACTCTGGCTTATAATCCGGATTCACAACAGAAATCACATCCTGAACATATTCTCTTAAAGATCTGCCTACACCGCTTCCCAAAGGATAAATCTTTCCATCAACACCTTTCTCTGCTACAGCAACAAATGCAGCACCTGCATCATCTTCATGAAGATAATCCCAAACTTGCTCACATCCAGAAAGCCCCATTGGAATATTATTCTTTGCATTATAAACTAACTGTTTTATCAATGTACCTTCATTATCATGAGGACCATATATACTAAGTATTCTTACCCAGTTATATGCAAGGCCTTCTTTCTTACATTCTATCGCAGAAAGCCGTCCTGCTGCATATTTTGCTACACCATATGATATTAATGGATTTACGGGAGTATTAGCCTTAAGCCTAACATTTGGAGTACCATATTCTGCCTGACTTCCTGCTCCGACAAACTTTCTGCACCCAAGTCTTTTTGCAAGATGAACTGCTTCTATTGTATATTGTACATTTTCAAGTTGTTTTGAAACATCATTACGTCCAGTTTTATCAGTAAATGCCCAGCCAAAATGAATAAATACATCAGCAGAAAGATCTTCAGCATTAAAATCTTTCATTTGTGCTAAATCACATTCAACTGTTTTTATTAAAGGAGATGATGGCAAATGTTTTATCTTAGAACTACCTTTACGAACAAA
>Ga0310695_10004781_pt1 | contig 24483 bp, 20 predicted proteins | sample RumenRJG_04DNA_FD_203882 | JGI IMG/M metagenome (GOLD analysis project Ga0310695, IMG submission 203882) | Bovine rumen microbial communities from Lethbridge, Alberta, Canada - RJG_04 (v2) (version 2) | ecosystem: Host-associated > Mammals > Digestive system > Stomach > Rumen | place: Canada...
GGCTGGCGGGTGTGGAGCGTGTGGGGGATGCTGCTGTTTCCCGTGCTGCTGGTGACCCTGCGCCAGCTCAACGACAAGGGCGTGCTTCGTCTGTGGAAAAGCGCATGAAAAAAGACGAGGGCGGAGCCATCATGGCTCCGCCGGCGTCTGTATGCGGGATTCACTTGAGCATCTTGTACAGCAGCTGATACAGCTGCGCGGCTTCCTCCGGGGCAAGGCCCGTGCACTGGGCCATCTTGTAGGGGACCGCCACGGCCTGTTCCTTCAGCGCCTCCCCCTCCTCGGTCAGACTGACGATCAGGCTGCGCTCATCCTCCGCGGACCGCTGCCGGTGGATCAGCCCTTTGGCCTCCATCTTCTTGAGCAGGGGGGTCAGGGTACCGGAATCCAGAAACAGGGCGTTGCCCAGTTCCTTGACGGTGACAGCCTCTTTCTCCCACAGCACCATCATGGCGATGTACTGGGTATAAGTCAGGTCGATCTCGTCCAGATAGGGCTTGTACTGCTTGATGATCTCCCGGGAGCAGGCGTAAAGCGGGAAGCACAGCTGGTTTTCCAGCTTCAGCGCATCATATTTTGTCGCGTCTTCTATCTTGTCCATAACCGGTATCTCCATCCGGGTCCATCTCAGGCGACAGGGGCCTGGATGGCATCTGTGATTGCTTCGACTACGTCGCCGGCATATTCGTAATAGACTGCCGGATGGTAGCGCTCATCCATGGCTTCCAGGATGCGGGGCATGTCGCCGCCTGTCATCAGGCCGACGCCCACGCAGACAGCGCCCAAAAGGATCGCCACCAGGACGATCACCAAAATGACTCTCCAACCTTTTTTCATGCCGCAACCTCCTTATAGCACCATTTGGCGCCCAGAGATACGACCCCGCGGATCAGGCCCACGATCGCGCCGCCGATGAACCAGATAAAGATCCACAGGAACAGCAGGCCCAAAGCCAGAATGATCAGCGCGGCGCCCAGGACAATCAGGATATCCGCCAACACGGGGAAGCCGCTGAACGCCGTGACGAAGAAGGCCGCACCAGCGGCGATGGCGCTGACAGCCAGAGCCAGGAAGAACAGCGTGGGGATCAAAAGAACGCAGATCAGGGCCAGCGTAATGGGGATCGCCAGGATGATATACAGGATCAGCAGCAGGGGCCGGGCCTTGCGCACGGTCGCTGTGGGGACAGACTGCACGAAGGCATCTTCTTCCTCGTCTGCCTCGTCGTTCAGCTCGAACGTCTTGTCCGAAAGGGCTTCCTCCTCATCCAAAGCATCTTCTTCCTCCGCTTCCGGGGAGAGAGGATCGCCCTCGATGGAGAAGTCCGCCAGGAAGTCATCCAGCGCGTCCTTGTCCACGGGAGCTTCCTCCGCCTCGCCCTCGTCGTCATCCGGGACGAACAGGGGCGCCGCGGCTGCCGCGGCTGCCGGGATCGCAGCTGCCGCAATTTCGGGAGCGCCTGCAGATTCCACATCATCCTCGGGCGCTTCCGCGTCCGCAGACGCTTCCGGCTCCGGGACAGAGGCTTCGGTTTCTTCGGTCACGGCCGGTTCTTCTGGCTTGGCGGCTTCTTCGCCGTTCAAGCCCAGGCCATCCTCTGCTTCTACAGGGGCCTCTTCGGCGTCCTCGTCGGGCTGCGCGTCCGCGTCCTCTTCCAGGAACGCGTCTTCTTCAAACAGGGAGAACTGATCCTCCATGGGCGCGGAACCGACAGACCGGTCGGGCACCGCTTCCTCGTAGACCTTATGGATCGCCAGGATAAAGTCCGGCGTGGTCTCATCCTCGACACGCTCCCCGGTCTCCTCGCGGCTCTGCGCCTCCACCTGGAGCTTGCGCATCTTGGCGTTGTAGGCGCGGGCTACGATCACGGCCTGACGGGTGGGAGAGACCAGCGCCTGCAGCAGCGCCTGCTCATCCTCCGTGTCTTCAAACATCTTGACGTACATGGCAAGAGCGGTCTGCCGGTCCTCTTCATACATGAAGGTCAGCAGCTTGCCAAGCTCCGCAAGAAATTTCTGCTTGTTAATAGTGTCCACCTCCGATTGTAAAAGGTACAATCATCGACATTATAGCGGCTGCGGGGCCACAGGTCAAGAAAAATCGTTGCATTTTGCAGCTTTTGGCAGGTGCCAAGTATTGACAAGGCCAGATGGGGACGGTAGAATATTAGATCGTGAGCCGCGCGGGATGCGCGGCCATATACTACGGCGGGGCAAGGGCCCTGGCGATATGAGAGGTATTGAAAATGGCAAAAGACAAAAAGGTAGAACAGATCACCGATATGGAGGTGGACTTCGCCCAGTGGTTCACGGACGTGTGCACCAAGGCGGAGCTGGTGGATTATTCCGGCGTGAAGGGCTGCTTTATCCTGCGCCCCTACGGCTACGCCATCTGGGAGAACATCCAGCAGGTGCTGGACGGCATGTTCAAGCGTGACGGCCACGAGAACGTGTCCATGCCCATGCTGATCCCCGAGAGCCTCCTGCAGAAGGAAAAGGATCATGTGGAGGGCTTCGCCCCTGAGTGCGCCTGGGTCACCGTGGGCGGCAGCGAGGAACTGCCCGAGCGGCTGTGCATCCGTCCCACCTCCGAGACGCTTTTCTGCGACCACTGGAGCCATGTGGTCCACTCCTGGCGGGATCTGCCCATGCTGTATAACCAGTGGTGCTCCGTGCTCCGCTGGGAGAAGACCACCCGCCCCTTCCTGCGGGGCCGTGAGTTTTTGTGGCAGGAGGGCCATACCCTCCACGCCACCGAGGAGGAGGCCCGCAGGGAGACCCTGCAGCAGCTGGAGGTCTACGCGGACCTGTGCGAGAACTATCTGGCCATGCCGGTCATCCGGGGCAACAAGACCGAGAAGGAAAAGTTCGCCGGCGCGGTGAACACCTACACCATCGAGTGCATGATGCATGACCACAAGGCCCTGCAGTCCGGCACCAGCCACTTCTTCGGCGACGGCTTTGCCCGGCAGTTCGACATCACCTTCACCGACAAGGACAACAAGCAGAAGTATCCCTTCCAGACCTCTTGGGGCCTGTCCACCCGCACCATCGGCGGCATCATCATGACCCACGGCGACAACAACGGCCTGGTCCTGCCCCCGCGCATTGCGCCGGTGCAGGTGGTGGTGGTCCCGGTGGCCCAGCACAAGGAGGGCGTCATCGAGAAGGCCACGGCCCTGTATGAGGCCATCAAGGCAGCCGGCATCCGCTGCAAGATCGACGTGAGCGACAACAGCCTGGGCTGGAAGTGCGCCCAGTACGAAATGAAGGGCGTGCCCCTGCGTGTGGAGCTGGGGCCCAAGGACATCGAAAACGGCGTGTGCATGGCGGTCCGCCGCGACAACGGCGAGAAGATCCCCGTGGCACTGGACCAGGCGGTTGAGCTTCTGCCCGGCCTGCTGGACCAGGTGCAGCAGGGCCTCTTCGACAAGGCCAAGAAAAACCTGGACGAGCACATCTTCGCCGCCTCCTCGATCGAAGAGGCCAAAAAGCTGCAGGCCGAGCACGGCGGCTTCATCAAGACCATGTGGTGCGGCGAGCTGGCTTGTGAGCTGGCCATGAAGGAGCAGGCGGGCATGTCCTCCCGCTGCATCCCCTTCGAGCAGGAGAAGCTGGGAGAGACCTGTGCCTGCTGCGGCAAGCCCGCCAAGCATATGATCTACTGGGGCATTGCGTACTGATATGCGCCCCTGCAGAGCTGTCATCTTTGATCTGGACGGCGTGCTTCTGGATTCGGAGCGGGTGGCCATGGGCCGCTGGAAGCAGGTGGGCGAGACCCTGGGCCTGGACGGCATCGAGCAGGTCTACATGCGCTGCATCGGCACCACGCCCGCCCGGACCCGGGAGATCATGGACGAGGCCTATGGGCCCGGCTTCTCCCTGGAGGATTTCTATACCCTGCTGCGCGTCCGCTTTCAGCGGGGCGAGGCCCAGATGCCGGTGAAAGCCGGCTCCCGGGAGATCCTGGAGGCGCTGAAGGCCGCGGGGCTCAGCCTGGCGGTGGCCTCCTCCTCGCCGGAGGAGTACGTGCGGCGGGAGCTTTCCGGCGCGGGACTGCTGGACTACTTCGACCACGTGGTCACCGGCGACATGGTGACGCACAGCAAGCCCCACCCGGAGATCTTCCTAAAGGCCGGGGCCCTCAGCGGCGCGGCGCCGTCGGAGATCTGGGTGATCGAGGATTCCTACAACGGGATCCGCGCGGCCCACGCCGCCGGGATGCGGCCGCTTATGATCCCGGACCTGATCCCGCCTGACGAGGAAATGCGCCGGAAGGCAGAAGTGATCCTGCCGGACCTGTTCTCCGCCCGGGACTATCTCCTGGCTCTGACCGATACAGATGAATAAAAAGCAAAAGGCCGACACGGAATCAAAACCGTGTCGGCCTTTTGCCGTATAAATCAGATCAGGTTTGTGTAGCCCATCAAGTCGCGGTCCACCTCGATGGCCGCCGCCCGGCCCTCCGCGATGGCGTGGACCACCAGGGACTGGCCCCGGTGCATGTCCCCGGCGGTGAAGATGTGGGGCACATTGGTGCGATAATGGCCCACCTCGGTGACGACGGTGTTTTTCCGCTCCACCCCGAAGGCCTCGCATACGTCCGCCCGGCAGCCGGCAAAGCCGGTGGCGCCGATCAGCAGCTGGCAGGGGAGCTGCTCGCCGCTCTTGGTGACGATGGCCTGCAGCTGGCCGGCCTCGTCCGCCTGCAGGGAGGCCACGCTCTGCCGGAAGACCCGCGGGTCCTGTCCGAAGAGAGCCTCGGCCTCCTCCTGGGCGTAGTCCTGGGGCAGCTTCCCGGCGCTGTCAACGTAGTCCTCCCGGCCCCGGCGGACCAGCTGGATCACGCTGCGGCAGCCCTGGCGGATGGCGGTGGCCACGCAGTCGGTGGCGGTGTTGCCGGTGCCGATGACGATCACGTCCCGGCCCGCGGCGCCGGGCAGCTCCGATTCAATGCCAAACTGCTGCCGGTCCACCGCCGCGTGCAGGTAGTCCATGGCGTAGCAGACGCCTCGGACTCCCGCGGCGTCTACGCCGATATCCCGGGGCTGCTCCGCACCGCAGCAGAGTACCACGGCGTCAAACTCCCGGCTGAGCCGCCGGGCGATAGCCGGGTCGGCGGCGTCCAGGCCGGTCACAAAGGTGACGCCCTCGTCGGTCATCAGGTCGATGCGCCGCTGTACGGCGGTCTTGGGCAGCTTCATGTTGGGGATGCCGTAGGTCAGGATCCCGCCGGGACGCGGGTGCTTTTCGATGACGGTTACGCTGTGACCCCGGTGGTTGAGCTGATCGGCCACCGCGAGCCCGGCAGGGCCGGAGCCGACCACCACCACGTTCTTCCCGGACACGTTTTTGGTGAAACGCGGCTTCATCATGCCGTTTGCAAAGGCATATTCGATGATGCTGCGCTCGTTGTCGTGCACGGTGATGGGCGCGTCGTAGAGCCCGCAAGTGCAGGCCTGCTCACAGAAGGCGGGACAGACCCGCCCAGTGAATTCGGGGAAGTTGTTGGTTTTCAGCAACCGGGCCAGGGCGTGGCCGTAGTTGCCGTCCATGAGCATATCGTTCCACTCGGGGATCAGGTTGTGCAGCGGGCAGCCCAATTGTTTGCCCTCAAACTGCACGCCCGCCTGGCAGAAGGGGACGCCGCAGTTCATGCAGCGGGCGCCCTGCTCCAGTCGCTGCTGGCCCTCTACGGGGATGTAGAGGTCCTCCCAGTCCCCGATGCGCTCCAGGACAGGGCGGCGTTGATTGGCGCAGCGCGCGTATTCCAGAAATCCTGTGGGTTTTCCCATAGCCGTACCCTCCTGTCAGTGCTTGACGGCGGCGTAAAAGGCCGCGATCTCCGCCTGTTCCCGGCTCTCGCCCTTGCCCTCATAGGCGGCGATGGCCGAGATCATGCGCTCGTAATCCCGGGGAATGATCTTCTTAAAGGCCGGGATATAGCTGTCGAAGTTTTCCAAAATGCGCCTGCCCTTGACGGAACCGGTGGCCTCCACGTGCTGCCGGATCAAGGCCTCCAGCTCCTGGACGTCGTGGGTCTCCTTCAGGGTGGACATGACCAGGCCGGTCTTGTTGAGCCTGGTGTACAGGTCGTGCTTTTCATCCAGCACGTACACCACGCCGCCGGACATGCCCGCCGCGAAGTTCTTCCCGGTCCGGCCCAGGATGACCACCCGGCCGCCGGTCATGTACTCGCAGCCGTGATCGCCCACGCCCTCCGCCACCGCACTGGCGCCGGAGTTGCGCACACAGAAGCGTTCCCCGGCCACGCCCGCGATGAAGGCCTTGCCGGAGGTGGCGCCGTACAGGGCCACGTTGCCCACGATGATGTTCTCGTCCGCCTTGAAGCGGCTGCCCTTGGGCGGGTAGAGCGCCAGCTTGCCGCCGGAGAGGCCCTTGCCAAAGCCGTCGTTGCTGTCGCCCTCCAGGCGCAGGGTCAGTCCCTTGGGGATGAAGGCGCCGAAGGACTGTCCGCCGCCGCCGCGGCACTGGATCACGTAGCTGTCCTCCTTGAGACTGTCGCCGCAGGTCCGTGTGATCTCCGAGCCGAACAGGGTGCCGAAGGCCCGGTCCGTACTGGACACCTCCACCGTCAGCTTCCCGTGCCGTGCCTTGGTAAGGGAGGGACCCAGCTTCCTCATCAGCAGGCTGCAGTCCTTGGTCTCGGACAGCTTAAAGCGGTAGACCGCCTCGGGCGCGAAATGGGGCACATCCTCGCCGTAGGGATTGACCAGCAGAGCGGACAGGTCCACGGTCTCCGCCCGGGGGGTGATGCGCTTTTCCCGCACGGTCAGCAGGTCGCTGCGGCCCACCAGCTCGTCCACGGTGCGCACGCCCACATAGGCCATGCACTCCCGCAGCTCCTGGGCCACGAAGCGCATGAAGTTCATCACGTACTCGGGCTTGCCAGCAAAGCGGGCCCGGAGCCTGGGGTTCTGGGTGGCCACGCCCACCGGGCAGGTGTCCAGATTGCACACCCGCATCATGCAGCAGCCCAGGGTGATCAGCGGCGCGGTGGCGAAGCCGAACTCCTCCGCCCCCAGCATACAGGCCACGGCCACGTCCCGGCCGGTCATCAGTTTGCCGTCGGTCTCGATGACCACCTGTTCCCGCAGGCCGTTCTTTACCAGAGTCTGGTGGGCCTCTGCCACACCCAGCTCCCAGGGCAGGCCCGCGTTGTGGATGGAGGACATGGGCGCGGCACCGGTGCCGCCGTCATAGCCGGAGATCAGCACCACCTGGGCCCCGGCCTTGGCCACGCCGCAGGCCACGGTGCCCACCCCCGCCTCGGACACCAGCTTGACGCTGATCCTGGCATGGCGGTTGGCGTTTTTCAGATCGAAGATCAGCTGTGCCAGATCCTCGATGGAGTAGATGTCATGGTGAGGCGGCGGGCTGACCAGGGAGACGCCGGGCGTGGAGCAGCGAGTCTTGGCGATCCAGGGATAGACCTTGCTGCCGGGCAGGTGCCCGCCCTCGCCGGGCTTGGCGCCCTGGGCCATCTTGATCTGCAGCTCCCGGGCGCTGTTGAGATAGGCGCTGGTCACGCCAAAGCGGCCGGAGGCGATCTGCTTGATGGCAGAGCAGCGCAGGGGATCGGCCAGCCGGTCCGGGGTCTCGCCGCCCTCGCCGGAGTTGGACTTGCCGCCCAGAGTGTTCATGGCAACGGCCAGGCACTCGTGGGCCTCCTGGGAGATGGAGCCGTAGCTCATGGCGCCGGTCTTGAAGCGCTTGACGATGCTCTCCACCGGCTCCACCTCGTCCAGCGGGATGCCGCCGTTGGGGTCCGGCTTCAGGTCCACCAGACCCCGCAGGGTGTGGGGGATCTCCAGATTGTCCACCATGGAGGTGTACTGCTTGAAGGTTTCGTAGCTGCCTTCCCGGGCCGCCTTCTGCAGCAGCTTGATGGTAAGGGGGTTGTACATGTGGTCCTCAGCGGCCGGACCGGAGCGCAGCTTGTGGGAGCCCACGGCATTGAGCGTGGTGTCGATGCCCAGCCCCAGGGGCTCGAAGGCCTGGTCATGCTTCCACTCCACACCCTCGCCGATCTCCTCCATACCGATGCCCTCCACCCGGCTGACGGTGTTGGTGAAATAGCGGTCGATGACTTTCCGGCTGATGCCGATGCACTCAAAGACCTGGGCGGCCTGGTAGGACTGGATGGTGGAGATGCCCATCTTGGAGGCGATCTTCACGATGCCGCCCAGGATGGCCCGGTCGTAATCGTCGATGGCGGCCCCGGCGTCCTTGTCCAGCATGTTGAGCGTCACCAGCTCCTCGATGCACTCCTGGGCCAGGTAAGGGTTGATGGCCTGGGCGCCGTAGCCGAGAAGCGTGGCGAAGTGGTGGACGGTGCGGGGCTCGGCGCTCTCCAGGATCAGGGAGAGGGCCGTGCGCTTTTTGGTGCGCACCAGGTATTTCTGCACGGCGGACACGGCCAGCAGCGAGGGGATGGCCACGTGGTTTTCGTCCACGCCCCGATCCGACAGGATCAGGATATTGGCCCCCTGTTTGTAGGCCCGGTCGCAGGCCACGAACAGCCGCTCCACGGCGCTCTCCAGGGGGGTGCGCTTGTAGTAGAGCAGGGAGATGGTGGCCACCTTCAGATCGGGGCTGTCCATGTGGCGGATCTTCATCAGGTCCACGCTGGTGAGGATGGGGTTGTGGATCTGCAGCACGGTGCAGTTTTCCGCCTTTTCCTCCAGCAGATTGCCGGAGGCGCCCAGATAGACCGAGGTGTCGGTGACGATCTTCTCCCGGATGGCGTCGATGGGCGGGTTGGTCACCTGGGCGAAGAGCTGCTTGAAGTAGCTGAACAGGGGCTGCCGGGCCTCGGACAGTACCGCCAGGGGGATATCCGTCCCCATGGAGGCGATAGGCTCCGCACCGTTCTTGGCCATGGGCAGGATGGACTCCTTTACGTCCTCATAGGTGTAGCCGAAAGCCTTGTACAGCTTGTCACGCAGCTCCTGGGAGTGCTTTTCCACCTTCAGGTTGGGAATGGGCAGCTCCTCCAGATGCACCAGATGGGCGTCCAGCCACTCCCCGTAGGGGCTCTGCTCCGCATAGTGGGCCTTGATCTCCGCGTCCTCGATCAGCCGCTTCTGCACAGTATCCACCAGGAGCATCTTGCCCGGCTGCAGCCGGGATTTTTTCACGATCTGCGACGGCTCCAGCTCCAGCACGCCCACCTCGGAGGACAGGATCAGGTAGTCGTCCCGGGTCTGATACCAGCGGCAGGGGCGCAGACCGTTGCGGTCCAGCACGGCGCCCACACTGTCGCCGTCGGAAAAGACGATGGCCGCCGGGCCGTCCCAGGCCTCCAGCATGGTGGCGTAATATTGATAGAAATCCTTTTTGGCCTGACTCATTTTCCGGTCGTTGGCCCAGGGCTCTGGGATGGTCATCATCACCGCCTGGGGCAGCTCGATCCCGTTCATCATGAGAAATTCCAGGGTATTGTCCAGCATGGCGGAGTCGGAGCCCCGCTGATCCACCACGGGCAGGATGCGGTCCATGTCCTCATCCCCGATCACCGGGGAGTGCATGGTCTCCTCCCGGGCCAGCATCCGGTCCACGTTGCCGCGGATGGTGTTGATCTCCCCGTTGTGCATGATGTAGCGGTTGGGGTGCGCCCGCTCCCAGCTGGGGTTGGTGTTGGTGGAAAAGCGGGAGTGGACCATGGCCATGGCGCTCTCGCAGTCCGGATCCTGCAGATCCAGGTAAAAGGAGCGCAGTTGATGGACCAAGAACATCCCCTTGTAGACCACGGTCCGGCTGGAGAAGGAGGGGATGTAGGTGCCGATGTCGCTCTGCTCGAATTCCCGGCGGATGATGTAAAGCAGCCGGTCAAAGTCCAGCCCTTCCCGGACCTGCGCCGGGCGGCGGACGAAGCACTGCATGATGCAGGGCATGGCGTCCAGGGCGGTCTGGCCCAGGATCTCCGGACAGATGGGCACCTCCCGCCAGCCCAGGAATTTTACCCCGTGGCGCTCTACGATGATCTCCAGCATCTTCCGCGCCTGCAGGCGCGTGAGGGTGTCCCGGGGGAAGAAGAACATGCCCACGCCGTAGCTGCGGGCAGAACCCAGGTCCTCGATCCCGATCTGGCGGGCGGCCTTGACCATCAGCTTGTGGGGGATCTGCATCATCAGCCCGACGCCGTCGCCGGTCTCGCCGCAGGCGTCTTTTCCGGCCCGGTGCTGCAGCTTCTCCACGATTTTCAGGGCATCGTCCACCGTGCGGTGGCTCTGCTCGCCCCGAATGCTGATGACGGCGCCGATGCCGCAGGAGTCATGCTCAAAGGACGGATCATACAGGGGAAATTGTGACTGTCTGTTTTCCATAGGGGCCTCCTTGTTCCGATAGGGGAAGGCAAGAATCTTCGCTGCGATGCCGGGTCAGATGCACAAAGGACCGCCTGCGGGATGCAGGAGGTCCTTTGTACGAGCCCGAACAAACAACTTAAGGCATTTTAACACAGCAAATGGCTGAATTGCAATGTACCCATCATACCGAAAACATGACAGATATGATTTTTTTTGCGTATGGTAAGCACGAAAGACGGACGCCGTCCGTATGAAAAAGCGGAACGGGAAAAGACCCTGTTCCGCTCTCCTGAAAACTAAAAACTAAAAACTGAAAACTTATTTCTTCTTTTTGCCGAAGATGCTGCCCTTGCCGCCGCTGTCCTGCTCGCCCATGGAGACGGCGAACTGCCGCAGCAACTCCTTCTGGTTGGCGTTCAGGTTCCTGGGTACGACCACCTTCACGGAAACAAACTGATCGCCGCGGCCGCTGCCCCGCAGATAGGGGATGCCCCGGCCCCGCATGCGGAATACCGCGCCGGGCTGAGTGCCTTCGGGAATGGTCAGTTTGACCTTGCCGTCCAGGGTGGGGACCTCCACCTCCGCGCCCAGGGTGGCCTGAGCATAGCTGATTTCCTGCTCCATGAGTACAGAGTTGCCGTCACGCTCAAAGATGGCGTGGGGCCGGACTATGACGGAGATCAGCAGGTCGCCGGGAGAACCGCCGTTGACACCGGTGTCGCCGTAGCCTGCCCGGGAGATGGTCTGCCCGTCGTCGATGCCGGCGGGGATCTTCACGGTCATCTTGTGCTGGCGGCGGATCCTGCCCATGCCCCGGCAGGTCTTGCAGGGCTGGTGGATGATCTTGCCGGTGCCCCTGCACTTGGAGCAGGGACCGGTGGACTGAGCCATGCCGAAGGGCGTGCGGGTAGTGGTGCGTACGGTGCCGCTGCCCTTGCAGTCCGGGCAGACCTCCGGCGTGGTACCGGGGGCGCAGCCGCTGCCGCTGCAATCCGGGCACTGCTCCACCCGGGGAGCGGTGACTTCCTTCTCGCAGCCGAAAGCGGCCTCCTCGAAGCTTATGTTTACGCTGGTGCGGACGTTCTCACCCCGGCGGGGCGCGTTGGGATTGCGGGTCTGGCCGCCAAAGCCGCCGAAACCGCCAAAGCTGCCGAAGAGATCCCCAAAGATATCGCCCAGATCGCCGAAACCGTCGAAGCCTGCGCCGCTGTAGCCCGCATTGGGATCGAAGGCCGCGTGACCGAACTGATCGTACTTTTTGCGCTTTTCCTCGTCGGACAGCACCTCATAGGCCTCGTTGGCCTCCTTGAAGCGCTCCTCGCACTCCTTGTCACCGGGGTGCAGGTCCGGGTGGTTGGCTTTGGTAATCTTCCGGTATGCCTTTTTGATCTCATCCGCCGTGGCGCCCTTGCTTACGCCGAGCACCTCGTAGTAATCTCGTTTATCTGCCATAGGTTTTCTCCCATCCTGTTGGAATGCGCGTCATTGAGCTGAGGCTTGGGCCTCAGCTCAATGATGTAAGGATAAAGTGTGAGAGGGAAAGAATTGGTTGATTCGCTTACTTGTCGTCGTCGACCACGGTGTAGTCGGCGTCGTAGTAGTCCTGACCGCCCTGGCCGCCCTGGCCGCCCTGAGCGCCGCCCGCCTGGCTGGGATCAAAGCCCGCGCCCTGGGCGCCGCCCGCCTGCTGGTACAGCTTCTCGGAGAGCTTATAGAAGGACTGGGTCAGTTCCTCGGTGGCGCTCTTGATGGCGGCGGTGTCGGTGCCTTCCAGCGCGCGCTTCAGGCTGTCCAGCTTGGCCTGTACCTCGGCCTTCTCGCCGGCGTCAAGCTTGTCGCCCAGGTCGGCGATGGTCTTCTCGGTCTGATACACCATCTGGTCGCCCTGGTTGCGCACATCCACTTCTTCCTTGCGCTTGGCGTCTTCGGCGGCATACATCTCGGCCTCCTTGACGGCCTTGTCGATGTCCTCCTTGGACATGTTGGAGGAGGCGGTGATGGTGATGTGCTGCTCCTTGCCGGTGCCCAGATCCTTGGCGGACACGTTCACGATGCCGTTGGCGTCGATGTCGAAGGTGACCTCGATCTGCGGAACGCCGCGGCGGGCCGGGGCAATGCCGTCCAGACGGAAGTTGCCGAGGCTCTTGTTGTCGCGGGCCATCTCGCGCTCACCCTGCAGGACATTGACCTCGACGGAGGTCTGGTTGTCCGCGGCGGTGGAGAACACCTGGCTCTTGCGGGTGGGGATGGAGGTGTTGCGCTCGATCAGACGGGTGCACACGCCGCCCAGGGTCTCGATGCCCAGGGACAGCGGGGTCACGTCCACCAGCACGATGCCGTCCTTGTCGCCGGAGAGCACGCCGCCCTGGATAGCGGCGCCGATGGCCACGCACTCATCGGGGTTGATGCCCTTGAAGCCTTCCTTGCCGATCAGGGATTTGACCATCTCCTGCACGGCGGGGATACGGGTGGAGCCGCCCACCAGCAGGACCTTGCTGATGTCGCTGGGCTGCAGGCCGGAGTCGGACAGGGCCTGCTTCACGGGGCCTGTGGTCTTCTCCACCAGGTGGTGGGTCAGCTCGTTGAACTTGGCCCGGGTCAGGGTCACGTCCAGATGCTTGGGACCGTTGGCGTCGGCGGTGATATAAGGCAGATTGATGTTGGAGGAGGTCACGCCGGACAGCTCGATCTTGGCCTTCTCGGCGGCCTCACGCAGACGCTGCATGGCGACCTTGTCGCCGCTCAGGTCCACGCCCTCAGCCTTCTTGAACTCGTCTACCAGATACTTGGTAATGCAGGCGTCGAAGTCGTCGCCGCCCAGACGGTTGTTGCCGGCAGTGGCCAGCACGTCGATGACGCCGTCGCCGATCTCCAGCACGGACACGTCGAAGGTGCCGCCGCCCAGGTCATAGACCATGATGCGCTGCTCGTTTTCCTTGTCCACGCCATAGGCCAGAGCGGCCGCGGTGGGCTCGTTGATGATGCGCTTCACGTCCAGGCCCGCGATCTTGCCCGCGTCCTTGGTGGCCTGACGCTGGGCGTCGGTGAAGTAGGCGGGGACGGTGATGACGGCCTCGGTGACGGTCTGGCCCAGATAGGCCTCGGCGTCAGCCTTCAGCTTCTGCAGCACCATGGCGGAGATCTCCTGGGGGGTGTAGGACTTGTTGTCGATGGTGACCTTGTAGCTGGAGCCCATCTCACGCTTGATGGAAGAGATGGTGCGGTCGGGGTTGGTGACGGCCTGACGCTTGGCCACCTGGCCCACCATGCGCTCGCCGGTCTTGGCAAAGGCGACCACGGAAGGCGTGGTGCGGGAGCCCTCGGCGTTGGCGATGACGACGGGTTCGCCGCCCTCAAGAACGGCGACGCAGCTGTTGGTAGTACCCAAATCTATTCCGATAATCTTACCCATTGTTTGTTCCTCCTGTATTCAGAAAATATTTTTTATACAAATTTATATCACTAAAAGCGCCTGGCGCTTCAGTTTGCTACTTTGACCATGGCGAAGCGGATCACCTTGTCGCCCAGCTTGAAGCCCTTTTGGAAGACCTCCACGATCTCGTTTTCGCCCTTTTCCTCGTCGTCCACGTGCATGACCGCGTTGTGGAGCTCGGGGTCGAATTTTTCGCCCAGGCACTCGATGGCGGTGACGCCCAGCTTCTCCAGCGTGGACTCAAACTGGGTCATGATCATCTCCACGCCCTTGCGGTAGGCCTCGTCCTCGGTGCCCTGCCGGAGCGCACGCTCCAGATTGTCGTAAACGGGCAGGAACTTCTGCACGGTATCGGCCTTGATATCGCCGTACAGCCCATCCTTCTCCTTCTGACTGCGGCGGCGGAAGTTGTCGTACTCGGCGCAGATGCGCAGATACTTGTCGTTGAGCACCGCGTTTTCATTCTCCAGCGCGGCGAGCTTTTCCTCGTCCTTTTTCTTGGCGGCCTTCTTCTCCTCCCGGCGGGATTTCTTGTCGGCCTTGGGGGCCTCCTGGCTCTCTGCCGTTTCGGGGGCTGCCGCCTCCTCGCTGACCGCTTCCGCCTCGGCTGGCGCCTCTTCCAAAATCTCGTCCTTGGCCTCGGGGGCGGTCTCTTTCTTATCTGTGCTCATTCGGGTCATCTCCCTTGATGATTAATTTGTTGTGCATCCCCTCCGGCGGCGCGCTGCCGCTGCTCAAACGGCGGGACAGGCCGGCGGCCAGGAAGCTCAGCTTGGCGGCCACCGCGGAATAATCCATCCGGGTGGGACCCACCACGCCGATCAGGCCCCGGGTGTTGTCGCCCGCGTCATAACTGGCGACGATCACGCTGGAGTCCTTCAGCTCCTCGGCCACGTTCTCCGGGCCGATCAGCACACGGACTTCGCCGCTGCTCTCCAGCCCCTCGGCGGGGGGGAGGATGTAGCCGCCGCCGGACAGATAGCTCATCAGCCGGTGGGCCTTGTCCGGATCCCGGAACTCCGGCTGGTTCAGCAGCCGGTTCTCACCGGACACATAGGCGGTGGGAGCACTGGCCTCGGTCAGCGTCTCGATGACAAAGGCGGCGATAACGGAGGTCAGGCCCATGGTGTCGTCCGCGGCACGCTCGGTACTGTTGATCAGCAGAGGGGTGATCTGATCCTCCTCAATGCCGGTAAAGCCGGAATTGAACAGAGAGGACAGGCGCTGCACCATGCTTTGGTCCACGGAGACCGGCAGATGCACCAGTTTGCTTTTGGCCACGCTGCTGCTGAGCGTCAGTACGATGATGAAGGTGTTGGCGTCCACATAGATCAGATCGAAGCGCCGAACCGTGACCGCGCTCCGGGCCGTCAGCGCCAGGGCGGGGTAATCGGTCAGCTGGGAAGCCAGACGGCTCACGTCGCTGATGGTGGTGTCCAGCTCTTGCAGCTTCTGGTTCAGACGGCGGTTCATCTCCTCCGTCTCCTCCAGGGACAGCTTCTGCTTTTCCATCAGCTCGTTGACGTACATCCGGTAGCCCATGGGGGTAGGCACGCGTCCGGCGGAGGTGTGGGGCTGCTCCAGATAGCCCATAGCCACCAGCTCCGCCAGTTCGTTGCGGATGGTGGCGGAGGAGCAGTTCAGACAGCCGCTCTGGGCGATGGCCTTGCTGCCCACCGGCTCGGCGGTGCGGATGTACTCATCCACCACGGCGGCCAGTATTTTCTTTTTCCGTTCGCTGATCGCCATGATACGCTCCCGTTAGCACTCAACGCGCCAGACTGTTGGCACTCTTAACTTCCGAGTGCTAATATATCACCGGCGGTGGTCTTTGTCAATAGTTTCGGCGCCTGCGCTTGTGAAAATTCACAGTTTGTACACGAAAGATTTTATACAAATTATTTGCGAAAAGAACTGTGATTACCGTTTACAAATCAAAAATTTTGAAGTAAAATGTTTTCGGTAAGAGAGACCGTTGAGGGGGCGATACCATGCTCGAAAAGAGCTTTGTCGAGGTATATGATAAGTTCAAGCTGCAGTTTTACCGCAAGGTCTTTGAACTGGTGCGGGAGCGGGACGGGTCCCTGTCCGCAATGGAGGGCTTTTCTCTGGAAGTGATCAAGATGCTGGACCAGCCCACGGTGGGGGAGTTCGCGGATTTCCTGAACATCTCCCAGTCCAACGCCACTTACAAGGTCAACAGCCTGATCAAGAAGGGCTATCTGGAGCGGCAGAACTCCCAGACCGACCGGCGGGAATATCATCTGGTGCTGTCAGAGAAGTTCTACAACTATATGAGCCTGCTCTCCTCTTATGAGATGACAGTGATCCAGCGCATGAAGGAGCGCTTCAGCGAGGAGGACATCACCAAGTTCGACGAGATGCTGCAGATCATGAGCGACGAGCTCATGCCGGAAAACAGATAAGCTGCATACAGACAGAACCCGCGGCCGTTCCGTATGGCCGCGGGTTCGTTTTTCTTGTGGAGGGGGGCTCAGTCGTCCATGTCCTCAAAGACCTCCAGACCGCGCTTGGGCTCCACCTTGGCGTCGCCGTGGCGGACAAAGAGCATGGTCACGAAGCTGCAGGCCACAAAGAAGGCCGCGTAGGGGAACAGGGTCTTGTAACTCACATGACGCAGCAGGGTGCCCGCCAGAATGGGCGTGACCACCTGGGCCGCCATGGAGGCGGTGTAGTAGTAGCCAGTGAACTTGCCCACGTCGGAGCCCTTGCACATTTCCACCACCATGGGCAGGGAGTTGACGTTGATGGAGGCCCAGGCCAGACCCACCAGGGCAAAGACGATAAACATCACCACGTTGATGGAGGAGAAGGTGGTGGTCAGCACAAAGCCCAGCAGGAAACAGACCGCCAGCAGCACTACGCCGAAGAGGATGGTCTTCCTGCGGCCGATCTTCGAGGCCAAGGCACCCACGGGGATGTAGGAGATGATGGCCCCGGCGGTGGCGATCAGCAGACAGGTGGACGCGCCGCCCAGGCTCTGGCCCATGACCACGCTCACATAGGTGGTGAACCAGGTGGTGACGCCGTTATAGCCCATGAACCAGAGGGCGATGGAGGCCAGCAGGAAGCCCAGGGAGCGTTTGACTTCCTTAGGCAGCACCTCGTTGCCGGAGCCGTCGTCCTCGGCCAGATCCCATTCCGGGTGCCGGGCCTCCAACGCCCGGTTTTCCGCCGCCAGCTTGGGCTCCTTGACGGTCAGGTACAGAAGACCGATGGCCACGAACATGATGGCAGCCACAACGATGAACAGCGGCTGGTAGTTCACATGGCTCAGCCCCCGGACCTTGGCGTTGGGGTACATGACGGCGGCCACCGCCAGATAGATGAGGCCGCCCACGGCGCCCATCAGGTTGATGATGGCGTTGCCCTTGGAGCGCAAGGGCTTGGGAGTCACGTCCGGCATCAGCGCCACGGCGGGGGAGCGATAGGTGCCCATGGCGATCAGCAGCAGGCCCAATACCACTACGAAGGAGACCAGCTTGAAGGGGGAGGGGGCGGCGGCATAGCCGTTGTCCAAGATGGGCAGAATGTTCAGCAGGATGATGGCGCAGCCGGTGCCAAAGAGAATGAAGGGCATGCGTTTGCCGATCCGCGTTTCGGTCTTATCGGAGAGACTGCCGAAAAGGGGCAGCAGGAACAGGGCCAGGACATTGTCCGCCGCCATGATGGCGCCGGAAATAGTCTCGTTCAGATGAAAGGTGTTGGTCAGGATCAGAGGGACGATGCTGTCATACATCTGCCAGAAGGCGCAGATGGAGAGGAAGGCAAGACCCACCAGAACGGTGCGTTTGTTGTTGAGCTTCATAAGGAGCATCTCCTGTTACTATTTTTGCTGATGCCATTCTACAGGATTTTTACAGATTGTACAAGCAGTAAATTGACGGAATGACCGGAGGCGTGCTACAATATATATTAATAGGATGATATCGGATCTCACAGGTGAAGTGACTTGCGGGCGCAGGCTTGCCTCGGAGGATATTGAGATGGAAAAGAAAACGATGAAAGCACTGCTGCTGGGCGCGGCGGCCCTGGCGGCGCCACTGTATCTGATCGCGCCGGGCTCCGCTTCCAAGCGGCAGAAGGCGCCCTTTCTGGGGCGCAATTTTGCCCACCGGGGCCTGCATGCCCGGGACAAGTCCGTGCCGGAGAATTCGCTGGAGGCCTTTCGCCTGGCCGCACGGGCGGGCTACGGCATGGAGCTGGACGTGCAGCTGAGCCGGGATGGGCAGGTGGTGGTCTTCCATGACGACACCTTGAACCGGGTCTGCGGCGTGGACGCCAGGGTGGATGAGCTGAGCTATGCGGAGCTGAGCCAGCTGAAGCTCTGCGGCACCGAGTACGGCATCCCCCTGTTTTCCGACGTGCTGGCTGTGGTCCGGGGCCGGGGCCCGCTGATCGTGGAGCTGAAAAACGGCAGGCGCAACCGGGAACTATGCGAGAAGACCTACGCCCTGCTGGAGGACTACCGGGGCGATGTGTGCATCGAGAGCTTCAATCCCTTCATTGTGGCCTGGTTCCGCCTCCACGCCAGGGATCTGGTGCGGGGCCAGCTGGCCATGCGGCCGACGGAATACCGCAAGGAGGGCTACGGCGGCGTCAAGGGCTTCCTGCTGGGGCATACGCTGCTGAACGTGATCGCCCGGCCCCAGTTCATCGCCTACAAGATCGGTCTGCGGCCGCCGCTGGTGCGCCTGGCCGAGTGGATGGGGGCTATGAAGTTCGGCTGGACCTCCCACGAGCCCCGCAACGAGAGGGGCCGCGACGCGGTGATCTTCGAGTTCTATAAGCCGAAGCTGAAGTTCAAGTGAGTTTTCAGTTTTCGGGAGATAACGCAAGACCGCCCGGAGCATTCGCTCCGGGCGGTCTGCTGCTTGATGCGCTTATTCCTTTTCTTCCGCTTCCTCCGGAGTGGGAGCTTCCTCGTCTTCCTCGGGATCCTCCAGATCCTCCGGCAGCACGGCCATCAGATCCTCCTTGCTGGGATCCTCCATGGCGGCCACCCGGTTGGACTGGCGCACGATCATATCCTCAAAGCAGTTGCGCACGTCGCGGCCGTTGCCGAAGTTGTCGCTGCGCTCCTCATAGAGCTGGGTGAAGAAAGCCACGGCGGCCTTCTCGGCCTCCTCAGTCAGCACGTAGCCGTTCTTCTTGCACTGGGAGCGGAAGATGGCCATCAGCTGCTCGCCGTTGTAGTCGGGGAAGAAGAAGTACTTGTTGAAGCGGGATTCCAGGCCCGGGTTGGAGGACAGGAACTGCTCCATGGGTCCGGTGTAGCCCGCCACGATGACGATCAGATCGTCCCGGTGATCCTCCATGGCCTTCAGGATGGTCTCGATGGCCTCCCGCCCGAAGTCGTTTTCGCCGCCGGAGGACAGGGAGTAGGCCTCGTCGATGAACAGCACGCCGCCCATGGCGGACTTGATGACCTCCTGGGTCTTCAGCGCGGTCTGGCCCACATAGCCGGCCACCAGGCCAGAACGGTCCACCTCCACCAGCTGACCCTTGCTCAGCACGCCGATGGCGGCGTACAGGCCGCTCATCAGCCGGGCCACGGTGGTCTTGCCGGTGCCGGGGTTGCCCATGAACACCAGGTGCAGGGACATGGGGGGCACGGGCAGATCGTGGGCTTCCCGCAGCTTGCGGACCTTCACCAGGTTCATCAGGTTCTTGATATCCTTCTTGACCTCTTCCAGACCCACCAGGTCTTCCAGCTGATCCATCAGCTCGTCAAAGCTGGGCTTCTCGGCTTCGGCCGCAGCGGCGCTTTCTTCTTCCTTTTTCTTTTCGCCGCCGCCGGAGGTCTGCACCTGGGGCTTGTGCTTGTCCTGGAAGCTGGGCTCCCCGCTGGTGACAAAGTCCAGGGGGTTCAGGCCGTCCCGGGTCTTGCGTACGCCGGTGGTGTCGCAGATGGCGGTGAGCCGGTCGGTACACTCGGTGATGTACTCCGCCTCGGAATAGGTCACGTCATCGTCCACCGCGGCCAGATACAGCAGGATGTTGGTCAGCATGCGGATGAAGGTGCGGGAGGTCTCGCTGCCACGCCTGGCGTCGCTCTCGGCCAGGTTCCAGAAGAACACCGGCGGCAGGAACACGTCCTCCTCGCAGGCGGCGCTGGTCAGATTCCACAGCAGCCACTTGGGCTGGGGCTGGCTGCGGGAGTAGATCTGATTGGCCATCTCCATATGGCGCTCGTTGATGTTGCCTGCCCGGCTCCACAGGCCCAGGGCGCACTTGGTCATGAAGGAGTCCAGCTCCGGGGCCAGGGCGGCGCTGCCGATGCGGTAAAAGGCGTCGGTGTTGGCAATGTATATCTTATGAAATTCCTCCGGGGAACGATTCCAGGTGGTAGGCATGGCTTCCATCTCCTGTTTCTGTAGTGTTGAAAATGATCGCCTACCATTATAATGATGTCGTTTCCTTCCGTCAAGACAAAAGGTCGCATCCGGCGGACACGACCTTTCCCGTTTACAGGCCCCGGCGGGGGCAGGGCGGGCGGCAGCAGCGAGCCCGGCGGGGCATGAGGGGCAGCCCGGCCTTTTCCGCCAGACCCATTGCGGACCGGGCGCCGGAGACCCGGGCCCAGACCGCGTCGAAATGCCGCAGCTGCCGGGCCGCCTCCTTCTCCGAAAACTTTTCCATTTTTCCACCTCCTCCCCCTGCTCCAGCCTATTCGCGCTCTTGCATTGCGGTGCAAAGTGTGCGATAATCGTTTTAACGGCGGACGGCGTCCGCCGGAACCCGGAAATACAGAACAGGATGGGATCGACTATGGCGAGATTTTTCATTGCGGGCGCCAACTACAAGGGCGGCACCGCCATCATCCGCGGCCGCGACGCGGAGCATGTGCAGGTGCTGCGGCTCCGGCCCGGCGAGGATGTGGTCATCTGCGACGGCCAGGGGACCGACTATAAATGCAGGCTGGTGAAGGCCGACAGGGAAGAGGCGGAGGCCGAGGTGCTGGAGGTGGTCCGCTGCCCGGCGGAGCCCAGCGTGAAGGTCACGGTGCTCTGCGGCCTGCCCAAGGGCGACCGGACGGATTACATCATCCAGAAATCCGTGGAGGCCGGCGCCAATGAGATCCTGTTTTTCAACGCCAGGCGCTGCGTGGCCCGGCCGGATGAGCCGGAGAAGAAGCTGGGGCGCTGGCAGCGGATCGCCGAGGAGGCGGCCAAGCAGTCCGGCCGGGGCATCATCCCCCAGGTGGGCTGGGCCGGCGAGTTCGTGGACGTGCTGAACCTGGCCATCCACAGGGACCTGGCCCTGTTCATGTACGAGACCGGAGAGCGGGAGCCGCTCAACCAGGTGCTGGAGGCCAACAAGCAGATCGAGACCGCGGCCATCATCACCGGACCCGAGGGGGGCTTCGAGCAGTTCGAGGCGGACCTGGCGCGGGTCTCCGGCCTGCACGTCTGCTCCATGGGCGAGCGGATCCTCCGCTGCGAAACGGCGCCGGTGGTGGCGCTGACGGCACTGATGTACGCCACCGGGAACCTGGCGTAAATATGCACGAAGGCACGGGCCTGCGGCCCGTGCTTTTTTCTTGAAAAAAGCGGAAAAATCCCGCAAAAACCCCTTGCAATCGACGGGAGATTCTGGTATTATATCAAAGCATTTCGCACGGACGTGGACTTTCCCCATGTGGCCTGCTGACAGAAAGGCTTGGAAGAAAGGCGGAAGCGTCCGGAGGAATAAAACAAATAAGAAACTGGAGGAAATCAAATGTCTGTCGTATCCATGAAGCAGCTGCTGGAAGCCGGCGTCCATTTCGGACACCAGACCCGCCGCTGGAACCCCAAGATGGCCGAGTATATCTACTGCGAGCGCAACGGCATCTACATCATCGACCTGCAGAAGACCGTGAAGAAGATGGGCGAGGCCTATGACTTTGTCCGTGACCTGGCCGCCAACGGTCAGTCCCTGCTCTTCGTCGGCACCAAGAAGCAGGCCACCGACGCCATCCGCGAGGAAGCATCCCGCGTTGGCATGTACTTTGTGAACGCCCGCTGGCTGGGCGGCATGCTCACCAACTTCAAGACCATGCGCACCCGCGTGGATCGTCTGGCCCAGCTGAAGAAGATGCAGGAAGACGGCACCTTCGATATGCTGCCCAAGAAGGAAGTCATGAAGCACCTGAGCGAGATGGAGAAGCTGGAGAAGTACCTGGGCGGCGTCAAGGACATGAAGAAGCTCCCCGGCGCTCTGTTCGTGGTCGACCCCCGCAAGGAGCACAACGCCATTGCCGAGGCCCGCAAGCTGCACATCCCCATCGTCGCCATCGTCGACACCAACTGCGATCCCGATGAGATCGACTATGTGATCCCCGCCAACGATGACGCCATCCGCGCCATCCGCCTGATCGCCTCCACCATGGCCAACGCCGTGCAGGAAGGCCGCCAGGGTGCGGACGCCGAGGTCGAGGAAGCCCCCGCCGAGGCTGTCGAGGCTGCTGAATAAGAAAGCATAAGAAGGATTAGGGGCGCCCCGCGCCCCTAATTTCAGATGTATTACAGGAGGAGAAAATACAATGGCTTTTACCGCTCAGGATGTTAAAACTCTGCGTGAGATGACCAACGTCGGCATGATGGACTGCAAGAAAGCCCTGACCGAGACCGACGGTGATATGGACAAGGCAGTCGAGTGGCTGCGTGAGAAGGGCCTGGCCAAGGCCGCCAAGAAGGCCGGCCGCATCGCCGCCGAAGGCATGGCCTATGCGGAAGTTTGCCCCAAGTGCGGCGTGGGCGCCGTGGTTGAGGTCAACTGCGAGACCGACTTCTGCGCCAAGAGCGAGGCGTTCGTCCAGTTCGTGAAGGATATCTGCCACGTGGTGATCAAGGACGCTCCCGCCGACGTGGACGCGCTGATGCAGTGCAAGTACCCCGGCTCCGAGCTGACTGTCGCCGAGACCCTGCCCGAGAAGGTCATGGTCATCGGTGAGAACCTGCAGATCCGCCGCTTCGTCCGTTTTGCCGACAAGACCAACGTGGCCTATGTCCACGCCGGCGGCAAGATCGGCGTTCTGGTGAACCTGGCCGTGGAAGGCGACATCGACGCCACCGAGATCGGCAAGGACGTCGCCATGCAGATCGCGGCTCTGAACCCCCGTTTCTGGGACAAGTCCCTGGTGACCGAGGAAGTCCTGGCCGAGGAGAAGAAGGTCGCCCTGGCCCTGATGGATCAGGATCCCAAGATGGCCGCCAAGCCCCAGCAGGTCAAGGAAAAGATCGTGCTCGGCAAGCTCAACAAGTTCTACGAGGAGAACTGCCTGCTGCAGCAGGAGTTTGTCAAGGACAATTCCCTGACCGTCGAGAAGTATATCGCCAGCGCCGCCAAGGCTCTGGGCGGCTCCGTGAAGTTTGTGGACGCTGTCCGCTTCATGAAGGGCGAGGGCATCGAGAAAAAGCAGGAGGACTTCGCCGCTGAGGTCGCCGCTCAGATGAACATGAGCAAGTAATTCCCGCTGAAGCATCCAAAACACCCGCGTGGCAGCACGCGGGTGTTTTTCGCAGGAGGGCCGATATGGACTATGTAAAAGAACTGCGCGCGCTGGTGGGCCACCGGCGGCTGATCCTCTGCGGCAGCTCAGTGGTGATCCGAAACGAAAAAGGGGAGCTGCTGCTGCAGCAGCGGGTCTATCCGGAAGGGCGCTGGTGTTTCCCCGGCGGACTGATGGAGCTGGGAGAATCCACGGAGGACACCGCCCGGCGGGAGGTCTTCGAGGAGACAGCTCTGACTGTGGGGGCTCTGGAACTGATCGGCGTCTATTCCGGGCCGGACTCTTTGTGCCGGGCTGCCAACGGGGACGAGTGGTACGTGGTCAACGTCTCTTACACGACGAACGAGTACAGCGGGGAGCTGAAGATCAACGACGGCGAGTCCGCGGCCCTGCGCTGGTTCCGGATCGAGGAGATCCCGGAGACCCTGGTGGCCACGCACAAAAAGATCCTGGCAGACTATCTTCGTATGATGCAGAAGAAAAGTTCACAAATTATTCATTGACAAAAGGGAAGGCTGGGTGTAGAATACACGGCACTGGAGATGGGCGGCATCCCATCGGTGTGATCGGCACCATAACCCGCAGAGCATGACCAATTTACTTGCGGGCCTCCCGGCGGCTTGGTAGCCGGGTGTTGAGCGGGCAACAACAGTCACCTCCACTCACCTACATAGGACTGATAACCGATCCGGGACCATAAGCCGGAAGCGCGGTATGATCCGCCGCTTCGCTTATGTGTGTCCATTGGCAATCCGCTTTTGATGAATTTCATAGGGAATGCTGAAAGCCTCTTTCTTGGAAGAGGCTTTCTTTTTTTTGCGCGCCGCTGCCGGTCAGCTGAACAAAGCCGCAGCTGTCTGCGCGTCCTTTTCACGGCGCCGCAAAGGACGGAAATACGCTGTTGACAGCCGCGGCGGCACGCACGTATACTATGAACATAGGTGCGATCTTTGCCGGGGTGATCCTTGGGCGGCGGGACAAGGCGGCAGAGCAGAGGCATTCCCGCGAAAGTCGATTTACAGAGCGTATGAGTTTGTTTCTTGCGGGCCAGCTTTTCGCGGTCGGGTCTCTTGCTGTATATCTGCTGTATCTGGTTTATTACTATACGGTGCCCATGTGCTGCTTCAAGCTCATCCTGTACAGGGCTATCCGGAGAAAGCTGTGCCTCGGCCTTGAGACCGGAGACGGAAAGATCACGGTACG
>Ga0310695_10004783_pt1 | contig 24477 bp, 21 predicted proteins | sample RumenRJG_04DNA_FD_203882 | JGI IMG/M metagenome (GOLD analysis project Ga0310695, IMG submission 203882) | Bovine rumen microbial communities from Lethbridge, Alberta, Canada - RJG_04 (v2) (version 2) | ecosystem: Host-associated > Mammals > Digestive system > Stomach > Rumen | place: Canada...
CTCCTCGAACTTTTTGAAGGAAGCCTCGAAATCGGCCCCTTCTATGAGGTCGTATTTGTACGGTGAGCCGTCAGGCTGTTCCTGCTCCTTGTACGCCGCCTCGAACAGAAGCGGACTCTTCGATGTCACTATCGGGTCCCCGATAAGGCCGAATCTCCCCATGAGCGTTTTTCTTAACTTGTTTATTATTAACTATTTATAAAAAACGTGTAGACTAATTGTCTATGCGTTTTGCCTAACTTGCTATAACCCAGGTACTTCCGTAAAACACCCGCTGCGCTGGCGGACGGCTTCGAAGAGGAGGATGGCTGCGGAGACGGAGACGTTGAGGGAGTCGAGTGCTCCGAGCATCGGGATGCGTATGTGCTTATCGGCGGCCTTGCGCCAGATGTCGGTCAGACCGGTTGATTCTGTGCCCATGACGATTGCGGTGGGGCCGGTCATGGGGGTGTCGTAGTAGAGCGAGGAGTCCTGGAGTTGGGCTGTAAGGATCTGGAGACCGTGCCCTTTCAGCCATTCGATGGTCTCTTCCGAAGATGCGGCGGCAACCTGGCGGGAGAATATGGCTCCGATGCTGGCGCGGATGAGGTTGGGGTTGTAGAGGTCGGTCAGGGGGTCGCAGATAATAACTGCGTCGGCTCCTGCTGCATCTGCACTTCGTAGGACGGCTCCGAGGTTGCCGGGTTTCTCGACGCTCTCAAGGACGATCACCAGAGGGTTTTCGCTCAGTTTGATGTCCTCCAGCTTCCTTTCCTTGTACCTCATCTCGGCAATGATCCCTTCCGTGCCGCCCCTGTAGGCAATCTTCTCGTACACTTCAGGGCTGACATGGAATGTCTTGCATCGGTCTCCGAACGGATAAGATCCTTCGCTTCGCCCTTCGACAAGCTCAGGGCGGGCTTCAGGATGACAAGAAAAAATCTCCGGGCAGATGAATATGGTGTCGGGGGTGAAGCCGGCGTCGAGGCAGTGCTCCAACTCGCGGCGGCCTTCGACCACAAAAAGCCCTTGCCGGCGCCTCTCCCGGGATTTCTCCTGAAGCGCCAGCAGCTCTTTGATCTTCGGGTTCTGACCCGATGTTATGAGCTCGTCATACATCAGCGTTTTGCTTGAAACCTATTTTTCTTGATCTGTCGTTATCCTTAGGCTGCAATTCAGCTAAAGCCCTCTCAATCATGTCCAATCTGAATCGAGTATTCTCATTGATATCATTCTGATCTCTCATGATCATAATATTGATCTGAACTGCAACCGGAGATCTAAGTACGCTGCTCAGCATCGCAACCCCGTGTTCGGTAAATGCATAAGCTCCTTTACGGCTACCACCCCAACTTGAAGTCACAAAATGTGACTTCAAGTTGTTAAGTCTTTGGTTATCAACATAAATCATGAAGTCAGCCGGGAATCTTGTCAGGTTCCTTTTTACGGCCTGGTTCAAGACTTTTGTCTCAATTCCATACAATCTTGCAAGATCAAAATCAAAGATGACTTTCTCTCCATCAATGTCATATATTTTGGCCTTGACAATTTCAAGTTCTTCAGAAGTTTTCAGTTCAGGTTCCATAGCAGTGAATATTTATTCTTCTTTCTTCAGGGCCTTCTCGGGACGCATCTGGGGGAAGAAGAGGACATCCTGGATGGTGGTCTGGCCGGTCATGAACATGGTCAGCCGGTCAATTCCCATCCCGAGGCCGGAGGTCGGAGGCATTCCGTATTCAAGGGCACGAACGAAGTCGTAGTCGATGAACATGGCCTCGTCGTCGCCGTGACTCTTGAGGGCTGCCTGCTCCTCGAACCTCTCCAGCTGGTCGATCGGGTCGTTGAGCTCTGAATAGGCATTCGCAAGTTCCTTCCCGCAGACGAACAGCTCGAAACGCTCGGTAAGGTTGGGGTTGTTGCGGTGCCTCTTGGTGAGCGGGGACATCGCGACAGGGTAGTCGGTGATGAAGGTAGGCTCGATAAGATGGTCCTCGCAGTAAGCTCCGAAGATCGCGTCGATCAGTTTCCCTTCGCCCATCGAAGGTTCGAACTCGACATTGAGCTTCTTGCAGGTATCGCGGAGTTCGTCCACGCCCATTCCGGCAAGGTCGACCCCTGCATATTCCTTGATGGCGTCGAGAATCGGGAGGCGGCGGTAACCGGCCTTGAAATCGATCTCGTTCTCCCCGATCTTCACCTTTGTGGTGCCGTGGAGCTTGAGGGCGATCTTCTCGAGCATCTTCTCGACGAATTCCATCATCCAGATGTAGTCCTTGTAGGCAACGTAGATCTCCATGCAGGTGAACTCAGGGTTGTGGGTCTTGTCCATGCCCTCGTTGCGGAAGTCCTTGGCGAACTCATAGACTCCGCTGTAGCCTCCGACGATGAGTCTCTTGAGATAGAGCTCGTTGGCGATCCTCATGTAGAGGTCGATGTCCAGGGCATTGTGGTGGGTGATGAACGGACGGGCCGTGGCTCCTCCGGGGATGGACTGGAGGATAGGGGTTTCGACCTCGAGGCAGCCGGCCTTGTTGAAATACTCCCTCATAGTGGCTATGATCTGGGCCCTCTGGATGAATACATCCTTGACCTGGGGATTGACGATGAGGTCCACGTACCTCTGGCGGTAGCGGAGTTCGGGATCGGAGAAACCGTCGTAGACTTTTCCTTCAGCATCGGTCTTGACGATCGGAAGCACCCTGAGGGACTTGCTGAGGACGGTGAGTTCCTTCACATGGACACTGAGCTGGCCGGTCTGGGTGATGAAGGCGAAGCCCTTGACTCCGACGATGTCGCCGATGTCCAGGAGTTTCTTCCAGACTGTGTTGTACATGGTCTTGTCCTCTCCTGGGCAGATCTCGTCACGCTTGACGTAGACCTGGATCCTGCCAGTCGAATCCTGGAGCTCTCCGAAGGAAGCAGCACCCATGATCCTGCGGGACATTATCCTTCCCGCCAGGCAGACTTCCTGGAAATTACCCTTCTCGGGATCATAGCCGGTCTCGATCTCCTTCGCGGTGGCGTTGACCGGATAAAGCGGTGCCGGATAAGGATTAATGCCCAATTCCCTCAATTTTGCAAGAGACTCCCTGCGGATGACCTCCTGCTCGCTCAACTCAATGTTTGCCATATCTAGTTATAGTTTTTAATCAAGCTTAATTACGTTCAGAATGACATTGTAACCAACCTGAACTTACAAAAATACGACTTTTAATCAAGAAACTGAAATTGTTATTCTTGTTTAGAATGATTATCTTTGTGTAATATGGCGAAAGAGCGCAAATGGATAATCAAGGATCCGGCCGATCCGGAGAAGGTGGGAAGGCTTTCCGCCGAGCTCGGTATTGACCGTGTCCTTTCGGAACTGCTTGTCAAGAGGGGTGTTGAGACCTTCGAGCAGGCCCGCTCCTTCTTCCGTCCCAGCCTTGACGACCTCCACGATCCCTTCTTGATGAAAGACATGGATGCTGCCGTGGAACGTGTTCGAAGGGCGATTACATCAGAGGAAAAGATACTCGTATACGGCGACTACGACGTGGACGGTACCACGGCCGTGTCGTTGGTTTATTCTTTCCTCAGGAGATACTCCCAGAAAGTCGATTTCTACATTCCGGACCGCTACGACGAGGGCTACGGCCTTTCCTACAAGGGAATAGACTGGGCCAGCGACGGCGGTTTCGGGTTGATCATCACCTTGGACTGTGGCATCAAGGCCAACGAAAAGGTTGAATATGCCCGTACCAAGGGGATAGATGTGATTATCTGCGACCACCATCTTCCGGAAGACACCCTTCCTGCAGCAGTGGCTGTTCTGGATCCGAAGAGGGAAGATGACAGTTATCCTTTTGATGACCTTTCAGGTTGTGGAGTCGGTTTCAAGCTTGTCCAGGCATATTCCCAGAAATACGGAATTCCTTTCGAGACGCTTATCCCCCTCCTTGACCTCCTGGTCGTGAGCATTGCAGCCGACCTCGTGTCCATGACCGGCGAGAACAGGGTTCTGGCGCATTTCGGTCTCAAACAGCTGAACGAGAATCCACGCAAGGGTCTCCTCGCGATGGCAACCCTTTCGAAGCTTGAGCCCGGGCATCTGACCATCGACGATATTGTCTTCAAGATCGGGCCTAGGATCAATGCGGCCGGCAGGATGGAGACAGGCAGGCTTGCCGTCGAGTTGCTAACTGCCGCAGATGACCATTTTGCCAATATCGTGGGCGAAAGGATCAACGACAACAACAACGAGCGCAAGGGAATAGACCGTGAGATCACCCAAGAAGCCCTGGAGATGGTCAAGAACGGCACGGCACTCTCTACGGATGCAGCGACCATCGTCTATAACCCTACCTGGAACAAAGGTGTTGTTGGAATCGTGGCATCCCGCCTGGTCGAGGCATTCTACAAGCCTACGATAGTCCTTACGAAATCCAACGGTTTTATCACCGGCTCCGCGAGAAGTGTCGCAGGCTTCGATCTCTATGAAGCTATCGAGAGTTGCGCCGACCTTTTGGAAAACTTCGGAGGCCATGTCTATGCCGCGGGGCTTACGATGAAGGAAACCAACCTGGCGGAGTTCGTCAGGCGGATAGACAAGTTCATTGGGGAAAAGATCACGGACGAAATGCTGACTCCCGTCACTGACATTGACGCCAAGCTTGAGTTCAGCCAGATCACGCCCAAGTTCTTCAGGCTGCTGAAGCAGTTCCAGCCATTCGGGCCCGGCAACAGCAACCCTGTCTTCCTCACTGAGAATGTCTCGGACGGTGGAAACGGCCGCAAGGTCGGAGCTGGCGGAGTCCATATGAAACTGGACCTTATAGACGAGAAACAGCCTTTCCACCAGATTCCGGCGATAGCCTTCAATATGGCGGAATTCTATGACTATATCAAGGCCGGTAATCCTTTCGACATCTGCTATTCGATAGTGGAGAACTACTATCGGGGCAATTCAACCCTCCAGCTCCGTATCAAGGACATCAAGGAGCGCGAGGAATTCATCTAGTTTCAGTCAATTGAAGTTACAATGTCCACGGCGGCTGCAGTGTAGTCGTTGCTGTCGACATCTATGACGTGGTGGGCAGTGGACTCGTAGAGTTTGGAGCGTGAAGCCATCAGCTCCTCGACCCTTGAGCGCAGATCCTTGCCGGTCTTGAGCATCGGCCTGTCACCTGGCCAGGTTTCGAGGTTATGCACGAGAGTGTCGACAGAGGCTTTGAGATATAAGCATGTAGTGTTCCTTCGGATCATGCGCCGGCAAGCTTCAGTTGTAACAGTCCCACCTCCGAGGGAGAGAATGCAATCCTCGCCAGTCAGTTCGTTTGTCATGAATATGTTCTCGAGGGCTTCCTGCTCCATTGCGCGGAAGGCGGCTTCTCCCTGCTTTTCGAATATCTCCGGAATGCTCATCCCCGTCATGGCCTCGATGTAGTCGTCCAGGTCGATGAATTCCATGCCCGGAAGCAGTTTGGAGATTTCCTTCCCCACGCTGCTTTTCCCGCTTCCCATGAAGCCTATGAGGGAGATGCTGCCCATATTCCTAGAACAGGGTAGGTTCGAAGAAATCACCCTCCTCAGGAAGGTTGTCGATGTCGGGGAGCTTATTCGCGCTTAGATCCTTCACTTCGTTCAGGATGACATCGGGGTTCTCCTGCATGATGTCGATCGGCTCCTCGGGAACGGCCTCGTCAGTCGGAGCCGCCTCCGGGCTCAGGCCATACTCAGCCGCATCATCATCCGGCTTGTCAAGCGGCTCGATGAAGCGGACCTTCTTGAGGTCGTACTGGTGGCACTTCTTCCCTTTAGCCGTGTAACCCTTCTTGGCGATATATTCCTCCGCATCGACGTTCTCAGGATCGCGGTGCTCGTACTTCTTGCCGAAGATCACTTGGAACTGCGGATGCCTGTCGTCCGTGATGTCGACAAGGTATGATTTGGCTCCGGGTGCGATGAAGGATTGAGGTGTGTTGTCGCTCAGGACGAAACTGAACCTCTTTACATAGAAAGCCTTGGCTGCAGCATCCCAGTAGAGCGCAGTGTAGGTCTTCGAAGGATCGAACTTCTCAATCCTCAGGACTTCGCCCTGGTAGCGGTTCGAGACATCGAAGGAGGTGGTGTAGAAAGTACCGTCCTTGAAGATGGCCAGGACCTTGTCCTCGGGACCGAATTCGCCGAGATACATACCCCTCTGCTCATCGTTGAGTTTCTGGATGTCTGCATCGAACCAGATGTCTTTTCCACCGATGGTGGAGACACCCTTGCTCTTCAACTGTATCTTTGAAATAGCGAATTTCGAGACCAGGTTGCCCCTGGAAGTCTTTCCCTTGATTGCCAGGGTCGAAAAATCGTATTCCATCTGGGTTTTCTTCAGCTTTGGACGGGGACGCAGATAGACCCTGACCGTCTCTGCCTCGCCATTGTTGTTGACAGTGAACCAGAGGATCTTGGATCCTTCCTTCCCGGAAGTGATGTCGTAGTCCTTGTCCCTGGTGACGCTTGTAATGGCAAACCTCTTGGCGTAGGAGACTGATGTCTTTCCGTCGCGGTAGATAACGTTGTAGATGGTTCTCTCATCACCGCGGTTGAACACACCCACATAGAGAAGGTCTTTCCAGAAAAAGGCTTTGTCCGTGACCTTGGTGATGCGATACTTCCCGTCCTTGGCAATCACAAGGATCTCAGAGAGGTCAGAACAGTCACTGACGAAGACTCCATTGTCATCCTTCTTCATGTTGAGGCCGACGAAGCCTTCCTCGTAGTTGGCGTAGAGCTTGGCGTTGTTGCTCACGACCTTGGTGACTGCTATGGTCTCGAAGGCTGAAATCTCTGTCAGGCGCTTGAACGGTTTCCCGTACTTGGCCTTCAGGCCCTTGAACCACGCTATGGTATATTCGGTAATGTGTTCTATGTTGTTCCGGACCTCCTCCATCTCGGCTTCGATCGAGGAGATTTTCTCGTCCATGGCCTTCGTGTCGAACTTGGAGATCTTGCGGACAGGCTTTTCAACCAGTTTGTGGATGTCATCCATTACGATTTCCCTGCGTAGGAGATCCTGGTAGTTCTTCATCTCGGCGAAGACATCTTCAAGCTGCTGCTCCCAGCTCTTCTGGTCCTGTTCCAGTATCTTGTAGACCCGGTTCTCGAAGAATATCCTTTCGAGGGAGTCATAGTGCCACTCGTCCTCCAACTCGTCAAGACGGATCCTGAGCTGCCATTCAAGAAGGTCTCTGGTGTGATTGGTGTCGTAGATCAGGATGTCCTTGACCGAGAGGAACTGGGGCTTGCTGTCCACGATCACGCAGGCGTTGGGCGCGATGTTGCACTCGCAGTCGGTGAAAGCGTAAAGGGCATCTATGGTCTTGTCGGGCGACACGTCGTTCGGAAGGTGGATGATAATCTCCACCTTGTCGGTCGTCATGTCCTCGATCTTCTTGATCTTTATCTTGCCCTTGTCCTTGGCCTTGATGATTGAGTCCTTGATGATTTCGGAAGTCTTTCCGTAAGGTATCTCGGTTATGGCTATGGTGTTCTTGTCGATCTTTTCGATCTTGGCACGGACCTTAACGCTTCCTCCACGGGCCCCGTCCTTGTAGTTGCTGCAGTCGGCGCTGCCACCGGTAGGGAAGTCCGGATAGATTGTGAAATCCTTTCCCTCGAGGATGCTGACAGAGGCGTCAAGCAGTTCGTTGAAGTTGTGCGGAAGGATCTTGGACGCCATTCCGACGGCGATACCCTCGGTTCCTTGTGCGAGCAGGAGAGGGAAGCGGACTGGAAGCTCGGTCGGTTCCTGATTGCGTCCGTCGTAGGATGTCATCCAATGGGTGATCTTCGGATCGAATACAACTTCCTTGGCGAATTTGCTGAGACGGGCTTCGATGTACCTCGGTGCCGCATTGCTGTCACCTGTAAGAATATTACCCCAGTTACCCTGACAGTCCACCAGAAGGCCCTTCTGGCCGAGTTGGACGAGGGCTCCAAGGATGGATGCATCGCCGTGGGGGTGATACTGCATGGCCTGGCCGACGATGTTCGCCACCTTGGTGTAGCTGCCGTCGTCCATCTTGTACATTGCATGCAGGACTCGCCTCTGCACAGGCTTGAGACCGTCCACGATGTGCGGGACCGCCCTCTGGAGAATCACATAGGAAGAATAGTCAAGGAACCAGTCCTTGAACATTCCCGACAGCTTGAACTTCCTACTGTCGGAACTGAGGAGCTTGTCATACTTCCCTGTCGAAGGGGCTGTCGCCTCTTCCGACTCGGAAACTTCTTCCTCGTTCTCGTTCTCCTGATCCTGAATATCTTCCCACTGATCGTCCTTTGCCATATTCCTTCTGACGTTTTTATTCTTCGTAACCGAATTTCCTGAGTTCCTTGCGATTTTCTCTCCAGTCGGGGTCCACCTTCACGAATAGCTGCAGGTAGACCTTCTTCTGGAAGAAGTCTTCCATGTCGAGACGGGCTTCGGTACCCGTCTTCTTTAAGGCGGAGCCTCCCTTCCCGATGATTATTCCTTTCTGGGTGTCGCGCATCACGTAGATGACGGCGCTGATTTCGTACCTGTCCTTCCCTTCCTTGAAAGCCTCGATACCTACTTCGCAGCTGTAGGGAATCTCCTGGCTGTAGTTCTCAAGTATCTTCTCACGGATGATCTCCGAGGCGAAAAACCTGAGGTTACGATCCGTGAACTGGTCCTTGTCAAACCATGGCGGAGAAACTGGAAGCTTGCTTACGATAGCGTCCAGTACGCTTTCAAGGTTGAAATGCTCCTTGGCTGAGACAGGGATTATGACTGCCCCGGGGAGTGTCTCCTGCCAGTATCCGATGAGTTCCATGACCCTGGCCTGGTCGCTGATGTCAATCTTGTTGATGGCCACGACCACAGGGCATTCAAGCTTCTGGAGCTTCTGGATGTACTCGATATTCTTGTCGCTTTTCTCGACAACGTCCGTCACGTAGAGGATGATGTCTGCATCACCGATTGCGGCGTCCACGAACTTCATCATGTCTTCCTGAAGCCTGTAATTCGGCTTCAGCATGCCTGGAGTGTCGGAATATACGATCTGGTAGTCATCGGTGTTGACAATGCCCATTATCCTGTGGCGGGTCGTCTGGGCCTTTGCCGTGACTATGGAAAGCTTCTCGCCGACCAGGGCATTCATCAAGGTGGACTTGCCAACATTCGGGTTGCCGATGATGTTGACGAAGCCCGCGCGGTGCTCCTGTGTCTTTGCTTGGCTAGACATAGGCCCCCATCTTGAGGACATTGACCTCTCCCTCGCTGAGGTACCTCCATTCTCCCTTCTTCAGTCCCTTCTTGGTGAGCCCGGCGAAGTATACCCTGTCAAGAGCCTTGACCGTGTAGCCGAGGGACTCGAAAATCCTGCGGACGATGCGGTTCTTTCCTGAGTGGATTTCGATGCCGAGCCTGCGGTGGTCTTCGGCGTCGATATATTCCAGTTCGTCTGCCTTGATGACTCCGTCAGAGAGCTGGAGACCTTCGACCAGGATCTTTTCCTTGTCGTCTTCTTCGAGGGCCTTGTCGAGAATGACCTGGTAGATCTTCTTCTTGTTGAAAGAAGGATGGGTCAACTGCTCTGCGATCTCTCCGTCGTTGGTGAACATCAGGACACCGGTAGTGTTCTTGTCAAGCCTTCCAACAGGGAACACCCTGGAGGTGCAGCCCTTCAGGAGATCCATGACGGTCTTTTCAGCATGCGGATCGCTGGCGCTGGTGACGAAGCCCTTAGGCTTGTTCATCACGATGTATATCTTTTCTTCACCCTTGAGCCTTTCTCCGTTGAAGCGGACATCGTCCTTCAGGACGTTTATCTTGGTTCCGAGTTCAGTGACTACCACTCCGTTGACGGTAACCACTCCCGCCTGGATCAAGGTGTCGGCTTCACGGCGTGAGCAGACTCCTGAGTTGGCGATGAACTTATTAAGGCGGATTTCCTCCTTGATCGGAGTAGGGACATTGTCATTGTCGGAGAAGAGGGAATTGTCCACCTGCGGCTTCCTGGAAAGCATCTGGTTTATGCCTGCTTCATCTGTAGCCGTGAAGCTTGATGTGTTCTTGCGTACAGGCTTCTTCGGAGCCGGACGACCGGGACCCTTGCTGAAACCTGAAGCCTTGGAACCGTCGTGGAAATTCCTCTGCTTTCCATATGAAGGACGACCTTCGGAGTGACCTCCCTGGCGGTCATCCCTGAAACGGGGACGATCCTGACCGTAACTGGGACGATCCTGGCTGTAATGAGGACGGTCCTTGCCGTAGCTGGGACGCTCGCGGCGGTCTTGTCCGAAACTAGGACGCTCGCGACGGTCCTGCCCATAGCTGGGACGTTCACGGCGGTCCTGATTGTAGCGAGGACGGTCCTGCCCATAGCTTGTATGCTCGCAGCGATCCTGCCCGTAAGAGGGGCGGTTGCTTGAGTTATGCTCGTAATTGTCTGATGAGGAATAGTTTCTGCGATTCTGGTAGCCACCACGGCTCTGATAGCCGCCTCTTCTGTCGTTGTTGCCGTTGTAAGGCCTGCGTTCTGCATCGTGGTCGGATGAAGCTGCTGGTGCGACCTTCCTTCTGGGCCTTAGCTTCCTTCCTTCTGTTGAATAGCCGTTTCTTCTTCCTTCGTTTCCAGCGTAATCCCTACGCTCGTCGTGGCTCTCATAGCCACCGTTCATTTTTTCTTCCATAATTTGCTGTGGCTCCCGCCACGGTTGTTACAATAAAATAATAAGGACTCTGTAATTATTTGAGTTTGAAAATGTAAGTAATTGTTCCCTGTTGCAGGGCAGGTGCGTCTGCACTCTGGTTGAAATGGGCCTTCATAGCTGCTGCCCTTGCTGCAGCCCATAATGTCTGGTTGCTGACTGTAGTACCTTGCCCTCCGGCTACAGCCTTGGTTACGTTTCCATAGTTGTCCACCCAGATGTCCACAACGACTTTCCCTTCATCCTGGACTGCATAGTCCGGCCTTGGAAGGGCTCCGAGCACGCTGCGCCCTTTCAAGTGGGCATTTGGAGCACCTTCGGCCTTGCCTGTGGATGTGTTGCCTTTGGGATGTCCGGCTTTGAATTCGGCGGAAGGATTTGTGGCCCCGTGAGGAGCTAGTGAGGAATCTTTCTTGCTCATGCCTGGGAAGAGGGCGTTCTTGTTGATCTCTTCTTTCGGGGCAGGAACTTCTACGTCACCATGATCGTCAGGCTTGGCTTCCGCTGTCTTGTTAGGCCTGTCCGATTTGACAGGGGATTCGCTTCTCTGGATCAGCTCTACCGGTTTGGTTATGTCCACCTCTTCCGCCTGTGGCTGCCTTCCGATGGCTTCCCTCTTGACTGGAGCCGGTTCTTCTTCCTCGAAATCGATCAGGAATGTCTGTTCCTGGGGTGGAGGGTAGAGGTATTTCAGCCCCGTGAATGCACAGGATAGCAGCACTACCAGATGCACGGCAACCGTAAGGACGATTCCCGTGACCGTGGAGAACTTGGCCTCCTTTTCTCTTTCACGAAGGTACTGTTTCATCACTCAGGCTGTGTGGCCAAAATAACTTTGTAATGATTCCTCTTGGCAATGTTCATTATCGAGACGACCTCCTTGATGGGTACGCTCTCATCGGAATAGATTGAAAAGGTAGGATCTTCCTCACTCTGAAGAAGACTGACCAGCTCGTCCTCCAGGTCGGAGAACTGGGTAGGAGTCTCGTCGCCGTTGATGTGGTAGGTGTACATCTCGCCGCCCCAATCCTTGATCGACACGCTGACTGTAGGTTTCGCTGTCACCTGGCCTGTGCTCTTGGGGAGCAGGAGCTTGAGTGCATTGGGATTGACCAGAGTCGAGGTGACCAGGAAGAAGATCAGGAGCAGGAACACCAGGTCAGTCATGGACGACATGGACATTTCCGAATTGACCTTTGTGGTTCTCTTGAATGCCATTTATTATTTCTCCTCTTCGTTGTCTGCAGGTTCGTGCAGAAGATCCATGAAGTCGATAGTTGTGGTCTCCATCTTGAACATCAGGTCGGAGATCTGTGCAGTAAGGTAGTTGTAGCCGAAATAGGCAAGGATACCGACGATCAGACCGCCGACCGTGGTGATCATGGCAGTGTAGATACCGCTGGAAAGCAGGGTGATGTCGATGTTGTTGCCGGCATTGGCCATGTTGAAGAATGCCTGGACCATACCGAGGACGGTTCCGAGGAATCCGATCATCGGAGCGCCTCCGGCTATTGTAGCCAGGGTGGGGAGGCCTTTTTCAAGCCTTGCAATTTCAACGTTGCCCATGTTCTCCACGGCTGTCTGGATGTCGGTCAACGGCCTTCCGATACGCTCGATTCCCTTCTCTACGAGGCGGGCGACGGGAGAATCGTATTTCTCACAGAGCGAGAGTGCGCTCTTGACCTTTCCTTCATGGATGTAGTCGCGGATGTCCCTCATGAAGTTCTTGTCGACCTGCTGGGCCTTGTGGATCATCCACCACTTCTTTCCGAAAATGTAGATGGCTATGACGGAAAGGATGGCAAGAACGATCATCAGCCAGCCTCCCTTGGCGGCCATCTGGATCAATGAATAAGACTGCTCTACTTGCTGAGGAGCTGCCTGCATTGCAGGCTCGGCGGCCCTTGCGATGTTCTCGGCCACCTCAGCGGCGGCAGTGTCCAGGCCTACCTGTAAAACATGGAACAACATAATTATAACGTACGTTTATTGATTTCAGATTCTAAACTGCAAATATAATCAAAATAACCGACATTAGCTAATATTCCACCCTTGTCAAAAACAATGCCTGACCGGGAACCGATTCGCCTGCATCGCTGCGGTTTCCGCCTTCCACCAGGCCGGCCAACCAATTCTCGTCCCTCCGTCCTCTTCCGACGTCCAGCAGGGAACCTACGACGGCCCTGACCATATTCCTCAGGAACCTGTCTGCCCTGATTGTGAAGACGAGGTAGTCGCCTTCATCGGCTGGATAGCCCATCAGCCTCACATGGTCTGGGACATAGCTTTCCCATTGTGCCAAGGAGACAGTGCAGATTGAGGTTTTGTTGTCGCTCCCAACCTTCTCGAAGCAGCTGAAATCGTGTTTCCCAAGCAGATGCGTTGCGGCCTTGTTCATGGCTTCCACGTCCAGCGGGAAGGTGTAGAGGCAGGAATATTTCCCCATGAAAGGATCTTTTTTCCTGTGGATGAAATACTTGTATTCCCTTTGTGTGGCATCGAACCTGGCATGGAATTCAGGGGAGGCCGGAAGTATGTCATGAACCTTGATTCCATGGGGCAGGATGGCATTTATTTTGTAGCCAACAGCCGCGGCATCAAGGTCCTGGGCCGAGGTGTCGAAGTGCGCAACATATCCGGTTGCATTGACCTTCGAATCGGTCCTACCTGCCCCTGTGACGGAGATTTCTTCCTTCAAGAGAGTTGAAAGTGCAGCTTGAAGACACTCTTGGACAGTTTTGGCATCGCTTTGTATCTGCCAGCCGCAGAAATCGGCTCCGTCGTAGGAAAGTATGATCTTGTAGCGCATGGTCGAGGAGGTTTGTTGACACGCAAAAATATAAAAAAGAGATAACATGGAAAGCGTTAACATCAAAGAATTGAACGACAGGATCCAGCAGGAAAGTGCGTTCGTGGACATGCTGTCCCTCGAGATGGGGAAGGTCATCGTCGGCCAGAAACAGCTCGTGGAGAATTTGCTCATAGGCCTGCTTGCCAATGGGCACATCCTACTGGAAGGTGTCCCCGGTCTTGCCAAGACCTTGGCTATCAGCACCCTGTCCCAGGCTATCGACGCCAAGTTCAGCCGTATCCAGTTCACCCCTGACCTTCTTCCTGCCGACCTCATCGGTACGATGATATATTCCCAGAAGGACGAGAGGTTCGAGGTCCACAAGGGCCCGGTTTTCGCCAATTTCGTACTGGCTGATGAGATCAACCGCTCCCCGGCAAAGGTCCAGTCGGCCCTTCTCGAGGCGATGCAGGAAAGACAGGTCACCATCGGCGACGAGACCTTCAAGCTCCCCGAGCCCTTCCTCGTGATGGCGACGCAGAACCCGATCGAGCAGGAGGGAACCTATCCTCTTCCTGAGGCCCAGGTCGACCGTTTCATGCTCAAAGTTGTCGTCAGCTATCCCAAGAAGGAAGAAGAGAAGTACATCATCAGGATGAACAACACCGGAGAATTCCCCAAGGCTTCCCCGGTGATCAAGCCAGAGGACATCGTGAGAGCCCGCAAGGTCGTGAGGGATGTCTATATGGACGAGAAGATCGAAAGGTACATAGTGGACATCGTATATGCGACCAGGACTCCAGGTGACTACGGTCTCGGAAAGCTCAAGGACCTGATTTCCTTCGGAGGTTCTCCCCGTGCCAGCATTTCCCTGGCCATGGCGGCCAAGGCCTTTGCGTTCATAAGGCGCAGGGGTTATGTCATCCCTGAGGATGTCAGGGCGGTCTGCAACGAAGTCCTCCGCCACAGGATCGGTCTTACCTATGAGGCTGAAGCAGAGAACGTGACCACCGAGCAGATCATAGCCGAGGTTATCAATGCCGTACAGGTCCCTTAGTGAATAGCCTTTGACATGCCTTCAACTCCTACAGCAAACGAACTGCTACGCAAGGTCAGGAAGATAGAGATCCGTACCAGGGCTCTGTCCCACCAGATCTTTGCGGGAGAGTACCACAGTGCTTTCAAAGGCCGGGGAATGGCCTTCAGTGAAGTGCGTGAGTACCAGTATGGAGACGATCCGCGTTCCATGGACTGGAATGTGACGGCCCGCCTGAGGGCCCCGTATGTGAAGGTCTATGAGGAAGAGAGGGAAATGACGGTTGTCCTTCTGATCGACATCAGCCGTTCCGGACTCTTTGGTACGCGTGAGAAAACCAAGAGGGACCTTATCGCAGAGATTGCCGCCGTACTGAGCTTTTCCGCTTCTATCAACAATGACAAGGTAGGTGCGCTCTTTTTCAGCGACCATGTCGAGAAGTTCATTCCTCCGGGCAAGGGACGCAGCAACCTGCTTCATATTATCAGGGAAATCATCGAACTGAAACCTACCTCCGATGGCACTGACATTGGTGAGGCGCTTCGTTACCTCACAAACGCCATCAAGAAGAAGTGCACCGCCTTCGTGCTTTCCGACATGCTGGATGTAGAGCAGGATGGGAGACCCCGTTATGAGGATGCCCTCAAGGTTGCAAGGAACAGGCATGATATCTCTATAATCAAGGTCCATGACCCCAGGGAACAAACCATCCCATCGGTCGGCCTTGTCCATGTAAAGGATTCTGAAACAGGAGAATCGGCATGGGTGAACACCTCGAGCCGCAAGGTCAGGGCTGAGTACTCGAAATGGTTCGGAACCGTAGTGGAGAATGAGCGCAAGTTATTCAACCGTTATCAGATAGATTCCGTGGATATAGCGACAGACGATGACTACGTCAAGGGGTTGATGGCATTTTTCGGGAGGAGATAATGATGAGGAAGTTGTTGGTTTCATTGTCTTTGATTGTATTTCTGCCGGCATTCCTTTCCGCCCAGGTCCTTTCAGGTCCTGTCAAGGGACTGGTGATCCAGTCGGAGGATTCGTTCCTTGAGCAGCTCCAGCCCAGGGATTCCGTGCTTATCGGCGACCAGCTTCGTTACGGCTTCCATCTTAAGGATGTCCAGCAGGGAACCGGTTTCATGCCAGCGGATTTCTCAAATGGATTCATGCCTGGTGACAGCGTCGAGGTGATTGGCCCGTGGATGGCTGACACTGTGAAAGTTCATGGAAAGAAAGGCGAACCCCGTTCTTTTGACATTGATTTTTCAATCATAATCACTTCATTCGAGGAAGGAAGCTACGACCTTAGGCCTTTGTCGATCCTTCGGCAGACCGCCCCGGACAGGATAGATACTCTTTTCTTCAAGTCCCGTCCTCTGGAAGTCTTTACAATCCCGGTAGACACCACTACCTACGAGATCCATGACATCAAGGGTCAGATAAGGTACCCTGTTACTTTCCGTGAGATCCTGCCATACATCGCAGTGATCTGGGGCATCGCATTCCTTGCAGTGCTGATCTGGGCCCTGCTGGCTTCCAGAAGGAAGAAGGAGGCCGGAAAGGCTGTCTACAAGGATCCGCCTTACATTGTTGCCCTAAGGAAGCTGGAGCAGTTCAGGGATAGTAAGTTCTGGGTTCAGGACAAACAAAAAGCATTTTATTCGGGAATTACGGATGCTCTTAGGGAGTACATTGATTCGCGTTATGGAATCGACGCCCCTGAGATGACAACCGCGGAACTGTTTGATAGTTTGAGCCATTCCGACGTTCCTGCCGACCTCTTTGTTGAACTCAAGAAGCTTTTCGAGACTGCCGACCTGGTGAAGTTTGCCAAGGCTTTCGCTACCGATGAAGAGAATGCCGATGCCGTTCCGCTGGCAGTAAGGTTTGTCACTTCGACTTACCAGACTCCGTCTACAGGCTCAGCGGCCGAACCGGAAGAAACAAAAGAAGGAGGGAACGAGTGATGTTTTTCGAGTATTCCAAACTTCTCTGGCTGCTTCTGGTACCATTCCTCCTGGTACTCCGCTACCTCTATATCGAGATAGCTGACCGGAGGCCACATCTTCGCGTGTCCAAGGCTACCCCTTGGAAGGCTGGCGGAAAGTCTGTCCTTGACATTGTCAGGCACCTGCCATTCCTGCTTAGGATTGCAGCCTTGTGTCTCCTTGTGGTTGCAATAGCGCGCCCCCGTTCCTCACGCAAGGTTGAGAGGATCGACACTGAAGGGATCGACATCGTCCTGGCCATGGACGTGTCTACCAGTATGCTTGCGAGGGACTTCACTCCTGACAGGATAAGTGCGGCCAAGGACATAGCCATCGAGTTCATCTCCCAGAGGCCTTCCGACAGGATGGGAATAGTGGTCTTTGCAGGCGAGAGCTACACCCAATGCCCTCTGACGACCGACCGGGCTACCCTGATCAACCTGATGAAGGAGATTTCCACCGACCTTATCGAGGACGGTACTGCAATCGGAAACGGCCTGGCTACTGCTGTGGCTAGGATGAAGGATTCGGATGCCAAGAGCCGGGTCGTGATCCTGCTGACTGATGGTGTGAACAACAGCGGCGAGGTCTCTCCTGAGACGGCTGCTGAAATTGCCAAGATCTATGGTATCAGGGTCTATACAATCGGAGTCGGAGCCAACGGCGAAGCTCCTTATCCGGTCATGACACCGTGGGGAGTCCAGGTGCAGAACATGAAGGTCGAGATCGATGAGAAATTATTGAACAGCATAGCTTCTGCCACCGGAGGCCGCTACTTCAGGGCGACCGACAACACGAAGCTTTCGGAAATATATTCGGAGATCAACAAGATGGAAAAGGCCCGCACGACGGTTGACAGTTTCCCTGTCTACAAGGAACTCTTCTTGGGTTACGCCCTTGCCGCCCTTGCCTGCCTGCTTCTTGAAATGTTGATCAAAGTCTTAGTTTTGAGGAGGTTGCCATGATCATATTCGCACATCCGCAGTTCCTTCTTCTGCTCCTGCTGATCCCGTTCTTCTTCATAGGCCTGGCGGTCTGGATGGGGGCGAGAAGGCGCCGCCTTCGCAAGCTGGGCGACGAGGATCTCGTGAACGAACTGATGCCCTCGTGGTCCCGTTCCAAGAGATGGGTTCGTGCGGTAATATATTCATTGGCCTTCCTATTCTTTGTCATAGGCCTTTCCCGGCCGCAGATCGGGGCCAAGCTCAAAGAGTATAAGGCACGAGGGGCTGAGATAATGATCGCCCTCGACGTTTCCAACTCTATGCTTGCCCAGGATTATTCTCCGAACAGGCTCGAGCGGGCCAAACTTGCCATATCGAGAATTACGGACAAGCTCCAGGACGACAGGATAGGTCTTATCATCTTCGCCGGAAGCTCTTTCGTGCAGCTGCCCATCACCTCGGATTATGTCAGTGCAAAGATGTTCCTGAGCAATATCTCCACTCAATCAGTGCCTATCCAGGGAACAGCGATCGGAGATGCAATCAACACGGCGGTCAGGAGCTTCAGTTCTCAGAGTGAGCAGAGTCGTGAGGATGATGCAGTTGCCGCTGCAATGCAGGCTGCGGAGGTTGGAGTGAAGGTCTATACTATCGGAGTGGGTTCCCAGGAGGGGCAGCCGATTCCGATGGACGGGGGGCTGCTGAAGGACAAGGAGGGCAACATCGTGGTGACAAGACTCGATGAGGAAACCCTGAAAGAGATCGCTTCCGCCGGAGGAGGAGCCTATGTGCATGCCGGCAATGACGAGTTCGGCCTGACTCCCATCATCGCTGACATCCAGAAGATGCAGCAGGAAGAATTCAATTCAGTCATGTTCGAAGAATATGACGAGCAGTTCATGTATTTCCTGGGAGTAGCTCTCGCATTGCTGGTCCTTGAGATGTTGATCGGTGAGAGACGTTCCCGCAGGCATTTGTTTGAAAGGTAATGAAAGGACTGGTTAGATATTCATTGTTAGTCGTTTTGGCGGTGCTTTCCTGCACCGCAGCGCTTGCCCAACCTGACAGGAGGGAGGTCCGTTCCGGCAACAGGCAGTTCAAGAAAGGAAACTGGCAGAAGAGCGAGATAGAGTACCGGAAGGCACTTGTCAAAGACACCTCCTCCGTGGCAGCGTCATATAATCTGGCAAATGCCCTCTACCGTCAGGATAATTTCGAGGAGGCTGGAAAGTCTCTTGAAAAGGTCAAGGAGGAAGCTTCTGTAAGTCCGTCTGCGGCTGATTATTACTATAATCTAGGCAATGTAGCCGTCAAGAAGGAGGACTGGAGCGGGGCTGTCGAGGCTTACAAGCAGTCTTTGCTGAGACGTCCTGATGACATGGATGCCAAGGAGAACTACGCCTACGCCAAGCTGATGCTCAAGAATCAGGGCGGTGGAGGCGGAGGTGGCAATGATGACCAGAACCAAAATCAGAACCAGCAGGATCAGAACCAGAATCAGAATCAACAGGATCAGAACCAGAATCAAGATCAGAACCAAGACCAGAATCAGGATCAGCAAGGTCAGGGCCAGGGAGATTCAAAGATTTCCCCTCAGCAGGCCCAGCAGATGCTGAAAGCGATACAGGCTAGGGAAAAGGAAACCCAGGACAAGGTCAACAAGGAAAAGGCCGCAGTCCTCAAATCCCGACAGAAAGACAAGAATTGGTAAGCAGAAGATGAAAAGGATAATGTACATAACCGCCCTTGCGGTGCTATCGCTCGCTGCGACACTAGGGATGTCGGCCCAGAATGCTATCCGGGTAGAAGCACCCAACGTGGTTGCCTTGGGCGAACAGTTCAATGTCACCTTCATCATTGAGGGGGAGAAGAACCCGTCTGATTTCTCATGGTCTCCCAGTGAAGATTTCCAGCTGGTCTGGGGCCCCCAGAAGGGTACTTCCACGAGTATTCAGATAGTGAACGGGAAGAGATCTTCTTCCCATCAGACCACCTATACCTACATCCTTCTGTCAAAATCTACTGGTACTTTTCAGATCCCGGCTGCCACGGCTACCGTATCCGGCGACAAGATCTCTTCTTCGCAGACATCGATCCAGGTCGTGACCGATGCTTCTTCTTCGTCACAAGGGAACCAGCTTTCCGGTTCCGGTCAGGGTGGATCACAAGGATCCTCAGGGACTGCCCGCCAGCAGGCTGCGACAGGGGAGATCCCTACGGAAGACTTATTCATGAGGCTGTCGCTCAGCCGTTCCGAAGTGGTGATGGGTGAACCCGTCACAGCTACCCTCAAACTCTACCAAAGGGTAAATATCGCTGGTTTCGAGAATGCCAAGTTTCCAAGTTTCAATGGCTTCTGGAGCCAGGAAACATATTCTCCCACCAACATCGAATTCAAGAGGGAGAGTTTTGACGACAAGATCTACAATACTGCTGTACTGAGGAGCTATGTACTTATCCCGCAGCAGTCCGGAACGATAACCATCGATCCGGCGGAGCTGGTCTGCCTTGTCAACATAAGGGTCAACACCCCTACTTCCAACAGCATCTTCGACAGTTTCTTCCAGGATGAGTACCGTACCATCAGGAAGAGGATCACTACTCCGGCCGTCAAGGTGAAGGTCAATCCTCTGCCTGCAGGTCAGCCTGCTTCCTTCGGCGGTGGCGTTGGCAGTTTCGGAATATCCGCCCGTCTTTCCTCCGATGAGCTCAAGGCCCATGATGCAGGTTCATTGGTTATCACCCTTTCAGGAAGGGGCAACGTGTCCCTCCTCGAGGAACCCAAGGTCAGTTTCCCTCCGGATTTCGAGGTCTATGACACCAAGACGACCGAGAACACCGACAAGAGCAACGGAGGTACTTCAGGCAGCAAGTCTTTCGAGTTCCCGTTCATTCCAAGGAGTGCAGGAGACTTCACCATCGAACCGGTTGAATATTCCTACTATGATGTGACTTCAGGAAAGTATGTCACATTGCGTACCCAGCCCCTGCACATCAAGGTTGCAAAGGGTAAAGGTGGCGATCAGTCCGTACAGGTCAACACTGCTCCGGGAGTCGAACGCAGGGATGTGAAGAGCCTTGCTGACGACATCCGTTTCATTTCGACTAAGAAACCGTCCCTTTCCGGGAATTCATTCTTCGTGGGTACGCCCCTGTTCTTCATCCTGCTTGTCCTGATCCTTGCCGCTGCCCTCATAGCCTGGCTGGCTACCAGGAAGCTGGCAGCAATGAAAGCTGATGTGGCCCTGTCCAAAAACAGGAGAGCTACCAAGATGGCCAGGAAGAGACTCCAGCAGGCGGGTGATTTCCTCGGGAAGAATCTTTACACAGCTTTCTATGAGGAACTTCACAAGGCTCTCATAGGTTTCATCTCCGACAAGCTCAACATGGATATGTCTGAAATCAGCAAGGAAAACATTGCCACCGCACTCCAGGAAGGAGGTGTAGGGGAGGCGGATGTGAAGGCTTTCACAGATCTTATCGATGCCTGCGAATTCGCAAGGTATTCCCCTGATGCCGGTCATGATGCCATGAACAGCCATTATGAAAATGCCGTCAATGTTATTTCCGCCATTGATTCCAGTCTGAAGATCCGCAAGCCAGGATCAGGTCCATCAGCAGTGATAATTACCCTTCTGCTCTCTGTCGGTACCGCTTTCAGCACCTTTGCCCAGAACGACCAGATCGTGATCACTCCGGCTGATACCTCTGCTGTTGAGACTGCCGCTCCCGAATCTCAGTCTGTTCAGGATCCCGATATCCTCTGGCAGGAAGGTGTGACGGCTTATTCTGACAGCCGTTACCAGGATGCGGTCTCGGCATGGGAGGGAATAGCTTCCATGGGGCTTGGGGCTCCGGAGCTATACTGCAACATAGGCGACGCCTATTTCAAACTTGGCAATTACCCCAAGGCCATCCTCAATTATGAGAGGGCCTTGAGACTTGATCCATCATGCTCGGACGCTCGCTATAACCTTGAGTTTGCAGGCAGTTTTGTTCAGGACAAGATCGAGGCGGTCCCGGAATTCATCCTCAAGAGTCTCGCCAGGAAGGTCTGTTACACTCTTGGTTCCAACACCTGGGCTGTCTTGTTCCTGATTCTGTTAGGCTTGGCTCTTACCATGGGACTCCTGTTCCTTCTGGCATCTTCCCTTGGCAGGAGACGTCTTGGATTTTATTCCGGAATAGTTTTCCTGTTGCTGTCACTTTGCTGCCTGGGCTTCTCCCTGTGGCAGAAGAAGGATTATCTGAGCAAGGACAGTGCAATCGTAATGCTTCCTGTCTCTTCTGTAAAGAGCTCTCCTTCAGGCGGTAAGGATCTATTCATCATCCATGAGGGCACAAAAGTCAAGATTCTCGACAGTGTCGGTTCCTGGATGAATATATCCCTTGCTGACGGTCGTCAAGGCTGGATTGAGGACGGTGCCATCGAGGTAATCTGATTCCTGTCAATAAGGTCATCAGACCCTGCAGGCGGCCTACAGGGTTTGTCCGCCGATGAACTCCCTCATGATGGATGTGGGAGGGATGGCGGCTATTTCCGAAGGCTGGAGGGCTACGATGTAGTCCAGGAACTTGAGCAGGCGGACGGCCTCGGTGTAGGCTGGTGAAGACGGAGCGATACGCCTCAAGAGGGGTTCTGCATAGTATTTCAACATGGGCAGCTCGAAGATAAGTGCCGAATTGAACAAGGCATCTGCATTTTCCTGGAACGGGAATATGTTCCTTGTCTCGCCCCTGCGGACGCTGTTCCACAGCAGGATGGTGTTCTCCGGACTGATTCCACGCACCCTGTTGTCCCTGACCATCCTGCGGAGCAGACGGTTGTCGGATGTAGACAGGTTGACATTCTCATCGATGTTGAGGGATGTCAAGGCGGAGGCATACACCCTGAATATCCTGGAGTTGTCTACTGCAGAGGTCATTTCCGGATTCAATGCATGGATGCCTTCCATGATCAGGATGTCCTTTTCATCAAGGCGGAGTTTGTTCCCTACGAAGGTACGGCAACCTGATTTGAAATCATATTTCGGAATCTCTACTTCCTCACCGTCCAGGAGCTGGTTAAGCTGCTTGTTGAGGAAATCCAGATCCATCGCGTAGAGAGATTCGAAGTCCAGTTTCCCGTCTTCGTCTTTCGGAGTGCAGTCCCTGTTGACGAAATAATTGTCAAGTTCAATTACCTTGGGTTTGAGTCCCAGGACCTTGCATTGGAGTGCAATACGGAGCGAGGAGGATGTCTTGCCGCTTGATGAAGGACCGGCGATCATCACTATGCGCTTTACTCCGCGATTGTCGTAAATCTTGTCTGCTATCCTGGCATATTCACGTTCATGCCTGGCCTCGGAGAGATTGATGATTTCGACGGCCCTGCCTGCCTTGATGGCCGAGTTCAGCGAACCGACGCTCTCGATCCCGATGATTGAACACCAGTCGGAATATTCCTTCAGGGTGGCGGCGATCTTGGCCTGGCGTTTCATTGGCATGACCTTGGAGAAATCAGTCATTGCAGGCCCCTGGAGGCAGAATCCCTGGCCAATGCCGGTTATGTCGAATGTCTTTAGGAACCTGGTCGACGGGATGAGGGGACCATGCATGGTGTCAGCCTTGCCGTCAAGGTAGTATACGCTGCAGATGAAGGTTCCGATGCTCTTCTGGAGTTCAGCCTTCTGAGGCTGGTTGTTCTTGAGGAAGATTTCCTGTGCCTCTTCGGAGTTCATCTTGACCCTTGTGAAAGGAAGGTCCCTTGCGATGATATCCTTCATCTTTGCCTTGATGGCATCGATTTCTTCGTCAGTCACGAAATAGACCTTGTTGCGGCCGTCTTCCAACTTTGTCTTCTCGGTGATCTCGCAGTAGAGTCCGCTTGGAAGGGAATGGTCTACGAGCAAAACCTTGTCAGGATAGAGTTCGCGTACAGCGTTCTGGAGTACGAAGCACAGGGAACGGAGATAGCATCTACGGCCGTCCGGGTGGTTGAATCCTATGAATTCAACCTGATGGAAGATCATGGGTTTGTAGTTCAGCTCCTTGAGCTTATTGTCCACAAGTGCCGCTATGACATCCAGTTTCTGGCCTGTCTTAGGGTCGGTTACGCTCTTGCACCATTTCCTTGAGAGATCGCCAAGGGTGCCGCCCAGTTCTATCTTGTGATTCTTACCGTCGTTCTTGCAGAAAATAGTGATTTCGTTGTTGTCCATGATGTGTCCTCCAAAACATGCAAATATACTCACAAAGAAAAAAATTTCTGTTTTTTAGGCGCCGTTTTTCTGTTTTTTTAAATGATATCAACACAACCGTGGCATCTTTGTGACAGCTTAATAACTTGAACTATGCTAGTGAATGTCATCGCCGCCAAATGCATCGGCATAGAGGCGGTACCGGTCACCGTCGAAGTTGACATAACCCAGGGAATAGGGATCCATCTTGTCGGCATGGCCGACGTGGCCGTCAAAGAGAGCCTCCTCCGTACGGTAACTGCCTTGCAGGCCCTCGGATTCCACATCCCGGGCAGGAAGATAGTCATCAATCTCGCTCCGGCTGACATGCATAAGAATGGCGGGGGCTATGACCTCCCGATATCTCTTGGAATCATCGCAGCCTCCAGGCAGAAAGAGCTTACTGGGCTAGGGAAATATCTGATAATGGGTGAGCTTGGCCTGGATAGTTCTGTACGGGAAGTTCAGGGCGGACTACTGTTTGCAGACCTGGCTGCTTCGAAAGGAATGTCTGGCTGCATACTTCCGCTCCGCTCTGCTATGGAGGCTACCGAGTGTACATCCCTCTCAATTTTCGGGGTCAGGAGCCTTGAAGATGTGCTTAGGATTCTGGAAGAGAGGGAGGACTGCTCGGACCTGCTTGTCTGGAACACTCCTTTGTACAAAGAACTGTCTTCTACCCGTGTGAAGTCCGTAGCCCAGCGGAAAGGAGAGGTGATGGATTTCTCAGAGATCATAGGCCAGGAGGGGGCGAAGCGTGGTGCTGAAATAGCAGCTGCCGGTGGGCACAACCTTATCATGGTCGGTCCCCCTG